>Ga0316189_10006679_pt1 | contig 10978 bp, 8 predicted proteins | sample LowCovwburrow_MG_FD_204930 | JGI IMG/M metagenome (GOLD analysis project Ga0316189, IMG submission 204930) | Coastal sediment microbial communities from Maine, United States - Lowes Cove worm burrow | ecosystem: Environmental > Aquatic > Marine > Coastal > Sediment | place: USA: Maine... | reverse complement strand
AGCGTCTTCGTTGCCAGGCGCGGTTCTCGACTTCGGACCCAACGCGGAATACGTAGCTGAGTTCACGCTCTCGAAGTAACCGACAACCCTATTTGCACTACCTCCGTAGTGTAAATAGGGTTGTCCCCGCGACTACTCAACCTGTGCGGGGATATCGGTGTATCGGCTCACGGTTCTCATCATTCTGTTCGCGGCTGCTCTCTCAGCGTGCACACCTGCTACGGGGCGGGACGGCTCTATCACGATCTATTCTGGGCGTTCGGAGGAACTGATCGGTCCGCTGATGGAGCAGTTCGAGGAAGCATCAGGGATCGAGGTCTCCGTCCGATATGGCGACTCAGCCGAACTCGCAGCCACGATCCTCGAGGAAGCGGAGCGCTCGCCGGCTTCGGTCTTCCTGGCCCAGGACCCCGCCTCGTTGGGATCGGTGGCGCTGGCCGGCTTGTTCGTCTCGCTCCCCGAAGATCTGCTCGACCGAGTACCGGCCACGTACTCCGATCGGGACGGGCTCTGGATCGGGGTGTCGGGCCGTGCCCGCAGCGTCGTCTACGACCCGACCGCGACCACACCAGACGATCTACCCCCGACCGAGGACGGTCTGACCGATGCTGGCTGGACCGGCCGCGTCGGCATCGCTCCGACGAATGGATCGTTCCTCTCCTTCGTAGCGGCGAAGATCCTGCTCGACGGCGAGGCAGCGACGCTCGCGTGGTTGGAAGGGATGAAGGCCAACGGGTCGCCGACGTTCCCGAAAAACTCCACCATTGTCTCAGCCGTGGCCGACGGTCAGGTCGAGACCGGCCTCGTCAACCACTACTACGCACTCCGCCTCCTCGCCGAGGACCCGACAGCGTCGGTCGCCAACTCCTTCTTCCCGGTGGCGTGCGCCGGTTCCCTCGTAATGCCATCCGGTGCGGGAATCCTGACCGGCGCCGATGCTCCTGCAGTGGCGGAGGAGTTCATCGCCTTCCTGCTGTCGGTGGGGGCACAGGAGTACTTCGCCCAGGAGACGTTCGAGTACCCGCTCGTCCCTGGCATCGCGCCATCGGGTGACCTCCCGCCGATCGACTCGATCCCCACTCCGGCGATCAACCTCTCGGATCTCGCTCCGATGCTCGACCTGGCCACCGACCTCGTCTCGCAGGCCGGGCTCTTGTGACATCGCCCGCTGTTCCAGCCTCACCGTCGGGACGCGTCGAGGGAGTTCCCTCGGCCGGACCGGGCCGGACACGGTCTCGTTCGATCGGACGCCGCCCCTCGCCGTGGCTGTGGGTGGCCGCCGTGCTGGTACTCATCCCCATTGCTCTCCCGATCGGTGCACTCGTCGTGCGGGTGCTGGGCGCGTCGGGCGATGCCGCCTCGGTCCTCTTCTCGCAGAGGACCCTTGAACTCCTCGCGCGGTCGGCACTGCTCACGGCCCTCGTCACGGTCGCGGCGATCGTGATCGGAGTCGGCGCCGCCTGGATCACCGTTCGTACCGATCTCCGTGGGCGGACGGTGTGGGGCGTCCTGGTGGCGATGCCGCTCGTGATTCCGTCATACGTCATCGCCCTATCGTTCCTGTCCGCCTCCGGCCCACGCGGGCTCTTCGCCCGAATCACCGGCGTGTCGCAACCGGTCCTCGATGGACTCCCCGGGGCCTGGCTGGCGCTGACGCTCTCGACGTTCCCCTACGTGTTCCTCATCGTGGCCGCGGCCCTCCGCCGGATCGACCCGGCGCTCGAGGACGCAGCCCGCGGGCTCGGGGCATCGCGGCGGCGCGTCTTCCGGACGATCACGCTCCCCCAACTGCGGCCGTCGATCGGGGCGGGGGCCCTCCTGGTCGCGCTCTACACCCTTTCCGACTTCGGGGCCGTCTCGCTCATGCGGTTCGACGCGTTCACCCGCGTCATCTACGCCCAGTACGCCGGGCGCCTCGACCGAACTCCGGCAGCGGTTCTGTCTCTTGCCCTGATCGGCATCGCACTCGTGATCATCTGGGCTGAGGGACGCACGCGCGGATCGGCGACGTACTTCTCCCACCGTCCGAAGCGGACAGCGACGGTTCGGCACCTGAGCCGGACGGAACGAGCCGCGGCGATCATCGCTCTCGGATCGGTCGTCACTGCGGGTCTCGTGCTCCCGGTCCTCGTCCTCGTTGCATGGATGGCCGACGGCGACGGCCTCGTTATAGCCTCAATGATCGACTGGGGAGCGGTGGGCGGATCGCTCCTCGGATCGTCGCTCGCTGCGGGGGTTGCCATGGCCGCGGCCATCCCTGTCGTCGTGCTCGCCGTTCGCTACCGCAACCGGGCGTCGGCGTGGCTCGAGCGGTCGGTCTTCGTCGCATTCTCACTCCCGCACATCACGGTCGCCATTGCCGTCGTGTTCTTTTCGGTCCGCTACCTCGGCCCCTTCTACCAGTCGTTGACCGTGCTGATTGTGGTGTACGCCACCGTGTTCCTGGCCCAGGCGACGGGTTCGGCGAAGGCGTCACTCCTCCAGGTCGACCCGGCAGTCGAGGAGGCGTCCCGGGGGCTCGGACACGGCCCGTGGGCAACCCTGCGCTCGGTGACCATCCCCCTGATCCGTCCAGGCCTGCTCGCCGGCGGTGCCCTGGTGTTCCTCACGACGATGAAGGAACTCCCGGCGACGCTGCTGCTCCGTCCGACCGGTTTCGACACGCTTGCCGTCGACATCTGGTCGGCGGGCAACGAGTTGCTGTTCGCTCAGGCTGCAGCCTCGGCGCTCGTGCTCCTGGCCATCTCCGCTGTTCCGATGTTCCTCCTCGTGGTTCGCCAGAAGGACGCAACGGCATGACGAATCCCCCGGCCATCATTTGTCACGGGCTCACGAAGTCCTACGACGGCACCCCTGCACTGAATGGATTCGATCTCACGGTGCATCAGGGAACGATCGTGAGCCTGCTCGGCCCATCGGGTTGCGGCAAGACGACGGCGCTGCGCTCTATCGCCGGGTTCGAGTCGTCGGATGCCGGCACCATTCGCATTGGGGGCCGGACAGTGTTCGGCAGCGGCGTGGATGTCGCACCAGAGAAGCGGCGGGTGGGAATGGTATTCCAAGAGTATGCCCTGTTCCCACACATGACCGTGGACCGCAACATCGCATACGGGCTGCAGGGCGAAGACGCTTCTTCGCGCGTTGGGGAGGTGCTCGACCTCGTCGGTCTCGACGGATTCGGCGGCCGAATGCCACACGAACTCTCGGGCGGTGAGCAGCAACGCGTTGCCCTGGCCCGGGCCCTCGCGCCAAAGCCCGAAGTCGTGCTTCTCGACGAGCCGTTCTCGAATCTCGACGCGCCGCAACGCGACCGGATGCGTCGCGAGGTCCGCCAGATCCTGATCGATGCCGGCGCCACGGCCGTGTTCGTGACCCATGACCAGGAAGAGGCGCTCTCGATCGCCGATGTGGTCACTGTGATGCGTGACGGGGCAATCGTGCAAGCCGGGACGCCGACGGACGTGTACTCACGGCCGGGCGACCCGTGGACGGCATCGTTCCTCGGCGACAGCGTCTTCCTCGACGGTATGGCCGAGATAGGTGGGAAGGTCGCGACCGCACTGGGAGAAATCCAATCGGAGACCGCCGAACGCGGACCGGTCACGGTGATGGTCCGCCCGGAGTGGATCATCCCGCACCCCGATCCGGACGGCAACGCAACGGTCGTCGACCGGGAGTATTTCGGCCACGATCAGATGCTCCTGATCGAACGGCCGGACGGGACCACCGTGACGAGTCGGGTGGGCGCCCGGCCGGACCTGAGTCGGGGCGACCGGGTCACGCTCTCGATCGACGAGGCCGTGGTGTATCCGGCGACCTAGCGCGCCGGGAGACCCCAATCGTCCGTAGACGGGTCGTCGTCGGGTTCGGCCGGCTCAGAAGAGTCGGGAGATTCCGGGGTCTCACTGGAATCAATCGCGTCGACCGGTTCATGATCGAGGACGGCAGACGAGAGACCCCCTCCGTCGCCTCCTGCGTCGGCGCCACCTCCCCCTGAGGGGGAGGAATCGGACGGCGGGCTCTCGTGCGGTTCGGGCTCGGAGCTCGGAGCTCGTAGCTCGTCGCCCTCCTCCGGCGGCAGCGGATACTCCCACCCGTCTGGGACGTCATCATCCTTCACGGTCAAGGCGGGTGGAAGTGCCTCGCGCTCGACGGGGCGCGCCGCACGGATGCGCCAGGCGCCAAGAACCCAGCCGCCGACGCCCCATACGAGGCCGACGAGATAGAGCAGCACGCCGACGATCGGGATCAGCCAGATGCCGAGCCTCCACAACACAGCGCCAATGACGAACCCGCCAAAGAGTCCGCCCTTCCGACGCAGCAACAGATCTCCGCCCGCGGCGACCGCAGGCACGGGTCCAAAGACGAGGCCGAGCAGCATCGCGGCCAGCAGCAACGCAGCAAGCGGCAGTCCGACCAGCGTGACGCCGAGAAGCAGGACAAGGACCGGACCGACAACGAGAGCCAGCAGCCCGATGAGCAGCGTCTTGACCGGGTGGCGTTCGATGGCCTCGACCGCGGCGGCTCCGGTGCCGCGGAACAGCCACAGCAGAAGGATGCCGCACACGATGAACGCCAGGAGTCCAAGGACGTTGGCGATCGCAAGGATGACCCCGAAGATGAAGTTCGACTGTGCCGGTAGTTGCACGATCTGCCCGTCGACCGTCCCGGGGGCAATCGACGCCTCGGACGGCGAGCGATAGAGGACATCGCCCGACACTGCGGCACCGGAAGCCACCGTGAGGCGCTGCACACTCAGATCGATGTCCCGTCCGACTGCTCCCGAGACCGAGGTGTTGAGGAGACGTCCGCGCACGTCGCGCTCCACCGTTCCGTCGATGGTCAGCGTGCCGCCGAACATGATGAGGTCCCGTCCGACGACACCGTTTGACCCGACCTCCGCGCCAAGACCGGTCACGAAGACATCGTTGACAACTGAACCATCGACGACGACCTGCGGAGAGACCGTTCGCAGCGACCCCTCAATGCGGCCTCCAGGCTCGACGCGAACCGTCCCGGACGTGAGAGCGAGTACGTCGCCCGCGACGGTCCCGGAGATCGAGAGACTCCCGGCGGTGATCACAAGGTCGCCATCGATGTCCCCCTCGACGCGACCGGATGTTGCAGCGACGTAGACGTCTTCCGCGATGGGTTCGTCCTCAGAGACGATGAAGAGATCAGTCGTGACGACCGAGGGTGCGACCGACGCGAGGATCGGCGCCAGCGCGATGAGGAGAGCGAAGCCCGTGAGGGTGCGGTAGCGGACCCTTCCGGGCCTCAGGTCAGAACGGAAGTGCTTCACGAGCGAGATCGAGCAGCGGCCACGGGTTCACGCCGATGACGATCTGGCTCACCACGACCACGGCGATCACGAGCCGTGCCACGACGGAAACATAGAGCGGTGGCGCATCGTCGCCCGACTGTGCGAAGAACATCTTGGCGGCGATCCGGAAGTAGACGTACAGGCCGACGACGGTCGTGAGCAGGGCGAGGATCGTGAGCCAGAGGTATCCGGAGTCTGCGGCGACGGTGAACACCGAGACTTTCGCTGCAAAGCCGGCCATGAACGGGATACCGCCCATCGAGAGCAACAGCACCAGCATCGACCAGGCCAACTCCGGAGATCGCCGCGCCAACCCGGCCCAATCGTCCAGATCGGACCGGCCCGGCGTCGTTCTCGACACGATCGCCGCGATCGCGAACGCGCCGACGAGTGTGAGGGCGTACATCGAGACGTAGAACCACATCGAACCGACTCCCGCGGAGCCGGCGACGAACGCCATCATGATGTATCCCGCCTGTGCCACGCCCGAGTAGGCGAGCATCCGCTTGACATCGTCCTGGACGGCTGCCACCGCCGTACCGATGATCATCGAGAGCCCGGCGATGATCGCCAGGATCGGTGCCCACTCGTCGGCCTGGGTCGGAAGCGCACCGATGAGGATGCGGCCGAGCGCAGCGAATCCAGCGATCTTGACCCCGGCAGCCATCAGGCCGACGGCTCCGGTCGGTGCGCCCTGATACACGTCCGGCGACCACTGGTGGAACGGCGCCGCCGAGACCTTGAACGCGAGGCCCACGATCACGAGCCCAATGCCGAGGAGCAGAACTCCCGGTTCGCCGATGATGGTGCCGGCGAGGAAGCTCTTCATGCCACCCGCGCCGTAGAACGACGTCGACCCGGTTGCGGCGAAGAGCATCGCGGCGCCATAGACGAAGATCGCCGACGCCAAGGATCCGAGCAGGAAGTACTTCACCGCGGCTTCGTCGGCCTCCTCGCGCTGGCGCGTGAATCCGGCGACGACATAGAACGCGATCGACGCGGTCTCGAGACCGAGGAACAGCAGGACGATGTTCGCCGACATGGCCATCATGTGCAGGCCGGCGAAGGCGAGCAGGATGAGGGACACAAGTTCGACGCCGCGGGTCTTCACCCGCTGGACGAGCGCCCATACGGCCCCGAGACCGAGCAGGCCAACCGTGAAGATCACGATCCCGGCAAACGCCGAGTAGTGATCCATGACCACCATCGGGACCCGGAGCACCGGCACGTTGCGGGCGCTGAAGAACAGCAGGCTGCTTCCTTCTGCGATCAACTCATCGACGGCCCGCCACTGGAGAACGGACAGGACCATCGCAACCACGAAGGAGAGGGCCGCTACGAATCCCCACTCCCGGCGTGGCCGGTCGAGCATCACACCGAGGATGATGACGATCAACGCTCCGAGGAGCATCACTGCTTCGGGAGCGACGGCGAGGAATGAGGCATTGTTCATTCCGAACCCTCCTCTTCGCCGTGATCGCCCTCTTCACTGTGTTCGGCTTCGTCGGTGTCGTGTCCTGCGGACTCGCTGTGGACGTCGGCCGGATCAACCACCTCATCGACACGGCCATACTCGGGGACTTCGTAGTCGGTGGTCGCCTCGATCCGATCGAGGATGATCTCGACCGAAGGCTCGATGCGGTCGAACACCGGCTTGGGATAGACCCCGATGCCGATGATCAACACGATCAGCGGAACGAGGATCGCGAGTTCCCGGAACCCGAGATCCGCAAGGGCCTCGTTCTTGGGGTTGGTGATCGGTCCGGTGAACACCCGCTCATACGCCCACAGCATGTAGACGGCGGCGAGGATGACGCCCGAACCGGCGATGATCGTGAGCGCGGGGAGGGTCAGGTAGCTGCCGAGCAGGACGCCGAATTCACCGACGAAGCCCGACAGGCCAGGCAGACCGACCGAGGCGAACGCCATGAAGAGGAAGATGCCCGCGTAGACCGGCATCACTTTGGCGAGGCCTCCGTACTCGGAGATCAACCGGGTGTGGCGTCGGTCGTAGATCATTCCGATGAGGAGGAACAGCGCACCGGTCGTCAGACCGTGACTGATCATGACGAAGACGGCACCGGAGAGGCCCTGGCTTGTGAGGGCGAAGATGCCGAGCATCACGAAACCCATGTGGCTGACCGACGAATACGCCACGAGGCGCTTGATGTCGGGTTGGACGATCGCAACGGCAGCGCCGTAGATGATGCCGATCACCCCGAGGATTCCGACGTAGACCGCGAGGTCCACCGACGCCTCCGGGAACAGCGTCAGGTTGAAACGGAGGAAGCCGTAGGCGCCCATCTTCAAGAGAACGCCGGCAAGGATAACGGAACCCGCGGTCGGCGCCTCCGTGTGGGCGTCCGGCAGCCAGGTGTGGAACGGGAAGATCGGAACCTTGATCGCAAACGCAATGCCGAACGCCAAGAAGAGCCACATCTGGGTCGTCAAGGTGATGTCGAGCGAGAGCATCGTGCGGAAGTCGAACGAGGTCGCCGTCCCGACCGAGTCCCCGGCGAGGAGCGCCAGCACGATGATCCCGGCAAGCAGGAAGATCGAGCCGAATGCCGTGAACAGAACGAATTTGATCGCGGCGTAGAGGCGGTTGTCCGATCCCCAGATCCCGATGAGGAGGTACATCGGGACGAGCACGATCTCGAAGAAGGCGAAGAACAGCAGAAGGTCGAGCGCCAAGAACACGCCCATCAACCCAGTCTCGAGCACCAGCATCGCGACCATGAACTGCTTGGGACGCTCGGTCACCGACTTCGATGCGGCGAGCGCCATCGGCATGAGAATGCCGGTCAGCACGACCATGAACAGCGAGATACCGTCGATGCCAAGGCGCCACCCGAAGCCAAACGTCTCAGACAGGACGTAGTCCTCGGTGAACTGGAAGAGCGGGTCACCGGTGACGAAGTTGACCAGGATCCACAGGGATGCAGCGAGCGGGAGCATGCTCACCCCGATCGCAACCGGGAAGACCAGTTCGGTACGTCGCTTGGGGATGACGGCAACAGCGAGGGCGCCGAACAGTGGCAACAGGATGAGGAGGGTCAGCGTCACTAGAACGCACCTCCCTGCCAGAGAAGCCAGAGCACAACGCCGAGGCTCCCTGCCACGATGCCGGCGGCATAGGACCGGACCCATCCGGTCTGCAGGACTCGCAGCGTCGACCCAAACGAGCGTACAGCGGAACCGAGGCCGTTGACCGCGCCGTCAACGACCGTCAGGTCGAAGAACATGGCGAGCCAGGTCGCGATGGCCCTGCCGGGAGCGACAATCACCGCTCCATAGAAGGCGTCCACGCCATAGCCATCGAGCGCGGCGGCCCAGTAGCCGCCCTCTTCGGTCGGCAACGTGCCGCGGCCGTAGCGGTGGTAGGCGATAGCGATGCCGATGACGACCACGACAAGCGACGCAAGTGCCAGGCCCCAGAGGGTGAAGCCACCGGGCGGGTGAACCTGGTGGATCCCCTCGAACGACGGTTCGAGGAAGTGTTCGAGGGCGAGACGAACCGGCGTGTTGAGCAGGCCTGCCCCAGCGGAGAGCGCCGCAAGGACGATCAGGGGAACCGTCATCGTCCATGGCGACTCGTGCGGATGCGCGTCCTCGTCCCAGCGCTTCTCACCGAAGAACGTGAGGATCATCAGGCGGGTCATGTAGAACGCCGTGATGAGTGCCGTCACGATTCCGACGAGCCACAGGATCAGGAAGAAGCCACCCTTTGCGAATGCCGCACCGAGGATCTCATCCTTGGACCAGAACCCGGCGAGCGGGAACAGGCCGCTGATCGCGAGCCAACCGAATGCCATCGTCACGAACGTGACCCGCATGTACTTGCGGAGGCCGCCCATCTTCCACATGTCCTGCTCGTTGGACATGGCGTGGATCACCGAACCGGCCCCGAGGAAGAGCAGCGCCTTGAAGAAGGCGTGGGTCATGAGGTGGAAGATCCCAGCCGTGAAGGCGGTGATGCCGACCGCCATGACCATGTACCCGAGTTGGCTGATCGTTGAATAGGCGAGCACCCGCTTGATGTCGCGCTGACCGATGGCGATCGTCGCCGCGAGCAGCGCCGTCGCTGCACCGACGCTTGCCACGATGGCGAGCGTGACCGGAGCGAGTTCAAAGAGGGCGGCAGACCGGGCGATCATGTAGACGCCGGCGGTGACCATCGTCGCGGCATGGATGAGGGCGGACACCGGGGTCGGGCCTTCCATCGCGTCCGGGAGCCAGATGTAGAGCGGGATCTGCGCCGATTTGCCGGTCGCACCGACGAAGAGCAGCAGCGTGATCGCCGTCGCCATCCCGACGCTCAGCAACCCGTGTGCTTCGCCGAACACGACGCCGAAGTCGAGCGTCCCGAACGCGGCGAAGATGAGCATCAGACCGACGAGGAAACCCCAGTCACCGATGCGGTTGACGATGAACGCCTTCTTGCCCGCTGCGGCAGCCGAAGGCTTCGTGAACCAGAAGCTGATCAGCAGGTACGACGAGAGTCCGACGAGTTCCCAGCCAACGAACATCAGTCCGAAGTTGTCGGCGAGCACGAGCGTCAGCATCGAACCGATGAACAGGTTCATGTACCCGAAGAATCGGGGGTAGCGCTCGTCCCCGTGCATGTAGCCGACCGAGTAGAGGTGGATCAGCGACCCCACACCGGTGACGATGAGCGTCATCAACGCCGACAGTGGATCCCAGAGAAGAGAAGCATTCGCCCCGACCATGGGGATCCACTCGAAGAGGAATACCGTCTCCGGTTCAGCTGCGTCGAGGAACGGCACCGTGAGGATGGCGGCGATCACGAACGGAACGGCGACAAGGGCTGAAGCCAACCAACCCGAGGCGGGCTCGCCGATGCGCTTCCCGAACAGGATCAGCGTTGCTGCCCCGAGGAACGGGAGCGCAATCAGAAGCCAGAGGTAGTCGATCACGCGGTCATCCCTTCAGCTCCGAAAGGGTGTCCACGTTCGCGGTGCTCCTGCGACGGAACACGGCGACGAGAATGGCGAGGCCGACCGTGACCTCTGCCGCGGCAACCACCATGACGAAGAGGGCGGCGACCTGGCCTTCGATCAGACCCATCTCGCTCCCCGCTGCGACGAACGTGAGGTTGACGGAGTTCAGCATCAATTCGATCGACATGAACATCACGAGCGCGTTGCGTCGCAGCAACACGCCGGCGGCACCCATCGAGAACAGCACAGCGGCGAAGACCATGTACCAGGCGACGGTGACGGTCATGCTCCCTCCTCCGTCTCGCCGGACCCGACCGCAGTCGGTCCGAACAGGGCGAGGGCGATTGTGCCGAGGGCAGCAATCGTGAGGAGGAACACGGTGGAGAGGAAGGCGATCGTCCAGTTGCCGAACAGGGCGTCGGCAACGGTCTCGATCGTCCCATTGAGATCGGGTGTTCCGAAGGCTTCATTTCCGGTGATCCACGCCTGACGCCCGGCGAGGATGATGACGGCTGCGAGACCGCCGGCAACAACGAACGTGATCCACCGCTGGAACGGGATCGTCTCGGCGTTGTCTTCCTTTGTATCGACCCCGATCATCATGATCACGAACAGGAACAGGGTCATGACGGCACCGGCGTAGACCAGCAACTGGACGGCGGCCACGAAGTGGGCATTGAGCATGACGTAGAAG
>Ga0316189_10006678_pt1 | contig 10980 bp, 11 predicted proteins | sample LowCovwburrow_MG_FD_204930 | JGI IMG/M metagenome (GOLD analysis project Ga0316189, IMG submission 204930) | Coastal sediment microbial communities from Maine, United States - Lowes Cove worm burrow | ecosystem: Environmental > Aquatic > Marine > Coastal > Sediment | place: USA: Maine... | reverse complement strand
AACTTAACGGAATTTAATCTCTAATGTCAGAATTTTGGTTTTATATTATTGCTGCAATTATAATATTGCATTTGTTGGTGGGCTTTGGTTATCTAATGTATAAAATGTCACCAACCAAAGAAGATAAAGAAAAAATGAAAAAGGATAATTTGGAGGACCAGAAATAAAGATTTTTTATTCTATACTGACAGTTGATATTTTTATGTAATTAAAATGACAACTTAGTCTGAGTTGATAAACTGCACCTAGCTATAAATCGTCCTAGCGGCTAAATATTTTATTCCTGATAGGCCCCAGATGAATAAGTAAGTTCATAACTGTGTGTGTAAATCTCGAATACGATTCCGAAAGGATCTTGAACATACACCATTTTATAAGGTTTTTCATTCGGATAGTATTCTCTTATTGGCATGCGTTGTTTTCCTCCGTATTCGACGATTTTTTTAGTCAAACCCTCAATGTCGGGGTCTTGCACGCAAAAATGAAATAGTCCAGTATTAAACGGATTGAACTCTTGTGCTTCTTTAACTCCGTGTGGGAAAGAGAATAATTCGATTCCAATTCCATCAGATGTTGACATGTGCGCGATTTCGAATTCTTCCCAATCGTCACCAAAAACATCGATGCACATTTGTCCGATTGCTGTATCGCTTTCCTTCTTTACTTTCGATGGCGCCATAATTACGTACCATCCCATTACTTCGCTATAAAAATCGACAGCTTTATTAATATCAGGAACAGTAATTCCTATATGTGAAAATGATCTTGGGTAACTCGCTTTATCCATATTGTTTATTTTAAATTATTTAGAAGGTTCTGAATAAAGCTCGTTTTAATGCGCTTTATTTTTTGTTGTATTATGTTTTAACTTAGACTATCTATTACTTTAATAAGTTTTAGTTGAACCTCGGAAGCAAGATTCCCCAAAGATTCATTTTTAGCAGCGCTCATGGATGCAATTGGATCCACTGCAGAAACTTCAATCACTCCATCTTCGTGCTCTTCAACGATTACATTGCATGGTAAAAAAACACCAATTTTATCTTCACTTTGCAATGCTTTATATGCGAAATGAGGATTGCATGCACCTAGAATTTTATATTTTTTAAAATCAACATCGATTTTGTTTTTTAATGTCTCTTTCACATCTATTTCGGTTAGTACTCCGAATCCTTCTTTTTTCAATTCAGCTGTTACTTGTTCGATAGCTTCGTCGAAACTTTTACCCGTTATTACTTTGTTAAAATAATAGCTCATATGTTCTTTTTTTAGTTTATTACTAATGCATTACAACTAATTATATATGTATAAAGACACTCCTTGTTCCAGTCTATTTTCGGGATAAAAGGAACGCTTATTCTTGTTTATCAATTTCTAAAATTAGTAAAATAAAAATTTCTTTTTATACATAGAACTGCGTATGCTAAAAACAAAAAACCACCAGGTTTACACAAAGTGGTTTTTAATTTTTTATTTTGAAACTGCTTTGCGATGTTTATTCTATAATCCCTGCACAACCAACACGAGCACCTGCAGCACCAGAAGGTTGAGATTTTAAATCGTCCACACCAATATGAACAATAACAGCTTTACCTAAAATATCTTTAGTGTCATCACCACAGCCAATACACCACGCATCAGTAGTTTTAGTAATAGTCCCGCGTCCACTAGCATTTACTTTAAAGTTACCAATATCCCCTTTGTGGTAACCTGTAGCATCACCCCAAGCTCCATGTGGTTGTGCTGTAGGATTCCAATGACCACCAGAAGACTTTCCATCTTCAGAAGAGCAATCTGCTTTTTCGTGAATATGAATAGCATGTTCGCCTTCTTCTAAACCTGTAACAGTACCAACCATAGTTACAATACCATTTTTCTCTGTAAAATTGATGGTACCTTCAACATTACTATCGCTTTTTGGAGACAACGTAATAGATAGTTTTTTCTCGATAGCGCCTTCTTTTACAATCTCTTCAACTTCAGTTTCTATGACTACTTCAGTTTCGGTTTTAGTCTCTTTACAGGAGGTTGCAAATACAAGGGAAAAAACAAGTGCTATTAATTTTAAATTTTTCATGGCTGGTAATTTTATTTTTTAGTAAAGTTAGGTAGATAAATGCGTTCGTGCAAGAGAGAGCGTCTGATTCTTATTGCAACAATTTTAATGGATATGACAAAAATCATGTTTTATAATAATGCTTACAACTAATTTTGATTATCAATTTATAGGTATGTGTCATTCTTTAATAAATAAATATAATGTTGCTGGTCCACGTTATACCAGTTATCCAACGGTTCCATATTGGGATATGGATACATTTTCATTACAACAATGGAAAAGCTCTTTACGGCAAGCTTTTAAAGAAAGCAACACCAGTGAAGGGTTGAGTTTGTATTTACATTTACCATTTTGCGAAAGTCTATGCACATTTTGTGGTTGCCATAAACGCATTACAAAACGTCATGAGGTAGAATCACCTTATATAAAAGCACTTTTAAAAGAGTGGAGTTTATACCGTAAGCTCTTAGGAGCGAAACCCAAGATTAAAGAATTACACCTTGGTGGAGGTACACCAACATTTTTCTCTCCAGATAATCTTAAGTATTTAATTTCTGAATTGCTTCGAGTTTCTGAACTAGCGGAAGATTACGAATTTAGTTTTGAAGGACATCCTAATAATACAACAGAAACACATTTACAGACATTATTCGATTTAGGATTTAGACGTGTTAGTTATGGGGTTCAGGATTATAATCTTAAGGTACAAAAAGCGATTCATCGTGTACAGCCTTTCGAAAACGTAAAGCGTGTTACTGAATTGGCTAGAGAGATAGGTTATACGTCTGTTGGCCATGATATTATTTTTGGTTTACCATTTCAAACCGAGGCAGATGTTATTGAGACTATCAATAAAACCGAAGCTTTAATGCCAGATCGTATAGCATTTTACAGTTATGCACATGTGCCTTGGATAAAAGGAAATGGGCAACGTGGTTTTAATGATGAAGATTTACCTTCAGGAGCATCTAAGCGCCAGCAATACGAAACAGGAAAGCGACTTTTAGAAAAAGTGGGTTATGTTGAGATTGGTATGGATCATTTTGCTTTAAAAACAGATACACTTTATAAAGCGATGAAGAATGAAACCTTGCATCGTAATTTCATGGGTTACACGGCTTCTAAAACACATGCCATGATTGGTTTAGGAGCGTCTTCAATTAGCGATAGTTGGTATGGTTTTGCACAAAATGTAAAATCTATAGAAGACTATTATCATTTGGTAAATGAAGATGTAATTCCTGTTTACAGAGGACATATTTTAAATCCTGAAGACTTAATCATTAGAAAACACATCCTTAATTTAATGTGCAACTTTAAAACTTCTTGGTTAGACCATAGTATGGTATTTGAAGATTTGCCAGAAGTTCTCATAAAATTAAAAGAGTTTAATCGAGACGGTTTACTAGAGTTTGAAAGAAAACAAGTGACCGTAACTGAAAAGGGGAAACCTTTTATACGAAATATTTGTATGGCTTTCGATGTGCTATTACAGCGAAAAAAGCCCGACACCAAATTGTTTTCAATGACAATTTAAAACAATAATAATGAAATGATTGCATACAATAGTTTAATGCTATCCACATACTTTATAAGCGAATTGCATTTGACATTTAAAAATCTATAAAAAAATTAAAAAATGAAACGAATTATAGTACCAATAGATTTTTCAGAACATTCAGAATATGCTCTAGAAACGGCTTCGAATTTAGCAAGCAAATACGGCTCAGAACTTATAGTAATACATATGTTAGAATTATCTAATGCTATTATTTCTGCTGCTAGTGAATCACTAAATGAAGAAGCTGTATTTTATCTAAAACTCGCAGAACAAAAATTTGATGCATTTTTAGATAAGCCATATTTAGAAGGTATTAAGGTGACGCCAATAGTAAAACACTTTAAAGTGTTTAGTGAAGTTAACGAAGTTGCAAAGGAGCTAGATGCGGATTTAATAGTAATGGGTTCTCATGGGTCGAGTGGTGTTAAAGAAGTTTTAATAGGCTCTAATACTGAAAAAGTAGTGCGGCATGCAGATATCCCCGTGTTAGTTATTAAGCATAATCCAATCTTGTTAGATTTTGAGAATGCTGTTTTTGCAAGTGATTTTTCTGATGAAGCCATTTCGCCTTATCTAAATGCAAAAGTGACGTTTGATAAGCTTGGTGCTAAATTGCACTTGGTATATGTAAACTCACCGGATGGAAGCTTTAAAAGCTCGACAGAAATAGATAAATGTGTTTCGAGCTTTTTGAAAAAAGCAGAAGGTGATTTAACAAGCTTAAGTAGCGTAAATATTGTTTCAGATTATTCTATAGAAAAAGGGATTTTGAATTTTGCTAATGTTATTGGAGCAGATGTCATTGCCGTGGCAACTCATGGCAGAAAAGGTTTAGCACATTTCTTTGAAGGTAGTATTTCTGAAGATTTAGCGAATCATTCTACTTTACCAGTAATGACTTTTAAAATATAATTCTTGGTGTTCATTAGTTAGTGTTATTTAATATCAAGTTAAAGCGCCAGAGATTAATTTCTTTGGCGTTTTGTTTTATGATTTCCCCGATATCACCATTTATTCTCTATATATTACAAGTCCCTGTGATTATTATGGTTTTAATTTTACCCTATTAAATTTTAAACCAAAAAACGATTAGAAAAAGAGCATTAATTATTGGATAAAACATGACATAAGTAGAGGCACAGCACTGAATTTATTATTTGAAGATGTAGCAGATACTATTGTGTTTTTATTGTCTGATATATCGGTATGGATAGCTGGAGCCGTTTTGGATAGAACTGGTGGATTAATGGCACTGCGAAATTAAATTAAAGTATTTGAAAGCAAAACATTCAAAATATATAATTATTGGTGCAGGTTTGTCTGGATTGACAACAGCTTATATCCTAAAAAAAAATGGGATTAGAGATATCACTATTTTAGAAGGACGATCTCAAATTGGTGGACGCATAGTAACACACAAGAATGTAGATCTCGGAGCTACTTGGTTTCAGCAACCACATCAGTATTTAATGCGTTTATTGAATGAACTTAAAGTTAGTTCTTTTCAACAATACCAAAAAGGACAAAGTGTTTTAGTGTATAATACAGTAGCACCTGCTCATTATTTTGAGAGTGCAACAGATGAATCTTCTGCAAAACGTATTACGGGAGGTTCATTTGCTTTAATAAATATGCTTTCCCAAGGGGTAGAGAATCAAATAGAACTCAATACTAAAGTAGAAACCATTACTGAAATAAGGAATGGTATAGAAATCACAACGAACAAAGGTTCATATTCTGCGGATAAGATTATTGTGACATTGCCACCTAAATTATCCACTACATTGAGTTATAATCCTGAATTGCCTGAGCATTTGGTTTCGGCTATGGACCAAACCCATACCTGGATGAGCAATGCTATTAAAGTCGGGATGACTTTTAGCAAACCCTTTTGGCGTGAAAAGAATTATTCGGGTACTGTTATTGGACAAGTTGGACCAGTCATAGAATTGTATGATCATTGCAATGCAGAAGAGAATTCCTATAGTTTAATGGGTTTTGTTAATGAAGGTTTAAGAGATGTCAATTCTGAAGATAGAAAAGAGCGTATTTTGAGTTATCTTGAAAAATACCTTGGAGAGTCTGTTAGAAATTATACAGATTATTTTGAGAAAGATTGGTCTAAAGATGAATTTACGACTTGTGAAAATCTAAAATCTGTGCACATGAGCCCTCAATATGGTAATGCTGTATTTGATGAATTTTATATGAATGGTAAGCTGTTGTTTTCTGGGACGGAAACAGCAAAACAGTATGGTGGTTATCTTGAAGGTGCTGTAATAAGCGGACTAGCAGCAGCAAAGCAAATTTTAAATACACTATAGGGACGTTAAAAGATAGAATACTATCTTTTGCATAAATAATATTCTAAAAAACTATAGTTTCGGATCTATGATCTCGTCGTCTCTCTAATCTTTTGTTCTTATTCTACATTAAAGTAAAAAATTAATGACATTCAATAGCACTCGTTGCCATTTCTACAACAGGAGCAGGTGAGAGGTAAGGAATACCTAACCCTAAGCCTCGAAGAATAAATAAAACGCCAATGATCACTACAAAAATTGGAATCGCTTTTTGGATGCGTTGTTTTATGGTACTGTTTAAAAATTTACCTAAATAGATAGCTGAGGTCATTAAAGGAATAGTACCCAAGCCGAATAAAATCATGTACAAACTGCCTTCTAATAAGCTGCCAGTTGCTACAGCGCCAAATACAGCCATATAGACTAAACCACATGGTAAGAACCCATTTAGAAAACCAATGGTTAAAAACGTATCTGCAGTTTTCTTTTTTAAAGCTTTACCTAAAGATGTTTTTACTTTTGAAATTATCTCATATAGTGGTTTTGAAAGGTTGTATTTTCCAATGGTTTTGTGTGGCAAGAGGACCACTACTATCATTAAAACACCAATAATAATGGAAAGTTGTTGTTGTATTCCGAAAATATAAAGACTCTTACCAACAAAGCCGAACACTAAACCGATTATGCTATAAGCCAGTAATCTACCTAAATGATAAACCCCAATCTGACTGATTTTTTTGAACGAATTAGAGCGATCTACAGGCAACATAAAGGCTATTGGTCCACACATGCCTACGCAGTGCAGACTTCCTAATAAGCCTAATATGAGTGCCGAAACTAACATTTAATAGGTGATATCTGTTTTATAGAGATAAGAATTACGGTCATAGGTCCAGTCGACTTTAATGTTCCAACGACCATCTAACATGCGTTTGTCAGGTATGAGCAAATTGTGGTTAGATAAAGAAATCGGAATTTCAAAATCTAATTGCTTGTTAGATGGTCTATATAGGAACACTTGTCCTTTAATTTTTTTAATATCTAAATCTTTTGGGAACGTAATTTGTACGCCGTCTTGGTTTTTTGTCCAACTGATATTTGTATTCAATGACTTAGAATTGGTCTCCTTATCAATATCGGATTGAAATTTTAGTTCTTGTTGGTAGTAATCTTCAACCACTAAATCATGCTCGTACTTTTTATTTGTACTCATACTTATAACGAAGTACATAATAAATGATATAAAACATACAAAAGCAATAACAATAGCTGTTCCCCAATTTATTTTCATCTCTCAACTTCCTGCGAAAGCAAGAATCTCCGTTTTTTTAGTTGTATCCTGAATTCGTTTCAGGATCTTTTTAATTTTTGTATTGTCATTCTGAAACAGATACTTCGACTGCGTTCAGTGTGCCAGTATAGTTAATTATAGCTTCGAGGTCCTAAGAACGATACTGATGTAGTTTCTATAAGTTCTTCTTTACTATAAACATCAATCATTAATTGATTTTTATCTCCAGATAGATCACTTTGCTTCAACTCTATAAACAAAGTCCCTTTCGCGATACCTTGAGGCTCAACAATAAATGTTTCAGAAGTAGATACAATAGTTATAGTACCATCTCTTCCTCTTAGTTTAAAGCTTAAATCATCAATCTCTTCAGAGGTTTTATTCACCAATTTAAAGGTATACACATTACTTATAATACCATTGTCTTTATGTTCGTAAAGCTGACCAGGTAATCTTAAGATTCGTGCTTCAACATCGTTACGTAGCGCTAGCATTCCTGCTAATACTCCTATTAAAATTGCTAATACAGCAATGTAGCCTTTCAAGCGTGCCGTGAGTTTAAAGGGCTCTTTTTTCTCTATGTTGTCTTCACTAGCAAAACGGATTAAACCTTTAGGTAGGTTTATTTTTTCCATTATGGAGTCGCATTCGTCTATACATGCCGTACAGTTAACACATTCTAATTGCGTACCATTTCTTATGTCTATGCCCGTTGGACAAACATTTACACATTGCATACAATCAATACAATCCCCATGCCCTAAGGCTTCTCTATCTTCATTCTTTCTAAATTTCTTTCTGCCATTTTCTGCCTCGCCACGTTTATAATCATAGGCTACAACAATAGATTTGTTGTCTAAAAGCACACCTTGCAAGCGACCGTAAGGACAAGCTATAATACAAACTTGCTCTCTAAACCAAGCAAAAATAAAATAGAATACACTAGTAAATATAATGAGCGGAATAAGTGTTTCTGAATGCTGAAAAGGACCTTCTGTAATATATTTTAAGAGTTTATCACCACTGATTAAATAGGCTAAAAACACATTGGCGATTAAGAAGGAAATCACTAAAAAAATAAACCATTTTAGAAGACGTTTTTTAATTTTTTCTGCATCCCATTTCTGACGATCCAGGCGTATTTGTTTGTTTCGATCTCCGTCTATCCAATATTCAATGCGTCTAAAAACCATTTCTAAAAAGATGGTTTGTGGACACATCCAGCCGCAAAAGATACGACCAAAACCTACTGTAAATAGTGTGATAAAAATAACACCAATTAGCATAGATATAACGAATAGATAGAAATCTTGCGGCCAAAACGGAAAGCCGAAAATATTAAAACGTCTCTCTAATATATTAAATAATAGAAATTGGTTACCATTGATTTTTATAAATGGTGCAGCTAGTAAAAAAGCTAATAAGAAGTAACTTACTAATTTTCGCTTTTCATATAATGGACCAGATGGTTTTTTTGGAAAAATAAAATTACGCTTCCCGTCTTCGGTGATGGTGCCAATAGAATCTCTAAAATTTTCATTTTCGGGCGTTTCCATGTTTTAATAACTTATAATCAGTTATTAGGAACTACTTCAGTAGTAGTTTCAACAGCTTCGTTAATTTCAGGGTTTTCTTCTGTAGCTTCATCAACCCAAATATCTCCTTCTGCATCTTTAGGATTGGCAGGTGTTGTACCTTGAAATTGCAGGAGGTAACTAGATACTTGAGCCATCTCAAGAGGCTTAAGACTTTGTTTCCATGCAACCATACCTTTTCCATCTCGTCCACCTTCAGAAATAGTTTTGAATACATTTTTAATACCACCACCTAGAATCCAATTTTCATCGGTTAGGTTTGGTCCAATGCCACCTCCACCATCAGCCATATGACAGGCAACACAATTGGCTTCGAAAATTTTCTTTCCAGCCTTTAAGTCTGATGCATCAGCTAATAATTCAACGGTGTTAAAGTCAACTAAACCTTTAGCCGTTTTTTTGTATTCTTCAATAGCACGATTCGCTTCAGCATATTCAGTTTCATACTCGACAAATTGGTCATCTGCATCAAAAACATGATAACGCGCCATATAAACAACAGCAAAAACTATTGATATATAAAAGGAATAAACCCACCATGGTGGTAAATTGTTATCTAATTCTTTTATACCATCATAATTATGGTCTAATATAATTTCACCTTCTTCTTCAATAGCTTTAGAGCCTAATAGTTTTTGATACCACGCATTAATTTTAGTAAACTGAGGTGATTTCGTTCTAGCCGCCAAATACCGTTCTTTTCCTTTTTCATCTAAACTTTGATAGAGAATATTGTCTATTGAACTAACAATGCCCTCTATAGCTAAAATTACTAATAGTACAAGCAATAGGAACAACAAGATGATAGGTTGCTCCATAAAAGCAGGTTGGTCTCCTGAATCTACAAAGTATTCTACTAGTCCTGCAATGATGAAAAACACCAATGGAACTCTGATGTATGATGGGATTAAATGTCTCATAATATGGTATCGTTTTCGTTGTCTAATGGAATGTTACTAACGGTGGTTATATAGTCTTTCTTAGCTGTGATTACCCAATAAAAGAGGACAACAAAAAAGATAAAGAATATAAGGAGTGATATCATTGGGTATATTTCAATACCTGTAATCGTCTCCAAGTGGCCTTTTATAAATTTGAACATAATAAATTAGTTTTGTACTGTTTCGTCTATTAGGTCTTTTACTTTTATATCGGTACCAAGACGCTGCAAGTAAGCAATAATTGCGACTATTTCTCGATTTCGCATTTCTATAAAATCTTCACCACCTGCAGCTTTATCAGCTTCATAAGAGGTTACGAAATCTGGATCACTATATAGGTTTTTTTCAATTTGTGTGCCTTGTTCTAACATAGAAGCTTGTGCATTTGCAATCTCTTCTTCTGTATATGGAACACCTAAAGTAACCATAACTTCCATTTTCTTTTCAGTTATAGACTTATCTAATTTACTACCTTCTCCTACGATTAACCATTTGTAAGATGGCATAATAGAGCCACTAGACGTACTTTGAGGGTCGTACATATGATTAAAGTGCCAGTTATCTGAATACTTTCCTCCAATACGATGTAAATCTGGCCCCGTACGTTTACTTCCCCAAAGGAATGGGTGATCATAAACAAATTCTCCAGCTTTAGAATATTCTCCGTAACGTTCAACTTCAGATCTAAATGGACGTATCATTTGAGAGTGGCAACCCACACAACCTTCTCGGATATAAAGGTCTCTGCCTTCTAATTCTAAAGGTGTATATGGTTTTACACTACTTATTGTTGGGATGTTAGATTTTACTACAATTGTTGGGATAATTTGAACAATACCACCAATTAAAATAGCTACAGTTGCATATATGGTTAATAGAATTGGTTTACGTTCTAACCAAGTATGCCAGCCTTCTCCTGCAACACGTCTTTTAGATACGCGTTTTAATTCTGGTGCTTCGGCTAATTCATCAGTCACTTTATGCTCAGATTTTACAACCGTCATAATAACGTTATAAACTAAGACAAGCATACCTGTGATATAAAAGGTACCACCAATAGCACGCATCCAATACATTGGCATAATCTCAGTTACGGTTTCTAAAAAGTTACCATAAACTAAAGTACCGTCCGGATTAAATTGTTTCCACATACTTGCTTGTGCAAAACCAGCAACATACATAGGTAAGGCATATAACATAATGCCTAAGGTGCCAATCCAAAAATGGAGG
>Ga0316189_10006677_pt1 | contig 10980 bp, 12 predicted proteins | sample LowCovwburrow_MG_FD_204930 | JGI IMG/M metagenome (GOLD analysis project Ga0316189, IMG submission 204930) | Coastal sediment microbial communities from Maine, United States - Lowes Cove worm burrow | ecosystem: Environmental > Aquatic > Marine > Coastal > Sediment | place: USA: Maine... | reverse complement strand
ACAAATCACCTCGGCATAAATATCATGAGAGATCGCAGCGGCGCCTGATACGGTGAGGCCCGCTACCACGGCCAATATGGTGGCAAAGCTGACGGCTGACAGGAAACCCGTCAGTAAATCCCCCCCCACCGCGTTGGCGAGGTGAATCGCGGCCATATTATTACCGCCAATAAGCTTGCCATCCGGCCCGAAATATTCGGGCTGGCCGTACAGCAGGTAGATCGTGCCGAAGCCCAGAATGATTACCGCCAGGTAGAAATAACCCATGAACAGCGAGGCGTAGAAGACCGATTTTCTGGCCTCACGCATATTGGGCACGGTGAACAGGCGCATCAGGATATGTGGAAGGCCGAGGGTGCCGAACATCATCGAAACCATTATGGTAGCAATCTGCACAGGATCATCGAATAGCAGGCCCGAGCCAAGAATTGCCGACCCCCGCGGATGATTTTCCGCAGCACCGGCAAATAATACATTGAGACTAAAACCGCTCTCTTTCATTACCAGGAAAGCCGCGACGGTTGCGCCGATTATCAGCAGAATCGCTTTGACAATCTGCACCCAGGTGGTCGCGAGCATCCCCCCGAAGGTGACATAGGCAAGCACCAGCAAAGTGACCAGAATAACCGCCAACTGATAAGGTAAGCCGAACAGCAATTCTATTAATTTACCCGCGCCTACCATCTGGGCGATAAGGTACAGGATAACGACGACGATCGTCCCCGTGACAGTCACGATCCGAATCGGGGTTTGGTCAAGTCGCTGCGAGACAACATCCACAAAGGTGAAACTTCCGAGGTTTCGAACACGCTTTGCCAGTAAGAACAACATAAGTGGCCAGGCGGAAAAGGCACCCAATGCAAGCACCAGACCATCGAAACCACCCAGGAAAATCAGGCCGGTTACGCCGAGAAAGGATGCAGCAGACATAAAATCGCCGGCGATAGCAGTACCGTTTTGCAAACCGGAGATGCCACCACCCGCCGTATAAAAGTCTTTACTACTGTTGGTACGCCGGGACGCCCAGTAGCTGATACCCAGGGTTATCACCACAAACACAAGGAACATGCCAATGGCCGTGAGATTGAGGGGCTGGCGCTGCACCTCACCGTCAATCGAGCCGGCCGCCAACGCATAGCCAGGAATCAGCAATAGCAACAGGAGTGACAGCACGCACATGGCCGTGCTGCGCACCAAGGTGCTAGCGCTCATCCGCGTCGGGATCATCGTCACTATCCACAAACAGGAACAACCACTCCAGAAATATAAAAAGAATGATCAGCCCGGCAAACATCGCCAGGGAACCGCTGATCCAGGATGACCCCAGGCGCTCTTTCAGAAAACTGCCAGATGGCAAGTAGTTGAAGATATAGGAAAAATAAAGTGCAAGCGTTATCAAGGCAGAGCCGAGCCTGAGCCGTGTCTTGCGCCTGACTGCACGCAGTACCTCTTTTTCTTCCAAGCTACCACTCCCGCCAGATTATTAGAATAAGTACCAATATACCAGAGCCCAGCCCACAGCAACATGCGCCGTTACAGTTGACACAATGGTCAGTGATGGCAAAGCGAACATTGGCGCAAGGGACCGGACTCCTGTGCATGCATACGTTTTTCCACATGACATTCGCGACAAAAGTCGTGGAACATACTCTCCATTTCCGGCGCCAGTTCAGGCGTCAGTTTGTGGCAGTTATAGCAGGCACCACCACCGGTATCATCCACATAATTGTGGTGACAGTCGGCGCAGGGCTGTTCGTTGTGGTCGATGTGCTCAAAGGCGACAGGCAACAGAGGACGTTGCAGCATCGCTGTTTGCCGCCGCGCAAAGCCGGCATAAGCGAACACAATTAAAAGTACTGCAAGCAAAACCAGCAACACCGTTATCCCAGCCTTGTTCACTGCGGCACCCGCAATACGGCGATGCCAACCGCAACGATGAGTAGCAACACCAACGAACCATATGCTATCGGATGGGAATAGACGGCAGTGTCACGTAATCGGCTCTGGCGCTGCGCCGGACCTTGCCCGTGATATCGCCCCCACAGGTAGAAACCGAACACGGCCATGGCCGCCAGACTTCCGACCACCAGTTTAATCCCGGTATTGAGATAGAATTGGCTCACCAGAACGTGCCAGCAGCACAACGCTACGCAAGCGACAGCCAGCCAGGCGTGCAGGAATTTGAAGTGGCGATAGTTCGGCCAGATGCGCCTGCGCCAGTGGGGGATCGAGCTGATCACCAGGAACAGTAAAATAAGCGAAGCCATCAGGCCTGCCAGCATATAAAACGGCGCTGTGGGCTTGAGGTGTTCCAGTAACAAGGGCTCGCTGACAAGCAGGATGCCCACATGTGCTATCACAAGAATCAGTGCAATGTAGCCGATATCACGGTGCAGATTAGCAAAAAAGCGGCCGCTGAAGGGCGGGGATCGCCGCGGCCTCCCCGCGTAGATAAACAGTAGCAGGCAGCACGCCAGTGCGAGGTAGCCAAGTAGATTTGCAAGGTCCCAGGCGATACCCACCGCCGGCACAACCGGCATCTGCATTATCAGCAATACGGGCAGGGCCAGGCAGGCGCATAGCCCTGCAAAGAAACGCAGGGCCCAGCGCCGTCTTCCTGTGCTGCGAGACAATTCGGACATGTGGTCGATTAAAGACCGCCGAAACGGCGTTTATACGACGGGCTTACCGCAGGGAGCGCACCACCTGCCGTTTCCATGGATTCCTTCAGATAGTTCTCAGCGGATGGCTCCACGAGCCTGTAGATGTCAGCCACCAGTTGCAGCGCCTCATGTCCCACCCAGTTGGCCGGCAGCAGTTGCGCCGGCAGGTCGCTGTCACGGAGCAGGATGCGCCGGAACTCGTGTACCAACAGTGTTCGCAACTGGAAAGCCTGTTCGGGGTTGAGCGATTTCGCACTCTGCACCGATTTTAACAGCGGTCTGAAGCGTGCCAGAAAGCCCAGGTATCGCTGCGCCAGCTCTTCCAGCGGCCAGCTCTCCTGCGCAAGCTGACGCAGAGCCACCTCTGAACTGATGCCCGCGGTATGCGCATCCATTACCACCACATTGTCAGTGAGACCAAGATCGCGCAGGGTTTCACTCAGGTCGCTGCGTTCACCACCGGCGTGCAGTAAGACACTGTTGCTGATCTCGCCGTAACCTGACCAGGAGAGCTCCTTGCGCAAATGTTCCCGCCCCTCATCCTGCAACCTGTCGCATATCACCAGGGTCCAGGCGCCGTCCCAATCGGGCGGACCGCCTGCGTAAATGCGTTGCGCCGCCTTTTCGTAGCGACGTAATCCTGCCTGCGTGAAGCTGTAGTAGGATCGGCGCCCTACCTGGTGCGACGTCAGCCAGTCTTCCTGGCTTAGTCTGTGGACAGCCGTGCGAATGAGCCGCGAATTCAGCCCGAACGGCTCCAGGGATTTTATAATTGAGCCCAGCCAGACACTGTTACCATGCTGGGAAATGGAATCGCCAAAGAGGGTTATGATCAGCGAGCCACCGCGCAGTGGCCGCTGTTGCCGGAAGGATTCCAGCAGGGCATCAATGGCTTTGAGCGTGGCCATTCGCTGCGCGGGGGCCCTGTTATTTCTGGTCGAAGTCGACGACCACCTTATCACTCACCGGGTGAGCCTGGCAGGTCAGGATAAAGCCCTGCTCAATCTCCCCGGGCTCAAGACCGTGGGTGATATCCATATCAACTTCGCCTTCCACCAGCTTTGCCTTACAGGTGGAGCACACACCGCCCTTGCAGGAGAAAGGCAGATCCATACCCTGGTTGATACCTGCATCGAGAATATTCTCACCATTCACAGCGAGCTCAAACTGACTGGAGCGCCCGTCCACAACGATGGAGACATCGCTGGTCTTGTCACCATGCTCCAGCGCACGGGCATGGTGTTTCTTGATGACCGTTTGCGCATCCTCGGCGGAGGAGGCGAACAATTCAAAGTGTATTTGCGATTCCTCGGCCCCTACACTTCTCAGCCCCCGGGACACCTCGGAAATCATGGATTCCGGCCCACAGATAAAGTATTGATCGAAACTGGCAAGGTTTACCAGGCGCTGGTTCAGCTCGCCGCCTTTGCGATTGTTCAGCCTGCCGTTGAGTATGTCCGACCCCTGATCTTCCCGGCTGAGGATATTGACCCATACGAAACGCTGCATATAGCGGTTCTTCAGAAAACTCAGATCTTCCCGGAACATGATGGTATTGGTGCGCTGGTTACCGAACAGCAGCGTCACTTCGCTGTCCGGCTCGGTTTCCAGAATCGCCTTGATATTGGAGATAACTGGCGTAATTCCGGAGCCGGACGATATAAACAGGTATTTGGCCCGGTGCGTGGGTGAGAGCTTTGTGGAGAAACTACCCTGTGGCGGCATCAGCTCTATGTCATCGCCGGCTTGCAGCTGCTCGTTCGCGTAATTGGAAAAAATTCCACCCTCCACCCGCTTTATCGCGACCTCCAGAAAACCCTCGGAGGGCGCAGAACAGATAGAGTAAGAGCGCTGTAATTCCTCGCCATCAATGCTGGACTTGAGGGTGACATACTGACCCTGCACGAAGTCGAATTTATCACGCACCTCTGTGGGGATATCGAAGCGCACACGCACAGCGTGCTCTGTCTCCGGCGCGACCCGGTCGATTTTGACGTTGTGAAAATGTGATTCAGCCATAACGGTACCTACAAATTCTTGAAATAGTCGAAGGGTTCAAGGCAACTCTGGCAACGGTACAACGCCTTGCAGGCGGTTGAGCCAAATTCGCTCACCAGTTCCACCTCGGGAGAATTGCAGTGCGGGCAGCACAGTGCCTGTTCGCCCGGGGGTGCTATGCCGTAGTTGCGCAGTTTTTCCCTGCCCTCAGGTGACATCCAGCTGGTAGACCAGGCTGGCGCCCACTGCATTTCGATCCGGCTTCGGGTATATCCCGCCGCAGACAGGGCGGACACGATATCCTCGGCAACAGCATCCATTGCGGGGCAGCCTGAGTAGGTAGGGGTAATGATGACGACTACCTCGTCACCCTCCACCTTCAGCCCTCGCAGAATCCCCAGCTCCCAGATACTGAGCACGGGTATTTCCGGATCTTTGACGGCATCGAGCAATTCCCACAATTCCGGATGCGCCGACTCACGCCGCGCCTGCTCCACCGCATACTGTTCCGCGGGCATCAGGGCAATGGTCTGGGACGCTGCCACCGGCTTACCACTCCAGCCCGGGGTAGGCGCGCTGCACAAATTGCAGTTCGCTCAACAGATGCCCCAGGTGTTCTGTATGCAGCCCGCGCCTGCCGCCATCCACCTGCCAACTGGCATCGGGAATGGTGACACCCGCTGCCTCCAGGGTCGAACGCACTTGTGAATCCCAGGAGTCATGCAGCGCGGTGCGATCTACCGCAACGCCCTCTGCCAACAAATCAGATTCGAGTTCGTCCATAGTAAACATCTCTGGCGTGAAGCCCCACAATTCATCAACCGCATCCTGCAGCCGCCGCAGACTCTCTTCGGTACCGCCTCCCAGGCGCATGATCCAGTCACTGCTGCGACGCAGATGGTAGGTGGATTCCTTTACCGCCTTACCGGCTATCGCCGCCAGGGAGCTGTCAGTGGACTTCTGCAAGCGCGCCAGGAATGCGAGATTAAAGACATCCAGCATAAACTGGCGCGCCATGGTGAACGCAAAATCACCCCGCGGCAGTTCATAAATCAGCAGGTTGGTGTATTCACGGCAGTCGCGCTGATAGGCGTAGTGGTCCTCGGTGGTGCCGTCCTTGCGCAGCTCACCAGCGTAGCTGTAGAACATGCGAGCGCGCCCGAGAAAGTCCAGCGCTACGTTGGACAACGCCAGGTCCTCCTCCAGGAAGGGGGCATTACTGGACCACTCCGACAAACGGTGACCCAGCACCAGGGCGTCATCGCCCAGGCGCACGGCATAGGCTTCCAGTGGATTTTCAATAGCAATCTTGGTCATGGGTTGTATCCCGCTTACATATTGTTAACAGCGTCTGGCAACTGATAATGGGTTGCGTGCCGGTAGGGTTTGTCATCCATGGGGTCGTAAAAGCTTTCGTTGTCGTCTTCCTGCGACGCGAAAATATGGGAGGAGTTAACCACCCAGATACTGACGCCCTCACTGCGGCGGGTGTAAACGTCGCGCGCGTATTCGAGTGCCTGTTCCGGGTCCTCCGCATGCAGGCTGCCCACATGTTTATGGTCAAGGCCCCGCTTGGAACGGATAAACACCTCGTATAAATGCATGTTGTCTTCTGACATAACTCTTCCTCCCTTAAGCCGCGGCCTGATCGTCACGCGCTTTTTGTTTTTCCCGATATGCCCGCATGGCCTCACGTACCCAGGCGCCCTCTTCATGTGCCTGGATATGGTGTGCAACCCGTTGCCGGCTGCAAGGTCCGCCGCCGGTCATGGAGCGCTTGAATTCATCCCAATCGATTTCGCCAAAATCAAAATGTCCGCGCTCCTCATTCCACTTGAGGTCGGGGTCCGGCAGGTTCATATCCAGGACTTCGACCTGCTTGACTGTCTGGTCTACGAATTTCTGGCGCAATTCGTCGTTGCTCTGGCGCTTGATCTTCCACTTCATCGACTGCCCGGTGTGGGCGGAATCAGCGTCATGCGGGCCGAACATCATCAGCGAGGGCCACCAGAACCGGTTGATTGCATCCTGGGCCATGGCCCGTTGCTCGTCATTTCCACGGGACAGCGCCAACATGATTTCGTAACCCTGGCGCTGGTGGAAACTCTCTTCCTTGCAGATGCGCACCATGCCACGCGAATAAGGACCATAAGAGGTGCGCTGCAAAGACACCTGGTTGACGATGGCGGCGCCATCCACCAACCAGCCAATTGCCCCTATATCTGCCCAGCTCAGGGTGGGGTAGTTGAATATCGATGCGTACTTGGCCTCGCCGGACTGCAGGGCGGCAATCAGTTCCTCGCGGGTGATACCCAGGGTTTCTGCCGCACTGTAAAGATACAAACCGTGACCGCCCTCATCCTGTACCTTGGCCAGCAGGATTGCCTTACGGCGCAGTGTGGGTGCCCGGGTTATCCAGTTGCCCTCGGGCTGCATGCCGATGACCTCGGAGTGCGCGTGCTGCGATATCTGACGTATCAGGTTTTTTCGGTAAGCCTCGGGCATCCAGTCCTTGGGCTCGATTTTCTGTTCGTCATCGACGCGGGCCTGGAAGGTGTCCGTCAATTCCGCTTCTGTTTTGTTCATTGATTCAGTCATGCTGGTTTCCTCAACTCTCTTCAACAACGTTCAATAATTAACGCAATACCCTGCCCCACACCAATACACATGGTGCAAAGTGCGTAACGGCCTCCGCTGCGGCGCAATTGCCAGGCGGCCGTGGTGACCAGGCGCGCGCCGGACATACCCAGGGGATGTCCCAGCGCAATGGCTCCACCCAGTGGATTGATGCGTGCGTCATCGTCGGCCAGCCCAAGTGCTCGCGTCACGGCCAGGCCCTGGGCGGCAAAAGCTTCATTCAATTCGATCAGGTCCAGATCTGCCAGGGAAAGATTTGCCAGGCCTAGCACCTTGTGGCTGGCCTCCACAGGGCCGTAACCCATAATGCGCGGCTCCAGGCCACTACAGGCCATGGCAACAACGCGGGCCATTGGCTTCAGGCCGTGCTGCGATACTGCGGCTTCAGAAGCGAGCAACAGTGCGCAGGCACCGTCGTTAATGCCCGAGGCATTACCGGCCGTCACGGTACCATTCTCCCTGAAAGGGGTAGGTAATGAAGCAAGGCCTTGGGCAGTGGTATCGGCGCGCGGATGTTCGTCCCGGGACAGCACCAGCGGCTCCTGCCGGCGGCGCGGAATACTCACGGGGACAATTTCGTCGTTAAAGTCTCCGCGCTCCTGGGCGGCCGCCGCTTTCTGCTGACTCCATAGCGCAAACGCGTCCTGGTCGGCACGGGCAATGGAAAACTGCTCCGCCACGTTCTCCGCTGTTTCAGGCATGGAATCAACACCATACTGCTGCTGCATAAGCTTGTTGACGAAGCGCCAACCCATAGTGGTGTCGAAAACCTGCGCGCTGCGGCTGAAGGCGGCTTCCGCTTTACCCATGACAAAAGGTGCCCGGGACATGGATTCCACACCGCCGGCAATGACCAGCTCGGCCTCCCCCGCCTTGATAGCGCGGGCGGCGGTGCCCACCGCGTCCATGCCCGAACCGCACAGCCGGTTAATAGTGACGGCAGGCACGCTGACCGGTAAGCCGGCCAGCAGGCCGCTCATGCGAGCAACATTGCGATTATCCTCACCTGCCTGGTTGGCGCAGCCATACAGCAGATCGTCGACAATATCCCACTGCACCCCAGGGTTGCGCTCCTGCAGCGCCTGCAATGGCACAGCGCCAAGGTCATCAGCGCGCACAGTCGCCAGGCCACCGCCGTAGCGCCCTATTGGTGTGCGCACAGCATCACAGATAAAAGCCTCAGCCATGTTAGAGAATACTCCCATGTATGCGGAACGAATTTCCGCGAAAAAGCGCCAGCTGATCGCCAGCCTCATTGCACACTACAACATCGTATACACCCGTCTTGCCACGCAGCGACACCTCGGTGGCAGTGGCGATCAACCTGTCACCTTCATGCGCTGGCGCGAGAAAATCTATACGTGCACCTGCCGCCACCGTGTTCGCGTTATAGGTATTGCAGGCGAAAGCGAATGCGGTATCCGCCAGAGTAAAAATAGAACCGCCATGGCAGATCGCATGACCGTTCACCATATCGGCTCGTACCACCATAGATACCGTTGCACACCCTGGTGTCACTTCTTCCACAATGATGCCAAGGCCGCGAGACGCAGCATCGCGTTCATACATCTTCGCCATGGTTGCTTCGGCCAATTCCTGCTTATCCATAGTGCCCTGCCCTGCTGACTGTGTAGGATCTACTCACCCCGGTACTGTGGAGTGCGTTTGGCGAGAAACGCCTGCACTCCCTCCTGGTAATCGTGTGTCTGCCCGGCGGCGCGCATCAGGTCACGCTCCAGGTCCAACTGCACATCCAGGGTGTTGGCAGCTGAAGCGGCGAAGGCCTGCTTGGTAAAGGCGAATCCCCGGGTGGGCTGCGTCGCCAGATGCCGGGCCAGTTCCAGCGCCGTGGGCATCAAGGCATCGTCATCCACACACTGCCAGATCATGCCCCAGGCCTCGGCCTGCTCCGCCATAACCTTTGGTCCGAGCATGGCCAGGCCCTTGGCCCGCGCCATACCTACCAGGCGGGGAAGAATCCAGGTGCCACCGGAGTCCGGGATAAGGCCCAACTTGCAAAAGGACTCGATAAAACTCGCGGAGCGACCGGCTATGACAATATCGCAGGCCAGCGCGATATTCGCCCCGGCCCCGGCCGCCACGCCATTCACTGCACACACCACCGGCTTTTCCATAGTGCTGAGCAGTCGAATCAGGGGGCTGTAATAGGTTTCCACCGAGTGACCCAGGTCTGGCATCGCCTCTCCCGGCGAGACCGACCTGTCATTGAGATCCTGTCCGGCGCAGAAGCCGCGCCCGTTGCCAGTGAGCAACACGCAGCGTACCGCTTTATCAGAGGCTGCCTGCGTGAGCACCTCGCGTACTTCCAGGTGCATATCTACGGTGAAGCTGTTCAGTGCGTCCGGGCGGTTCAGTTTCAGGATGGCGACGCCCTGCTCTACTTCAAATTCTATATGTTCGTAGCTCATTGCAGCCTCCTCAGTCTTCCCGTCGGACGACCAGCGTCATGATGTCGTACACAGCCACCGGTTTTTCTTCCTGGTTGGTCACCTCAATCGCCCACACCACTACGCCATTGGGTTTTTCGTCGCCACGTTTGGCCTTCTTTATCTTCTGTTTGACGGTGAGCTTCACCCGGATGGTGTCGCCGGCCCCCACAGGCTCGATAAAGCGCAGGTTCTCCAGCCCGTAATTGGCCAGCACCGGACCCGGCGAAGGGTCTACAAACATGCCGGCAGCAGCGGAGATAATAAAATACCCATGGGCCACTCGGCGGCCAAAAAAGGAGTCTTTTGCTGCGATCTCATCAAAGTGGGCGTAAAAATGATCGCCACTGATGCAGCCGAAGTTGACGATATCCGCTTCGGTTACTGTGCGGCGATGGGTAATCAGCGTCTCGCCTATTTTCAGGTCCTCGAAGTACTTCTTGAACGGGTGAATATCGTCGCTGTAGGTTCTTGCACCCGCGTGATACTCGCTGGTGATCGCCATAAGGCTGGTGGGGGACCCCTGCAGGGCGGTGCGCTGCATATAGTGTTTGATCGCCCGGGCACCGCCCAGCTCTTCACCACCGCCTGCGCGCCCGGGGCCCCCATGCACCAGCTGGGCCAGGGGTGAACCGTGGCCAGTGGATTCCGCAGCACAGTCCCGGTTTATTACCAGCATTCTGCCGTGATAAGCCGCCGTACCGAGAATCACCTGCCTGGCCTCGGCATCATCGTAAGTAAAAAGAGAGCCGGCAAGGCTGCCCTTGCCCAGGCGCGCGATGGCTATCGCATCAGCGACTGTGTCATAAGGCATCACGGTGCTGACCGGGCCAAAGGCCTCGATCTCATGTGCCGCCAGTTTGTTAAACGGGTCGTTGCAACGCAGCAGCGTGGGTGGGAAAAAGGCACCGCCGCGATTGTCGGTACCGGTTAGTGGGAAATCTTCTCCACCACCGAAAACAATCTCGCACTCCTGCGCCAGCTGCCCCACTTTGGCACGAACATCTGCTGCCTGGTCGCGGCCCACCAGCGCACCCATGCGCACACCCTCAACGGCAGGATCGCCTATGGTTGTTTTCGCCAGGCGAGCCTGCAACGCCTTTTCCACCGCTGCCAGTTTCGAGGACGGCACGATAACGCGGCGGATGGCGGTACATTTCTGTCCCGCCTTGGTGGTCATCTCCTTCGCCACTTCCTTGATGAACAGTTCAAATTCCTCGTCCTCCTCGTTTACC
>Ga0316189_10006676_pt1 | contig 10981 bp, 7 predicted proteins | sample LowCovwburrow_MG_FD_204930 | JGI IMG/M metagenome (GOLD analysis project Ga0316189, IMG submission 204930) | Coastal sediment microbial communities from Maine, United States - Lowes Cove worm burrow | ecosystem: Environmental > Aquatic > Marine > Coastal > Sediment | place: USA: Maine... | reverse complement strand
ACGAGCACGAGCACGAGCACGAGCACGAGCACGACCTTCGCCCTGGTGCTGTCGCCGCGGTTTCACATGACGCGCTATTGCGGTGTGTTCGCGAGCCGTCATCACCTCCGCGCCCGGGTTATCCCATCCTCGCCGCAGCCGCTCGCGCCTATGCAGCTCTCGCCTTGCCTCGTCCCAGCTCTTCCCGAGGAGCTCCGCGAGGCGACCATGACACCGCGCCGCATCGGCTGGGCTTCTCTCCTTGCCCGGGTCTTCGCCATCGACGTGACGGTCTGCTCCAAGTGCGGCGGGCGGATGAAGATCGTGGAGGTCGTCACCGATCCCGGCGCCATCGCGACGCCTCGGCGCGGGCTCAGACGAACAACCCCAGGCATCCTAAGCTACTACACCCATCGGCTGACAAACGCCTTCTCCGAGGGGAGCAACGGGGTGATCGAACGGATCAAGAACACCGCCCGCGGCTACCGAAACCTCAAGAGCTTCAAGACGGCGATCTTCTTCCACTGCGGAGGGCTCAAGCTAGAGAACATGACCTTGGCATCAGGTTAGATGCTACGGGAAATCCGGAAGACCCAGCTTCTGTAGCTCTGCGATATGTCGTTCGGCATCATCACGGAGCTCATCGAGGTCCGCTGCGACATCGCAGGTTGCGAGGGGGTGGGCGCAAGCGTTGTGCTCGTTGGCGAGAACCCGAAGTCCGGCCTTCTTCAGGGCATGGCCGACGCGTGAGGTTCCAGAGAAAGCCGCCACGCCGCCGCTCGCCACGGCGGCGTCGATCCGCGCGAGCTCCTCGCCGCGCCTGAAGACCGGCGGTCGCTCGGAGGTTGTCGACCGCCGGCCGGACCCGCAGCGCGGTCGGATCGCCGAGCGAGGGGGCCTCCGGTGAAGCGTCTATATCGTCGCTCATTCCTGCGCCGCACCCACCGTATTTGACCTCTGGTCTGGCCGCGGCTCGGTGTCGGAGCGTTGTTCTCTTCACGCTCAGGGCGGAGCTTGTCGGCCGTTGCGGTGAGCTCGCGCTGCGATCTCGTGCTCCGCGACGTCAAGGCCAAGCGCGCCGGCCTCCTCCTCGACCTCGCCGGAGAGTTCGCACAAGTCAGCCGACGGGAGGCTCATCGAGATCGTGCGGGGAGGGGGCGGGGAGGGGCGGGGAGGGGGCGCGAGGTCTCAGGCCATCAGCTCGGGGACCGTCGCGCTGGCCTGTGCTTCGTTGATGCCGAACGAGCCTTCCGGGCTGCCGAAGGCTTTGAGCAGGGTGAAGGGGACCTTGCTGATATTCTCGCCCGCCACGCGATGATGGATATTGCCGCGCAACCCCCCGCCTTTGCCGACGACCAGCATCGGAAAGTCAGCCATCGTGTGAGTCACCGAATCTCCCACGCACGAGGTCACGTAGATCGCCGAGTGATCGAGGAGGTTGCCGTCACCGTCGGGCGTATCGCGCAGGCGATTCAAGAGCACCGCCAGGCCGCTCATCGAGTACGCCACCCCCGTGTGAAACCCGTTCGTCGCAAATTCCATCCCCTGCGGGCTCAGGCGGTGCCCATAGTCCTCATGGAAGGTCACGTTGCCGAGCCCAGCCTCGATGTAGGGCGCGTGACAGGCTGCACATGAGAACACGTGGGTGGCCACGCGGGTGAGATCGCATGACAGGGCGAAGGCCAGCAGATCGGCGAAGGCCCGGCAGCGGTCGAGGCTGATCGAGCCGTCTGCGCCGCGGTTCGGATAGGCCACGTCTGGGTCGACCGGCAGTCCACAGTCCGCACCATCGCCCGGATTGTCGATCGTCGCATCGATCTGGGTCTGCAGCTGATCGAGACCGTCGAGGTGGCGCTCGAGACGGATCTGATCCTCACGGCCAAGCCGGGACTGCAGCTGTCGGGTGTCCTCGGCCACCGCGTCGAGCAGCCTCTTGCGGCGAAAGAGCGAGGGATCGGGCGCTTGCGGTCCTGCGATTTCGAGCAGCTTGGTGAAGAGCGCGGATGGCGAGTACTCCGGGGGGTTCGGCGCATTGGGCCCGTTGAAGGAGATGTTGAAGTCGAGCGCGCCAGCCCCGGTGACGTTGCTGATGCCCACGTGAATCCCGCTCGGAAACGCAGTGTCGCCATTGATCAGCGCCGCGATCTTTTGGTCGATCGAGGGGAGCTGGACGTCGCCGTTTGCGACCGCCTGGGCTCCCGTCAGCACCGCCGCCGGCGCGGACTTGTGGGCGAGGAGCCCCGGCACCATTACGGTATAGCCTGAGCACACCGAGAGCCACTGCTTGAAGTCGGCCAGCGGCGCCAACGACGGGCTCAGCGCCCACGCATCGCCCTGACCGACCGCCGCCGGAACCCACTGGGAGGCGTCGGCCCCGTTGCCGAAAAACCAGGTGATGAAGCGCGGATGCAGCGGCGAACCGTCGGCGTGGGCCGTACCGTTGCCGTTGAGCATCCCCATCAGGCGCGGGAGCGGCACCGCGATCGCGGCGCCGCCGAGAAGGCCGCGCAACATTGTTCGTCGCGGGATCATTGTGCGACTCATGGCATCTCTCCTTCATCGGGCGCGATCACAGTGCCCTCGGGGTTGGCGAATCGGAAGTCGTCGTGGGTCACTAGCGCGAGCAGCAGCAGGTCGAAGCGATTGTCGGCACTGGTCAGCGCCTCTTCGAGCGCCTCGAGCGTCTCGGCTTCGCTCGGAAGGGGCGTGTGCCCGGCGGAATAGGTGTAGAGCTTGCGTACCAGACAACCCGGCGCGTTCGGGTGGTCGCGGAGCAGGGTCGCGAGCTCCGCGCCGTCCGCGAAGGCAATACCGTCGAGGTCGCCGCTGGCGTCGATGACCAGCCCCTGGTCGAACTCGCGGTAGCGACCGATCGTGTCAAAGTGCTCGAGCGCCAGGCCCAGCGGGTCGATGATCTCGTGACAGCTCGAGCAGGCCGGGTTTTCGCGGTGCGGCTCGAGCTTCTCCCGCAGGGTCTGCGGCCCCTCGTTCATCTCGTCCTTGTCGAGGTTGGTGTCGATGTCGGGCGGAGGCGGCGGCACTGTGCGGCAGAGCAGCGACTCGGCGATGAAGACCCCTCGTGCGGTGGCCGAGGTGCGAGCTGGCAACGAATGCTTCGCTAGCATCAGGCCGCTGCCGATGATGCCCAGGCGTGGGCTGTCCTCCGGCAGCTCGGCCGCGCGCCAGGCGTCGGGTTCGACAGGCGGCAGGCCGTAGAGTTGGGCCAGCTCGTTGTTCACGAACACCACCCGGCTATCGTAGAGGGCCAGGAAGTCGCTCGGCTCGGTGAACACCGCCGCGTCGATCCGAGACAGCAGGTCGTCACGCATCGCCTCCCGCAGGGTCGGGGTCCACTCCGGATAGAGCTGATCGTCCTTCACCTTCTCATCGAGCAGCCAGAGCCTGTAGAGCTCGGCGATGAAGTTCTCGACGCCCTGGCGAGCGCGGGGGTCGGCGAGCATACGGGTGGCCTGATACTCGATCCCCTTCGGGTCGGAGAGCCCTCCGCGCTCGGCCGCGTCGAGCAGCTCCTCGTCCGGGAGGGTGTTCCACAGGGTGAAGGCCAGCCGCGACGCCATCTCGTAGTCGGTGAACTTGAGCCGCCCCTCCTCCGTCGGCTCGCCGACCTCGACCCGGTAGAGGAAGTTCGGCGACTGCAAGAGCCCCCACAGGGCCTGGCGCAGCCCCTCCCGGGCGTTGGTCTCGGCGCTGCTCTCCTCCGCGATCTCAAGGTAGCGCCCTAGCTCCGCGCTGTTCAGCGGTCGCCGCCACGCCTGGCGGCCAAAGCTGGCGATCGCGTTGCGCGTGCAGGTCGTGTCGGTGAACTGCGTGGGTACGCAGGCCAGGCGCTCGGTCAGCGCCGCCGGGTCAGCGAAGAGCTCCGCGAGGGCGTCGCCGGCCGCCGTCTCATATTGGGCCACCCCCGCCGGCGATAGGGCCACTAGCGACGCCCCGACCGAGAAGAAGCCGTCCTGCTCCGAGTCGATCTCTACCTCGGCCAGCGTCACCGGCCCGAGCAGGTCCTGCACGCTGTGGCGAAACTCCGACCTCGTCAGCCGGCGTATATTCGGCGCTGGGACCTCGGGAGCGTGCGGAGAGTCTCCGGTATCGCTCTCCTCCGTCCCAGATTCGTCGCCGCTGCTCACCGCGACGGTCGTGTCCCCCGCTCCGTCCGTCTCCCCGCTCATCGCGAGCCCCGTGTAACAGGCGAAGAGGAGGGGAGAAGAGGCGATCCCGAGACTAATTTTCCATGATTGTCGCATACACTCACCTACACCCTACGGGCCTGCTCAAGCTTCGTCAATCCGTTTTTTTGTCTATAACCGCAGAAAATTCAGCTGGGCCGTTGAGAACTCCGCACAGGATGACGACGCGTTTCTACAGGACGAATCATCGACAAATGCAGCGTCAAGGGAGCGACGACCGACTGAAAGTACTCCTCTTGGCTGTCGGGATCGTTGATGCCGCCGCCGTAGCGGTTGATCCCCGCGGAGGGGCACCAAGCTTCCGCCCTCGTAGGAGGGCGGAACGCCGTTAGACGGCGCTCCTCGGCGCCGCCGAGGAGATCGCCGCCCTCCTCCCCGAGCTCGACGGGGCACGGTGCTCGGTCATATCCAGCGCGGCGGCATGCCGACCTCAGTCCGCAGAGAGGGGGGGGGTTGTTGACGCCGTTCAGTTGAGACTCGTCCGTGGCGCGCGAAGGACCCGAGTACCCGGCGCCTCGCCGAGATTCCCGACTGAAACTGCTTGAAGCGCCGCTCGGCGAGGGGGAGCTCGAGAGCGTGTTGCGCTTGATTCAGTCCCGGTTTGAGGGCGGGAGCGGCGACTTGCTCTCCTGAATCGGCGGGCCGCGAGCGGAGGGCCGTGAACGGAGACCGCCGACGCTTGCTCGGCTTCGCCGAAGAGGCGACGTGCACAGGCCAGCCGCGTCTCGTCCGAGCGTCCGAGCGTGTCCTGGGGCCGCGCTGACGATGCGCCGTGGGAGCATGCCGAGCCGGTGAGTCGGCCGGTCGGTCGGTCGGTCTATAGATCGGTCGGTCTATGGATCGGTCTATCTATAGATCGGTCTATAAGCTCGCGACGTCGGGTCTATCCCAGGAGACTTCTTCTGAGGGGTTCGCCATGCTCGATGAGCAGTCTCCTAAACCGCGTCGACTGCAAGCCCGCCCTAATGGGCATTTTGAGCCATGTTCGCAGCATACGAGCCCGCAATCGATCGAAGCTCGGAGTCAGGGACGACGTGACATAGTCGCTCGTCCTCATTCGGGTAGATGAGTGTCGCTTTCAATATCATGGGCACTGGCGATGCCTCCATGGGAGAAGGGCGTTGATAATGGTCATCGGTGTGGTCGTGGCAGGGCGAATGTGAACACAGAAATAGTGGAAATTAGGTCTTGATCTGAATGGCCCTGGATGGATATATCTATTCGGGCCTGCCTCGTACTGGGCGGAGGTCGACCGGGAGGGCGTTTGTCTCATGCTCCCGTGCCGAGGAATGTGGTGAGTTACCTGCTGTTTGTCTGCAATTTCGATCTGGGCGAGCCTGACACGCACGCCCTGCCGGGGCGTACAAGCTCGCATGGCCTGGCGCCCCCCCCAGATCCTCGATTGTGACCATCTCTGTGAGGAGAGGCTAAATCGTCATGGTCGCCAGCGCGAGGTTGAACAACGGAAGATGTGGGGGGGGATGACCACATTCTGCCATGAGCGTGCATCTCTACCTTTGATGTGTTGACAGGAGCTGTTCACTCCTGGCCGAAGAGAGGGTGACGTCCTAGCAACCACCGCTGACTCCCCCAGGTCGCAGGCCCCTGCGCTGATGTGGTCGTTATCGTCGCCTGCCGACGCGCCGGTCGAGTGAATGACATCGAGCCGAGAGAGTTCTCTGTGCAGATCAACCTTGAGAAGAGATCGGACTATCTGGCGCTGCTCTTGGGCCAGTCCGAGCGTATCCAACTCTCGTCGTCGGACGATCCCGCCGAGGTCGTCGCAGGTCTACGAGCAGGGGCGCCAGGTGAGCGCAAGACGGTGTTGCTCCTGGGCTCGAACGGCTTTGTCGGCATGCACCTGCTCCACGAGCTGCTCGTGCGCGAAGAGGTGGGGCGGGTCATCGCCCTCGTCCGCCCGACCGCCGAGATGTCGGGCCGTGAGAGGATCGATGACAGGGCCCAGCACCTGCGGATGTCCCTCCCCAACCTGGGCAGGCTAGAGGTCCTGGAGGGGGCGTTCACTCGACCGCAGATGGGACTCTCCGCGCCGGCATATACCGAGCTCGTCGAGGTGGTGGACGTCGTGATCAACGCCGCCGGTTCGACAGATCACAGCCTCCCCTACGCCTACTACCGCAGGGAGACGATCCTGCCGATGTTCCGCCTCTTGGAGTTCTGCTTGACGGGACGGCTCAAAGCGCTCCACATCATCGGCTCTGTCGGGTGTGAGGTCTACACTCAGTGGCGCGACTTTCTGCGCGTTGGTTTCTTTAATTGTGGCTATAGCCGCATGAAGTGGGTCACCAAGCACATCGTCCGGCAGCTGCACGGGCGGAGCGTCCCGATACATATGTATCTCCCCTCGTTCGTCCTCGGCAGCAGGCACACCGCCTACCGCGATCCAGGGATGCAGTACTCATTCTGGCAGATGCTCTGGTATGCGGGGCAGATCGGGAAGATGTGGGACTGCGGCGACAAGCCAATCCCTGTCGTCTCTGGAGATGTCCTCGCCCGCTGCGTCCTCGACAACGTCCTGGCCGGCGAGCCTGCCCCGCTCGTCTATCCCGCGCAACCGCTGCACAGCCAGGAGGTCGCGGAGCTCTTCGGCTGGGAGCACATTCCCTGGGAGGAGTTCAGGTCGGCGCTGCAACGGCGCTTCTCCCTGCGCCCCGCTCGCTGGGCCTGGAGCCATCCGGTGTCGAGCCTCCTCGAGGCGGTCCGCCATCTGATGTACACGCGGACCCTCTTCCCCAAACACCTGCCTCAGATCATCAAGAGCATCAGCGAAGCGTCCGAGGCGAGCTTCGCGACGACCCGCTCTGACGTCCCCCTACTGCAAGTAGTCGGGATGTGCGCGGAGAATAACTACATGTTTAAGAGAATGCTGAAGGAGAAGGCGCCGTGAATATTGTCGAGATTGTCACAAAGAACAAGCTGGCCACCCTATGGTTCATCTTCCTGGTCATCACCTTCTCGGCGAGCATCCTGGTGGCGAACCCGACGATGAACCCGAACATGACCGGGCCCTTCAACTATGCCCAGCTCCAGCTGCAGTTCTCCTATGTCCCAGAGAACGGGATGAAGGTGCTAGAGAGCTGGGGGCCAGGCGCTGCAGAGCGGTACCTCAGCGTGATCTGGATCGACGTGTTGTTCGCGCTCTCGTACGGCCCCTTCTTCTATATGCTCATCAAGAAGCTGAAGGGCGGATTGTTCTGGTCCATCGTCCCCCTGCTGGAGATGCTCACGAACCTCACCGAGACCTCGCTGGAGATCTATTGGGTCATCAACCACACGGTCGACAACCAGATGTTCGGGCTCTTCTTGACGCACTCGATCGTGGCGAGCATCAAGTGGCTGATCCTGGTGCCCATCTATCTGGTGCACACGACCATCCTCTTGACTCGCACATTTCGCGGGATGAACTCTCCTCAGATGGATGAGGCGAAGATCGAGCGGGAGCTCGTGGCCCTGCTCGTCGAGCAGTTCAGCGTTGAGGAGCGACTCATCACAGCGCAGACCTCGCTGGCGGACGATCTCGGCGCGGACTCGGTCTCGCTCACCGAGACGCTCGCTCGGATCGAGGACCGCTTTAAGGTGCGAATGCCAGACTTTCGCTTCATCGCCGACAAGCGGGTAGGGGATGTCGTCAAGCATGTGTCTGCCGAGATGGCGAAGAGTCCAGCCGCGGCGAGCGCACAACAGCCTGGGTGAGGTGAGATCATGCAGACTTTCGTCGAAGTGTTGAAGACGCGAGCAACGCGCACTCCCGATGTGCGAGCGTTCACCTTCCTCTCCGCCGGGGAGGCAGTGGAGAGCTGCACCTACGGAGAGCTGCACCAGCGAGCGCAGGGGATCGCTCGTGGGCTCGCGGGTCGCGAGGGGGGCGTGCTGCTGCTGGACCCCCCCGGGCGCGGGTTTATCGAGGCACTCTTCGGCTGCTTCTACGCGGGGGTGACGGCAATTCCGGTCTATCCCCCGAACCCGGCGAACCAGAAGCGGACCCTGCCGCGATTGCACCATATGGTGGAGGACGCTGAGCCTGTGGGGGTCGTGAGCACCGCCGCAACTCGGGGAGCCCTCGCAGTCCTGGAGGAAAAGCTGGGGTTGAAAGGGCTCGACTGGGTGGCCTCTGATGAGGTCGCTCGGGTCCAGAGCGGAGAGGAGGGACCAGGAGCCGAGGTCTCGCCGGGAGACGTCGCGATGCTGCAATATACCTCTGGATCGACACGCACGCCGCGCGGCGTGATGCTCACCCACGGCAACCTGGTGGCGAACTCTAGAGGTATCCAAGAGCGATTTGCCCATGGCCCCGAATCCTGCATGGTCACCTGGCTGCCGCCATACCACGACATGGGGCTGATCGGAGGGCTCCTGCAGCCGCTCTACTGTGGGTTCCCGATCGTCATGATGTCGCCCTTTGAGTTTTTGCACCGCCCGGGTCGGTGGTTGCGCGCGATATCAGACTTTCACGGCACGACCTCGGGTGGGCCCAACTTCGCATACGATCTGTGTGTGACGAAGATCAAAGAGGAGGAGTGTCGAGGCCTGGACCTGAGCTCTTGGGACGTCGCGTTCAACGGAGCAGAGCCGATAAACCCCGCGACGCTGGCGAGGTTTGCCGCGAGGTTCAGCCGCTATGGCTTCAAGCAGAGGAGCTTTTTCGCCTGCTACGGGCTCGCGGAGGCGAGCTTGGCCGTGCTCCTTGGGTCCAAGGCGGACGAGCCGAAGGTCGCTCGGCTGGACGGGCCAGCTCTCTCCCAAGGCGAGGCTAGGGCGGCCACGGCAGGGAGCCAGGCCCTAGAGCTCGTCAGCTGTGGGAGGATCATTCAGGAGCACTCCTGCCTACTGGTCGACCCGGACACCTCTGCGCCGGTCCCTGAGGGTCGCGTGGGGGAGATCTGGGTGAGAGGGCCGAGCGTGGCGATGGGCTATTGGAGGCGACCGGAGGAGTCAGAGCGAGTCTTCACAGGCCACCTCGCCAGCGGTGAGGGCCCCTACCTGCGGACGGGAGACCTGGGGGTCTGCTGGGAGGGGGATGTGTATATTACAGGTCGAATCAAGGACCTGCTGATCTTCCGCGGGCGCAACTACTATCCCCACGATATTGAGGCATGTGTGGCGGATAGTCATCCCTGCCTGCGACGCAACGCCTGCGCCGCATTCTCAGTATCGTCGGCAGACGAGGAGCGCTTGGCGGTCATCCAGGAGGTCGACCTGGAGCGCGGGGCGGACCTCGACCAAGCCATCTTGGAGGTTCGGCGAGCCATCTCCCAGAGCTGCCAGCTCCAGGTGAGCGCAGTGGTGTTGGTGCCGCCACGTACGGTGCCCAAGACCTCCAGCGGGAAGGTGCAGCGCCAATTGGCCCGTCGCTTGTTCTTGGAGGACCGGCTCGAGGCCGTCGCCTCGTGGAGAATCGTGACACCGTCGGCTCCGCCCCCAAGCGGCTAGTCTTCCACGTTCGAAAGGCGTGGTTCAAGTGGCTACGCCGTCGTAGCCCTCCACCGGGCAAGTGTACGGTCCCTGCGACGCTCCGGGGGCTCCTGCCCTCCAGGCTCCTGCTGCTCGACCGCTCACTTGCCTTGCGCGGCGACCCAGGCCTTGACCAGGACGAGCATGGTGATGACGACGGTCGCGCCGATGAGCATCAGGACCCCGAGGAGCGCAGAGCCGCCTGCGGCGAAGAATTGTCCGAGCGCCCCAGCGACAAGCGCCGGGATGAGGACGCCGAGCACCAGAGTCAGAGCAACCCCCGAAAACATGCCGAGCAACACCACGACATGCGGTTCTTCGCGGACCGTCACGCCGGCGCTCCGAAAGAGGGACGCGGCCGCCTCCGAGTCCTTGGTAGCCAGGACGACAGAGCGTCGCCCCTCCGCCCGATCGAAGCGAAAGCGCGCGAAGCCTGCGCCGACGTAGACGTCGAGGATCCGCGCGAAGGGGACACACAGCGTCTCGCACGCCCCTGCGACGACCAGCTTCGTGTCGTCCCACCGAGCCTCTCCACCATCACGCCAGAGGTCACGCCGGGTCGCGGCGAAGTCCAGAGCTGCGACGAAGACCACCGTCCACGGGAGCAACGCGAGGAGGATCAGCCGGTACTCGAAGTGGAGGATGGCGACGACAATACATAGTGACAGGACGGCGAGCAGAGCGAACGTCCGCACCTTCGCGGCGAGCAACGAGCGCACCGCGGAGCGCTCGAGGGGGACAAAGGAGGGGTCTGTCACAGAGAGAGCATATACGGCGAGACCTGCTCACGCGCACAGAGAACTCTCTCCTGTGAAGAGGTGTGAGAGAGCGCTCGCCGAAGAACGCAGCAGATCCCGACACAGAGCCCGCGCGCGAAGCCGCCAGCGAGGACCTGGGCTCTCCGCGCAAGCCTCTTCTCCCAGAGACCAGCGGAGCACCTCCAAAGTGCGCGATACAACGGGCTCATCGCCGCCCATCATCGCCTCTGCGCTCGCCGCATCCCCTCCTCACCGCGGCCGCCCGCGCCGATCCGGCTCTCGCACCCTCGCCCCTGCTCTGGCCGACCCAGCGCTCTCCGTGGAGCGTCCGTGCGCCATCAGCGCTTCAGCCTCCACGAGCCTCCACGTACCCGGCGCCTCGCTCACCGCACCCCACAATGGCATAGGAAGGGTCGGAGTGTCGGCACCATTGTAATAGAGAGAGGCTATATGTCGATTTCGCCCCTCCCACCCATGGCCGTGAGATGGTCGAGCAGAGCCTAGGCCCACTCTCGTCAGTCCACGGCCTTGGACGCGCTACCTCGCACATCAAGCTGCTCGCAGAGA
>Ga0316189_10006674_pt1 | contig 10983 bp, 10 predicted proteins | sample LowCovwburrow_MG_FD_204930 | JGI IMG/M metagenome (GOLD analysis project Ga0316189, IMG submission 204930) | Coastal sediment microbial communities from Maine, United States - Lowes Cove worm burrow | ecosystem: Environmental > Aquatic > Marine > Coastal > Sediment | place: USA: Maine... | reverse complement strand
CTGGCGCACGCGCTGAAGATGATCGATGATGGTGTCGATATCCTCGATGTTGGCGGTGAATCAACTCGCCCTGGTTCGAAAGCAGTTGATCAGGATGAAGAGTTGCAGCGAACGATTCCGCTTATCGAGGCGATTCGTAAAGTGTCGGATATTCCGATTTCTATAGATACTAATAAACCTGGCGTGATGGAGTCTGCGATTGCCGCCGGTGCCAGTGTGATTAACAGTGTCGACGGACTTAGTCAGCAAAATGCGTTAAATGTTGCAGCCAGTCTTGGCGTGCCAGTCTGTATGATGCATATGCAGGGCACTCCCGAAACCATGCAGGTCGACCCGCATTATGATGATGTTGTGGCTGAGGTGAAGGCCTATCTCCAGCAGCGCATCGATGTGGCGCTGGCAGCTGGGATTTCGAAAGACCATATTATAGTCGACCCCGGTTTTGGTTTTGGTAAGACGCTCGAGCATAATTTAACGCTATTGAAATCGTTACCGGAATTAAAATCTCTTGGCGTGCGCATATTGGTAGGCCTGTCGAGAAAGGGTATGATTGGCAGCATTCTCGATAAACCCGTTGATCAACGGCTGTTTGGCAGTGTGTCGACAGCCGTTATTGCAGCGATGCAGGGTGCTGATATTATTCGCGTCCATGACGTTGCAGAAACCGTCGATGCCATCGCCATCGTCAAAGCTCTGAACCAGGTATAAACAATGAAGCAATCAATCCGCTTAACAGATAGTCATCGAGGTCAGTCTTGAGTCGCCAGTATTTCGGTACCGACGGAATCCGCGGTCGAGTTGGTGTCGAACCAATGACGGTCGATTTCATCATGAAAGTCGGCTGGGCTGCGGGCAAGGTGCTGTCAAATGAAGGCAGGGGCACCGTCGTCATAGGCAAGGACACGCGGATTTCTGGTTATATGTTCGAGTCGGCCCTGGAAGCCGGACTTGCTGCCGCCGGGCTTGATGTCATATTACTCGGGCCTATGCCAACCCCGGCGATTGCTTATCTGACCATGGCGCAGCGCGCGACGGCGGGGATAGTCATCAGTGCCTCGCATAATCCCTACCACGACGATGGCGTAAAATTTTTTAACGGTGACGGTTTCAAATTGCCGGATGAAACTGAGCTGGCGATTGAGGCGATGATTTCACAGCCGCTGAAAATGGTTGAGTCAGAAGCTATCGGCAAAGCCACGCGGATGGAAGATGCCCGAGGCCGATACATCGAATTTTGTAAGAGTTCGATCCCTTTTAATACCACGTTAAAAGGCATGAAAATAGTTGTCGATTGTGCCCATGGTGCAACCTACCACATAGCACCAGCCGTGTTTCGTGAGCTCGGTGCGGATGTGATTGAGCTCGGCACCAAGCCCGATGGTTTGAATATCAACAGGGGCGTGGGTGCGTTGCATCCTGAAAATATGCGTTCGATGGTGCTCGAAAACCAGGCCGACCTCGGCATTGCTTTCGATGGCGATGGTGATCGATTAATGATGATGGATTCCCAGGGCAACGTTAAAAATGGCGATCAGCTACTCTATATTATCGCCCAATGTAAGTTGGTTAAAGGTGGTTTGAGTGGTGGCGTCGTTGGTACCCTGATGAGTAATCTCGGACTCGAACACGCTTTGAAGGCGCAGAATATCGGCTTTGAGCGCGCCAATGTGGGTGATCGCTATGTTATGGAAAAACTGGTGGAAAACCGCTGGGGTCTGGGCGGTGAATCATCCGGCCATATTATCTGTCTGGACAAAACCACCACCGGCGACGGTATTATTGCGGCTTTACAGGTGCTCGACTGGCTGGTGTCCGAAGAAACAACGCTGGCCGATGCCTGTGCAAATATGCCTTTGTATCCGCAAACGATGATAAATGTGCCCCTGTCGCGCAAAACGGATATGCAGTCAATACCGGCCATTCAGGAAGCGGTGAAATCGGTCGAAGCCGAACTGGCGGACCGAGGCCGAGTGTTGCTGCGAGCCTCGGGAACAGAGCCGCTTATGAGGGTGATGGTCGAAGGTCAGGATGGTGCCGAAGTCGAAAAGCTGGCGAATCAGCTCGCTGGTTGCGTCGCCGAGCAGGCCGCACTTTAAACGATTCGATTTAATTCACGGCTTTTATGAAAACGCGATTGATTTATTGGCCCGAGGTGAGTACCCTTTGCCGCCTCAAAAATGATAGACAAAGATAGATGCGTCAGACCTTAATTGCTGGAAACTGGAAAATGAATGGTACGCTGGAAGGCGTCGTTCAGCTGGTCGAGGGTATTAAAGCCGGCGATGCTGGTTCTGCACAGCTTGCGGTCTGCCCTCCGGCTATTTTTCTGGCGCAAGTGGCTGAAATGATTGAGGGCAGCACTATTGGTTTAGGCGCGCAAAACGTCTGTGATCAGGCATCTGGTGCTTATACGGGTGAAATCTCTGCCGATATGCTCAAAGAAGTGGGTTGTCGATATGCGATTGTTGGGCATTCAGAAAGACGTGCGCTTTATGGCGAGTCTGACGATCTCGTAGCCGCGCGTTGCGCAATGGCTGCACAAGCTGGTTTGATACCGATTCTGTGTGTCGGCGAAACGCTAGAAGAACGCCAGCAGGGTGTTACCGAATCTGTAGTTGCACGGCAACTGGATGCGGTTATCGATGCTCAGGGCGTGGCTATTTTTGCCAACGCTGTTATCGCCTATGAACCCGTTTGGGCAATTGGTACCGGACAGGTAGCAACACCAGAGCAAGCCCAGGCTGTACATGCTTTTATCCGTGGTAAAATGGCTGCGCTTGACGCAACAATAGCGGGTAAACTGCAGATTTTATATGGCGGCAGCATGAACCCGGGTAATGCCGGTGATTTATTGTCGCAAGCTGATATCGATGGCGGATTAATCGGCGGGGCTTCGTTAAAAGCCGCAGATTTCCTGGCCATTGGTCAGGCCGCTTAAGTTATTCCTATTTAAGGTACTCAAATGGAAAGCATAAATAGTTTGTTATTGGTCGCTCAGGTGATTCTTTCGATCAGTCTGATTGTACTCATCCTTATGCAACATGGTAAGGGTGCTGACGCGGGTGCAGCCTTTGGTAGTGGCGCTTCATCGACCGTGTTCGGTTCGCGCGGTTCTGGAAACTTCATGAGCAAAGCAACAACCATTATTGCGACACTTTTCTTTATCGTCTGTATGTCGCTGGCCTATGTGGCCGTTAATCGCGGTGACGCGGGTGCTGTTGTAGAAAGTGTGACGAGCATGCAGTCTGAATCAGAGCAGGTAATGGGTGTTGAAGGTTCGGATTTACCGCCGAGCGATGACGCCGCAGAAACATCAGCAGGTTCCGACCTGCCACCTGCGAACTAAGTATGATTATTGCCGATGTGGTGGAATTGGTAGACACGCTATCTTGAGGGGGTAGTGGCGAAAGCTGTGCCGGTTCGACTCCGGCCATCGGCACCATTTTTTTCTGTTATAAATCCAGATTGTTAGACTGAGTTGACTATTGCCAGGACAATCTCGGATCGACGTTTGGTTATGTTTTTTGTATACAAAGTATTCAAAAATAAAGTTCGAATTTGATCTTTCTTGACACTATATACAGGCCACAATAGACTGGCCCCACCTTGGGCATCGGCACTTCTTCAGAGGCAAAATTTTATACATGTTGGGTAACTATCTTCCGATACTGATATTTATGCTGGTGACTCTGGTGATGGGTTCGGCATTCATTATCCTGGGCAAATTACTCGGGCCTTCAAAGCCCGATGCCGAAAAAAATTCCCCTTACGAATGCGGCTTTGAAGCCTTCGAAGACAGTCGCATGAAATTCGACGTGCGTTACTACCTGGTTGCAATTCTTTTTATTATCTTTGATCTCGAAATAGCGTTTCTGTTTCCCTGGGCAATTGTGCTCGATGAAATTGGTACTTTTGGCTTGCTAGCGATGGCTATTTTCCTCGGTGTGTTAGTGATCGGTTTTATTTATGAGTGGAAGAAGGGAGCCCTCGAATGGGAATAGAAGGTAAATTCGAGCAGGGTTTCATGACCACGACGGCCGATAAGCTGATTAACTGGGCGCGTACCGGCTCTATGTGGCCAATGACATTCGGGCTAGCCTGTTGTGCGGTCGAAATGATGCAGGCGGGTGCGTCGCGCTATGACCTGGATCGTTTCGGAATTATTTTTCGCCCCAGTCCACGTCAATCGGATGTCATGATTGTTGCCGGCACGCTGGTGAATAAAATGGCGCCTGCATTACGCAAGGTTTACGACCAGATGGCTGAGCCCCGTTGGGTGATCTCCATGGGGTCCTGTGCCAATGGTGGTGGCTATTATCACTATTCGTATGCTGTTGTCCGAGGTTGTGATCGGGTTGTTCCTGTCGATATTTATGTGCCGGGTTGTCCGCCAACTGCTGAGGCTCTGTTATACGGTATTTTGCAATTGCAAAATAAAATCAAACGCACCAACACCATCGCCCGCTAATATGTCGAATTCATTACAGCAACTGGCAGAATCGTTAGGTGAAACGTTTGCCGACAAACTGGATTCGGTGGTCGAAAATGTCGGTGAGTTAACCGTCGAGTTATCCGCAGACAATCTGATCGAAGTGGCTACTGAATTGCGTGATAGCGAGACATTTGCTTTCCAGCAACTGGTCGATTTATGCGGTGTCGATTACTCTCAATATAGCCAGACCGAATGGCAAACCAATGACGCCAGTCGGGCCGGTTTCAGTCGTGGCGTCGATGCCGGCGTGACTATGGGACGGTTGCAGTTTGGTGACGAACTCGACTCCGTTGCCAATGAGGGCCGACGTTTTGCTGCGGTTTATCACCTGATATCCTACCGACACAACCGGCGTTTACGCCTTAAAGTTTTTGCCAGCGATGACGCCTTTCCGGTGATACCAACGGTGACCGACATCTGGCGCGTCGCCGACTGGTATGAGCGCGAAGCCTTTGATCTGTTTGGTATTCTGTTTTCCGGGCATCCTGATCTACGTCGTATTCTCACCGATTATGGTTTTGTCGGACATCCGTTTAGAAAAGACTTTCCGCTGGTGGGCCATGTCGAAATGCGTTATGACCCGGAAAAAGAACGCGTAGTTTACGAACCGGTGAGCATCGAACCACGTGTGCTCGTGCCCCGAGTCAAACGCGAAGATCATCGCTATCTCTCGGATGAGCCGTCAGACGAGGCTAACAACAATGCCTGAGATTAAGAACTACACCCTCAACTTTGGCCCCCAGCATCCGGCTGCACACGGTGTATTGCGTCTGGTACTGGAAATGGACGGTGAAGTCATTCAACGTGCCGACCCGCATATTGGCCTGTTGCATCGTGGTACCGAAAAGCTCGCCGAAAGCAAACCTTATAACCAGACTATCGGTTACATGGATCGACTCGATTATGTCTCGATGATGTGTAACGAGCATGGCTATGTTTTGGCGATTGAAAAATTGCTGGGTGTTGACGTGCCGATTCGGGCACAGTACATCCGTGTGATGTTCGACGAAATTACGCGGATTTTGAATCATCTGATGTGGATTGGTACGCACGCACTCGATGTTGGTGCAATGACCATGTTCCTCTACGCATTTCGTGAACGTGAAGATTTGATGGATTTATACGAGGCTGTTTCTGGCGCTCGGATGCATGCCACTTATTATCGTCCCGGTGGCGTCGCACGCGATTTACCCAATGCCATGCCGCAATATCTTGAGAGCCGTTGGCGGACGAAGAAAGAAGCCGATAGCCTGAACGAAAATCGTCAGGGTAGCCTGCTCGATTTCACCGAAGATTTTACCAATCGCTTTCCGGGTTATATTGACGAATACGAAACCTTGCTGACTGATAATCGCATCTGGAAACAGCGCACGGTTGGCATCGGTGTTGTTTCACCGGAGCGCGCTTTTCAGCTCGGTTTTACCGGGCCGATGTTACGGGGTTCGGGCGTCGAGTGGGATCTGCGTAAAAAGCAGCCCTACGAAGTTTATGACCGCATGGATTTTGATATCCCCGTCGGCACTGAAGGCGATTGTTATGACCGTTATCTGGTGCGCGTCGAAGAAATGCGCCAATCGAATCGAATTATCAGGCAGTGCATCAAATGGTTGCGTGAAAATCCCGGTATCGTCATGACCGAAAATCATAAGGTTGCAGCGCCGCGTCGCGAAGAAATCAAGGCGGATATGGAAGGCCTGATCCACCATTTCAAACTATTCACGGAAGGTTATTGTCTGCCGGAGGGTGAGGCGTACGCGGCGATCGAACATCCCAAGGGTGAGTTTGGCGTGTATTTGATTTCGGACGGCGCAAATAAGCCGTATCGGGTTAAAGTACGCGCGCCGGGCTTCGCGCATATTTCGAGCATGAACGAAATGGCAAGCGGCCATATGCTGGCCGATGTCGTCGCGATTATTGGTACACAGGATATTGTTTTTGGCGAGATCGACAGATAATGGCTATCGAAAAACAATCTAAAATTGGGTTATTGTCTGATCATACTCGTGAGGAGATTGATCACTGGATTAGCAAGTTTCCCGAAGATCGTAAGCGCTCGGCTGTGCTTGGTGCCTTAAACGTGACCCAACATCAGAATGAAGGTTTTTTGACCACTGACTTAATGGATGCGGTCGCTGAATATCTTGGACTTGCTGCTATTCATGTTTACGAGGTAGCTTCATTTTATTCAATGTATGAAACCAAACCAGTAGCGCGCCATAATGTTGCTATCTGCACAAACATTAGCTGCATGTTAATGGGGTCAGATACGATTGTTGAGCATGTCGAAAACAAGCTGGGTATCAAAATTGGTGAGAGTACCGCCGATGGCCGAATCTATCTGAAATGTGAAGAAGAATGTCTGGCTGCCTGCAAGGGCGGGCCGATGATGCAGGTAGACCACGTCTATCACGAAAACCTGACCCCTGAAAAGGTCGACGAAATTCTGGACGGGCTGAAATAACATGGCTAACGAGGTTTGCTTCGCGACACTGCAATACGACCAGCCATGGTCGATGGAAAGCTATCTAAAAACCGGCGGTTACCAGGCGCTGAAGAAAATAATGAATGAAAAAATCCCTCCCGAAACGGTAATCGAGGAAGTCAAAGCTTCCGGGTTGCGCGGTCGTGGTGGTGCAGGGTTTCCGACCGGCTTGAAGTGGAGTTTTATGCCGCGCAATGCACCGGTGCAAAAATACCTGGTCTGCAATTCGGACGAATCTGAACCCGGCACCTGTAAAGATCGTGACATCTTGCGCTTTAATCCGCATGCATTAGTCGAAGGCATGGTAATCGGCGGATACTCGATTGGTGCCACAGTCGGTTACAACTACATGCGTGGCGAGTTTATGGACGAACCCTTCCAGCATTTTGAAGCGGCATTAAAAGAAGCCTACGAAGCCGGCTATGTGGGTAAGAATATTCTCGGCAGCGGTGTCGATTTCGATTTATATGCAGCACTCGGTGCCGGTGCTTATATTTGTGGTGAAGAAACAGCATTGCTCGAATCGCTCGAAGGCAAGAAAGGCCAGCCGCGGTACAAGCCACCGTTTCCTGCGAACTTCGGTTTATACGGTAAGCCAACTACGATTAACAATACAGAATCGTTGTCTTCGGTACCCGCGATTATACGCAATGGTGCGCAGTGGTTTGCCGATCTGGGTATTCCGAATAATGGTGGCGTTAAACTGTTTTCAGTTTCTGGCCATGTTAATAAGCCGGGCAACTTTGAGATTAACATGGGCACGCCTTTTAAGGACTTGCTGGAAATGGCTGGCGGTGTCAAAGACGGTCGAAAATTAAAAGCGGTCATACCCGGTGGATCTTCGGTTCCGGTTTTACCCGGTGATGTCATGATGGAATGCACCATGGACTACGATTCGATTTCCAAGGCGGGGTCGATGCTGGGTTCGGGTGCGGTTATCGTTATGGACGAAACTACCGATATGGTGCTGGCGTTGCGTCGAATTTCACGTTTTTATTATTCTGAATCCTGCGGCCAATGCACGCCTTGTCGAGAAGGTACGGGCTGGTTATATCGAATGCTTTGCCGTATTGTCGATGGCAAGGGCCGACCCGAAGATATCGAATTGCTCGAAGAAGTTTCGCATAAAATTGAAGGCCGGACGATTTGCGCATTAGGCGATGCTGCGGCGATGCCGGTCTGGAGTTTCGTTAAGCAATTCCGTCACGAATTTGAATACTACATCGAGCATAAGCGTTCGATTGTTGAAAACGCAGCCTGAGTAGAGATGGGAAAGACACAACAATGAGCGACAGCATAACACTCACGATCAACGGTCAGCAGGTCGAGGCAAAAGCCGGTTCCCTGTTGATTGATGTGGCTGATGACAACAATATTGTGGTGCCGCGTTTCTGTTACCACAAAAAGTTATCGGTGGCGGCAAACTGCCGTATGTGTCTGGTAGAAATCGAGCGCGCTCCCAAGCCGATGCCTGCCTGTGCGACTCAGGTAATGGATGGCATGGTAGTGCAGACGCATTCAGCAAAGGCGCTCGCGGCACAAAAATCGACCATGGAATTCCTGCTGATTAACCATCCGCTGGACTGTCCGATTTGCGACCAGGGCGGCGAGTGTGAGTTACAGGATGTTGCCATGGGTTTCGGCGAAGGTGTTTCCAAATACACCGAGCAAAAACGCGTGGTCATGGATAAGAATATTGGGCCGTTGATTGCCACTGATTTCACGCGTTGTATCCATTGCACTCGCTGTGTACGTTTTGGCGATGAAATTGCTGGCCTGCCTGAAATGGGCGCTACCGGTCGTGGCGAGCATATGGAGATCGGCACTTATATCGAAAAGGCCATTTCTTCTGAACTCTCCGGCAATGTCATCGATATCTGCCCGGTCGGTGCGCTGACCGCCAAACCATCGCGTTATACCGCACGGCCCTGGGAGTTAACTCAGCACGTTGGTGTTAGTGCACACGATTGCGTTGGCTCGAATACTTATGTGCATACTCGTGGAAGTGATGTTATCCGTGTGGTACCGCGTGAGAATGAATTGATTAATGAATCGTGGATATCGGATCGGGATCGTTTTAGTTATACGGCTTTAAAGTCCGAAAAACGTCATCTACAACCGATGATGCGCATCGATGGCAAACTCCAGCCGGTCGATTGGGAAACTGCGATCACTGCCGCGACTGAGAAGCTCTCGGCTGCAGCCAACCAGGGCGGTGATATTGCTGCTTTGATCAACCCGCAGGCAACACTCGAAGAACATTATCTGGCGCAAAAACTAGTACGCGGACTTGGCTCGAATAATATCGATCACAGGCTTGCGCAGGTCGATTTTTCTGCGCAGGACAAGGTCGCAGTTATGCCCTGGCTGGGACGCTCGTTAGCATCACTGGAAACCCTCGATGCTGCGCTGATTGTGGCCGCTAACCTGCGTCAGGAACAACCTATTTTATCGCATCGTTTACGCAAGGCGGCGATTAATAACGGCGCTCAGATTTCGTCGATTGCTCATGTCGGCGGGCAATATAATTTCCCATTGCTGGCTGAACTCTCGGATTCGGCTGAAGGCCTGGTCGCACAGCTGGCCGGGCTGGTTAAGGCGAGTGCAGAGCAGTCTAAAACTGCATTGTCGCCGAGGCTTTCGGATTTGACCGAAACATCTATGGCGGGTGAAGAACACAAGGCGATCGCCAAATCCCTTATCGGTGCCGACAATGCCGCATTGATCGTTGGTATTCAGGCACTTGCTAATCCTCATCTATCAATGATTCAGGAACTATGCGAGGCCATTGCCTCTATGACAGGTGCCAGTCTGGGGTATTTGTCGGCTTCGGCGAATAGTGCCGGTGCCTGCCTGTCGGGTTGTTTACCGCATCGCTCGGCTGCGGGCGTGGCTGTGGCATCAGCAGGTCAAAACACGCGTCAGATCATCGATGCGAGTCATCGGGTTTTAATCAATTTTTCGATTAATCCGGCATTTGATCTAGCAGACGGTGAGGCCGCGCAAAAGCTTGCAGATAAAAACGATTTTGTTATTTCCGTAAACGGTTTTCAGAATAACTTCGACGACTCTTGCGCCGATGTCATTTTGCCATTGGCCTCGGTGCTGGAAACGTCGGGTACTTTCGTCAATGTCGAAGGGCTTTGGCAAAGTTTCAAAGGTTGCGTTACGGCTAAGGGTCAGAGTCGACCCGGTTGGAAGATTTTAACCGCGTTGGGCCAGTTGTTATTGCCGGGTGATTTTGAATATGCCGATTCGAATGCGATAAAAGAAGAAGTTAAGGCGCTGTGCCACGATGTGAGTCTTAATAATTTTGCCGGTGTTGAATCATCGCTGCAATCCTTGCCTGCGAAACCGTCTGGCGTTCAGCGGGTTGGTTTTACCCCGATTTATGCGATTGATGATCAGTCTCGTCTGTCGGCACCTTTGCAGGGAACGCCGTTGATGAAGGAGCAGAGCGCTATTTATATCTCGCCAGCACAGGCGAAAAAATCAAAGCTTGGCGATGCCGATCAGGTGCATATCAAACAGGGCCAGGGTACCGCTATATTGCCGCTGTATATAACAGACGAAGTTGCGCCGGGTTGTGTCAGTATTCCTGGCGGTATCGAAGCGGTGCAGAATCTGTCTTCGGCGTTCGGTTCTGTTGAACTCGAGAAGGTGTCGTGATGGAATTTCTCACCTCTCTCTGGACGGCGTTACCTGGCGAATTACAGTTTACCGTTTATACGCTGCTTAAAGTTGTTGTCATCCTGGTGCCACTGTTTATTGTCGTCGCCTATTACACGCTGGCCGAGCGTAAAGTTATCGGCTATATGCAAATTCGTAAAGGTCCGAACCGTGTCGGTCCCAAAGGCCTGTTCCAGCCGTTCGCGGATATGTTCAAGTTGATGTTTAAGGAAATCATCATTCCAACCAACTCGAACCGTTATCTTTTTATCATTGCACCGATTCTGACTTTCGCACCATCGATGGCGGCCTGGGCGGTCATGCCGTTTACCGACACGCT
>Ga0316189_10006673_pt1 | contig 10984 bp, 7 predicted proteins | sample LowCovwburrow_MG_FD_204930 | JGI IMG/M metagenome (GOLD analysis project Ga0316189, IMG submission 204930) | Coastal sediment microbial communities from Maine, United States - Lowes Cove worm burrow | ecosystem: Environmental > Aquatic > Marine > Coastal > Sediment | place: USA: Maine... | reverse complement strand
GCTGCGCCCGCCGGTATCGGACGCAGCCGCGATATCGGAAGCCGATTCAGCGACCGTGTTGTCCTGAGTACTCATGGCGAGATCCCCTCCTGCCCTATGTTGTGCGCCAATAATTTCGCGCACGATCCGGATTAATCACCGGTTTTCAAAATTTTCAAAAAAATAAACCAGGGTTCTGGCCCTGAAAAACCGCAGCGGGGATAAAATTCCCCGCTGCGTATTATTGCATATCCTCGGCGGATTACATCCAGCCACGTTCCTTGTAGTACTTCACAGCACCGTCATGCAGAGGAGCGGACAGGCCATCCTTGATCATTTCCTCTTCCTTCAGGTTGGCGAAGGCAGGGTGCAGTTTCTTGAAGTCGTCGAAGTTGTCGAACACGGCCTTGACCAGTGTGTAAACCACATCTTCCGGCACATCAGCCGAAGAGATGAAGGTCGCACCCACACCGAAGGTCGGGGTATCATCGGCGTTGCCCTTGTACAGTCCACCCGGCACTATGGCCTTGCGGTAGAACGGATTGTCGGCAACCAGCTTGTCGATGGCAGGACCGTCAACCGGGATCATTTCGATGTCACAGGTCGTGGCAGCCTCGGTGATGGCAGCAGCCGGATGGCCAACCGTGTACATCATCACGTCGATCTTGCCGTCACAAAGTGCCTGGGCCATTTCCGAGCCTTTCAGCTCGGCTGCCAGAGCAAGGTCACTCATGGCGATGCCGGAGGCTCCCATGACGACTTCCATGGTGGCGCGCTGGCCGGAACCGGGATTGCCGACATTGACGCGCTTGCCCTTGATGTCTTCGAACTTCTTGACACCGCCACCGGCCTTGCCGATCAGCGTGAACGGTTCAGGGTGTACGGAAAATACAGCCCGCAGTTTTTCAAACTTGCCGGCCTCTTCGAATTTCGAGGTACCGTTGTAGGCGTGGAACTGCCAGTCGGACTGGGCAACACCAAACTCAAGTTCGCCAGCGCGAACCGTGTTGATATTGTAGACCGAGCCACCGGTGGACTCGACCGAGCACCGAATGCCGTGTTCCTTGCGGGTCTTGTTCATCAAGCGGCAAATGGCGCCGCCTGTTGGATAGTAAACACCCGTCACACCACCGGTGCCGATGGATACAAAACGTTGATCCGCAGCACTGGCTGACGCAGCAAAGCCTGCAATTGCAGCAGCTGCGAGTGTGTATTTAAGAATTGATTTCATTAGATATACGCTCCCTTTTCACAAATTAGTGAGACCGGAGACTATGTCGGTTCCGCGCGTGAGTCCACATATGAAGGGACTACGCAACAAAACCACAATCTGTCTGATGGAAAACCGAAAACGAGCTGGTACAGGCGGATGGGTTTGAACCAACGGCCTCCGGATCCACAATCCGGCGCTCTAACCAACTGAGCTACGCCTGCACAAACACTCGTTCAGCGGGGCGCAAACTATGCCGAAGGCCGACGTTTTGCAAGTCACAAAGGCAAAGGTTGAAATAGCTTCAAAAACGCGGCCTTCAGTCCAGGCAATCCCCCGATTAACCACATCGCTATGCCAAGAGTCGCTCCCCGCTCAAGAAGTCATGGACGCCGCCCGTAAAACCGGCTTAAACTGCGCTCCGGATGCGGCGGGTGAGGCAAGGACACAAATTTCCGTTCTTGTATTTGGGAAAGCCAAGACCGGCCTGGGGAGTTGTTTTGGGTATAGAGACCGCGCCATCACTCGATGAGCTGAATACTGCTGCCACGCCTGCATGGCTGTGGGACGGCGCGCGGCTGCGTATTGTCTGGGCCAATGCCGCCGGTCTGGCGGTCTTCGGCTGCGAAAGCCTGTTCGACCTCATTGACATGCCGTTCGACGAAACAGACCCGGGTGCGGGCCGTGTAGCCGAACTGTCCAGAACCTCTGCAGTCGGCGAAAGCTGGCAGGAGATGGTGAGTTTTGCATCAGCTCTCAGCGATGCACCGTTCAGCGTGACCCTGCATGTGCATCCGCTGGCTGACGGGCGCAACGGGCTGCTGATGGTTGCCGAAACCCCGCCATCGGGAGCAGCGCCGGGCGCAGGAGACGCCGGGCAGGCAAATTCGGTACTGGAAACCCTGCCTGTTGCGGCCGTGATCTGTGATGATGACGGTGTGATCAGTTATGCCAATGCGATGGCCCGCAGCCTGTTTGGACAAACCACACCGGCTTCGCTTGACGAGATATCCACGCAAGACCTGTCAGCCAAGATATTTGACCGCGCGCGCCGGGCCGGCATTGCCAGTTCGATCGCGACAATGGCGACGGGGTTCGGCAATCGCGAAATCAGGGTGACAGCAAAGCTGATCAACCTGCCGGAAAGCAACGAGATCAGCTTTTCGGCGATATTGGAAGATGTTACGGACCGCCGTGCACTTGAGCGCGCATTGCCGGCAACCGGCATGCCTGTCCCGGCACCGGTTGCAGGCGAAGACGGTCCGCACCCGGGTACGGTGTCAGACCTGCGCCAGGCGGTTGAAGCCGCGACCGCTCAGGCATCGGCAAAAACCCTGCCAAAAACTGCCGCACCAGATGCTGCGCCTGAGCAGAGCCCGGCAGATGCGGGACCCCAGCCGTCATCGGCAAGGTCTGCGGCCCGGACCATCACACCAGCTGCCACACCAACCGCCAAAGCCGCCGGCTTCGGGGTGGCTGAAATCGTGCGCAAGGCGTTGTCGGACATTCCCAAGGCGATCGTTCTGTATCGCGCCGGCAAGATCGTTTATGCCAATCAGGCAATCGCTACCGCCCTGGGCTACGCCGGTGAAAACGATCTCGTCAGGCGTAACGACATTGCCGCAGCTCTCGGCGCACTGGCCAGCAAGCAGGGCTCGGTCACGCTGAAGCGGCAGCATGGGGAAGAGATCGAATTCACCGTGGAAAAATCGACATTCCCCTGGAATGACGGTGCCATGCCAATGGCAATACTGGCTGAAACAGAGACCAAACAACCCGATACGCCGGTTACCGTGCCGGTTTCCCGGAGCGACACTGCAAAGCCTGACACCCCCGCTTCGCAAGGCGATGATGCGCCCGGGGCCGCTCCGGTCACCGAGCCTCCAGTGCCGGCAACCGATGCGGCTGCAAGACCGGCTGCACCGGCCAGCAGCGTTTCAAAAGCGCCGCTGCCCGAGGTACCGGCAGCCCCGCAACCTGCCGTCAGCACCTCTGAGCTTATGTCAATTCTGGATACGGCCACCGACGGCATCGTGTTCCTGGCTGACGATGGCAGCATCACCCACATGAGTGCCGGCGCAGAAGCGCTGTTTGGTGTCCATGCCGCCAGCGTCATCGACAAGCCGCTTGCCGGCCTGATGGACAAGGCAAGCGCCAAAGTGGTGCGTGACTATCTGGCCGCGCTCGGCGACAGCGGGCTGTCCATGCTGTTCAATGGCGGCCGGGAAATCACGGCCAATGTCAATGACGGCGGCGATGTGCCGATTTTCATTACCATGCGCAAGATCAGCGTCCGTATGCAGGACATACCCGCATCGGCCTATTGTGCCGTGATGCGTGACATTACCCAATGGAAGAAGACCGAGGCAGAGTTGCGCGAGTCCCGCGACAGGGCGGAACATACAAGCCGGCAGAAGTCCGAATTCCTGGCCCGTATCAGCCATGAATTGCGCACACCGCTGAATGCCATTTTAGGGTTTTCCGATATCATGCGCAACGCCCAGTTCGGCAAGCTGGGCTCTGAACGCTATGAAGGCTATGCCAACGATATCCATACGTCGGGCGAGTATCTTCTGTCTCTGGTCAACGACTTGCTGGACCTGTCCAAGGTTGAGGCCGGCAAGCTGGAACTGAATTTCATCTCCGTTGACCTTGGCCAGGCGATTGATGCCTGCATAAAGCTGATGCAGGACGAAGCAACCGGGGCCCGCGTCGTGTTGCGCAAGTCGGTCGCGCCAAACCTGCCCCAGGTGGTCGCTGACATGCGCTCGATCAAACAGGTATTGCTGAACCTGACCTCAAACGCGATCAAGTTTACCGACCCCGGCGGGCAGGTGATCATCACCGCCAAGGCGATTGAAACCGGAGAGCTTCTGCTGTCTGTCACAGATACCGGCGTCGGCATGAATGAAGAACAGTTGAGCACGGCACTGGAACCGTTTCGCCGGGTCGAGTTGGCCGGCCGGCCGGCCGTTCAGGGAACCGGTCTCGGCCTGCCGCTCACCAAGGCGCTGGTCGAGGCCAACCGGGCCTCCTTTGCGATCTCCAGCGAAGCCCGCAAGGGTACGCGCATCGACATCACGTTTCCCACGACGCGTGTGCTGGCAAGCTGAGCCGGATCACGGCGGGAACGGTGACTTGCCGGAGCACCGATGAACGCAACCTGTAGGCCGGTGGCTATCCAAACTGCGCGCCCGTTAAAAAAAACTGCCACATATTCCTGGCCCATTTGAAGGCAGTCCCGGCAGCATCCGGCACAATGAAACTGGACACCTTCCTTGCCGAACGCTACCGAACCTCTCATCCGGCCTAAGTCAGCCTGATGTATTATGCGGTATTTTCTTGCACACGCCGCTCTCTGAGACATTGCGCTTGTTCTTCGCGAGGGCCCGCACCGCGCGATGGAACACGTTTGCCGCGAGCAAGCACTCGACCGTTCCAAGCTTGCAAAGGTTGGATTGCCTGCAGTTGGCTTTCATGTTCGTTAGGAACGCCGTGTCACAGGCTTTGCGTGAAATGCCCCGCAAATAGTAACAAATGTCATGCTCCAGGCAGGCGCTCTTGCCAAACACCAGATTGGCCAGCTTGAACTTCATACCTTTCGGCACAGAACAACTCGAGCTCCACTTCTTTTCCTTAACCTCTTTGACAACTTTGTCGCGAATTATTCTTCTGCAAGCTACTCCCTCGGCATGAGAAGCAACCAACTTTTTCCTTACCTGCCGTTCGCCCGGCCGCGCCTTGCAGTGGGCCGGTCCGCACGGCTTGCAACCTTTCAACACTTTGAAGCAGGAGCCGCGCCAGCCCACCTTGTTCTTTCCACACTGGACAGGCAGGTTGGGACAATCGGCGCGCGCTTCCTCTGTCGTGCCAATCAGCACAATCGCGGCGAACCCCACAGCACAAATGAGAGAGAGAAGATGAGACCACATTTTCATAGCTTAGCCTCTTTGTTTGTTGATTGAAGCGGCCCCACATAATCGGACCGTTTAGCGACCTCGATCTCCTGTTCTCCCGTTCTAATGGTGGTGATTGCAGTATCTTCCGGATGCAATCTACGATTGCATTGATGCTGGCATGACCCGCCAATTTCTCCAACACCTCATATTGCATGTACAATTTTTCTGACGCCCTTATGTATTTTTGCACCGCTTCGGCGGGTCTGGGCCAGGCAATTGACAACTGCATAAAGCCGATGCGGGACGAAGCGACCGGGCACCGGCGGACAGGTAATCATCACCGCCAAGGCGATTGATACCGGAGAGCTTGCGCTATCTGTCACAGACATCGGTGTCGGTATATATGAAGAACAGTTGAGCACGACACTCGAGCCGTTTCGCCGGGTCGAACTGGCCGGACGGCCGGCCGTTCAGGGAACCGGTCTCGGACTGCCGCTCACCAAGGCGCTGGTCGAAGCCAACCGGGCCTCCTTTGCGATCTCCAGCGAAGCCCGCAAGGGGACGCGAATCGACATCACATTTCCCACGACGCGCGTAATGGCAAGCTGAGCCGGATCATGGCGGGACCTGTGACATGTCGACGACCTTAAAAACGGCCAGCGGATTCTATCAAGGTTGGAATCGTCTGAGCGTCAAAACCACTTGATCCTGATTGAGCGAAACGACCGCTCTGAGCCCTTTGCAGACATGGATTTCCGGTCGTGAATTGGTTAGCCGAGAATTGTAATAATGTCCGTTCCTGACCCATGGCGGACTTGTATGGATGTCACTTCTTACGCCGTTTTCGGCAACAAACTGGCATTGTCACGATTGTCTGGAGGTACTCTTGCTGAAAAGGCAGAGAGGCGACCTAGTTGCGCAATTCACAAAAGATTAGGATGTTCTTCCCAGTTCGAGGATGGTCAAATTTCTTCAACCGTCGCTCAATTCGATCTCAGTGCCAGCTTTTCCTGATAAGAGCCGGCCAAGATGGAACATCGCAAGAGGGTCTTCTTCATCTCGTCCGACCAATGCCGCGAATGCCTGTTTCGCCTTGGCATCCCCGGCTTCCAATAACGCAAAGGCCTCATCGTAACCGGCAGCTACTGTTTCATCACCGGTCAGCGGCTCATAGCAGCGCAGGCTTGCCGACTTTCCTTTCAGAAGCAGGTTTCCAATCACCCGGCCCGTGAAGCTGGAAATGAGATCAACCGTGTTTTGACCGACACAAATGCGGCTCCCCACGATCTTGTTGGCCTGTTCCAACCGTGCCGCAATATTCACCACATCGCCATAGGCGGTATAATCAAAGAAGTTTGCTCCACCGAAGTTACCGATAACTGCCGCTCCGGAATTGACGCCTATTCTGGTGGCGCCCAGATTGATGTTCTTGGCCGTCATCTCAGCCTGAAACCGCGTGGCAAAGGCATCGATGGCCAGCGCGCAGGTTACCGCTTGGGCAGCGTGGTCGGGATGATCGGCGGGCGCACCAAAGATCGCATGCACTGAGTCACCGACAATCTTCATGACTGTACCGCCGTGAGCAAATACAACTCCCGTCACTCCGTCAAGATAGGCATTCAACAGGTCAACAATTAGATCTGAACTGGACGATTCCACCAGCGGGGTAAAATCCTGAAGATCGGTAAACAGAAATGTAGCGATGCGTCTCTCACCACCCGGGCTCAGGCAGTCCGGGTCCTGCAACAGTGTCTCTACCACACTAGGAGAGAAGTATCGGGACAGGGTAGTATGCGCACGCTCGGCCTGCGCTTTCTCTGTCTTCAAACCCCGGAACTGGTTGAGATGCACCAGCGTCTTCGCAATGGTCTTCTCAAGGTCTTCGAACTCGATCGGCTTGGTAATAAAATCGAAGGCACCGCGGTTCATGGCAGTTCTGATATTCGTCATGTCGCCATACGCTGAAACGATCACGGTTTTCAGGTCTACATGCAGGTCACTAAGCCTGTCCAGCAGAGTCAGGCCATCCATGTTCGGCATGTTGATGTCTGACAGCACCATGTCGATTTCGGCATCACCTTCCAGGACGTCCAGAGCTTGTTGTCCATCACAGGCAAAGCAGAAATCCATCTCGCCTTTCCGCACCTGTCGACGAAACTTTTGCGTGATCAGAGCCTCGACGTCGGGCTCGTCGTCGACAACAAGTATACGCATCGCACTCATGTGCCTTCTCCAAGCAGCAACGGCAAATCCCTCTTGAGGCGTTCAAAATCTATCGGCTTGGTCAAAAAGCTTTCAGCGCCGAGATCGCGCGCCCTGGTTTCGGTGGCCTCATCGCCATAGGCCGTAACCATCAAGACACTGACCTGTGACCATTTCTCCCGGACCTCCTCCAGTAGTTCCAGACCGGTCATGCCTGGCATGTTAATGTCCGACAGGACCATCACGACCTCCGGGGGCTGCTGTCCATTGAGAACATTGAGTGCTTCCTCACCGGACATCGCAAACTCAAAAGCATAGGTGCTGTTACGGATCTCCTTGCGGAAGTTCTGACGAAACAGTTCCTGCGCATCCGGCTCGTCGTCGACCATCAATATTCGAACCGTCATGTCTTGCTCTCCCCATCATCAGCGGCGGCATCAGCCAGTGTTCGGGCAAGCGCTACCTGAAAAGCGGTAAACTCTCCCGGCGTGCTGTTCACAGTCAGTTCGCCGCCATGCTGCTTACTGACTATATCATAGCTCAGCGACAGCCCCAGTCCGGTACCCTGACCAGCGGGTTTGGTGGTGAAAAACGGTGTAAAGATTTTCTCCTGAATCTCAGGCGGAATACCCTTGCCATTGTCGCGCACCTGGATTGTGACCAGGTCGCCGTCGGTTTGCGTCGTCAGCCAGAGTTTCGGTGAAAAATCTCCGTTTTCGTCTTCACGACGTTTATGGGCTGCATACATGCCATTATTGATGAGGTTAAGAAACACTCGCAACAGATCCTGAGGATAGCATTCGATGTCGCCGGTATCTGCTGCCAGCGATTTCACGATCTCGATATTGAAGTTTGAATTCTCTGCCCGGAGCCCGTGATAAGCAAGGTTCAATGCCTCTTCCACGACAGCGTTAATGCTGGCGCTGCGGCGTTCGCTTGGTCCATCGCGGGAATGCAGCAACATGTTCTTAACGATGGAGTCAGCCCGCTTACCATGATCGCTGATCTTGATCAGGTTTTCGCGAACTGTCTTCAGTAAGTCCTCAGCTTCATCGCGCACCTCATCGTTCAGTGCTTTGATCGGCTCCTGGAGAACTTCTTCAAGCTCGTGCAGGAGTTCATCCGACAGCTTGGCAAAATTGTTGACGAAATTGAGCGGGTTCTTGATCTCATGCGCGATCCCGGCAGTCAGTTGGCCGAGGCTGGCCATTTTCTCGGACTGAACCAGCCGGGCTTGAGCCTTTTGAAGATCGCTCAATGCAGCCTCAGCCGCATCGCGAGCCTTGCTGATCTCTGCTTCACGTTGTTTGAGTTGTGTGATGTCTGTATAGACGGCGACCTTGCCTCCATCAGGCGTCTGCCGTTTGCTGATGCGAACCCAGGCATCACCGTACCGCCGTTCATCTGCAGAATCGTGATCTTCAAGATGACGGGCCACGCGTTGCTCGATCCAGGCTTCTGGCGACAGATCTCCCAACCTCGCCTCACCAGACTTCACCTGGGCTTCCAATATTTGCCGGAAACTGACCCCAGGCTGCACAAGAGATGCTATTTGCGGAAACATCTCAATGTATTTGCTGTTGGCCAGAAGGATGCAGGCATCACGATCGTAAAGAACGAAACCGTCTGGAATCGTCTCGATTGCGGTTGCAATTGTTTCGCGCTGCGCCTCGGCTTCGGCTTCCAGGCGCTGACGTTCGACAATGCTGTCCCGGAACAGGTTTAGCGTTCGGGCCATGGCGCCGAACTCGTGATTGCCCTCCGGCGGAATCTCGACATCGTAACGCCCCTGCATGAGACCGGCAATGCCATCATTGAGGCGCTGCAGCGGGCCCACGATGGACCTGAGCACCAGGACCGTCAGCGCCATGCCGATAAGACAAAGAGCGATGACAATATAAAGCGCCGTGCGTGCTGAACTGTCCGCGCGATCTATCACCAGCTGGCGCTCGGTATCTGCCGCCGCATTGACCCTTTCGACCAGATCATTAAGGGCCTGGTCGACTTTGGCACTGTGAATGCGGGCATTGGCCAGGTAAGTGTTGCCGATCACACGATTACCATCAGTGTAGGCGTTGGCTGCATCCATAGCCGTGGAAACATAAGCTTCCACCTCGGAACGGAGCATCTTGATGGTGCCCGGGTCATGACTGGTGAGACGCTCCAGGTCCTTGTCAAGCTTCTCACGGGCGGTATTGGCGCTGCGCTCCGAGCTCATCAGCAAACTGACTGAGAGATCGGTGAGCCAATAGCGCAATTCGCCAAAGGTTATGTGAGCATTGCCGGCCGTGCCCGCGACATCGTAAAACTCTTTCATCTTTGTTGCCCGGTCGGCAGTCTGGTAGAGAGCCGACGAATAGAACATCGAGGACCCTATCAGGCTGAGCAGACCTGCCGCTGTCAGCACAACCAAACGCGCCCAAAGCGGCATTGACAACCGCTGCATCAGCCCTGATCGCTGGTTGGTATTGGATGTTGCCGCGGTTGGCGTTGTCGTGGGCGCACTCACTCGAAAATGACGATGCTGATCACACCGCCAAGATCGCCTTCCTTACCGCCTTCTTTCGGATAACCGGTGATATCGGTTTCTTCCTTGGGACTGCCATGACAGGACAGGCACGATGCACTGTAATACTCCGGCAGAAGCATTCTGAACGCAGGTCTGCCTTCATATTCTACCTGTTCAGTGTAGGCTTTTCCCTTTGGCCAGTCCGGTGTCAGCAGCTTGGTTTCGATTATGGTGCGTTCCCAGCGATCGGGACGAGCTTTGCGATTGCGCACCAGATCAGGTGGGGCCGTTACCCTAACGCGAGCTTCGGTTCCGGCGCTTGCTGCAAATTCCTCGTTCACAAGGCGCGCAAACACCGCAGGAATGAAACCCTTGAACCCGGTGCCTTGTCGGTTGATGTCTGACTGGTGGTCATCGACAATCTTGCGCATGGAATTAATTTGCGCCTCGATCAGACGCTGGTCCCGAGGGGAAAGATCATCGCCGAGAAGCGGGGAACCAATGCGTTCGGCGTAGATCGCCTCAGTTTCCTCAATGAGTTTCTCGCCAGTAAAGCCTTTGTCGGCGATATCAGGGTTGTTGATCAGCGGCTGGTTGGCCGACACGGCACTCCTTCCGGCCCGGAGAATATCTGCCAATTTGTTGCCAATCTCGAGCCCGCTAGCGCCGGCTGCCGCCTGACTTGTCGTCAGACTCAACACAAAGGCACTGGCAATGATGAGTCTACCCAAGCCAAACGGTGCGAGAATTGTAGAAGAAGCACCCCGAACTGAAGTGGCATAATCGAAAATAATATTCGGACACATAGCGCACCTTTGACTGTGAATTTCCAAACGTCGACAAATTATGCTCTCAATTGAGCGTTGTCGCAACTTCATCTGGCTCGCCTATTCATACTGCGCAGTGTCCTATTCACCAGGCATTGACGGTGATGCCGTGAACGGCTTCTCCATCAGCATCGCGATGTACTAAGATTGCGGTGTTTGATGATGAGAGCACAAATGTCGGCGTGTGGCACAAAGCAGACTCTTTAGTCCTGTCGCGGAATGAATCTGCAACTGATCGTTGACGGTCACTTTGTCCGGATAGTGTTGAAAAAGTCGTTGGTTTGGCGGGCTTTGGATTTTGTTCGAACGCATCCGTTCAGCCGTTTCAGGCTGGGGTCGGAACCATCTTTGCAAGTTT
>Ga0316189_10006672_pt1 | contig 10984 bp, 11 predicted proteins | sample LowCovwburrow_MG_FD_204930 | JGI IMG/M metagenome (GOLD analysis project Ga0316189, IMG submission 204930) | Coastal sediment microbial communities from Maine, United States - Lowes Cove worm burrow | ecosystem: Environmental > Aquatic > Marine > Coastal > Sediment | place: USA: Maine... | reverse complement strand
AAGATATTCCATCACATATTGAGCGTCCACCTGCGACTCAAGCAACTTTGGATCGAGGTTATTCCGGTGGCGCATGGAAAGGGCTGCCAGGCGCAATCCGGTCACCCAGCCTTCGGTTTTTTCTTCCCAAGCGGCAGCAGTGGATGAGTCAACCTGAATTCCCAGTACCTGAGCCAGAAACTCCTCTGTTTCATTTAAATCAAATCGCAGGTCCTGGGTCCGGATCTCCGTTACAAGACTTTGGGCACGCAGGGCTGAAATCGGCAAGGCCGGATCCTGCCGGCCAATCAATACCAGGTGCATGGCTTGAGGCGGATGGGACAGTAGCTGGGTGATCATTTCGAGCACGGATTCATTCTCGATATGATGAAAATCATCCAGCACAATGACAAAGGGCTGCTCGATCCGGTCCAGTTCGTTCAGCAAGTTGGCGCCTAAAACAGCACTCGGCGGCAGATCGGAAGCAGTCAGCAGGGCTTGAGTATTTCGGCAGGCCCCGGAGAAAAGAGTTTCGACAGCTGCAACAAAATAAGCCGTAAACGTCCGCAAATCGTTGTCGTTTTTATCCAGAGACACCCAGGCATCGGAGATATCAAACGTCTCCAGCCAACTTTGAATCAGGACACTTTTACCGTATCCGGCCGGAGCCGAAACCAGGGTTAGCGGCCTACTGCGACGCTGATCAAGGCGTTCCAATAGATGCGGCCGGTGAACATGGAGCCTGTCAAGCGGGGGCCGGTGCAGTTTGGTGGTTATTAGGGTGTCAGTGGTTGTTTCGCCTGCCATGTAACGCTGCCTAAGAATAAGTTGAATATGTTAAAGCGAGACGCACACCAAATTATCATAAAAGGATTTAAAATCAATAAATTACTTTCTAACAAAAGGATAAACTGTAAATAGGTGGGGTTTCATAATTCTCGAAGAAGCCGATTGGACCTTACTTATGCCAATCTTAAATATTTTGGGTGGTTTCGAATTAAGTGCCTGAGAAGTCCGCCTGCATATTGCATCAGCTAACAGAACAAATTCTGGCTTGACTAAAAATATGACATAGGAGATCAAGAAAACATCGTGAAGGATCCAAAGGGGTTGCGAATTTGACGAACTAATCCGCAAAAACGATAGGATCAAAATGTGAAGATTTGCTGAACAAACCTTAAACGCCTGTCCATTGTGGGTTTCCCCTGGCTAATCTACAATTGGTGTCAATTGTGGGTTTCGTGCCTGAATCGAATCTTCTGAATCAATTGATTTTATTTTGTATTTGTTCAGGCAACACACAATCGGTCCTCCCCATTTTTGCAATAAATCGCAATTTTTCCTTGGCGGTTTGAATTTTGTACGCAGTTTTAGGCTGGATTTTGAGGTGGGATTCAGATATGGGATTCGGGCCGATTTAAATCCATAAAGGGTGAACTCAAAATGTCGGATTCACCCCTACCGGTTGGGATATAATTTGAGTATCCCAATGCTTTTGCGCGCCTGATTGATGATTTTTATCACAGTAATCACGATTTATTGCTTGAGGGTATACGTTTACAGTATATGCAGTTTTAAGTGATGCCAGATAGTTGCTTTTTGTTGGAGTGATGTTGTTAGATTTATTATGTTATTCGATTTTATTCCCCTATGATTCCATCCTCTAAGATTTAAGAATCCATCTTATTCGTTTGATTCTATAATTCACAAGGATTTTTCAACCCTCTCCATCGATCCCCCTATAATATTGTAAAATCGTGTTCTCTAATTCCGTTCAAGGAGGATGCGATGGCAAAGACACCCACCCGCAAACGTCCCTGCCGGATATGCAGGCGATGGTTTCTACCCGATCCACGATTAAAACAAAGGCAGCTGACCTGCGGTCAAGCTCAATGCCAAAGACAATGGCATAAGAAAAAGTGTGCCGAGTGGAACAGAAAAAATAGGGATTACTTTAAAGCCAATTATCTTCAAAAAAAGATCGATACCGCCATGCAACCCAGGGGTGACCCAGCATCATCATTGCCGAAGACAGTACCGGCCAGCCGCATGAATACCGGAATGCCCCTTGAATATGTCAAAGAGGTGCTCGGTGTACATCTGGTTATCATACAGGAGTATTTGGCGCAATTGCTCAATCAGCGATGGCGCCCAACGTTGCATATGCATCATCGCTCAAATACCGGCACTGATCGGCGGACTAGTCGAAAAATAATTTCAAGAGGTGATAAGAGCTTAATTGGCTGTAATCATTAGGCATATTAACCGACTATTGTCTTCATGTTTTTAAGAGGTGATAAGGGTGTAAGCCATTGAATATAATGGATAACTCGGCGGACTACCCGGTAGGGGTTTTTAAGAGACAATCGACATGAACACATCCAATGCTGTAGATTACAAAAAACAAAGGAGTCGGTCATGATCAAGAAGAAAATCCTTAATCCGAAACGGGTCAGAAAAATCAATGGTGGATTTAGCTTTATCCCACATCGGTTTATCTTGGATGGATTTTTGGCTGCCTTGGGACAAAAAGAACTACTTTTATATCTTTTTCTGGTTATCGTATCGGATCGCAATGGTGTCTCTTTCTACAGCTATGACGCCATCTGCACACTGCTATGCCTGGATCTTGACGAATATATAGCATCCCGCGACAGCTTGATTGAAAAAGATCTGATCGCTTTTGACGGCACCCTTTTCCAAGTGCTTTCTTTGCCGCAGAGCCCACCGGACCCACAAAAAAAAGAGCATCAATCGCCTCTTGGTAAGCTTATTCAACAGGCCGTTAAGGGTATTTAAGATGATCGATGATAAAATAATATCAACCATTGAACAGATCGAACAACGGCTGGAGGAAATTGAAACGATCGTAAAGCTGCTGGATGAGGCGATTGAGAACTATCTGCAATGGATGGCACAAAACCGATATACAAAGAGTACCCGCCAAGCATATGCACGCAGCTTGAAACAGTTTAGAGTGTTCATCAAGCAAAGAAAATGTGGCTTTGAACAGATCTTCACCTACAATATGCTCACAGATTTTAAGCAAATCACAAAATCTTGTCGTCTGCACGCCATTTACGGGCTAGCACGGTATCTGTATGATCACAAAAAGATACCTCAGCCACTATCATCCAAAGGCCCCCCGGTACAGCTACCCAAAATCTATGAAGATTATCTTTTCTACTATCAACACTGCGGACAGTGGGCTGATGGCAACATTCGGCGTATCAGAAGAGTTCTTTGGGCTTTTAATGATTATTTACACAAACAACAAATCGATCTTGTTCGTCTTGGAATAGATCATGTGGATGGGTTTTTGGCACAATTTTTGGCGGCCTTTAAACCGGCTACTGCCAGGGTCTATCGATCTTCGCTGCGCGGCTTTTTATCCTATCTGTATCAGGAACGTAAAATCATCAAAAGAGATCTGGCATCTTTTATCGTGGCACCAAGGCACTATGGCCTGGCCAAGCCGCCCACGTTCCTGCGGCCAAAGCAATTACAAAAACTGTTTGCCGGCTTTAGCCTCTGTTCTGACAGCGACATGCGAACCTATGCCATGATTCATCTTGGCTATAGCCTGGGGCTTCGTCCAAAGGAAATTGCGTTGATTACACTGGATGACATCTGTTTTAAAAAAGCCGAGCTAACTGTGGAGGAAAGAAAGAACAAGCGTCCCATCACACTTCCACTTCCCGATGCAACGCTGAAAGCCGTGGCCGCCTACAGGATTGCTGTACGGCCTGAAAGTAAACACCGAACTCTTTTTTTAAGCCTTCATCCACCTTATGGGCCCATCAGCCCCAATACCATTAGCCAGCATGTCAAAAAAGCGATGATGGCCGTGGGACTGAGTTCCTCGACATATTGGCTGCGTCACAGTTATGCGCAAAATTTGCTTGAAAGTGGCGCGTCTGTCTTTGAAGTCAAAGAGATGTTGGGACATGACGACATCGAGTCTACCCAAAAATATCTCCATGTCCACACCAAACTGATGCGACAGGTGATTTTTGATGAAACCCTTTGAAAGCTTTTTGGCCAAACAATTAGAAGAATATGTTGCCTACCGCAAAGCATTGGGGTATGCCAAAATGCCACTCAGGCACAGGCTTGCTGCTTTTGACCGGTATTTGCAAAAACAAAACATCAACCGGCATCCATTGCAGCCTTGGTTTTTTCTTCAGTTAAGGACTGAGATCAGCAGCCACCCCAACACGGTCAATGAAATCCTGTTAGATATACGAGGCTTTTTTCGATTTTTGGTTCGAAAGGGTGTCCTTGATCAAAACCCCTTGACCGATATCCCCAGGCTTGCCAAGCGCTATTTTGTCCCTTTTGTCTTCTCGCCACAACAAACCGAATTGCTAATCAAAGCGGTCTGTAAGAACATCCGCAAAAGACAAAAGTATTTCTTATTAGATATGGCGAAATACATGGCCATCGTGATGCTGGCACGATGCGGCATGAGAATAAATGAACCCTTGCATATGCAGCGTTGTCATTATCGCAAAGAAGAAGCAACGGTTTATATACATAGAACCAAGTTCAGAAAAGACCGACTGATCCCGCTGCCCGAAGCCGTATTAGCTGAAATAGAAAACTATCTGGCGCTGCGAAGGATTTTTTACACAAATGATCAGAATCCGTATCTTTTAGCCGGCAGAGGTAAGACACCGATCAAAGATTACCATATCCGCCGTGCCTTTCACCGGGCGGTAAGCCACATCGGCCTTGACAGGCCTAAACAGGTCATCGGCAATGTTACCTTCGGTGCTCCGGTGCCGCATTCTTTAAGGCACTCTTTTGCCATCAACACCTTAAATAAAATCAGAGCACGCGGCCAATGACCACAACATGCGCTGCCAGTTTTGGCGGCTTATATGGGCCATCGCAAATACCAATACACCGGTGCCTATCTCAAAGTAAAAGACGCTGAACACCGCATGGGATTAATCGAATATACCAAAAACCGGGCGGTAGTAAAATGAAACTTACGACATGTCTGCATCAGTTTTTTGGCAACTACCTTCCACACATAAAAGGAGTCAGTCCCCATACCATTAAAGCTTATCGGGATGCATTCACACTTTTTATCCCATTTGCTGCCAACAAGCTTAAGATTAAAAGCGCATCGCTGATGCTGGATCACCTCACACCGGATATGGTGCTGGCCTTTTTGGCTGATTTAGAGAACAAACGCCAAAACGCACCTGTCACCCGCAACCATCGCCTGGCCGCCATCAAATCGCTGGCAAAGATGATCCGGTTCATGCACCCTGAAAAAAGAGATGTTGTCGAAAAAATCCTGGTCATCCCTCAAAAACGATACCAACGAAAACTGATCGGCTTTCTATATCCGGATGAAATTTTTAAGATCATGCAATCTGTAAATTTAAACTCTAAAGAAGGCTTCAGAGATTATTGCCTTTTGGTTTTGCTCTATGACTCGGGTGCCAGGGCTACCGAAATCGCGACATTGAACCTTGACTACTTCAATCTCGATCAAAAAACCTTGGCCATACTGGGCAAAGGAAACCGCTTTCGCCAGATTACACTTATGCCGGAAACAAGTATCTTGATCAAAAATTACATCGACAAATACAGGAAAAAACCCAAGCCGGCGTATCGAAACAGGCTGTTCATCAACCAACGCGGAAAAGAGCTGACACGACACGGCATATATCGTATCTGTAAAAAATACCTGACCGCAGCTTTGCCGCCAAAACGCCTAAAAACGCTAAGTCCTGTTCACAGCTTCCGTCACTCGTGTGCTATGAGCATGCTCAGCTCCGGATTTTCTCTATCGGATATCCGAATCCAACTCGGCCACGAAGACCTTCAGGCTACGATGGTATATCTTCAACTGGATCTAACGCACAGGCGCAAAATCCAAAAAAAGTTTATCGAATTTAGTCGGTCGGTGCTACTCGACCATCCAGAAATCAAGGCATTATTCAATGCTCAAAACATGGATGATATCATGGCGTGGTTGGATAGCCTTTGATGACTTCGAATATCCTACCGGCATGAAATGTAGAGGAAAAAATATGGGAGTATATTATGTGAAAAGTGCGCTTTGACTATTATCAGCAAAATTATTTATTACCCTGTTATTATTGCCAATCAGTCATTTTCTTGCACGACTTAAAATAACGTCATGTTTTTAGTGGGATAGATCGACTCGCAACATAATTGGAGTTATCTGCTATTTTGAGAAGTTCGATTTTGATACAGCTGAACTGATAGATTTACTGTTAAATTTTATTTAAACAATCTTTCATATCCTGGATAGGGAACTAAAGGAATGAATTTGAAATATATTAAACCTTCCCTAACTAAAGGCAGGGTTGATAAATTCTCTTCTGCTTCTTTTATATTTTTGCATTCAAGTATTATTATCGCACTTTTTTGATCAGCGCGGAAATATATCTCACGAATCAATCCTTTTTTATAAAGCTTCCAAACTTGTCTTGCCTCAGCCTCTAAATGAGGTTGAAAATCTTCTACTGTTTTCCCATCATATTCCTGTTCGATTGCTAATATTTTCATTTAGAATAATCCACATAGATGTTTGGCGTATAAATTTTGAGCTCAGAAGCCCCGCTTTTCATTGCCCGTTGGAGTTTCTTTTTAGATTTCATTTGGTTGGTTCAGAAAGTCTTTGATTTCATAGACCAAAATTTCCGGGCGCTCTTCGATTACAAGATGCCCCGCTTGAGGCACCGTTACCAATTTAGAATTATGGATTAGCTGATGAAGGGAATGTGCTTGCTCGACTGGTATCCATTTATCCTCTTCACCCCATAAAATCAATACAGGCTGATGGATAGTGTTATATTTCGCTTGTATTTCATCGGTATATTTTGAATCAGCCTGAGCAATTTGCCTGTAAAATGCCGCTTTCCCTCCAGCTCCTGTCCATGGCTGAACAATCTGATGTAAAGTTTCATTATCAATAGGCTTATATGCAGCGGTTTGAATATACGCTTTTACAATGGCCTCATGGATATAATCAGGTACGCCCGCAAAGGCTTCCTCGAATTTTTTGACATGCTTAAAGAATGGAGAACCCCATGGAGATAGCGCAACAGGATCAATTACAATTATCTTCTTAAAAATCCTACGGTTCAAAATATGATTTCTGAGAACTGTAGTTCCACCAAAGTCATGACCAACGACGAAAGGTGTATTTAGCTGCCATTCGTTAAGAAGGACATCTAACAATTTATTCTGTATACCCAAAGAAACATCAGCATCCGATTTATCCGATTGACCATAACCTAATAAATCGAAATAGTAGACGGTAAAACTGTCTGATAAACCAGAAATTAAGTGGCGTAAATTGAATGATGACCATGGTGTTCCGTGAACCAGAACCAAGGCTGGGCCACTACCTTCAAATCCGTAACTAACTTCACGTCCTTCAAAATTGAATTTATTGTTGAGTTTCCACTCACTCATAATCGTTATTATACTCTTAAATTTAATCCTACCTGTACCATCTGAACCCTAAAATTTTAATCATTATAGATTACCGATATAGGGGTTATTGCAAATTAAGATCCAAAGTTTTATCGAGTAGAATAGATAATTTTAAAAAGGATTTTCTGGCGTTATCAAACCATTTTGATAACTCCATGGACTTTTGAGTCACAGGCTCATTAACAGTAACAGTATCATCGCTTGGAATCATTCCGAGCAATTTAGATAAATCGGCTATCTGTGCTATAATTTCTATTTTATCCGCACTTTTTTTTGGGGCTTCAGCCATCTGTTTAGTCTCCTGTTTTAGTTAAACCAACCATGGGCTGATTGAAGATATCATTGTAGATATCTGCAATTACGGCTCATCTTTGAATAGTTGGAGATGTCAGGTTTTATTGCATTTCATACAACCACAATATCTTGAATAGCATCAAAGTTAAATCTAAACAAAATCGGCCCTAAGGATAGTATAATCATCCTCAAAAGCCTCTGCTTTGCTGATTTGTAGGGTCTGATTATACAAGTTATAAAGCGAATTATGCTCATCCAAATAAATATTCTGAAGCAATGATACGTATTCATGAAAGCTCCACATAGAACCATCTTCCTTTTCAATTTCATATACTCCATCAGAGAAAACATATAGTGATGCGCCTATATCAACACTTTGGATTTTTTGCTCGTACGCAACATCAAGCATCCCTCCAATAACAAAGTTTTGTGTTCTTAGATGGGTCACATTTGATTCTGATGTAAACAGGAGTGCTGGCGGATGCCCTGCGCTGGCATAAGTCAGAGTGCGAGTTGGCATATTGTATACACCATACCAAAAGGTAAAAAACATGTCGTTGTGCCTTTCTCCCTGAAATGCCATATTCAATTTATCTAAAACTTGATTCGGGCTTTTGAAATCAGTATTGGCCAAAGATTGTGATTGAAGTACATTCAAAACTGAAACTGATAACAAAGCTGCTCCAACACCGTGGCCACTAACATCAAGTAGATAGATGGCAAAGTGATTGTCATCTAGCCAGTTATAACCGAAAGCATCTCCCCCTAATGAAGCTGAAGGAACAAACAGCCAGTCGACATAAACAGGGCTTTCAGAAATTGGTGATGGAAGCATAGTTTTCACATAATCTGCTGCCTCTGCGAGCTCCTTGTCTAATTTTGCCTTTTGCTCCTTTAAATTTTTCCGTGTCAAAATAATTGATTGATTTGATCGCACCCATAAAAGATTTGTGGCAAAAATTGCTCCTAATATCGTAATTCCTGACCAGAATATTGTTGACGATGAAATTTCAGAACTAAAATTAAATCCAAAAAGAATACCTCCAACTATTCCTCCACAAATCCATGATATTGTTTTTGTGCATACAAGAGGTATGCCTCCTCCTCCCAGCATAGCAGCAGAAGTGCTGCCCATTAATGCTAAAAATATCATAAGAGGGTTAAACAGCATTATTGGCAACCAAACGCCGGCAAAAAAATGCTCAGCATTCATGATAAATGCGAGTTCAAATTTTTTAGGATTCTTACTTAAACGTGCAATAAAGAAGGCAAGGTGTGGATAAAGGGCAAAATGTAAGAAGAAGAATAAATAGAAATGATACTCAAGATTCCTTTGATAAAAAATAGAAAAAGCAGGCGGAATCATTAATATGGCATAAATAATTCTACCAAAATAATTATTTTTTATCAGAGGAGGAACAGATGAAAGGTACATATTCTTTCTCGTGAAGATGGCCATTTTAAAGAATTTTATCAGCTATATTGAAAATATCGCCAAAACGGGCAACATGTATTATCAAGTTGTTAAGCATGCTATTTTGATCTGGGTCTACATCTCGGAATAAACATCGGAGTCTGCCTTCGATATTCGATATACGCATCGCCCAAACGCTTTATTAGTTCAGGCTCCTCGATCTTTTTTAGTTCCCACACATTGATTAACATGTAAAGTGGCGTGAAGAAGAAAACGAGTGAAGCAGAGTTGACAATGAATCCTATACCGAACAAAAACAGGAAGACTCCCGTTAGCATAGGATTCCTCGCGTACCGGTAAGGCCCTTTGTTGATTACTTTCGGGGGCGGATTGAAGGGGACAGGAGTTCCGTTCATTTTCAGAAAGTGGAACCCAGACCAAGCCGTGACGGTGAGCCCAACTGCTATCATCGGAATTGATACTGGAAGCCTTGCATCCTCCGGCAGGAGACAGGGCAGGTTTAGCAGTCTGTCAACAAAAAATGCGGCGAACACGAATAGTGCCGTGAACGCACCAAAAATCGTCACTCCGATTGGCGTTAGAAGTGTCCGGGTCTTTTTTGTGCCTGTCGCTGCTCCGTGAAGGAGGTTGATCCAGTGTTTGCGAAAAGCCATTTCGGTTATTCCATTCCGTGGTTCTAAGCAGTTATCCCGGTGTGTCGTCGACCTGGGATATGTTGTGAGATAATATGCAAAAAATCACACCTCTCAAAACCTTAGATACTATAAAAGATATCTGATATTTCGGCTCATCTGCGAGTAGTTATCTTCATTTCACTAATACGATGTCGCTATTTTGGAACTTGGTTTCCATACCATTTCCAATGTCCGTTTTCTTTAATCAGCTTACTGCCGGCCATGAAGGGGGCCTCAAAATATTTATCTTTAACCCAAACATCAATTTTAACCTCATCGCCTTCAGGCTCAAACCTGGTGATAATGCTTTTAGCCTCCGATGCATAAGGTAATGTTCCTGATAAAAATCTTAATGCCATTTGTTTGGTAACGCCATTATAAAGAAATCGGTCCGAAATAAATTCGCCAATTGTCACCATATCTTTATTAAACGTAGCTTGATTATAGTCAGATATGAATGCTTTGACATCTGCTGGCAATTTTGCGGCTTTTTGTGGTGTTTTGGGTGGCCTTTTCCTTTTAATGGAGGCTGCAACCAAATCAAATAAAGGGCTGTAATGAATGGAAGTTGGCGGATGAGGCAGCCCCGGGTTTGATGTTACGGCAACAACGAGGTCAAGTTCCGGAACGACCACTATATATTGCCCCCGCCGTCCCCAGGCCCTGAAACTGCTACAACCATCGACTTGTTTCACCCACCAATGATAACCGTACCCAAAGGCGCCGTACAAGGGATGTCTGACAGCCTTTATTTGCTGTTCGGTTGATTTTTTCACCCACTGCTCCGGCACAATGGATTGACCGTTCCAATACCCATTATTCAAATAAAGAAAGCCGAATTTTGCCAAATCCCGTGCCGAAAAGCCTAAACCAAAACCGCCAATATTGTATCCCTGTGGGTCTTCCCGCCAAAATCCCGATTGTATGCCCAAAGGTGCGAAAAGGTTTTGTTTGGCAAAATCCAACGTGCTGGTCTTTGTCGATTTGGTCAATATTATGGATAGAAGATGGGATATTGATGAGTTGTAGTTAAACTTATCCCCCGGATTAGTAACTAAAGGAAGTTGAATAGTGAATTTGGCCCAATCCGCAGAAGTATACCAATCACGCATTACCG
>Ga0316189_10006671_pt1 | contig 10985 bp, 2 predicted proteins | sample LowCovwburrow_MG_FD_204930 | JGI IMG/M metagenome (GOLD analysis project Ga0316189, IMG submission 204930) | Coastal sediment microbial communities from Maine, United States - Lowes Cove worm burrow | ecosystem: Environmental > Aquatic > Marine > Coastal > Sediment | place: USA: Maine... | reverse complement strand
TCCTTGCCGTCGTAGGCACCGATCATTTCCATGCCCTGCATTTGCATGGTCATTCGCATTTTGTTGGGCCGCTGCTGAAGGAGGACCATGCCCATCTCCATGGCGCCGCCACTCACCACAAGTTTCCCGGTTATCTTGTAGGTCTGAACCTTCTTGATATTGTCGTAGCCACCACGGGCCTCATAGTTCTTGGCGAGTATGTCGTCGAGCTCACCCGCAGTCACCAGACCGCATGAGAGAATCAACATCAAAGCTGTTGCGAACTTTCCAAAGGTTTTCATCGAGCACTCCTCTTCTCAGGTTAGGCAAACGGATTAAATGTTTGATCCGCTTACTTTTATTCTAGTTTGTTGGACCAAAGGTGAACAGGGTTAAAACCGTGCACTTTTGACTTTGTCCCCTTGGGCCAGGTTGTGGTTTACCCCGACCGCCTGCCGTCTCGTATCGGCTTTTTTCACGAATCCTACCCGGCGGGAATGCCGCCCATGTGTCCTCGTCGTTTGACCCGAACCAGATCTTGCTTCCCCGCATTTGGGCATTCCAGTCTTGTCTTTGCCGCGCACCTTTCCTAACAGATCGCAATCGATCCTTCTTTCTCTCAGGTGGCTGCTGCCTATTGGCAGGGCATGCGGATTGACTCTGCCTTTACGCCATTCATAGACGATTGGAATCACTGCGCAAACCTCGGTCAGTGCTTCCAGAAAGACTGGTTCAAAATCAGGATTATTTGACATGGTCGGCTCTCTAGACGTCTGATCCTCCACCCAGGTTAAGATACGAGAGAGCGTCAAGAAAGGTTCAGGCGCCTTGAAGGGCGTGTGCAACACAGATCCGGAGAAGTTGAACGACGAAGTAGCCGAGGAGACGGGTCTCCGTGAAAATGGTCAGTGCCTTTTCCCAGCTCGTCTGGGTTAGGAGAGCGACTGCAGATACTCGGATTTCCAAAATTTGACATACCTTCAAAAATCGACGTATAATGGCGTCAACCATGAGGATAAGGTCGCTTTCCCTAGGAGGCAGGCATGACGGAACGTGCCGATAAACAGCATAGGCCCCCAAACCCGCCAGGGAAATCCTGTTTTCCATCCTCCCGCCAGACCCCGGCGAATGATCCCAAACCTGCCTTGCAGCTCCGAGGAGACGGACGCTCGGTGTCGAGCTTACAGGAGCCGGCAAAGACCCTTGACTTTTCACTTGCAAAGGTGATCGGCTCCATTGGAACCCGGCCTATAGCCGCAACCCCCCACCCGGAAGGGGGGCGTCCGGCGCACTGGTCCCCTAGAAACCCGGTCAGCCAACTTTTTTCGAAAGAGCACCAGGGCACCCCAGCCAATCCCGGAATCCAACAACGGGAATTCCCCGTGCTTGTTCAAAGCCTCGAGCCCAGGCCATCGCCGAAAGGTTTACCGGATATTTCTTATCAACCTGAAAAAACGGCAGAAACGCGTGATTTGAGTCGAATACATGCATCCAACTCGTCGCGAGCAGACGCGGCCGTGGCCCAGAGGAAACCCGACCTGAAAAGGGTCCTCTACGTGGAAAACCAGACCGATGTGGGGGATGTCGAACCGACCCATATGGAAGGGGTGCCCGCAGCCCTTATCCAGAGGGCGCTGATCAGGTCAAGAACCGGCCAGAGGGCAGAACAGGAGGAAATGGGGCTGGTAACGCAGAGAAATGTGCGCCTGGGCGATCACCTTCAGGACCAGGAAACGAATGCATGGTACCGTTGTCGCCTCATCCACAACGGCACCCTGCTCGTCACCAGGGACAATAATACCGCCTGGTCGTACAATATCGGTAGCGCCACGCTGCAACCCTTGGCTCAAGTGGCGGATGGGCAAGAACTGCTTCGGGTCATCAGGCAAATCAATGATGCGGCAACCCTGATGGGGCTGTTTGCCCGCGGCGCCACCGGTGCCAACCTCCTTGTTCTTTTCCAATTCGAGAACAACGGCGCCACCCTGGATAACTTGATCCAAACAATTCATGGAAACAGCGTGGCTGATTTGATTCGGCTTTACGTGGATGGCGCGATTACCGCCCAGATCCAAACGCTTCTCAATAGTGAAACCAACGGGGCAACCCTGCATGGGCTGATTTCCGCAATTGATGGACACAATGTGGCCCACGTGCTGCAGTTGTATCAGGACGGGGCCGACACCCTCCAAATCCAGACGCTGCTGAATAGTGAAACCAACGGGGCAACCCTGCATGGGCTGATCCAGGCAATCACCGGTCACAGCATTCCCCACCTGCTTCAGCTCTACAATGATGGCGCAAGCTCGGCCCAGATCCGCACGCTCCTGGGCTTTCAGACCGACGGCCTGATCTTGCATCAAATGCTACAGAACGTGCAGGGCAACGATCCGGACAAATTAATCGAGCTCTTCCGGGAGGGACCCCGCAAAACCAAAAAGGGCGCGGGCTGGGGGGCGTTGATTGGCGGGGCCATCGGCGCGGTTGCCGGCGGCCTTATCGGCGGCATTCTCGGTAGTATCATACCCGGTCTGGGTACAGCCGTAGGAGTGGCCATTGGCGCGATTGTCGGAGCTTTGGCCGGGGGCCTGATTGGTGCCGGAATCGGTGCCCTGATCGGTTACTTCAAAAAAGGAGTGTTGACGTCTGCCCAGGTTCAGGCTCTGGTGGGTTTTGAACATAATACAGACACCCTGATAACGATGATCAATGACATCAGGGGCCGCAACGCGGACCACCTGATCCAGCTATACAATGACGGCGCCACCACCGTTCAGATCCAAACCCTGCTGGGACATGAGTCCAACGGCGCCACCCTGCATGGGTTGATCACCGGCATCAATGGCAACAACGTGGCCCACCTGATTCAGCTCTTTAATGACGGAGCGTCTTCGGCCCAGATCCAAGCGGCTCTGCCCCATGAGAACAACGGGGTAACGCTGCATACCTACATGCCGCTCATTCTGAGGCAGAACGCCGATGGGGTAGCCATCAATGCGGCGATGATCCAGAATATCAGCAGGCAGAGAGGGACCCTAACCGAACTGGACAACATACAATCCGCCAATGCGGGACAGAACCTGCACTGGTCTCAACAAGCCGTTACCCTGCAAGACACCGCTTTTGGTCGATGGCTGCTTAACGGTGGCCCCCAGCCCAATCCGACCACGGGAGATATGAATTGTTGGGAAGTGGTTCTGTTCGGCGCCTTCCGGGCTGGGTATGTGAACCAAGTTTGGCTGACGAATTTCTACCAGGCCATGACAACCTCGCTCCAGAATGCGGGCGGCGGCGTTATGAACAATACCTTCTACGAACGTCGCTTGCGGGTCGGCGGCACCCGCACCTATGATGCTACCGATGTCAATAGCCCCAGGCCCATGCCTGGCGACGTGGTGGTCTTCCGCACCGCCGTGAGCCACACCAGCCTCGCGATCGGGAATATGGTCGGCTCCCCCCAGGTCTTAAGTCTCTGGAACACTCCCGGCAATCATCTGTTTCTACAACGAACGGATGTGGCAGCCCTGCTCGGTGCCGGCGCCAATGCTCCCGTGAAGTTCTTCAGTCCGAGGTGGGGATAATCCCCGTTCGGTATTTCGTGCCAAATGGATAGAATCGCATGTCGAAAAACGAAAATTCCGCTCTCCATTTCCAACGCTTCTGCTGCATTCCTTGGGATGATGAGCCCGCCTACTTGAGACCCCGCTTGCGCCATGCCCCCGGTTTCTCATTGTTGGGTACGAACCAGGCCCGAGAGCAGCACACGCCCTTTCGTTTTAAATGGAGTCCTGGCGGTTTGCATATCCTGAACCATGGCCATGGCAATACTGCGGGCGCCGGAGACCTGAAGCTCCTGCATGTGGATGAGCGGGGCGTCTGGCAAGGCAACACCCCGCTGCCAGACCATTCGCCCCACGCACAACAACAAGAACTGGTGGATTTTTCGGTGGACGAAGACCACAACTGTTACCTGCTTGAAAAAGTGCTCGTGCCGGAATCCGCCGACGGAGATGGCGCCACCCACTACAACCGGCTTACCGCCACCGATAGGGACGGTCGGATTCAATGGTGCCATCAAGGTCCACACACAACTGAAGAGGCGGAGTTCACCAGCCTCACCGGTGATTTCCGCAAGCTGTGCTTCCAACCGTCGTTCGGCTTGTTTCTCCTGGCCGCTTCCAGTAATGATGTGCTCGGCCTGGCCGATCCCACTACGGGTGTCTTCAAGCAGACCTTCACCTTTGACAAGGGCATGGAAGAGAAGGTGTTTTTCAACGAGGCAGGCACACTCTTGCGCACGCTTTTTTTCGAGGACCTCAATCGCTACGGCATGGCCGCCTTCCACCCTTCCTGGCCGAAGGGCAAGGAGACCATTGGCGACGAATCTCTTTACGGCCCGCTCCAGTTCCCGTTCGGTGTAGATGAGGCCATGAGTTTCTACGTCTACCAATTACCAGGCATGTACCCCGTTCCCGGCATTACCCAGGTCGCTTTCAACGGCCGAGCAACCTCCCTGGTGAGCCTGAAAGACATGGTGACGCGCGACGCCGATGTGTTCATCCACTATGCGGAGAAAAAGAACTTGATGGTTTGCGCTTTTCATCCCGATGGGCGTCGGCGGCAATGGTCGATTCGGGTCCGCAGCGGGGAGGCGAGAGATTACGTTTTGGTCAAGGTCGATGACCGGGATCAATGCTACTTCCTGGTGGGCGAGGGACCCGGTAGCGCAGGTACCTTACAGGTCTTTTCCCGCGATGGCAAGCGCCAGGATGTCATCGCCCCCCCCTTCGACTGGCTCTCGACGGTGACTTCCTTGCAGGGTTTTACTGACTGGCAGGTCGATTCCCAGGGACGTATTTACTTTCCAATCATCGGTCCTTACGGTTTCGAGATTGTCCGCTCATACCAGCCTACCTAGACCAGGCGGAAGACCCCGCAAAAGGCGGTGGCCCCGGTTCCTTTGAAGTGAAACCGGCCGAAATCCGTGATAAATCTCGGTTCCAAGAGCGGCAATTCGGGCATGTGTGATCGAGAACATGGACGGATTGCCTTCGAGCCATCAGGTTAAAAAGAACGGGGATCGCCATCCCCAAATATTTATACCGTTCAATTTTTCATAATTATCTAATTCCCAACGAACCGAAATGTTAAAATTCTCTTATCGGTGCATTGGCAACCATCCCAGTGGGCAAGGACACCCCTTTCCTACCGCCACACGCCTAACATACTTTAGAAAATCTCGGAGAGGCCGAAAACTATGTGAGATAACACGTTGTCTTGCAACACTTAATCTTTGTGTGATTAAATCGGTGCCAACTATTTGGCGGGAACTCTATTGCCCGAACGGCAAACAGCGATTCAAAACGACGGAGCGAAAGATGTACAAGAGCTTGATTTCTAGCCTGGCCCTGACCCTGACCCTGTTAACTCCAAGTTTTTCCGGTGAGCAGCAAGAACGAGGCGGACCTTTTACCTGGTCCGGTTTGGGACTTACCCCGGTCTGGAGTGATGCTGCGAACTGGGATCAAGGGCCATCTCCGGCCGTTGCGCCTCCCGGAATCGGCGGCCAGGCGGGTGCGTTTGTAACCATCGACGGTGGTGCGACCCCCTTTACCGTAGTTCTTGACATGGATGTGGATTTGGGAGGTCTGACTGTTGGCGGCAGCGGACCCGCTACCCAAACATTAAACAACAGCGGTTTCTTGATTGAATCAACCGGCCTCGATATGGTCGGAACCAGCGGCGTTCTGAACATCACCGCCAGCGGCGCCTATCGGACGACTGGCACCAATCGGGGAAAAGGCTTTTCCGGTCTTACCAACAATGGCCAGGTCCTTTTTGACAATGCCAGCGTGAATCGCGAGATTTCCAACAACGGCATGATCACGGTCACCGGCACGACGGTGTTCGATATGGCCGTGACCAACGAGATGGGGGCGACCCTAATCATTGAAGGTGCTACGACCAGCGCCAATGTCACTATGAATGCGGGACTGAGCAACTTCTCGCAACTCACCTTGAAATCGGACACGCTCAGTTCAGATGTCCTGCTCAACGTGGGCATGACCCTGACCAACCAGGGCACGGGCACCATTACTTCTTCTGGCAGTCTTGGGATGAGGCGTCTGGATGCAGAGTTGAATCAGTTCGGGGGCACGGTCCAGGTAGACTACCCGCTGACCATCGGCAAGGCCGGAGCTTCACACTCACAGGGTGCGAATATAAATATTGACGGCGTCGAGCTCAAGCTTGATCTGAGCGGGGGGGGCAATTGGATGATGGGCTCCACCTCCGCTTTTAGTATGAGCAATGGTGGTTTTCTCTCAGTAGAGAATGGAGCTTTTTTCAGCGACGGCTTAATCAGCGCGACAGGTGGCGTCGGCGTTCAGGAAGCCGTCTTCGACAATGTTACCCTCAGTGGCAATCTGAACATCAACTCGGGCATCGATATGCTGTTTCGCAATGTGGCCTTGGCGCCATTGAGCAATGTGAACAACAACGGAACCCTGTCGTGTAATCTGTTCAATACGGTCGATGGCATGGCCAGTATCAGCAACAATGCGGGTGCTTCCCTGCAGATTGTGGGTACTGGCGGTGAAGCACGTCTCGATTTCCCAAGTTCTTGGGTCAATGATGGCGCGCTGGTGCTTGACTCTCTCGACGGCAGCAACGCGGTGCTTAGCGTGGGCACCGGCTTCCTCAACAACGATACCATCAATACGACCAGTCCGGGCATGGGTGGTGAACGAAGGATCGAAGCCGAGCTGACCAATGCCGGGACTGGTAGCATCTTCGTGGGTGCCGGTCTCATTCTTGACAAAATGGATGCCGCACACGCCAACAATGGTTTGATCAACGTAAACCAGGGCAATATGGACGTGATGCAGAGCGGTTCAACGCCCGGGTTCAACAACGATGGCCCCATCAGCATTGGCACCCCATACACCTTTCATGTGACCAACGGTACCTACGCGCATGGCACGAGTGGGTCTATTTCAACCATCGCATTCGGTCGACCGCCCGTCACGCCCGAGGCCAGTTTCGAAAACGTGGTTTTTCCTGCGGGTAACCCCATTGACAACGATGTGGTGATGTTTCTGATTAACTGCACCATCGATGCGGGGGCAACGGTAGACAACAAAGCATTCCTCGATGTGCTGGGCAGTCTGGTCTTGAATGGCACCCTGTTGAACACCTCTCCCGGCGCCCAGGTTAAGTTACTGGGTTCCTCTTTTGGTGATGCGGACCTGCAGATCTTCGGCAGCTTCGACAACAACGGCGGCACGCTCAAACTGATCTCGGAGCAATCCGGAGCACGGGGGGTGGTAACCCCCAACAACGGTGTTTTTTCCAATCCCAGCATGGGCATCATTCGCAGCGAGTCAGCCGATGTGCCCAATGCCATCATGGCCGAATTTCAGAATGCGGGCCTCGTGGTGGTTGATTCCACCTTGGAACTGCCCTCGGGCGGCAACCATGTCAATACGGGCACGATCGATCTCAACTCCGGCACACTGTATGTGGTGCAGCTCTCGACGGGTGATAGCTTCAGCAACCAGAACACCATCAACATCGCTGCCGGCAGCAGCTTTCAGGTGGACGGTGGTATCTTCGACGCCAATACGGGGGCCATCAACAACAGCGCCACCCCATTACTGCCGCTGGGAAGCATCGCTTTATTGGACGGCCTTATTTTGGAAGGAACGACCATCCAAGGCGTCCTGGCCAACAATGGTACGCTACACCTTACGAATACTCAAGTCGACGGTACGCTCAGCAATACGGGCACCATTCTGGCCCACGGGGCCAACGGGATCAATGGCACGCTCAATAATTCAACCGGACTTGTAAGCGTCAAGGGTCTGGGCGGTCCTTCTGTTCTGACCCTGGCCATGAATACAACCAACAATGGGCAGTTGCACTTTGATTCCGATGACGGCAGCGATGCCACCATCGTCTTGACCGGCGGAAACACGTTGACCAACAACGGCACCATTGAAGCCGTGGATGGTGCGGGTGGCATCTATGAACTCGACGGAGTGTTGAACAACAGCGGCAATGTCATAATAGGCCGCACGCTTGAATTGAGCCTGCTCACTGCCAACCATGCCAATTCCGGAACGATCTCGCTGATACTGGGTGACCTGAATGTCCAATTAGGCGCTGGCAGTTTCACCAACTCCGGCACGTTGGAGATTCAACCCTTTAATACCATGGCGATCAATGGCGGTACGTTTAGCCCCAATGTCGGCCTCATTAACGAGGGCCTCCCGTCACGAGGCAAGCGTACCGTGGACTCCGTCCTAGCTCTGAATTCCACGATCGTCGACAACGGCACCCTGGCGAATAACGGCGTGAAGGTAATGGCCTTGAATACCAGCTTCAATGCCAATACAAACCTGATCGTGCAAGGTCTTTTCGAGGCCCGCAGCGGCAATACCTTTGCCGGTACTGTCTCTGTTGATCCCATGGGTGAGTTTGCGGTGGTTGGCGACATGGTTGACGGGCCCGCCTCCACGACCATGGCCAACACGCTGAATAACCAGGGTATTGTAAGGCTGGACACCAATGCTTCCAGTGCCAATGCGGTTCTCAATTGTGCTCAGTTCAATAATATGGGCGCCGGCCAGTTCTTTTCCGTCGGCGATACGGTCAGCCTGGCTCACGAACTTCGCTGCCAACTCTTAAATGACGGCGCCATGAGCATTGACCACGACTTGGACCTGATTGGCGCCAACGCCAGTCATACCAACAACGGATTGATTACACTCGATATGAACAGAACGCTTCGGGTGGAGGATACGCCTGGCGCTCCTGGCACGTTCAGCAACTTTGGACCGATCACTATTCCCAATAACGCGGACCTGACCATGGACCTGGTCGATTTTATTAACGAGAACATGAGCCTGATCATTTTTGGTACGATCAGCGGCACGGGTTCGATTGATGTCACCAACGGCAGCTTCACCAACAACGGATTGATGTTTCCGGGCGCTTCGCCCGGTACCCTCAACATTCTGGGCGATTTCACCAACGGTCCGGACGGTAGCCTGGGCATGGAATTGGAAGGCCTCATGCCGGTCGAATACGACAGCCTGGCGGTTACTGGCACGGCCAATCTGGACGGTATCCTGGATATCATTATCGCTTCTCCTTTTCCATTAACGGGTGGTGATGCCTTTACGGTGATGAGCTACGGAAATCTGAACGGTGATTTCGGTACATTTGTCGGCACGAACACCATTCCTGGATTCGAATTAGTGCCAACACCGGACCCCACCGATTATCTCTTGGTAGCGCAACCCACAGACATCCATTGGACCGGCATTACCAGCACTGACTGGAACGACCCCACTAACTGGTCTCCCAACGGAACCCCCGGACCTGGGTCAACCGTGTTCATCGACGAACCTGGTACCTATAATGTAGACCTTAGCAGCGCGGTCACCGTGGGCGCTATTTTCCTCGGCGACCCGAGTTCCAACCCCACCCTCAACAGCAACGGTTTCGATATCACCCTTCTGGGACCCATTCAGGTTCAGGCCGGAGCGACGCTTAACTTGAATGCCAGCTCCTTGATCGACGGAGGCGGTGCAACTGATCGAAGACGTGGCCCCATTCTGCTCGGCTTGGATAACTTAGGCACTCTGAACCTGGAAGGAACTTGCCAGATCGGCCTGTTTGTGGCCAATTCCAACACCATCAATATCACGGGGTCCACTTCGGCAGATGCCAACGTGAATATGCTTGGCATCGTCAACGGCTCAGGCGCCACGCTTGAGCTGACCAGCTCCACGAGCGGCGATGTCCTCTTGTTCTTCGGCGGAAGCCTGACCAATGACGGCAGTATCTTTATCCGTCAGGGCGCTGGCGGTAGCCGTTTCTTCGGCGGCTCCCTCCTCAATAACAACGAGTTGGTGGTTGAAGCTGACTTTGATGTGGACCCACTCGCCATCTTCATTCCCCTGCGCGGAAAAGCGTTTCTGCACAGCTCAGAGGAAACTGTTGCCCGCTACTCCTTCGATGACCTGGAAGACGGAATCGTGCGGGATGATTCTGGCAACGAACGGCACTTGAGCCTGGGTAGCATGACCACCCAAGCCGGCGCCTTCGGCCAGGCCCTCGGCCTCAACGGCATTGATGACGTACTGGAATCCGAAGGCTTGGGCGAAGCCCTGATGGCGCGCGATGCCTGGTCTATTGAATACCTGACCAAGGCCAACCAAACCTCTGGCGTGACCATCAGCATGGTGGCACCGGACCAACGTCTGGAAACCACCGTGCTCGGCGCCGCAGACTCTGTTTGGCACTATCATGTTCAGACCTGGGACGGCAGTATGTGGCGCTCCTATCGCGACGGCCATTTGCTCGAAACACAACCGTATCTGCCCCTGCTCTCCGGCGTGTCGCCGCGACTGGTGATCGGTCGCAACGGTTCCAGCTACAGCGACGGCCTGATCGACGAGCTGAAGCTGAGCGGGTCGGCCCATGACGATACCCAAATCGAGGAAACCTGGCTGGCCCTAAGCGGTCTGATCAATACCCACGATGCGGTTGACGAACGTCTGCCGCGCGCCTTCTGGTTGGACGGCCGCCCGGTGACGTTGATCAACCGCGTCGGCGAAGACTCGGTGGTCTATGCGCCTGGTCTGGTGCCGGATGAGATCAAAAAGGTCAGTTACCTTACCTATGGTGGTGAAAAGGTTTTCCTGGCGAATGCAAGCCTGGAACATCTTTCCGGGTCGCTCTGGCGAATTCACGACGATTCAGGCACGATCATCGATAATGAAGCCGACAGCGACACCAAGCCCTTGGGTCCGGCTTCCGGTATCGACAACCTGGGGTTATTTGTTCTGGCCAATAGCAGCACGCTCTCTCTGGACAATGGTGATTTCAACAATTTGGCGGGTGCCCAAATCACCGGTACCGGTACCCTGGACATGAATTTTAATCTCTTTGATTGCGCTGGGGATTTGCTTCCAGGCACCTCACCCGGTTCCATACGG
>Ga0316189_10006670_pt1 | contig 10985 bp, 11 predicted proteins | sample LowCovwburrow_MG_FD_204930 | JGI IMG/M metagenome (GOLD analysis project Ga0316189, IMG submission 204930) | Coastal sediment microbial communities from Maine, United States - Lowes Cove worm burrow | ecosystem: Environmental > Aquatic > Marine > Coastal > Sediment | place: USA: Maine... | reverse complement strand
ACTGTAAGTTACTGTGATGGAACGTGAACTACCACCGATGCGGTTTACAATAGTTGTGGAACCTTCAACCGGATCTGTCAGAACCAGTTGGCCACTAGCATTAATATCCCAAGTTTCATCAAATGCTGAACCGTCACCACCTCCGGCCGTGGTGTCCTCAGGGAATATGCTAGATGCTACACCAGTTCCTGCAAAAAACATTGCGCCAATATCGGCATTTGCAGGGTCAAGCACAACAAATACCTTGCCGGATAATTCAGAATCGACAAATGTGTTATTTGTACCTGTCGCCAGGTTCGCTAATGCAGTTGCTTCATCGATAAGAGCTCCACTCGCACCCGTAGCAGCAAGTGCAGCAAGTGCAGCAGTAATATCAGGATCGGAAGCAAAGGTGGCAGCATCTGCTGCTAAAAATACATCACTACTGACCGTAGTGTTAGCTAAGGCAGTATTAGCTGCAACAATGTCAATACCGTTGGTTGGATCACCGTCAGCGTCTAGAGACTGTAGGAAGCGGGCGATGTTTGTGCTTGCTGCAGCAAAATCAAATGGTGTACATACCGGGGCTGCAGCGACTGTGCCAATATTCACTCCACCGACAGAAAAGCTAATGTTTTCATCTGGTAAGAAGGTGTAAGTACCGTTTTCGTCAGTTGTGCCAGTGATGCCGCTATCAGTTGTGTAACTTAAACCTTCAACTTCTGCATCAAGGAACAGGCCGCTAGATGGAGTTACTGTTGGTAATGTAGTTGTGCCACTATCGCCTCCACTGCTACAACCGTACATTGCTAGTAGTAAAGGTGCTATTGCTAAAAAAACTTTGTTGTTCATTTAGTTTCTCCTGAAAAATTGGTTATAGTGGTAAAGACTATAAATGTTAGGTTATTTAAGGTTTGTAACTAAAAACCATATCCCCTCTTCCTCTTTTTTTGCTCATATACGCATCACTGCAACGAAAGGTGATATAACTTTAATTACAGCCCCTTTTGCAGAATACGGAAACAGAAATGATTGTCAACCAGGTAATAGAGTATAAGTATTTGTTAATAATATAAATTTCATGATTTAAGAAGGATGCGTCAGGAATTATTATAGTTATTGAGTGGTTGTTTTGGATCCAGGCTATAGCCTGTTAATCAACACTAATAGTCGAGTTCACTAAAGGTCGCATTTGGGGCAACAAGAGCCCCCTCAGGCTATGAAAACCAGTCAAATCACCTGATCGGCAGCTGTCGGCCAACTACGGACAGTCAGCACAAACAAAACCCCCGCACAGAGGCGGGGATAAATTGAATAGTGCATAACCTACGCTAAGAGTGAGTTTTGCGTCTAGCCAATCCGACTAAACCGATAAGACCTGAACCGAATAACCAGACTGCTGCTGGCACGGGTACGGCAGAAACCTCCCATACAGCATATGATATATTATCGAAATCTATATCGCGTTTAGCTGTTGTCTCCGTAGTGCCTCCGGTAATAGTACTGCTCGGGGTTACCTCAACACTAAACCCTTTTACTCGCAAATCTGTTGCTGAATCACCAACGAAAGTTATAAAGGTATACGGAGTAACAATAACGCATGAGACGTTAAAGTTTGAACAACCATTGACATCCTCTGGGTCAAGTCCACCTGCAAGCACACTCATATCTGCAGCGAGTGCAATCGTTAAGGCTTCGGATTCCGCAGATGTAAAAAATGGTTGTGAAATACCATATACAGCGTCTACATTGTCAAATGTGTCTCCACGAAACGTAACATCCCATATTTCACCTAGCGCTTCAACACCATTAACACCCATTAACTGATCACCACTATAAGTGAACGTAGCTGCTGTAGTTTGCGCTGTATAAAATATCACGAGGATAGACAATATGTATTTTAATGTACGGATGTAATAACTCATTTTTCCATTCCTTAATTGTGGCAAAAGCAAAGTTCAGTGATGAAAATACGTGCAATATTCATACCTTTATAGAAAAACACTACTTTATCAGTGGTTTATGTCTTTTCTTGACTTTGTCGATGATAAAAAAGTGTAAAAGAAGCTAGACAGTATTCAGGATTCCTTACAGATTACCGAATGTCCGTCATGGGTCGACTTTTCCCTGTCAGCGCATTATCTCGAACTAGCAAAACCGGCCAAGAGCGGACATTCATGATTCTAGTGATTTATGATTTAGGGAAATCCTTCAAACAGCATTTGCCGGATGGATTACGTGCCTCACATTCGCAAAAGTGTCCTTTGGTCTTTTCTATCACAAATGTTTTGCTTTCTGGGAGAGTAAGTGCCTCGTTGGTCGTTACACCGAAGCAATAGCAAATAAGAGCATCCTTAGACTTCTCTTTAACACCAACAGATGTTCTGATAGCAGATTTATCGATTACTGTATTGTCCTGCCCAAAGTAAACCACATCACATTCTGGGTCATCACAGAAAAAATAACTTTGATTCTTACCCTGCCAATACCACGGTTCTTTTATGTGATGGAGAACAGTTTTCTCGGATACTGCTTTGTACTCCTTACCATTCACAGGGCATCGATGTTTATCGTGTTTTTCGCTAGTGGAGCATGAATGAGAGCAGCAATCAGACATTGTCATCACCTTTAGTGTGGTTTACCAATACATGATAAAACATTATCTGAATGACTGCCATGGGTCGTGAGTAGCCATTAAATAATGTAAGCCAATTATTAAGATCTTAATTAGAAATATCTTATGTGAATAAAATCCAAGAAATCACGTCATTAATAATTGTAAGTACAGGAATTTGTGGTGGGCTAAGTGCCTTTCATGCATGCACCGGACGTGCCCGCAAATATTCCGGTAGATGCGCTCTTGTTTTTGCTAACAAGCACTCCAACATCGGTTTGGTTGCCCCGATGCATCGAAAGGCAACCACCATTACTGCATAGGAAATTACTGAAGGTCTTCTATGGGGTGGAATTTCCCTATCGACTCTCTGATTTCAAATGAGGATATACGACCAAAATCAGTCATTCAATACTAATAAAAACGGCCCCCGGAGGAGCCGTATTTAATTATCTTAAAAGCAGTTGTATTATGCTCCTTTACAATGGCAATTTGGTAATCCGGCTATCTTACAAGCCAGTTTGCAGCCACCCTCTCCAAACATACCTTCCAGATGTTTCCTGCTGCATGGAGAAGTGGGATTGATTTGTTTGCTAAGTTTTTTAATGATTTTCCTATGATCTGGAGCCACGCCATATTCTGCCTGATGGTCTCTTAAAAAATCAATAATGAGCCAATGACAATCCGTCAAAACTAAACCATGTTCTGTTGCCAGCTCTATAGCAAAATCTTTACTCCATGAATCAAAATTAACCAGATATCCTTTGCCATTAAGTTCTAGACCTGCACTGTGATTTAACATATCTACCCCCCTAAATATGTTGATTATTTAAATACTCACCAAAAACGTCGGCTTAACTATTAATTATGCTAATTGTTATTTGTTTTGACTTGATAATAATCAACAATGGGTAAAAGATATTAAATAAGTACAGGGGAGTACGTAAAGATAACTACAAACATGCTAAACAGTCTGGGATGAGAAAGGAAGGTCGCATATGGCTCGAAGAAGTTGTTTAGCTACAAAAAGCCAGCATGTACACGGGTTTTCTAATCAGTTTGAAACGGATCCGGTTGCTTAGCCTGAGAAACCATGTAATCAACGGCAGCCTTGATTACTTCATCTGACAAGTCTTTACGAAGATCTTTAACAAACACTTTGCACTTACCGTTAAGCGTAGAGGCATACAGTGTATCCATTCCCTGGCTAATGCGATGTATCCATTCCACCTTGTCTTTAAGCTTAGGCGCGTTAAAAACACCGGCTTCGTGACAAGAAGAGCAAACCATTTTATAAGTGTCTGCACCATCATCAGCCATAGCGGTACCAGAAGTAGTTATTAATAGACCAGTACACATTACAATTGCAGTCAATTTTATCATCCAGTGACGCTCCAGTTATATTTTCCATGATCAGTCGTAATTAAATATTTTGCACAAATACTGTCATAAGCACAAGGTTTGTACATAATTATCCAAAGTCCACTTTGGCTCGGCTTCTCCCTATCGACTCATTATGACGACAACGAATATGTGGTCAACAGCAGCCACTCAGACGGGGACAAACATAATCGGGCAAGTACATTTAGCCAGCAATCCTTCATCTGTGCCGTCCATCAAAGCGCTGTATAACGGGCCATGTTTGTGGCGTCCTATAATAACCAGGTCAACAGCCAGTCGATCAGATTCTTGTAATACTGTATTTACTATTGAGCCGCGTACTAACAGAGCTATGGCATTAATGTTCATATCCTGCATGCATTTTGAGAGATGCTGCAGACAATTATGCTCATGACGAAGCTCAGTAGCGATTTCACGGCGAAACATCTTGCTATCAACATTATAAGGCGGGTCGCGTGAAGGTGGGACAACATGAATAATATGTACTTTACTCGAACAAAAACTTGCCAATTCAAGCGTTTTTTCCACTATAGGCGATGCGATTGTTGTAGCATCACAGTCCTTAACAGTCATGAGTATGTTTTTCACAAGTAAATACTCCTTTGCTAATAGCTTAATCGCTGTGTTTACAATTATTAATTTCGTAATTTTTAAGATTTTGTTCGTATATAATATTTTTAGTTGTGAATGCCTGTAAAATAAATTCAGTTATTCAGTGCGCCCTGGTTAACCCATAAGTTCAATAATTCAACTTCCTCTGTAGTCAGCTTTTTTGCATTGCCGTGAGGCATTTTCATCAACTCTCCGGCACGCCCCTCTGTTAACTTGTTAATCACACTGCGCTTACTATCTCCAGGAATAATTACTGTGCCAAATATGGTTCCTTTCATCAGGGTATCGTAGGTTTCCATGTTCATACCGGTTCGAACATAGCCGGCTCCGTATGGTGGCTCGTGGCATTGCAGGCATTTGTCGTTCAGTATAGGATCAATATCATTCTGAAAACTAACCACCCGCTGAGTCGCGCAACCACTAATCAAAAATAATGAAAGCATCGCACACGAGTAAACTCTTAAAGTCATAAGATATTACTCGCTGGCAGTAACTGTATCGATAAGACGGTCATTACAAGGGGTATTTGAGTTGTCTACAGTTATAATCTGATCATTATTTAGCCACTCTCTCTCAGCTAAAACACTGGAAACTTTTTCCAGATTTGTAAAGCTTGTGTGCAATCCTTCCCTGATGGACTTCTTGATCAAAAACTTGCCTACAACTGGCGGAATATAAATATCCGGCTCCATATCGGAAAGATAGGTAACTTCGCAATAGTCACCCAGTTGTTTAATGCGCCAGTGTGTTTGGCCTGATTTGAATTGACTCAACTCGGGAATAATTTCTGCATGCAGATCACCAGAGGGCAACATACGTACTTTTTCAACTCTATCGAGCTCCTCGCAAAAATAGGCTGCACACCCGATAACTTTTGTTCTTACACTGACTGAACCATCATCATATTGTTCGAGCACTTCACTTTCAATAATTGATGGATTCAACCGGTATATATGCCTGTAGTCCGTAAGCACATAACGCACATAATTGGCAGGCGCAGCAATAAGGGCTACCACTTTTATCTGGTAAACGCCGCTTTGCTCATTTATTTCTATTTCAGGCCGCTTTCCTGATTGTAGAGCGGAGGATAAAAATTCTGCTGTTTTTTCTCTTTGCAGTGTGTAACGTGCAATGTCAGGCGGGTTATCTGGTGTAGCTGATTTTTCTCTTTGCAATGTGTATCTAGCAATTTCAGGTGAGTTATCTGCTTGAACTGTGGAAGAGGTAAATGATGCACCAAAAAGTATCACCGGATACATGAGTCCCGAGACGTGCCAACTATGTGCGTTAGTTACAGCTATATCTTTATAGCAGTTCACCGTACTCCCCTATTTCTTTAATATTATGAGGGTACAAAGAAAGAGGGAAGGTGAAAAGGTAGAACCTGATCACCTGAAAGGTGTGTATATGAGCCCTCAACCAACAGCACAAATAAGACATCTTAGTCCTCCATTTGCGGAAATCACGGTGGGCTTAATAATCCAGCCTTGCCAGCCGCGTACGGTGAAGGTCTATAAATTATAAGGATGTGTTTTCTAGAATCAATACACGTTTACAAAAATCAATACAAGTTTACAAAAAATTCACTTGTACTTACTAAGTGTTGTCAGTTTCGCGAATGTTCGATGTGGCTCGACATCTGTCCTTTAGCCAAGGCTAATATTAGACGGTCCTAATAGCTGCCTTTGGGTTGTTTTTGACTGTTGAGTTAAAAATTACCATCGTCTGTTTATGGGCAAGTTTGACACTAAGGCGTTTTAGCCTGACGGTGAGGTCTGATAAACATCCAGTAGCGGGTTTCCGAACAATAACTAAATTGTTATCCGTGAAGTGATGATGATGTGGTTAATATTGATGACGGCGGGGCAGGTCTTCTATGCCACACGTTTTAGTCCAGACCAGCTGACCGATTATTTTAAATTTTGCCACTGAAATGGAGCCGCGATTACCCTGGTTTTTATTTGATGCAGAGATGGCTGCAATGATCTCCTGACGTGTCGCCTGGTACATTTCAACTGCTTCGAAATTATCATCCATCAAAGAAAGCACCACAATGTCCCAGTTTCCATTGGTATTTAACTGGCCAAGGCGATGACCTGATTTAACAGCATCACCAATGACTCGGCTTTTAATTTGTACACGTAGACCTTTTCGCAGATTATTACCGACGGCGTCATAACCGCAATGGTGATCATTATTAAGTGTGAGATCAAGATGGTGTGACGCATCATAACGTGCTATTTCGCCTGAAACAGGCAGCATGGTGCCGGTCGTGCGCTTGAATTCAGCGGCCAGCCTGCGTGTTTCATTAATCAATTTTTCAATTGAATATAAAGACATGTTTTTATCTCACTATTACCTGCTAAGGCTATCGGCAGCAAGATGTATTTACTTAAGTAAAACATGACACATTCATCGAATATTGCGGTTATCAAGTTAGCGACATAAAGCTGACATAAGTCATTAATACCGCGTCAGAAGTTTGACGCGCTACGCCTTTTTTTATTTAACATGTTGATATCTATAGAAATAGAATAATAGGCACGGTATTTGCTCTAACTGATTGCATAAACACGCTAGAAAAAAGAGGTCAGTAACAATGAATAGTCAGACCAACGCTGCAGAGGGGCAACTTGAAAATGCTTGCCAGCGGTTCAATCAGTTTTTTGAGAAGTTAGCAGGCTCGTATAGTGATCTGCAAAACAAGGTTGCTCAATTATCGAATGAACAGACAGAGGCACGTAATAAGCGCTTACTTGAAATGGCAAAAAAAGAAGTGCTTGCCAACAGGTTAGCATGTCTGTTCGGTGCAATACCAGCAGGCATAGTGATGCCTGATTCAGAAGCTTTGGCTAGTGTTTTTAGCAGTAAATTATCCTGTGCAGAAGCTGATGGAATGTTACCGGGCAAGCTAACAGATGGGTCGGAGGTGGCATTGTGAGCCAGGGTACAGTTCTGATTGTTGAAGATGATCCGTTATTGCGTGATGTGTTAAGTGAAATCTTATGTATGGAAAAGTATCACGTAGAAATTGCGGAAAATGGAGAGCAGGCATTAACAGTTTTGCAGAAAAATAAAGACATAGCATTATTACTCAGCGATGTACAAATGCAGCCAATGAATGGCCATGACTTATTAAAAAAATGCAAAGCACAATATCCGGAGTTACCTTTTATCATAATGACAGCCTATGGCACGATAGATAGTGCTGTCCACGCCATGCATGCTGGTGCCGCCGATTATCTGGTTAAACCCTTTGAGGCTGAAACACTTACTGAAATGGTGGGTCGTTTTATATTACAAAAAAATAAAGCAGTAGACGGACTCATCGCTGTCGACGCAAAAAGTGTGCAATTAACCGAAGTAGCTAAAAGAGTGGCGTTAACAGAAGCGACCGTCATGATCAATGGTGAATCGGGTGTCGGTAAAGAAGTGGTGTCTCGATTTATTCACGAAAATTCGAGCAGGGCGGCGGGTCCATTCATCGCCATCAACTGTGCGGCAATTCCAGAAACCATGTTGGAATCTGTATTGTTCGGTTATGAAAAAGGCGCGTTTACCGGTGCCTGCCAGGCAACGGCAGGAAAGTTCGAACAGGCTCAGGGCGGCACGCTTCTGCTTGATGAAATAACAGAAATGGATCTGGCTTTACAGGCCAAGTTATTGCGTGTTCTGCAGGAGCGTGAAGTTGAACGTCTCGGTGGCCGCAAAGTAATTCCGCTGGATGTGAGAATTTTAGCAACGTCTAACCGAAATATTTACCAGGTTGTCGCTGAAGGTGAATTTCGTGAAGACCTGTTTTATCGACTCAATGTTTTTCCGTTACATGTTCCGCCTTTGCGTGATCGTGTTGACGATATCCTGCCGTTAGCTAACAAGATGTTGGTTACCTATTCAAATGCTGGAGCTGGTGTGGATTTTTCTGAATCAGCGAAAAGACTTTTAAAAACACATATATGGCCGGGAAACGTGCGCGAGCTTGATAACGTCGTACAACGCGCGCTGATTTTAAAAACAGGTCTCACGATCGAAGACATAAATATTCAGTTTGAAGAAAAAGCCTACGACATGCGACTTGCCGCCGATGCGGCGAATCAAAGCAATGAATTACTGCCAGGTTTGAGTGGCGACCTTAAGGCGCGTGAGCAGGACATTATTATCTCTGCATTAAAAGCGCAAAATAGCCGAAAAGAAGTTGCCAAAAAACTGGGCATAAGTCCACGCACCCTGCGTTACAAACTGGCAAAAATGCGAGATTCGGGTGTGGCGCTGCCTGCTTAAGCTGTAATTACAGTGAGCAGGCTGAAGTTAACTAATAGTAAACAGGAAAAAAATGAATAAATTTTTTCAACAATGCAGATAGAGATAATGAGTAGAAGTCTGAATCAATGCTGAACCATGTTTTACATAATGGCAAAGCAGCATTAATAGCAAAAAGCATAAATAACCAACATCATAAATAATAACATCGGGTAGTAGCAATGAGCAGTTTAGAAATTAATCAGGTCTTGCAGCAAATGCGTGACGTGGCAGCGATGGCAGAAAATAAAATGCCAATGCAGACAGCCAGCGACGTTTCTGCACCAGACTTTTCGCAGTTATTAAAAGATTCTATTAATCAGGTTAACGAGACACAAAAATCAGCAGCGGGTTTGACCACAGCATTTGAGTCAGGTGATCCATCGGTGAATTTAACTGAAGTTATGGTTGCGATACAAAAAGCCAACGTTTCGTTTCAGGCGATGACCCAGGTTAGAAATAACCTGGTTTCTGCATACAAAGAAATCATGAATATGCAGGTTTAAGATCTTTTTGTTTTTTAGCCGTACTAAACAAGTAATCATAAATTTTTTATAGGTGTGTAAATGGCATTGGTATCAGCAGAAAATATGGCTATAAGAGCGCAGGGGTTTGGCTCTTTACCAGCATTGCGTCAGCTCGGTTTAATGATCGGACTGGCTGTCAGTGTAGCCCTGGGCGTTAGCGTTGCTCTGTGGTCGCAAACACCTAACTACAGTATGTTGTATGGCAGTCTCTCGGCAAAGGATTTATCCGAGGTGACAAAGTCACTCGATAATGCAGGTATTGATTATAAGCTTGATCCAGCTAGTGGTGGCATATTAGTTCCTGCTGAAAAATTACATGATGCCAGAATTAAACTTGCCGCTACAGGTTTGTCGCAGGGCGGTGAAATTGGCTTTGAATTGTTAGATAAAGATCAGGGCCTGGGAAGTAACAGCTTTTTGTTGAAAGCCCGGTATCAGCGCGCACTTGAGGGCGAACTGGCACAGTCAATAAGTAAACTAAATGTGGTTAATAGTGCGCGTGTTCATCTGGCCATTCCCAGGCAATCGGCATTTGCACGTAAAAGCAGTAAACCGGCGGCATCTGTTGTGCTTAATTTATATGCCGGCCGGGTAATAGATGATGCGCAAATTGCAGGCATCGTTAATATTGTTGCTTCCAGCGTGCCGGGTCTGGATGCGGATCAGGTGACGGTCGTCGATGCTAAGGGCAGGTTGCTTAGTAGCCGCGGTAGCCAATCTGATATGTCACTGAGTAGTTCTCAGTTTGACTACGCACGCAAACTTGAAGAGCGTTATGTCAAACGAATTATCGATATTATTAGTCCAATCGCGGGTAGGGACGGGGTCAGGGCACAGGTGGTGGCCGACATCGATTTTACATCGTTAGAAGAAACAAAAGAAAGTTACCTGCCTGAGCAAAGTGTTATACGCAGCGAACAATTGTTCGAACAAAAATCCACCCAGCCGGGTGCAGTTGGCATTCCCGGTGCGCTGTCAAACCAGCCGCCAGCCGGTGGTAGTACGGTGGTTTCAAAAAATGAGCAGGCTCAGGCCGCTGGCAATAATTCATCTCGTGCGGTACGCAATTATGAAGTTGACCGAACCATTAGTCATACACGGCAGTCGCCGGTAACGCTAAAACGATTGTCTGTTGCTGTTGTTATCGATCACCGTATGAGAGTTAGTAAAAAGGGCAAGGTTAAACGAACAGCATTAAGTGACGATGAAATGCAACGCATGATTGCTTTGATTAAAGAAGCCGTCGGCTTAAATGAAGCGCGTGGTGACACGATAAATGTGGTTAATACCGCGTTTCAGATGCCAGAAGAGTTTGAAGCACTGCCTGAGCCACCAATTTGGCAGCAACCATGGGTGCTAACCCTGGGCAAACAGCTGCTCGGTGGTTTACTGGTTATGCTTATTGCCTTCGGTATTTTGCGACCAATGTTAAGGAATCTGTCTACCCAGGGTGAAAATGTTGCAACCAGCTATGCGGCATTGCCGCAAGGCTCACAGGGTGAGCATATACCGGCAGGAGAAGATCAACTGACATTAAGTAACCAGCAACCGAT
>Ga0316189_10006669_pt1 | contig 10985 bp, 9 predicted proteins | sample LowCovwburrow_MG_FD_204930 | JGI IMG/M metagenome (GOLD analysis project Ga0316189, IMG submission 204930) | Coastal sediment microbial communities from Maine, United States - Lowes Cove worm burrow | ecosystem: Environmental > Aquatic > Marine > Coastal > Sediment | place: USA: Maine... | reverse complement strand
TACCCTTGCGCGCCGCCTCTGAGATTTGATCTGCTTCCTCGATACTATCGACGTCACCAATTCCAATATTCTCACCGACGATCAACTGATAGCGTGCGAAATCCTGAAATATTACGCCGATCTTTTCACGTATCGTGTCTGTGTCCCACTCTTGCAGATCCAAACCATCTACGAGTATGCGACCCTCGGTTGGAGCATATAGGCGGGTAAGCAGTTTAATCAACGTGGTCTTGCCACTGCCATTCTCACCCACGATCGCCAAACTCTCACCGGGAGTGATATGCAAGTTGATGTTGTGTAGCGCAGGCGTCTTCGCTCCGGGATAGGAAAAGCTGACGTTCTCAAAACGAATCCCATCGGCTGGGTCGGGACCCAGCGTCTTGTCTCCGGTATGCTCTGGCACTTTGTGGTCCAGGTACTCTGTAAGGTTCGATAGATAGAGATTGTCTTCATACATACCGTTTATGGAGGTCAAGCTGTTGGTAACTGAATTCTGGCCGAGGCGGAACTGGGCGATGTACATCGTCATCTGCCCGATGGTGATGGTTCCGGCTATGGCTGCGAAACCCACCCAACCATAGGCAAAGTAAAATGCCGCGCTAGCAATCAAGCCTAGGATATATCCCCAAAAACCTCTTCTTAGAACCAGAGACTTATCTTCTTTATAAATGTTGAGAAAAATGTCTATGTAGCGCTGCAAGAACATCTTTCCCAACTGCAATAGCTTCACTTCCTTAACACCATCTTCGCGTGTCATCACCATCTCTAGATAAATCTGCATTCGCCGCTCTGCCGAACGTCTACGGTGTATGCGAAATGCCTCACCTGAAAATTTCGCCTCAGCAATAAACGCGGGAACACCAGCAAGACCAAGCAGCAATACGGCATAAGGGGAGAATTGAAATAGAAATATACCAATCGCAACAAGGTTAATGACATCCCTGAAGAGATCGAAGGTCTTTATAACGAGGCTAAGCGGACGGCTGGATGCTTCTCGACGAGCGCGTACTAGCTTGTCATAGAACTCCGCATCTTCGAAATGTGCCAGCTCGAGAGTAAGGGCCTTCTCAAGAATCATCACGTTGATTTTGTTTCCCAATAACACACGCAATATGGATTGGCAAACTGTGTTAATACGTTGAGCGCCGGTCATCAACACAACCAATCCGGCTTCCAGGAACACATAGTAGAGAGCATCGCTACGCAGTTGTTCTGCATTGCTGCCATCGTCTTGGAAGGCATTGGAAACTACGTCTACGAATAGGCCACCAACAGAAGCGATCAACGCCGGCAACACACCAGAAACTAATGTCGTCAAGGCCATGACGATCGTGAGCTTCGCGCTAGTGCTCCAGACGATTTCTAAGGCTACACCGCTATATTGAAATACCGAGAGGAATTTCTTAATAGGGTTTTGAGTATCTTGCTTTTCCAAACTATGCTCGTACTTTAAATTCGATCTAGGAATAAAAAAAGGGTCTTAGTTAGCACCAAGACCCTTCGCTTTCTATCTTGCTATAAATTTGCAAAATTTTTGGCTATTGAATTTACTTACAATAGCGAACCAATTTACAACTTCATGAACTTAAGTACGAGGCGATCAGTATTGCGCTCCAATGAAGGATCGAATGGACCAACAGAATGGTCATCGGCGTCGTTATCTAGCACGTCACTCGCGCCGGCTAGTACGAAACCAGACTGAAGTACTGCCTTAACAACATCTTCGAATGCGATTCTATGTAGAGCTTGATTGTCCGCACCGAACGTACCTTCGTGATCAATCACAGCTAGTATTCCACCGGATTTTAGCGCACCCATAACCTGAGCCAGAATGCCCTGTGCTGCGGCAGGGTTAGAATTGTGAAAGTCATGGAAGTTCAATGCTGTAATAGCAAAGTCTACCGAGCCGGCTGGGATATCAGAGATTGGCGTCAACCACTCTTCGACATTAGATAGCCGGTTAGCTTTCGCGGTCGCAGCCTCTGCAGAGCCGCCTCCTGGACGATTCTGCATGAGTACTTTGCCATTAGGACCTACTGCGTAGGAAAGGACTTCTGTGTACCAGCCACTGGATGCATTGATGTCCAGCGCAGTCATTCCGGCTTCTAAGCCAAGAAAATCCAATACGGCTGGAGCCTGACGGCTGGCGTCTCTTTCTTTATCAGCCGCTGGGCGATCTGGGTTTGCCATCGCTCTCTCAAGAGCGGCCATATCTAGCGCCTGGGCGCTGCTGCAGACCAAGCTGCAAATTGCGAGCAAAGATAATACGGATTTCATAATAATGACCCTTTTTTGTGAGTTCCTAGTGTTGATCCTGCCGAATATCTCTAATGGTAGCTTTCAACTGGATAATCACACCGAAAGCACCTATTTTTAAAGATAGCTTTTAAATACAGGGCATAGGAGCATAAACCAAGCACGGCGGGGAGTACACAGTTAATCGATGAGTCGAAAAACCGCTCTAGAAGGCCATTTTGCGGGTGTTCCGAGCTTCAGTGGAGGCGGCGTTCGAGCTTAAGTTCGGACTCGAAAAAGTCCTTCACTTGCAGTAATTGGGTCACATCACCTTCACTTTCCATGAGAGGCATATGCATCTCAATATCGCCCAGAATGTTAGTAATACTGCTTGTATCTAGAGTGCTGAGATCCAGATCGAAGGGGAAATTAGATTCCTTTGACATATTATGACTACTCCCTGAGGTGCTCAGGCTCCGATTTGGCCCGAATTTTCGCACAAAAGTAGTATCGACTGACTTTAAGAAATCTTCATAAGAAATTCTTATATATAGAGTTTTTTACATTTCGGATTTTGAGAATAATATTAACAGTGTAAACTTTACGCGGTTCACATCTAGCATTACACTGTCCCCCGAAGTTGGTGGAGCACTTTCTCCACTTAGCTATAAAAATAATAAACGGGACTGGATAAGTCCTATTAAGATTGAGGGGTTTCGGGATGACAGCTATAATCAAGGCCTGGGCCAGCTTCACGATTGGCAATCGAATCCCGATTATCGCTGGGTCTTTTCTGCTTTTACTTGCCATTCTCCTTACCGGCAAGCCTATTCCTTTCGACAATAGTACGGAACGGTATTTCGTTGCGGGCGATCCTACACAACTCGAGTACGACAGCCTCATAGAACTGTTTGGCGACAATGAATATCTCGTAGTTGGCTTCGAGGCCGCCGCTTCCGAAACTGATATTTTCAATGCGGATACTTTACGCGACATCGCTAGAGTTTCAGATTTTCTTGAAGATCATGAATACACAACTCAATTACGCTCGATCACGAACTTCCAATATATTCATGCGGATGGTGACGATCTTCTTACTGACTATCTAATAGATGATGTAGAAGAACTGATAGGTAACTCAACCGCGATCGAGGATGTCAAAAATATCCTTATCAGCGAACCGCTCGCTCTAGATTCTTTGATTACGAGAGACTTTCGGCACACAAGAGTTGCTGCGAGAGTGGAACATAGTGGCGAATCATCCGAAATCAAAGTGCAAATAGTTCAGGATCTGTATCGCTTTGTGGAAGAGGAAAACTTGAGTTCCGACAGCTATGCGCTGCATCTCTCTGGTTACCCAGTAGCACTGGAGCGTTTTGAAACAGTCTCGGCACAAGACGTTGCAATACTGATACCGGTCATGGTTGCACTGATGGTGTTAATTCTATTTTTCAGCTTTAGATCATTATGGGCCACGATCACACCTTGGCTGGTAATTGCCTGCGGAATTCTTTTGGTAGTGGAAATACAGAGCTATATTGGAATCCCACACTCTACCGTCGATACCAGTGCCTTGGCCCCGACATTGATTATTATCGGAATCGGAATATCGGTGCATGTACTACTAGAGTTCTTCCATTTTCTGCGCATTGGAAACAATAGTGCCGAGGCTGCTCGATCTACCATAATTCACCTTTGGCGCCCGGCATTCTTCACAGCAATTACTACTTCGGCCGGGTTCTTATCACTTGCCCTAACGAAAATTCTGCCGATCAGAGAATTCGCGTTGTTAGGCGCGATGGGTTCAATTGCACTGTTTCTATTTGCGCTGACTGTACTACCAGCGCTGCTAAGTTATGTGAAGAAGGTCCCCGAAAAAACCGATAAGCTTTTAGATACAGGATTTATTTCGAAGATTACAGAGAAGGTTCCAGATTTCACACTGAGAAATAGAAATAGAATCTTGGGAGCCGGCCTGATTGTAGTGTTATTCTCGGCATGGAATATTCCCAATATCGTAATTGATTCTAACTATGTGACTCAGTTTAAAAAGAGTAGTCCGGTACGGCAAGACATTGAGTACTTCGATGATGTCTATCGTGGCATGATGACCCTGGACATAATTCTGGACTCTGGTAGAGAAGAGGGAATTAAAGATCCCGACTTTCTTGCTCAGCTAGTTGAAATTCAAAATTGGTTACAGCAGCGTGAGCCACTGGGAAAGGCGAATTCGCTAGGCGATTACCTCAAAGAGATAAACCAGGCGCTGAATGACGATGACCCCGATTTCTATCGCATTCCATCAAGCCGCGAGATGTCCGCCCAGTACCTTCTATTGTATGAAAGCTCCGGAGCGGACGAAGACCTATCTGACATTAAGGACTTCGAGAATCGTCGCGCTAGACTCCTATTGCCCGTGGCAAATATGGAAGCCTCCGATTTGCAGGCTGAGTTAAATGCTATAAAAGCCTATCTGGAAGAAAACCATTCAGAATTGGAGGCTATAGTCACCGGTACCATGGCGCTCTTAACCGTACAGGACACCTATATCTCTGCAGGAATGGCCCAGTCATTCTTAATCGCCTTGGCGATTATCACCCTATTTTTTATTATCTTGTTCAAGTCGGTTAAGTATGGGCTTCTGTCCATTGTTCCCAGCGTATTGCCTATCGTCTTAGCTGGGAGCTTGGCGGGCTGGATGGGCATCTCCTTAGACCAAAGCGCGCTCGTTGTCTTTGCCATGACCATGGGAATAGCGGTTGATGACGCCATTCACGTCATGAGCCGCTATCTTCTTGCGAAGAACGAGGGCGCAAGCACAAAACAGTCCATAGCGCGGGCTATGAATGAATCCGGTCGAGCGGTGATTTTCAGCTCCATGGTATTGGTCTTCGGGTTTAGCGTTCTGTGTTTCGCTTCATTCACGACCGTTATTTATGTAGGCTTGTTCGGGGCGATCATAATGTCCCTGGCCTTGGTGGGAGATCTGATCATGCTTCCTGCGATACTCTACTTGGCTGACGGTTCAGATGAAGAGAAAACCCTAGCGAATATTTCGCAATAAGCTTACGAGCTACACAAACATACTTATCGAATAATGGTTGCAGGAGAAAACAACATGAGTTTTCGGAAACGCTCAATTCACAAACTCGCTGCGGTACTAGCCTTTTTCTATGTACTAGGTTTGTTGCCTGTGAACTCCATTGCGGCCGAATACTCCGCCGAAGAAATTGTGCGCATGGTAGATGGACGCTACGATGGCGACTCCTCCATTAGTGATATCACTATGGTGCTTATCGATAAAAGAGATAGGCAGCGAATCAGAAATCTAAAACTCTATTCCAAGGACTTTGGCGCGGATACTAAAACTCTGTCTCTGTTCGAATCGCCTGCCGACATTCGCGGCACTGCCTATCTTAACTTCGACTGGGATGAGAACCTGCGTGATGATGACTCCTGGCTGTATCTCCCTGCCCTACAAAGAGTAAAGCGACTAGCAACTAGTGACACAGCAGATTCGTTTCTCGGTAGCGATTTCACCTATGCCGACATCAATGGCTTCGAGATCGATTGGTACGACTACAACTTTATCCATGAATCCGAGATGGTAGATGGGGAAGATTGTTGGGTTATCGAGATAGTCCCAAAACCCGAATTCAAGGATCGCGCCGAAGAAGCAACCGGTTACTCGAAGATGCAAAGCTGGATTAGTAAAGAAAAATTAGTGCAGCTACGCGGGCAGGTTTGGGAACTTCGGGGAAACCGGATCAAGTTCTTTACTTCCTCAGAAGTAGAATTAATCGAAGATATCTGGACCGTAAAAAGGCTGCAGGCCATTACTACTCGTAATGATCGACAGGAACACGCCAGCGTCCTGCAGATCAATTCCATCGATTACAACGTCGAGGTGGCCGATGAGCTATTAACTACTGAAGCAATGCAACGAGGCCTCGACTGAGGAGAAACACGGTGGCATCGAAGCTGACGAAATGTTTCCCTCCAGGCTGCTATCGCCTGCTTCTCGTTGTTGCAGCTGCCTGCACTCCGTCCAGCTTTGCACAGAACGATTTCTTCAATGCCATAGATGTCGATATCGAGACTAACGACTCCCGGGCGGATGAGAATTACTCTCTGATCGGATGGGTCACCCAAAAAGTTTCCCAGGGGATAGAACGCCCCGGCGCACTGTTTAGTCGACAGGATCGTGATCTCAACAAGCTTGAGACCAATCTGTTTGCACAGCTGGACGCAAATCTTGGTGAGGGTTTCGATTTTCGCGTTAGCGGCAAGATTTATCACGATGAAGTCTACAGACTCAATGAGGGCATCGACTACAGCTCTGACGAGACCAATGAGTTTCGCAACCGCTTCGAAGTGCGAGACTTCTATATAGAGAAGCAATACGACAATGGCTTCTATTTCAAGCTAGGCAATCAAATACTCGCTTGGGGCTTGGCTGAGTATTCTCGAGTTACCGACCTAATCAATACCGAAGACCAATATACTTTCGCGCAACAAGATTTGGAAGATATTCGCCTGCAAGTTCCCGCGGCACTGCTTAGTTACAGCAGCGACGAGTGGACCTTCGACGGCGTGATGACCTACCGTGCCAACAAAAATTATACGGCCCCCATCGGCGATGAGTTCGATCAATTCATCGCCTTGCGTCAAGCGGGCATAAGAGTCGAGAGAGACTCTCCTGATAAGGAGGGGGAGTATTTCTTTAGAGCCTCAACCCATCTCAGTCAGGGGGACCTGCAATTCGTCGCCGGCGAGTTCAACAACAATGCATTGAGTCTGGAAGAAATAACTTTCGCAAGCTCGGTGAATCCGCGTTTTCAATACGGCCAGAATCGCATGCGTGCATTCGGTGTAGCTGCGAATTGGGCGGACGGGTCCTGGCTGTACTTTGGTGAACTGGGTCTCCACTTAGACAAGGCGGTGATTCCCAATCGAGACTCGATATTTCGACAGTTCGGTGGTTGGGATGAGAAGGATCAGGTCTTGTCCGTACTCGGAGTCGAGTACAACGGCTTCAGAAACCTGCTACTGACCTTCGAGCTAGATAGCATACGAACCAAGAACCATGATGAATTTATGTATGCTGACAAGAACCAGACCAGCCTTGGCGCACGCCTCTATTGGACCGCATTGAATGAAAAGCTGACCGTAGTCGCGGTGCGCAATGAGCTAGCTAATGAAGCGGGTCAGGTTAGCAGGGTCTCGATAGACTATAACTGGTCCGATAGTGTGGAGGTGGGACTGCTGTGGGTAGACTATGGCAGTGATCGGGATTCTATTTTCTATAATTTTCGCAACAACGATATCTTGCAAGTTCATCTGCGTTACAACTTTCAAATATAGATCTTCGGAGGAAACGATGTTGATTCATACACAGAAAACAGGCGATACCTATCATCATGGTAATGTCAAAGAAGCTTTGTTGAGTGCCGCGCAGAATTATATCGAGAATAACGAAGGCGAAATGATTTCACTACGTGCGCTTTCTAAGGAAGTTGGCGTAACTCCTTCCGCTGTTTACAACCACTTCACCGACAAGAGCGCGCTCATACTCGCGATAAAAATTCGCATCTATCAGGGCTTTAACAAATTCTTTGCAGAGAATTGCAAAGAAACTACAAATCCCGATAAGGCACTGGTTGAAATGTGTTTGGCCTATTTCCATTTTTCCAGAGAATTCCCATCACAGTTTCGATTCATTTTTAGCTCCTCTATTCCCATGGATACGTCGACCGATGAAATGGTCGACGTATCCTGCCGCTGCATAGTTAGAGCGCGGAGCTTAGTTTTCGCAATACACGAAAAATATCAATTGCACTGCAGCGAAGAAGAGCTAGTGAACGCGACGCTACTTATATGGTCGCAACTACACGGGATTATAACTCTGAGAAATTCTGGCTTGATAGGCGCAGCTGTCAGCCATCAGAACTGGCCTGAAAAATGTGGCTTGGCTGATGAGTCGCAGGTGAAAAAACTAATAGAAGATCATGTACAAATAATGGTAAATGGCATGCTTAGTAGTTCGCGCGGAAAGAGCGAACAATAGGCCTAGCAGAATTGAGTGCTGCCTAACTATCGAGCCCCATTGCCTTGCGGATCATCTGATTCTTGATCGGCGTCATCTTATTCGCTGCATTCATACCGATGTTACGTATCCAGCGTATGCCGAGATCTTGTTGTGCGAAAAGCCGTTTAAACCCTTCCATTAGCCACATCATCGAAAGATTGCTGCCTTTACGCCTGCGTTGGTAGCGAAGCAATACCATAGGATCAGCGACAGACCTGCCTGCCTCTATACCACGCTGTAATTCCTCTGCTAGTGCTTTGGCATCCAACAGACCCAGATTCACACCCTGACCTGCTAGGGGATGAATGGTATGGGCGGCATCACCCACAAGCACAACACCCTCCTTCACGTAGTCGAGGGCATGACGTTGTCTGAGAGGAAAAACGAAGCGTGCGTCACTCCACTCAATAGCGCCAAGTTTAAATTCTAACGCCGCAGCAAGTTCCGAATTGAATTCGTCTTCACTCAAAGACATAGCTCGCTCTGCCTGATCCGGCTCCATTGACCAAACGATGGAGCAGAAATGCTCGGCGTCATCGTCATGTGTAGCATTGAGCGGCAAGAAGGCGAGCGGCCCGGTTTCCATGAAACGCTGTAGTGCAGTGTTGCGATGTGCTTGCTGCGTACGTACTGTAGTTACCAATGCGTGTTGCTCGTAGTCCCATTCACGACACTCGAAATTAGCGAGCTGTCTTAGCTTCGAGTTTGCACCGTCCGCCGCAATAATCAGAGCTGCACGAATTACCTGTCCATCGTCGGCGTTTAGTTTAACGATTGAGCCATCTTCTCGCTCAATGCGCTCGAAGGATTCTATGGAGAATGGCGTTATTGGGAATACATTCTCAAGCTGCGCTATGCGCTTGTGCAGAGCCGCCAGGATAATCGAGTTTTCTACGATGCTACCTAGTTCGGGCTGATTGATTTCAGCGGCAGAAAATTCGATTGAACCGGTTCCCTCAGCGTCCCACACTTCCATCGCCGTATAGTTGCAGACTCGCGCAGCTTGCATGTCCTCCCAGACTCCAAGCTGGCGAAAGAGTTGCTGCGATGCCGAGCTGATTGCACTAACTCGAGGGTCAAACTTTTCACTGCTGCGACTTTGACTCTTGCCTTCATTTCCATGGACAAGGGGATTGCGGTCTAGCAATGCGATGCGCAGCGAAGACTCAGCTAGAAGGCACGCGAGACTAGCTCCAACCATACCCGCGCCGGCTATGACTATATCGAACTCATTGACATCTACATCAGACATAGCTTCCTATTATAGGCTGTGTAAGCCTTATTCCCTAGGATGCTCTGCTCGATTCTAGCGCCGCCCTAGCTTATCCCCTATTCTGCGGCTCAGGACACTTTGAAGGGAGGCCTCTGGTTTCAGGAGTTCACATTTACTGCTAGACTGCTGCGCTTGTGGCGATTTATATAGACCGTATAGAGAGTGGGGATTGAACATGAGCAATATTGTTAGCGCCGATCAGATCAACAATTACGTAGGCCAAGAAGTTGGAGTCACCGATTGGATTGAAATCGATCAGGATAGGATTAATAAGTTTGCCGATGCGACCGGCGACCATCAGTATATCCATATCGATCCAGAGCGGGCCGCACAGACTCCTTTTGGTACCACGATAGCTCATGGCTTCCTCACGCTATCACTGATGAGCATGCTTAGCGCAGAAAATGGCGGAATCAAACTCGAGAACGCAGTAATGGGAATCAATTATGGCTTGGACAAAGTCCGCTTCATAAATCCCGTAAAGGTTGGCAGCAAGATTCGTGCTCGGTTCCAATTAGTCAGCAGCGAGGAAAAGAAGCCCAAACACTATCTGATTAAGCACAACGTGACTATCGATATAGAAGGCGAAGACAAACCTGCCCTGATAGCCGAATGGTTAGGTATGACGGTCATAGCTTAAGGCATTACGGCTTAATATCGGCGCCTCAGCGTAATACAACAGCTGCCGGAAATTTAAACTAGAGAGTTCGAATCATGAAGAAATCACTGCTAGCTCTGCTGCCTTTTCTTACCGCCTGTGCAGGAGAGCCACCAGAGAATATTGGTATTAGAGAAGGGCGCTTAACTGCCTGTCCTGATTCACCAAACTGCGTATCGAGTTATGAAAGCAGCGAAGAGCACTCTATCGCTGCCTTAGACGCAAACCTGAATCAGATTCAACAAATACTCCTCGCAATGGACGAAGCGAATATCGTCGAACAATCCAGTAATTACCTTTATGCGGAGTTCACCAGCAGCCTCATGGGCTATGTTGATGATGTAGAATTTTTGTACGATGCAGCGAGCGATAGCACCCAAGTGAGATCTGCATCTCGTGTCGGCTATAGCGATATGGGCGCAAATCGCAAGCGCATTGAAACAATCCGCGCCCAACTCTAACACACTGATTTAACAGCTTTATATCACCACCTCTTTGCTTCGATTCAAGTCGATAACAATCTTGCTTGACTTTTGAGCAGCAGATGCTATTTTTATCGCATAGTGCTGTTTTTATAACACCAACCTAATTCCTCAAAGGAGAGCCCAATGCCATTGTCTTCACAGCTCAGCCGCCGCGAACGCCAAATCATGGATATCGTCTATGAACTGGGTGAGGCCTCTGCCAAGGATATGGAGGCTCACCTTCCCAATCCTCCAGGCTATTCGGCG
>Ga0316189_10006668_pt1 | contig 10985 bp, 8 predicted proteins | sample LowCovwburrow_MG_FD_204930 | JGI IMG/M metagenome (GOLD analysis project Ga0316189, IMG submission 204930) | Coastal sediment microbial communities from Maine, United States - Lowes Cove worm burrow | ecosystem: Environmental > Aquatic > Marine > Coastal > Sediment | place: USA: Maine... | reverse complement strand
AATGTTATTTAATGACCGGTGATTTCGATTATCTTATGCGAGTCGTTGTGCCGGACTTGCGCAGTTACCAGAAGTTTTTGGATGAGAGTCTCACACCCACAGCTGGCATAGATAACATTCGCAGCAGCTTCTCGATAAAACAGGTTGAGTACCGAACGGCATTGCCACTCAACCATTTGGAGGTCGAATGATACCGGTTACAGGGTGCCGGGCCCGACCGATTGCACAGGGTGGCGGTGGGGAATTGCCGGGCGTGTGAATCCGTGCAGTTGCCTGTGCAATAAAGGAGGTGGAGCCAATGCTCGGTATGCCGGGTCTTCATAGCTGGATCAGGCAACTGCCTGAACCGGCACGCACCGATGTGTTGGCCGCGATGCGTCCTCGCGGGGTCACTGAAGGGGCGTCGGTCTACACGCTGGGCTCACTGCCGAACGAGTGTTATATGATCGACAGCGGCAGGGTCCGCGTTTGCAATTTCTCCGATACCGGCAAGGAAGTCTGCATGGGCGAATTGTTTAGCGGCGATTGCATCGCAGAACTGGGCATGATCGATGGCCTGCCTCGCTTCAACAATGCCTTTGCCGCGGAAGACAGCGTGGTGCTGGTTTTGAAAAAAGCGGATTTTGACCGGCTCTACGAGCAGCATGTAGTCATCGCGCGCCAGCTCAATCTATTCCTTGCCCACCGGGTGCGATACCTCTATGTAAGCGCCGAGGATGCCAGGGCACTATCCCTGAACCAGCGGCTGGCGCGAATGCTCAGCCGCATGGGCTGGGGAAGTGGTGTTCGCGGGGAAAACGGCGAAATACTGATTGAATCAGTGTCACATGAAACCCTGGGCCATATGCTCGGCGCAACGCGCCAGGCGGTTAGCCGCGAGATGAAGATTCTGGAGAAAGCGGGCCTGGTACGGGTGAGTTATAGCAGGGTGTATATCCCCGACATCAAGGCCCTGGTCAGTAAGTTTGAAAACCTGCTCGGGGGCGAAAACATCGTGCCGGACTACCGTGACTGAATCCCCCATTTTTATTCTCCTCAAAGGTCCCTGAAGCCGCCGCGATCAGCACTGGTGGCAAAGGCCGCATAGGCTTTCAGTGCCCGGGTGATCACCCGGGTGCGTTTGCCCACCGGTTTCCAGGCCTGGTCGGCGGGCAGGGCTTCCATGGCGGCGCGGCGCTGGGCCAGTTCCTCATCGCTGATCGCCACATTGATGCTGCGCGCGGGAATATCGATCTCGATAGTGTCGCCATCGCGCACCAGGGCCAGGGCGCCCTTGTTGGCTGCCTCAGGCGACACGTGGCCGATGGACAAGCCGGCAGTGGCACCGGAATAGCGGCCGTCGGTGATCAGGGCGCAGCTGCCGTCGATGCCCTGGGCCTTCAGGCTCATGGTGGGTTTGAGCATTTCCTGCATGCCCGGCCCACCCTTGGGGCCCTCGTAGCGGATAATGACCGCGGTACCTTCCTCGATTTCCCCGCTGTCGATGGCGTTCAGCGCGGTCTCCTGCTGATCAAACACACGGGCAGTGCCACTGTACTTGTACATATGCTCCTTTACCGCGCCAGTCTTTACGATACAGCCGTTTTCGGAAATGTTGCCAAACAGCACGGCCAGGCCGCCCTCTTTGCTGTAGGGGTGATCGATATCACGAATACAGCCGTTGCTGCGATCAAGGTCCATCTCCTCCCAGCGCTCTTCCTGGCCATAGGCCCTTATAGTGCGCACACCGCCTGGCGCGGCGCGATAGAACTTATTCACCTCGGGATCCTGGCTGCGGACGTAATCCCATTTGTCCAGTACTTCCCCCAGGCTCTTACCCGTTACTGACCGGGTCGTGGTATCGATTTGGCCTGCGCGCTCCAGCTCACCGAGGATGCCGATAATGCCTCCGGCACGGTGCACATCTTCCATGTAGTAATCCGGTGTGGCGGGGGAAACCTTACACAGGTGGGGAATTTGCCGCGACAGGCGATCCATATCCGCCATGGTGAAGTCCACCTCGGCTTCCTGTGCCAGGGCCAACAGATGCAGGATAGTATTGGTGGAGCCACCCATGGCGATATCTACCTTCATGGCATTTTCGAACGCTTTGAAGGTGGCGATATTGCGCGGCAGCACGCTGTCGTCTTCTTCCAGGTAATAGCCTTTGGCATTGGCCACGATCTGTTGAGCTGCATTGATGAATAACTGCTTGCGGTCAACGTGGGTGGCCAGCAGCGACCCATTACCTGGCAGTGCCAGGCCCAGGGCTTCGGCCAAACAGTTCATGGAGTTGGCGGTAAACATGCCGGAGCAGGAACCGCATGTGGGGCAGGCGCTGCCCTCCAATTCATCCATGTCACTGGCAATCATCAGGGGGTCGAACGCAGCGACATAGGTGTCAATCGGGTCCACGCGCTTGAGCTTGCCGTCCTTTTCCAGACGACCTGCCTCCATCGGCCCCCCCGAGACGTAAATCACCGGGATATTGAGGCGAAGTCCGGCCATTAACATCCCCGGGGTGATCTTGTCGCAGTTTGATATGCAGATAATGGCGTCCACACAGTGGGCGTTGGCCATATATTCGATGCTATCGGCGATAATCTCCCGACTGGGCAGGCTGTACAGCATGCCGTCGTGACCCATGGCGATACCATCATCGATGGCTATTGTGTTGAATTCCCGAGGTACACCGCCGGCTTCCCAGATGGCGTCACAGACCAGCCTGCCCACTTCCTGCAGGTGCACATGGCCGGGTACAAATTCGGTGAAGGAGTTGGCCACGGCAATGATCGGTTTGCCGAAGTCGTCGGGTTTCATGCCACCGGCCTGCCATAGCGACCGCGCGGCCGCGGCGGTTTTTCCCTTGGTTACTTTATCGGAACGAAAATTGCGCATGATGCTCTCTCCATTAGGTTATCTCTGTAGCGAGCGAGGGCTGCCGTTAACCCGACAGCTATGTTGAGTGTTCCATACTGCGACCTGTCGGTGAGGTAGTCTGCAATGTTCATGACAATGGAGGAAAAGAATCCACCCTGGTCATGCTCTCTCCCGTATCGATCAGTCATCGTAATGTCTACTTTCGTTTTCGATAGGTCGGTTGTCACGGCAGCAGTGCCACTGCCCCCATCAGGATCAGGGTGGATGCAACGGGAATCACCACGGTAATCATGCCCACGTCGCGGTAGGCGTCCTTGTGGGTCAGCTGGGTGATGGTGAGCATGGCCACGATGGCGCCGCAGTGGGGCAGGGAGTCAAAGCCGCCACTGGCCATGGTGGCCAGACGGTGCAGGGTCTGGGGCTCAATGCCCATTTCCAGGTAGGCGGGTGCCATCGTTTGCATGAAGATCTGCAGACCACCGGAGGAGGAGCCCGTAATCGCCGATACCAGGCTCACCGAGGAAAACATTGAGACCAGGGGCGGCAGGCTGGATTCCAGCATTAGCTGGGTGAACTGGCCAAATACGGCGGTTTGCGTTACCACGCCGCCGAAGCCGATGACGGCGGCGGTGTTGATCAGTGGCATGACGGCGTCCTGGGTGCCTGAACCAACAACGTGCAGGGCGTGGCGCCGCACAGTGGCGAACAGCAGTGATGCCAGCAGGGTTCCGCTCAACAGGGCGATGCTGGGCCACACCACCGGTTGGCTGTTGGCAAAATGCAGCAGTTGTATCGCCGGCGTGTCGGCGGCGAGGGCCTCGGGTGCCAGCGACATGGTAATCACCCGGGGCATAATAATAGTCAGCAGAACCAGGGTCAGTGGTAGGCAGGAAAGCAGCCAGTGTGGGTAGTCGGCCTCATCGACCTCGCCAATCCGGTCCCTGGGGCCCGCCACGAAGCCCTCGCCGCGGTCCGCGGCCTGCCTGCGCATACGCTCGAGATACCACATGCCGCCGCCAAACATCATCGCGCCGCCCGCCAGGCCGAGCCAGAAGCCGGCAAACAGGTCTGTGCCCAGGGCGACCGAGGCAATCACGTTCTGGATGGAGGGAGTGCCGGGCAGCGCGCTGAGGGTAAAAGTCCCCGAGCCCAGGGCGAGAGCGGCACAGAACAATCGCTTGGGAATATTGGCCTGCTGGAACAGTTTAAGGCCCAGCGGGTACATTGCGAACACCACCACGAACACCACCACGCCGCCATAAGTGAGCAGGGCGCAGGCCAGGGTGGTAATCCACAGCGCCCGGTGCGCGCCCATTACCCGTACCAGTGCCATGGCAATGCTGGCAGCGGCGTGGCTTTCACCCATCACCCGCCCGAACATGGCGCCAGCCGCAAACAGCAGGAAGAACTTGCCGGCAAAGGTGAAGGCGCCCAGCGGGCCGAAGGAAAAGTATTCAGTGAGGCCCTGGGCCAGCGGCAGGCCATTGGTGACGATAACCAAAACTGAACACAGCAGTGCGGCGAAGATGATGTCCACGCCGCGCAGTGCCAGCCAGATGAGTAGTGCAACGCTACCTAGCAGTCCTGCATATTCCATGAGCTTGTATTCCTTTTATCATTATTATGGGCAACTGCTTAACGTTGCTCCAGGGGTTAGTGAGCGCCGCGAGGAGATGACAGTGTAGCACAAAAGAAATATATTTTCGATAACGAAAAATACGTGTATGATCGAGCACTAACCATTTCCCAACTTGACCCGGTGACCAAATGAAAACGAAAGGCCCTGTCGGTAATGACATCAAGCTGCCGAATGGCAGTATAGCCCCGCTCTCCGCTGCCTACCGTGGCGGTGGCCTGGTGTTTACCTCCGGGCAATTGGCCTTTGACGAAAACGGGCAGCTGTTTACCGGCGATGTAGGCGAGCAGACGCGCCTGTGCCTGGAGAGCATCCGCAGCCTGCTGGCCGCGGAGGGGTTGGGTGTAGAGGATATTCTCAAGGTCACGATATGGTTGACCGACGTAGCGGACTTTGCCGGCTTTAATGCAGCCTACACGGATTTTTTTGGCGACCATCGCCCGGCGCGCTCAACCGTGCGTTCCGATCTTATGTTGCCGGGTGCAAAAGTGGAAATCGAGGCTATCGCGGCTTACTAAAACTCCGGATACAGGCCCGCTACCAGCGGCGGATATTCCCCATAGCACTGACAACCTGTGTTGTCAGGAATTTTTCGTATAAAAATATATTTTCGATAACGAAATATATATGATATAGTCGAAAACAATTTCATCGGTAGATAACGAGAATCAGGCCAAGTGGAAGCTTTTGACATCATTATTATTGGAGCAGGCATGGCCGGCGCATCGGTCGCCAGCGAGCTCAGTGGCCAGGCGCGGGTGCTGCTGCTGGAGCGCGAGCAGCAGCCGGGTTACCACTCGACCGGACGATCTGCCGCCGCCTTCATCCCCTCTTATGGCTCCGATAACCCCACACTGCGCCTGCTATCCAATCACAGCCTGGATTTTATGCTGAACCCGCCGGGGGAACTGGGCTGTGGAGAATTGCTCCGCCGTCGGGGCCTACTCACCCTCTGTACGCCTGATCACGCGCCTCAGCTGGAGCGTGAATATGCGCGTCAACTCGGCAGCTTTCCTTCACTTCTGCCCGCGGACCACGATTTTATTCGGGCGCAGGTCCCGCTGGTCACCGATGAATATGCGCGTGGCGGATGGTTCGAGCCGGACGTCTACGACATCGATGTGAATGCACTGCACGAGGGCTACCTGCGGGATTTGCGGCGGCAGGGTGGGCAGATAGTGAACGAAGTGGAAGTTCAAAACATCAGCCGCGAAAAGGATATGTGGCGAATCGATGCGTCAGATGCGAGCTACTCCGCTCCTGTGCTGGTCAATGCAGCCGGCGCATGGGCGGACGAGGTTGCGGCCCTTGCCGGTATACAAACTATTGGGTTGGCGCCATTGCGCCGCACCGCCGTGCTGCTTGACCCGCCGGCGGGCTGCGATGTGTCCGCCTGGCCGCTGGTGATAGCCAGCGACGGCTCTTTCTATTTCAAGCCCGACGCCGGTCTCATTTTGGTATCCCCCGCGGATGAGCATCCCTCCGCACCCTGCGACGCCCAGCCGGAAGAACTGGACATTGCCTATGCGGTTCACTTTGCCCAGCAGGCCCTGCAGCTTCATGTGCGACAGGTAAAGCATAGCTGGGCCGGGCTGCGTAATTTTGCCCCTGACCGGACGCCGGTGATTGGTTTCGCTGCGGACGCCGAGGGCTTTTTCTGGCTGGCGGGGCAGGGTGGGCACGGTATCCAGACAGCGCCAGCGGCAGCAAGGCTGGCTGCCGGCCTGCTGTTGGGTGGCGGGATTCCAAATGATTTGCAGCAGGCGGGTTTTGATCCCGCGTGGGTGTCGCCACAGCGGTTTTCGCGGTCTGGAAACACCCAAACAAACGTTCAAACCACAGTTTCATAATAACTCCATGATGAGGATTCATCCCATGCGCAAAACACTAATAGCAGTTCAGGTCGGCGCCCTTGCGGCCCTTGCCACCCACCCGGCTTTGAGTCAGGAGTCATCAGGCTTTGCTTTGGAAGAGGTGGTAGTGACCGCCCAGAAACGTGTCGAGGACGCACAGGACATACCGATCTCGGTGCAGGCCTTCTCCTCCAGCGCTATAGACAAGCTCGGAGCCAATAACCTCAGCGACCTGAGCGAGGCTGCACCATCTCTGGATATCGGGGGACTGGGCAAGGGCAGTCAACAGTGGATGGGGATGCGCGGGGTGACCGACTTTGCCCGCAACGTGGGCATCGACGCCCGCATGGGTGTGTATATCGACGGGGTTTTCCAGGGTCGGTCCTACTCCGCCGACGTGCCGCTGCTGGGCCTGGAAAGCGTGGAGTTACTTCGTGGCCCCCAGGGCACGCTGTTCGGCAAGAACACCGAAACGGGGGCGATCAGCCTGAATACCAAGAAACCCACCGAGGACTTCGAGGCAGAAGTAGGGGCCGAATATGGCCGTTACGAGATGGGTAAATTTACCGGCTATATCAACGGTGCGCTCACTGACACTCTGTTTGCGTCGGCCTCCGGGTCCTACCAGGAGGGTGATGGCTACTACGACAATATCTTCCTCAACAAGGATGTGGGCGACTGGGATACCACCGCGGGCCGCGTTCAATTGCGCTGGCTGCCCAGCGACATGTTCGATATTCGACTGTCCGGAGACTATACCGAAAAACACAGCGACCAGCCTCTTGCCACTAACGCCGATTTGCAGCCCTACAAGACGCAGCAGAACTTTGTCACCACGGACGACTCCAAAAACTGGGGTACGGCGTTAACTGCTGACGTTTTTCTGGACGGGGACTATACCTTTACCTCTATCTCCGCGTTTCGGCACAACGAGTTTGAAACGCTGGCCGATGACGATTACACCCCTGCGGAACTGGTGTGGGTAAACTTCAATGAAGACTCTGACCAGTACTCTCAGGAGTTTCGTCTGGCCTCGCCGGTAGAGGAAAAATATGACTGGGTTGGCGGCGTGTACTATTTCTATAATGACCTGTCCAGTGCACGCAACGTTGCTCTCGGGGAAACGCTTATCGCCAATCTTTCCCCTGCCCTCGCGCCCTTTGCCGGCGCCATCTCCGGTTTTACTGAGGTGCCCAATAAACTTACCGTTGAGACCTGGGCGGCCTACGTCCACGGCAACTACCGCTTCACCCCGGACATAGAGCTTACCGCGGGTATCCGCTATACCAACGAGGGAAAGGACCTGGATAGGTGGTCCCAGATCAGCTACCCCAACGATCCGGCGGTGGCGGCGGGGCTGGAGGCTGCGACCGGGCAGCCCTTTACCCAGGCCCCGGGCTTCCTCCTGGGCGCCATCAATTATGACCAGTTCAGCGACGACCGGAACGATGACGACTGGTCGCCCACCGTGGGGCTGAACTATTTCCTCGAAGAAGAGATCATGCTGTACGTCAAGTACGCCCGTGGTAACAAGAGCGGTGGCTGGAACGCGGATTTCATGACCGACGGCCTTGAATACTTCAGTTACGAGCCGGAATCGGTTGACAGCTTCGAGGCCGGAATCAAATCCACCCTGCTGGACGACAGCCTGCGCCTGAATGCGAGCTACTACTACTCGGAGTACGATGATTTCCAGGTGTTCCAGACGGTATTTAATTCAACCGACAACCCTTCGGTGCAGTTGACCAATGCTGGTGCCGTCACCAACCAGGGCGTGGAGCTGGAATCCGTGTGGATTCCCATGGACCGCCTGCAGTTCACCCTGAATGCGGCCTGGCTGGACACAGAGTATGACAAGTTCGTGAACCAGGACGGAAGTGACTTCAGCGGCAATGAGCTGCCGTTTTCACCCGAGTGGAAGATCTATGCAGGTGGCCAGTACATCCAGCCGGTGGGCAGTTTTGGTGACCTGACCTTCAACGTCGCCTATGCATATACTGACGACCAGTATACCGACCCGAGCAACGTCGAACCGTTCGTCCTGGATTCCTATGGTTTGTGGAACGCCCGGGCAACACTGACGCCGGCCAGCGAGGCCTGGGAAGTGTCGCTCTGGGGTAAAAACCTCGGCGACGAAGAGTATGAGGTGCAGAGTAACCTGAACCTGTTGGGCACTCCGCGCTTTACCTGGGGTTCACCACAGATGTACGGCATCAGCGCCAAGTACTTCTTCGGAAGTTAACCCTTGTTTGGCCACTTCGGTGGCCCTTTTTTTGGGTTGCTACAATGACCAGGTAACGGGTCCGATCCGGGAGCGCGTCCATGCTGAGTCGTCTTGTCAAAGTCTACATTGTGCCCGCCGCGGTGTTCATTTCCGTAGTCATGGGCGGCGGCTACGGTACCGGGCGCGAGGTGGTCGAATTCTTCACCCGCTATGGTCTTTTGGGTGGCCTATTGGGCATAGCCGTTGCCGCCTGCGTGTTCGCGCTAGTGCTGGCCTGCACCTACGAGTTCGCGCGGGTGTTCCAGGTCTACGATTACCGCACATTTTTCGGCAAGCTCATCGGTCCCTTCTGGATCTGCTTTGAAATTCTCTACCTGCTGTTGTTTCTGCTGGTGTTGGGAGTGGTCAGCTCGGCTGCAGGCAATATCATGGAGGAGGAGTTCGGCATTTCCAGTCTCGTTGGGATGGCCGGCGTACTGGTGCTGGTGGTCGCGCTGGTGTATTTCGGGCGCGAGGCGGTGGAGAAAGTCCTCACCCTGTGGTCGATCGGCATGTACTTGGTGTTTGTTCTCTACTTTTACCAGGTCATGGACCATGGCGAGATCAATGTCCTGGAAACGGTAAAAAAGGGTGCCGTCGAAGTCGGCTGGCTGCAGGGTGGCGTTTTGTATGCCATGTATAACCTGGCCATCGCGCCGGTACTGCTTTTTTCAACCCGGTCCATCCAGTCACGTTCAGAGGCCATACTGGCCGGCATATTCACTGGGGTGGCCGTGATGGTGCCCGCCGTCCTGTTCCACGTCAGCTATGCGGTGGGATATCCCGCTGTGCTGGAAGAACCGGTACCTAATTACTGGATGATGTCCAACTATACCACTCCCCTGTTGCTGGGTATTTTCCTGGTTGCCCTGCTCGGTACCCTGGTGGAAACCGGGGCAGGGCTGGTGCAAGGCCTTATCGAGCGCATTGAGGCGGTGCTGAAGCCGGGTGAGGGCGAGGCGTTGGGTCATCCCGCGAGAGCCGCAATTGCGATTGTGACTCTCGGCCTCGGCGGAGTGCTGGGTTCAATGGGCATTGTCTCTTTGGTGGCAAAGGGGTACTCGGCACTATCTGTGGGCTTTGCGCTGGTCTATATCATTCCCATCTGCACCCTGGGTATCGTGAAAATATTAAAATCGTCATAAATGGATCGAAGAAATGCTGGATTTGTTATGTCGTAAGTCGCGTAGTGGCGACGTTGATGTGAATCTTGCCATGCGCCATTTGGCCACTCACGAATGGGGGCGAGCCAGAATGGCCCTTGAAAGAGGTTTGGCCAAGGGGCGACTGTCAGAGCCCGAGCGGGCCCGTATTCTGTTGCAGGAAGTCTGTGATCGACTGGGCCTCAGGGGTACGTTGAAGCTGTGATTAAAGCGTTTGCACTTATATCTATATTGTTACTTCCCCAGTTTGGCTGGAGCGAAACGCCGCCGGCGGTGGATAGCGTTTATTTCGGCGGCGATATCCTCACGATGGCCGGTGCGATCCCAGGCTATGCGGAGGCTGTCGCTATCAGGGACGGGGTGATCGCCTATGTGGGTTCCCGCGCGGGTGCCGACCAGCTGCGCGGCAGCGCGACCCGGATGGTGGACCTGCAGGGTCGCGCGCTGCTACCTGGGTTTATCGATCCCCACAGTCATATCATGCTCTACGTGGTGCAAATGGACTGGGCGAATCTCTATGCGCCACCGATGGGCTCTGTCACCAGTATTGACGGTATTATCGCGGCTCTCAAGGTAAACCAGCAGCGCCTGAGCATGCTGACCGATGCCTGGCTGTTCGGCATGGGTTATGACGCGGATCTGCTGGAAGAGCAGCGCCATCCCAGCGCGGCCGATCTTGACCGGGCCTTTCCGGATACGCCGGTGGTCATCATGCATGTCTCCGGGCATATGGTGGTTGCCAACTCGGCAGCCATGGCTGCCAAGGGCGTTACCGCCGATACAGCCGACCCGCCCGGCGGCGTTATAGTGCGCAAGCCAGGCAGCAGCGAACCGCAAGGTTTGTTTCAGGAGATAGCACTGCAGACATTCTTTCTGGACGAACTCGTGCCAAAGCTGCCTGTTCAGACCCAGGCCGAGAAACTGGAGAAGGCCCTGCATTACTATGCCAGCTTTGGCCTGACTACCGCGCAGGAAGGCGGCCTGGTCTCGGCGCAACTCGAGGTGGCACGTTATGCCGCCTCGCATGACATGCTGCCTATCGACCTGGTTGTCCTGCCGGTGGCGCAATATGCCGGTGCGCTGGTACAGAACGAGGACACCGAGTGGGGCGTTTACGACGGGCGCCTGAAACTGGGCGGCCTCAAAATCACCCTCGATGGTTCGCCCCAGGGCAAGACGGCGTTTTTGACAGCCCCCTACCTGACCCCGGT
>Ga0316189_10006666_pt1 | contig 10987 bp, 8 predicted proteins | sample LowCovwburrow_MG_FD_204930 | JGI IMG/M metagenome (GOLD analysis project Ga0316189, IMG submission 204930) | Coastal sediment microbial communities from Maine, United States - Lowes Cove worm burrow | ecosystem: Environmental > Aquatic > Marine > Coastal > Sediment | place: USA: Maine... | reverse complement strand
TTCCGGAAGACGCTTCGTTTTTGGGTTTGGAAGCCTTTAAATGGTTCATCATCATAGTGCTTGCGCTGGTTTGCTGGCCTGTTTATCGTCTTATTGGCATTTTGTTGGCCAGGATATTCAGTTCTCCAAAAAAAGAAACCTACCCGCTCATCAGGAGTATCTTCACCGGACCTATAGTCTTTATCGCCATTTTGCTCACAACGGGAGTGGTAGTCGAACGCCTGGGCGCCGGGGCCCTGGCGCAGGAAGTGTTGAAGGCAAAAACCCTTAGCACGGTGGCCTTAATTTGGGTGTTTTGGGCCATCGCCAACCTGGTCAAATCTTATCAGCAGGATAAACTGAACAAGGCGGGCCGCCCCGGGGCAGCAAAACTGATGCAACCGCTGACAACACTGGCCAAAATTCTTATTTTTATTTTTGGTCTGCTTTTTTGGCTGAATAACATCGGGGTTAACATTACCACCGTACTGGCCGGTCTCGGTGTCGGCGGTCTGGCTGTCGCACTGGCTTTACAAAAACCGATTGAAGACATGATGGGTGCCTTGACTATTTTTTCCCAGGCATCAATGCGTGTAGGCGACTTCTGTCGCTATGGAACTGAATTGGGCGTTGTCGAAGACATCGGCCTTAGAACCACCCGCTTCCGTACACTTACCAACACCGTGGTTTCGATACCCAATGCACTCATTGCTTCAGTGGAGGTCGAGAACCTGTCCTACCGGACCAAGATCCGCTACTGGCCTACGCTTCGACTCAAATATGATACGACACCTGACCAGCTACGATTGATAGGGACGAGGATTAAAGAGGCGCTGGAGCAAAACGAACAGGTTCATGAAGACCCAATACGTGTGCGCTTCACAGACTTTGGCGATGACGCCTTGTTAATCAAGGTGCATTCGTTCATCAAAACCACCGATTTTAACGAGTTTTTGGCGATTGCTGAGGAAATCAATATCCAGATAATGGAGATCGTTAAGTCTTCGGGTGCTTCATTTGCCCTGCCGGGCAGAGCCATTTTTATGGAAGGCGATAAAGCTTAGATGTTGGTCTGTGGGACAAATTGGCATAGGCCGCTTTCCTGACGCGAGCAGCCCTCATGACTTTGTAAATTGCACTGATTCAAAGCAAGGATATACGCCGTCTGCGTTAGGCATATGTGTTTTCAGGAGGCTAGTAATATGTTCAAGTTTTTGAAAAATGCAATTGTTCGCGGTCACGCTGGATGAGTGCTCACTGGCTTTAACGCATTTTGGACTCGGCATCTCAGAGGCCCTGCAAAAACGTGATCCTGGTCAATAACCATGTAAGAGTTTGAAGCAATTTGAGTCTTACTTTTTGGTATTTGATCATTGCGAAAATACTACTGGTTGGCCCGCACGTGTTATGGTCATATGGCTATTTGCAGCGAAAATGACGTGGGATTATTTTTCAGGATACCTAAACTGAAAAGATCGATGTTGTGCTCACAGTGCAGGCGATTGGCACAGGCGTGATGGTCACGCCGCTGTTTTGCCGGTTATGATTATCTCAGCGGCTACCTTACGCCGTGGTTCGCCGCTGGCCTATTCTGCGCATGCCGCACCTGGTTATCGCTGGTGGAGAGGAGACCCTAAATGAACAACGTCAATGTAGACACAATTCTTGAGCAGTTTCCCGGCTTGCTTAACTGGCATTCAGGGAATGAGTCAGCCACTGCTGACAAGCCCTGCTCAAGCGCCAACCCGGTCACCAATGGCATATGCTTCTGCGAGGATCAGCCACATATTGAAAATTGCCTTAAGCGGGGGGTTGCAATACTTGTTGTAAGCCCCGCACACGCTGACGCCGCTGCAACTCTTAATTCAGGAAGCTGTGCAATCCTGAGCAGTGCTGAGCTTCACGCTGCGATGGCAAAGCTGAACACCGCATTTTTCTTGCCCCGATGGGGACGGGAAGTTTTTGGTGAAGAGCGGATTCACCCGTCGGCAACCATTCATCCAAGTGCCAAACTACATGCGAGCGTTGTGGTTCAGCCAAATGCGGTGATTGGACCGGATGTAAGCATTGATGAACAATCCATCATCGGGGCCAATACAACGCTTGAAGGAAACATCACCATCGGCAAGCGCTGTTTTATTAAATCCAATGTTTTTATTGGTCATACGGTTCAGATCGGTGATGACTGTCGCGTCGAACCAAATTCTGCGATTGGAACGGATGGTTTTGGTTATGGCACAGACAAGAATGGCCAACATTTCGCCAAACCACATTTTGGCAAAGTCATACTTCAAGACCGGGTGGAAATAGGCTGCAGTGTTCATGTTGACCGGGGTACTTTTGAAGATACGGTGATTGGTGAAGGCACCAAAGTTGACAACCATTGCCATTTTGCGCATAACACCACCATCGGTAAAAATTGCCTGATTACCGCCGGGTTCATCGTTGCCGGCAGTTCCTCATTTGGTGACAATTGCAAATTTGCAGGCCGTGTAAGCGCCAATGGCCACATCAGTGTGTGCGATGACGTGACCATGGGTCCGGTATCTGTGATTAGCAAAAACATCACCGTGCCAGGAATGTACGGCGGTTTTCCACCTGTCGCTTACAAAGACTTTATCAAAAACCAGACATCCACAGCATCCCTGTACGAGATGCGTAGAAGCCTGAATAGGGTCCTCAAGAAAATCGATGTCAAAAAATAGGAATTCCCGGGGTCACTATAAATCCAGCAAACGCGGTTAAGTCCTTGGCTTGAATTGCCAAGCAGTTCCCTGCAAGTCTACGTACAGTAAACCTGTCCCCAACTCTCGACAGGAAAGTACATGAAAAAATATTTCCTTCTGATCCCGCTGGCTCTTTTGACCATCACCTGTGCTGTACTTGAAGGTTTGTTTGAAACCCTTCCGGCACAATTTATCCAGATCAACGGCTTGCTAACCATTGTATGTGTTGGCGTTTTTATCGTCTGGACATTGAAGGTACAGGCTGGAAAACTCAATAAGGACTGATACTCACGTAATGAGTAACAAACCCGGACATCACAATATTACGAGAGACAAGTATCCGTTATGGGTAGGGGGTCGTCGTGGACTTTTACTTTTATTGCTTGTCATTTCAGTCTTGCTGCAGGGTTGTTTTATTGATCGGCTGATCACACTCAGAAGCCAGACCTGTTCCTTTGATGAACATTTTGCAATCAACGTTGACCAGAATCTTGAGGTTGAACTCTACGACCCTGTGCTGCTTGAAAAAGACCTGCGTCTGATCTGGGGTGCGGCACCGACCACGATTTCAACTTCAGACGAGGGTTCCACACTCAGCTATTTGTTTCAGCGCGTGCCGGGTGAAGCACATGGAACCGGGGCCATTTTGCTTGATGAATTTAGTCTTGATTTCGATTTCGTTCCTGTGAGTGGACAATATCGCTTAGCGAAAATCAGCAGCAATGACCTGCCTCCCGAGTTGTTATTGACAGCAACCACCATCAGCTTATCCGGTCTGGATGAGATAACGGCATTTGCCTGTCAGGTCGACATCAACCCATTTACCCGCTCGATGACCCTGCCCCTGGACCAGAGTTGGTTTACCGATATACCCTCACGCGATGAATTGATGACACTTCTTGGTGCACCTGATTCAACGCTGGATGAAGGCAATGGACTGGTTTATCAATACCGCTTAAAAGGCAGTAATGCTGGCAAGCATACGGCGAGTTTTGTGATCTGGTATGACGCAACAGGTGAACGGCCGTTAGCAGTGGAAGCAGCCTTTAACCGGTATCAAATGCATACCGACCTGCAAACTGCACTAATGAAAGTGAAAGTAGAAATCTAAATCACGGCTGGCAAGTCTTTTAGTTTTCTTTACTCTTGCGACGCTTCAGGTCTTCACTAACAAAGCGAATCACCGCTTCAACCAGGGCTTCTCGCGGATAATCATTCTTGTCGACAAATGTTGAGCCGATAAAACTGTGACTCCGCGCTATCGGTACAGCCACGGCCCAGTGGTCAGCGTTTAAAAATCCCATCAGGGTACTGCCAGGAATTACCTGGTCATAGTAAATCAACTGACTGTCGTTACGCGCATCCACCTGGCTGAGCTTTCGATAGGTTGTGCCAAGCACAGACGAAATACGGTCCGGCTCAGGATAGGTCACGAGTGAGTAATAGGCTATATCATCGGGCAAGGGGTTATTCGCCAGCCACGACCTTCGCACCCCGGGCCGCAGGCTTTCGATCGCCCCGCCGTCACCTTCACTGCATTCGGCGCCGGGAAAATGACGGATGATGTTGAGGTCTTTCTGATCGGCAGCATTCGCCAACGGTGAACCGCCAATCGCCCCGGAGGCACTGATCACTGCAACCACGCGCTCTTTTAACTCCGGATAATCGACGATCGCCTGCAAAATATCCGGCGCGCCTTTTGAGTAACCAATCAGCAATATGGGTATGTCATCAAACTCCTCAGGTAAATCTACAATGGCGTTCCGAATCTGAAGGGCGTTTTTTTCAGTACCTGAAAGGCCATCGACCTCCAACAGCTCTGCCTGAAAACCAAAACTTTTCAACAAGTCATCCACGGAGTCATCAATTTCCAGCCACTCTTCAATGCACTCCCAGCCAACACCGGGCACGATCAATGCCAGCACTTTCTGCTCACTAACCCCCAGGTTCACTGGTTCACCACTCCCTGCCGGCTCACCTGCAACACGTGTCAGTGCTTCCTCACACGGGCGGTAATCCGGCCAGTCCTTACCACGCGACTCGAGTACTTCGCAGTAAATCTCCCGAAAACGCCCCCGTTGATCATCAACACCGGCATCAGCCACCGGCACCAGTGCAAGTGGTGGAGAATCGGTCGTCCAGGGATTGAGTGGTTTACTGGCGCAAGCCGTTAAAACAAGCAGAATGGGCAACACTAACAGTCTGATAGCAAAGCGATGGTGACTTCGAGAAACAAAGGGGTACATATTCATGCTCTGTGTCCGGACTCTATGAGCATGCAAGAGTATCACGATGATGATGTCCCACAAATGTGCTGGTTCAACATTCTTTATTCATGCATAATTAGAGACTTGCATCAGCAAAACGATCAACCCGGAGGAAACGTGAAATCCATACACTTGAAATTACTTGCTCTATTGATACTTCTACCTTTACAAGCGACCCTTGCGGCTGACAAGCCCAACATCCTGGTTATCTGGGGTGATGATATCGGCCAGTTCAATGTCAGTGCCTACAACATGGGCATGATGGGTTACAAGACACCAAACATCGATAGCATCGCCAAGGAAGGTGCGGTATTTACTGACTGGTACGGCCAGCAGAGTTGCACAGCAGGTCGTGCCGCTTTCATTACCGGCCAGTCACCGATGCGTACCGGTCTGACCAAGGTCGGGTTGCCCGGCGCGCCAGAGGGTATGAAGGTGGAAGACCCAACCATCGCCGGATTGCTCAAGCCACTCGGATACATGACCGGTCAGTTCGGTAAAAATCACCTGGGTGACCGTGACGAGATGTTGCCCACCAACCATGGCTTCGACGAGTTCTTCGGTAACCTTTACCACCTGAATGCAGAGCAGGAACCCGAGCACCCTGATTATCCGAAAGATCCGGAGTTCAAGAAGAAGTTCGGCCCGCGTGGTGTGATCCACTCCTTCGCCGATGGCCGGATCGAGGACACCGGTCCGTTGACGATCAAGCGTATGGAAACCGTGGATGAGGAAGTTACAACCAGGGCAATGGACTTCATGGAAAGGGCCGTTAAAGCCGACAAGCCCTTCTTCGTCTGGTGGAACAGCACCCGCATGCACATCTGGACACACCTGAAACCTGAGTCAGAGGGAAAGACCGGACTCGGTATTTATGCCGATGGCATGGTCGAACACGATGGCATGGTGGGAGAGTTGCTGGCCAAGCTCAAGGAACTGGGTGTTGAAGACAACACCATCGTCATGTATTCCACCGATAACGGCGCCGAGGTGTTTTCCTGGCCGGACGGCGGCACGACGATGTTCCGCAACGAGAAGGCGACCCAATGGGAAGGTGGTTTCCGCGTCCCAACCGCCATCAAATGGCCCGGCACCATCAAACCCGGCACTGTCATCAATGATATCGGTGCCCATGAAGATATGCTGAGTACACTGCTGGCAGCGGCAGGCCAACCAAATGTTAAAGAGGAATTACTCAAGGGCAAGAAGGTCGGCGGTATGACCTACAAGGTTCACCTGGATGGTTACGACCTCGGACCTGCACTCAGAGGCGAAGCCGAGTGGCCACGCCAGGAGTTCCTCTACTGGACGGATGATGGAAATGTTGCGGCTCTGCGCTACAACAACTGGAAGATCACTTTCCTGCGGCAGGATCACCATGGTATCGATGTCTGGACTCAACCTTTCACCGTGCTGCGTGCACCGATGCTGGCCAATCTGCGTATGGATCCCTTCGAAAAAGCCTGGGAAGAAAGCATCGGTTACAGCCGATGGTGGGTTGACCATATGTTCGTATTTGCGCCCGCCGGTGCTTATGTCGGCCAATGGCTGCAAAGCTTCCGCGAGTTTCCGCCGCGCCAGAAACCCGGCAGCTTCAATCTCGAACGCGTGATGGAAGCGATCGAAAAAGGTGCGGGTGACAAGTAACAACTGATTGGGTCGCCACATAACCACCGGGCAGAGTCAAGCGCCAGAGTAAATTCTCTGGCACTTGACTCTGAACCCGGCTTTTATGGAAAAAATTACATGTCCCCGATCCATCGGGGTTTTTTCAATCCTGCCCATACCTGTTTCCCGCCTGCAGCTAGCGGTTCAAACCACCCATGCACATGTATTTGATTTCCAGGTAGTCCTCAATGCCGTAGCGGGAGCCCTCGCGACCGAGGCCCGATTCCTTGACCCCACCGAAAGGCGCAACTTCGGTTGAAATAATGCCCTCGTTGATACCGACAATACCGTATTCGAGCGCTGCACCCACACGCCAGACACGGGCGGCATCCCGAGTGTAAAAGTAGGCGGCCAGGCCAAACTCAGTATCGTTGGCCATCGCAATGGCCTCTGCTTCGGTTTTGAAACGGAACAATGCTGAAACCGGCCCAAAGGTTTCCTCTTTGGCAATCTTCATATCTGGCGTGATACCGGTCAGTACGGTCGGCTCATAATAGGTGCCGCCCAAGGCGTGGCGTTTTCCGCCAGTAGCCGTAACCGCACCCTTATTCAGTGCATCCTCAATATGCTCTTCGACCTTTGCCAAACCGGCAGCGTTGATCAGGGGGCCCTGGTCATTGCCCTCCTGCGCACCGGCACCAACTTTCATGGCCTCAACCGCTGTGACTAATTTTTCAGCAAACTCGTCATAGATGCCATCCTGGACCAGGAAGCGGTTCACGCAAACACAGGTCTGACCCGTATTGCGGTACTTGGATGCAATGGCACCTTTAACAGCGGCGTCAATATCCGCATCGTCGAATACGATAAAAGGCGCGTTACCACCCAACTCAAGCGATAATTTTTTAACCGTGTCCGCACATTGGCGCATCAGTATCTTGCCGGTGGCCGTTGAGCCGGTAAACGACAGTTTTCTGACGATGGGGTTAGATGTCATTTCAGCACCCACCCCAGGACCGTTTGACGTCGTAATGACAGAAAACACACCAGCAGGTACACCTGCCCGCTTGGCCAGTTCGGCCAGTGCCAGGGCACTCAGTGGAGCCTCTTTGGGAGGTTTCAATATGATCGGGCAACCGGCTGCAAGCGCCGGGCCGACTTTGCGAGTCACCATCGCGATGGGGAAATTCCATGGTGTTATTGCCACACATACACCGATCGGTTGTTTGTCCACCACGATGCGCCGGTCACTAAAAGGTGCGGGTACAAGATCGCCATATACACGTTTGGCCTCCTCACCGAACCACTCGATAAAAGCAGCCCCATAAGCAACCTCACCGCGGCCTTCGAGGATGGGTTTGCCACATTCTGCGGTGAGAATTTGAGCAAGGTCCTCCTGGTTTTCCATCATCAGGAAGTAGAGTTTACGCAAAATGGCAGCCCTTTCTTTTGCGGTCTTTGCGCGCCAGGCAGGCCAGGCCGCATCGGCGGCCTCGATGGCTCTGCGGGTTTCAGTTGCACCCATATCGGGAACAGCAGCAATCACCTCACCCGTGGCAGGGTCCGTGACGTCAAAGCTTGCACCATCATCGGCACCGCACCACTCACCATTAACATAGGCACGGGTCTTCAGAAGACCGGGGTCAGCGAGTTTCAAATCAGATATGTCATTCATGTATAAGCTCCCGGGAGCACTTACAAAGCGCCACCAAAATAGTAATTTGTCAAACGGCTAGCCGGGAACTCCGTATCCATTTGATGCCAGGGCTCAAAGCTCCCGCGGATTACTCCAGTGTACATATTCAATATCATTGATATCGACCGGGCTCGCGGTAACCCACATCACTAACCTGTAGCCATCAGTAAAATAAGGATCACCGGTAAAGTTACCACGCGGCTCATCAATTGGCGCGGGAATGGCGCCTTCCACGTAGGCGAATTTTTCAATTGCCTGTGAATACGCGAGGTCTTCCAGCAGAAACTCACGTGTCTCATCCGTGTCCGGGTCTATCTTGTGAGTAGTGATCGTCTTCTTAGAAAAACGCACGCCTATATCACGGCTGATTTGCCCCAGGAATACCGGTAGACCCTCGTAAGTGACGGGTGACATCCACAAACGCAGGTGGTTACGCTCGTGGATATTGCGACGCGTTTTTTGGAAGGCTACATCCTGTGGGCGGCCGAATACATACAAGCCGCTAACGGGTGAGTACCGGTACTCACCACCGCCGATGAATGAGCGTATCGTTTTCCATGAAGTGCCACCGGTGATGGTTTCCGTCTCGTCCCAGCCTGCCCTGATGAGGGCAGCGTAGACATCTTTATGTTTTCCAATCACAACAAGATTTATAGGGTCACCGTCCCCCTGAGCTTTTTTATCCGTGGTGCAGCAGACCTGGGCAGCCAGGTAGTCCTGCAGTGCTTCAGTATCAAGGTCCTGGAATTCATCGGCAGCATACAGCCCGTACCAGTCCACTTTATAATGATCAATGTTAAGGCCTGGCACCTGAATAAAAAATGTAAATGTCGAGAGTAATTCCTCGCCAATGACGTCAATGTTGAAGGCCTTGGTTCCTTCATCCAAAGTGCTGAACAAAAAACCACTCTTGGTCTCACCCGGCAGGACTCCCGTATCCAGGCTCTGGTTGACAAAACTGACATCCATCGATGGTCGTGATTTGCCACCGGGGATCAGTTTCAAATCCAGGTTGGCGGCTTCGGTCGGTGAAAAATACCCCGGATCAAGCCCGGCAGGAAGAACCGTGACCCTCCGGTCGCTTGTGTTCGTGATTTCCAGCCAAACCGGCTGAACACCGCGCTTATACAGATCGAACCCGAAAATTGCTTTGGTCTCCTTCCTGTCGGGCACTCCAGCGGTAACACTGATGCCATCCTCTACCTGGGTTTGCGCCCGGGCAAGATAATCGCCTGCATCATCTGCTGTAACCGCGGGTGATGAGGCACAGGCATGCAGCAGGAGCAGGCATGCGATTAATAGGGCTGACCTCAAACTCAAAATTTTCATAGGTCGCTTGCCTCATGCCAATTTAACCGGACAGAATCGAGCATTGAATAAGGCTCGCCTGAAAACCACAACACGGCCCTTGAACCATCTGTAAAAAACGGATTGCCGTTGAAATCTGTGACCGGTTGATCAATGGAAATTGACTTGCCGGTATTCGACCAGGCAAGCGCTTGCAGACCCTGCGAGTACCAGATATTCTGCAGCAGGAAACCACGGGCGTCATCGACATCGGGGTCGAGGTGGGCACCTAAAAATACCTGTTCAATATAAGTGCGTTGGCCGACAAAATTGGTAACCTGGCCCATCCAGACCAATTCACCATCAACCCGCATGGGAGCCAACCATAACCTCAATTCGTTACGATCCACGCTGTTCTTGCGCTGGTACCTGAAAACGGCGTCCGGTTTTCGCCCGTATAAGTAATAGGTCGCCTGCCTGTAATCAGTCTTATTCGTATCGGCAACCGTTGTTTCATGCCAACCGGCACGCAGCAAGGCGCGTAAAACATCGATACCATTACCAACGATGACTGCATTTACAGGTAAACCATTCGACTCACCATCCCCGTTGGTAGTGTAGCCCGGTAATTCGCCCAGGCTATGACGAAACTCTACGGTGGTCAGTTCGCGGAATTCTTCCTGGTTGTACAAGCTCTCGAAATCGACTTCTGCATGATCTGGCTTGAAACCGGGAACCTCGATAAAGAAGGCAAAATTCTGCTTGGTTGTTGCACCAAACAGATCGACATTGAAACTCTTGGTACCCGGTCTCAAATGCGTAAAGACAAATCCCGATACCGTTTCGCCCGGCTCAACCAGGCGGGTGATACCGGCACTGTGGAAGCGCTTGTCCATCGCTGCCCGGGCTTTCCTGGAAAAGCCTTTTCTGTGGGTGTATGAAACCTCCAGCGGTGAGAAATAATCGCGGTCAACACTCGCCAGTGCAAAACGAATTCTCTCGTCACCCCGGTTGCTGATCTCCAGCCATATCGGCTGCACTCCACTGTCATAAAGAGGCACCCCAAACAGGGCTTTCGATTCCACGGCACCTGGTACCGCCGCTTTCACGGTTAATGGCTCAAACACCTGAACTTCAGCCCCCTGGCGCAGGGCGTCTACATTCATTGGGGATGGGTTATAAGGGGCCGTGCTGCAAGCCGAAAGCATCAGCAGCAAAACCAGCATGACCAGACGGCTGCCCAAGTCATTTTTACCTTGTTTCATCCAACACCTCTGTTCAGCAGAGAAAGTATATTCCCTCCAAGGATCAGAAGCACGCAAACGGGCTCAGAAACCGGGTTAACCCCTACTCGTAGCGCAAAGCATCGATGGGATTGAGCTGCGCAGCCTTTGCCGCCGGCACAATGCCAAAAACAATACCCA
>Ga0316189_10006662_pt1 | contig 10994 bp, 9 predicted proteins | sample LowCovwburrow_MG_FD_204930 | JGI IMG/M metagenome (GOLD analysis project Ga0316189, IMG submission 204930) | Coastal sediment microbial communities from Maine, United States - Lowes Cove worm burrow | ecosystem: Environmental > Aquatic > Marine > Coastal > Sediment | place: USA: Maine... | reverse complement strand
GTAGTCGTCTGCGCGATGATGGCCTCACCGAATTCACGCTCTTCTGTTGCTGGCCCACCGGTTAATACCGTGTTTAAGCCGTAAGTTTCTGCGGCATAATCGATAACTCTGGCATAACGTTCGGGCCGCCAGTTGCGCCAGTTATTGGCACGCACGCTGGTGCAGGGGTTGATGACCAGGGTGGGTTTGCCGTCGAGTGTCTTTTGCGCAAAAGCAATGTCATCTTCTGATACAGGGATGTCCCACTGCATGAGACGCTCGTCAATGCCTAACACCTGTAAAAACTGGAAGAAAGTATCGAGCACATGAACACGGGGTTCACCAGAGATGCTGGCATTGGTGAACCAGTGCTGAAAATCCCTTGCACGGGTTTTATCGAAACCGATTTTGATCTCAGCTCGGATCATCAAACTGGCGATGCTTGCACGCAGGGCTGCCTGCATATGCAGTAAAACATCGAAGCGTCTGCCCGCCAGTGTGTTGCGTAATTTACTGTATGCGTGTCGGCCTTCACTTTTATCGAAGATAATAAATTCGACGCCATCAATATCGCTGACCAGTGTCGCTTCGGCTTTACCGATAATCCATGTCAGTTTTGTAGTTGGCCACTGATTCTGCAATGTGCGAATAATGGGTACGACATGGGTAACATCGCCTATCGCAGATAGCCTGAGAATGCAGAGCGTTTTTGGCGGTATGACTGGCGGCATGACTGGCTGCGTGATTGACGCTGTATCTGATGATGTGTTCAATGGCAAAGGCATATCTGTAAAGCGTTTACTCGAATAAGTCCCTGGCTTTTTGCAGATCTTCAGGGGTGTCTACCGCGAGCCCCTGGTAGTTATCCAGGGTCGCAACAAAAATAGAAAGGTCATTTTCCAGAGCACGAAGCTGTTCAAGTTTTTCTGTCTGTTCTAGCGGAGTTTGTAGCAACCGCATTAGTTTATTCAATGTCTCTCGTGTGTAGATGTAAACACCGATATGAATCTGTCCTTTTTCAGCCATATCACCATTCTGTTTTACCGGGATCATGTTTCTGGAAAAATACAGAGCTTTTCCGCTGGTTGATGTAACGACCTTTACGTTAGATGGTGCTGCTAGAATTTCTTTGTTAGTACACCAGTGAGACAGTGTTCCCATCTGCGGTTGTTGTTGCTCATTGAATTCATTGACCAGTCGGTCTATATGGTCTGGATTTAGCGTAATCTCGTCACCCTGAATGTTAACGAATATATCCGCATCTGATTGTTGCATAAATTCGGCGATACGATCGGTTCCAGATGCGCAGTTTTCGGAAGTCATGCAGGCGTTGTGTCCAGCAGTGGTAACTACATCGAATATTCGCTGATCATCTGTCAGCACAAAAACGTCGGACAGGGTTGAGCACTGCTTTGTTTTTTCAACGACATGCAGAATCATCGGTTTGCCAGCGATATCGCACAAGGGTTTTCCCGGTAAGCGTGACGATGCGTATCTTGCCGGGATGCAGCCAACGATGTTATTTGCAACAGGGCTATTGGTTATGGTTTTATTATCTTTGCTGTTTTCCATATTTTTCAATCAGTAATCGTTGTATTTGTTATATTACATTCTAAATAAGGCAGTCTTGTTGCAGATCGAGAATAAGAGTGAGTAGATATCATTGGCTAATCAGTTAAAAATCATTAAACGGGGTGCATCAACCATTCTATATGATGCCAGCCTCATAGCTGCTCCAGAATTACAGTTGTTTGATAGCGATTATCACACTAATAGTGAAGATCAGCAAAATAATTCAACATCGCAAGCACGTGCCGTGTCGTCAAATGCAGGTATCGGCAGAGCCAGGGTTGTCTATTTCGTGCACGAAAATGTTCTAATGGTATTGAAGCATTATTATCGTGGCGGCCTGATGGCTTCGATAGTAAAGGATAAATACATAGGGCTTGATATCGAAAAGACCAGGGCTTTTAAAGAATTTCGATTATTAACCAAAATGAAGAAACTGGGTTTGCCAGTGCCGGAAGTGATAGCTGCACGTGTTGAAAAAGGCCCGTTTTACTTTCGCGCTGATTTAATTACTAAAGAAATAGAAAATGTTGAAACACTGGCTGAAATCTTGTCTGCTCACAAGATGAACCCGCAGCTATGGAAAAATATTGGTGTCTGTATCAAAAAATTTCATCGACATGATGTCTATCATGCGGATCTTAATGCCAGAAATATCCTTCTCTCAGAAGCAGGAGATGTCTATTTGATAGATTTTGACAATAGCCATTTTAGGTTTGCTTCAAAATCATGGAAGATGGCCAATTTAGCGCGATTAAAACGCTCATTATTAAAATTTAAAAAGAACAGGGCTGATTTTTATTTTGATGAAAAGAGCTGGTCTATGCTGCTGGATGGTTATAAAGGCGAATCTTTTTAGTATTTGGAAATGATTTTAAATTTCTCACCCTGAAGGGATTCATATAAATGGTATATCTGTTTAATTTTTTCTCTTTCTGGTACATCGTCAATAATTAGCTTGAAAATATTTATCAATATCGAATCAGAAAAAATTAACTGGCAGCTATCAATGGCTGAAGAAAAAAATGATGCCAGAACTTTTGGCCGGGGTCCGACAATTGCCAATTGATACTCAATAGGGTATTCGAATAAAATAGTATTAATTTGTAGAGCCTGGGATATTTTTTTCAGCTTTTCAGGATATTCTCTTCGATGCGCGATGTAGATCAGGTTTTTACCACAATAATATTCTTTTACTTTTTTTAATTGGTCAAGATAAGTCTGTTCGCTTACAAAGTTAGATTCACTTATCGGTGAACCTACAAAATAAATGTTATCAGTTAATCCATGATCACTAATATCCGACTTTATTTTTTTAAAATTATTTCTGACAAGCTGATCATTATTCGCAACAGAAATATTGTACATTGTGAAAAAAATTAAGTTTTCCCCTGCTTCGTCTCTAACTCCCTGGAATAGCCTCTTGGCTGCCAGTTTTATTTTTTTCTTAACTTTAATATTTGAGGTAATGCCCTGCTTACGTTCGATTGCCAGTTGAAGTGTTGCATTCCCATCATCCAGTAAAACTGTCTTGTTATGTGGCATCACATTCATGAAGTGTGTCATATAAATATATCTGGCATGGCCTATAAAAATATAGTCAACCTTGCCAAGTCTTTCGTTCATTCTATTCAATCGCTGAACATTTAAGAATGATTTGTTAAAAATATCTGATGAGAAGAGGTCTTTGTACCAGGGGATGTTTTCACATTTAAGAGGGTCCCCAAAAAAAAGATTCATCTGATTAAGAACAATAACACTGCCCCATTCATGCATAGCTTTTGCCAGCGCAAGAATTTGTGGCTGACTTTTGCGGTCGCCCATTATGATTAGCACGCTATCTTGTTTTGGGATATTAAAATGATATCTAGCTTCTAGCGCATTAAGTAACTGTAAGGGGGTTTTAACCAGAAAAACACTTTTCATGTTAGATACTCAAAGAACAGAAAATCTACTATGTTGTGCGGGCTAGCTCTCATCTAGTAGCTCAAAACTTAATGGGGTACCACGTTTTAAATTGTTATTTACATGCTTACCGATCAATTCATCATAAAATTTTGGCGGCAGGCCAAATCCAGGGCGAATCCTGCGCATGTTCTTTTCTGTCAACTGTTCACCCTTTTTCATGTCCTCAACAATATAGATAGAACGCCGAAATTTTATATTTTCTTTTTCTGCAGGTTTTCTGTCGTAGCTGCTAACGCCCAAAGCAGACCAGGCCGTTCTGGTCTCTTCGCATAGGTGTTTTAATTCCTCTGGCTCCAGTGAAAAATCACTATCAGGGCCTTTATCATTTCGACTCAGGGTGACATGTTTTTCAATCACGCTTGCTCCAAGAGCTGCACTTGCGACTGAAACGGTCGTTCCTAAAGTATGATCTGATAGACCAGATACCGCTGCAAACTTTTCGGCAAGATCAGTTATTGTTCGCAAATTAGACTGTTCAACTGGCGCTGGATAGCTGCTGATACAGTGTAATAAAACAAGCTCATTGCAACCATTCTCTCTGGCAGTAGCGACAGCCTCTGAAATCTCCTCAAAATTAGCCATGCCAGTAGAAATTATCATTGGCTTGCCAGTCTTTGCGACATACCTGATTAAAGGCAAATCAATTGCTTCGAATGATGCGATTTTATATGCTGGCGCATTGAGATCTTCTAACAGGTCTACTGCAGTTTCATCAAATGGGGTACTGAATATTGTTATATCAGACTTTTTGGCGTGATCAAAAATTGGCTTATGCCATTCAAAGGGCGTTTGTGCCCATTCATATAAACGATATAAATTATACCCACCCCATAATCCGCCTTCTATTCTGAAGTCATCATTATCACAGTCGATGGTTATGGTATCTGCTGTATAGCTCTGCATTTTTATTGCATCGGCCCCCATTGCTTTTGCCATATCAATGGTTTCAAATGCACGTTCAATGCAGCCATTATGATTGGCAGACATTTCGGCAATGATATAAGGCGGATAGCTAATACCAATTTTTCTGCCCGCTATGCTTATTTCTTTGTTTGCCGGCATTAATTTAATCTCTTTTTAAATTGGACTTTATCTTGGCGATAACCGTATGCTTCAAATAACTTCATGGATGCCTTATTCTCTGGCAGTACCTCAGCAATTACTTTGTTAGTATCGGGATAAGTAAGCGACAACCAGGTTTCTCCTGCTGATAACAATGCGGCACCTAATCCTCGGCCGCTATTGCCAGGCACAAGATAGATTGAAACTTTCACCTCGTTTTCATTAAAAACATAACGTAACACACCGATTTCATCGTTCTGAAAAACGCCAATTAATATCTTCTGGTGAGGATTGTTCAGTATCGCTTTAAACCAGGCATTATGTTCATTAATATCTAGTAACTGATTATTATTCGAATACTGCCTAACACTCAGATCGTTACGCCATGTAAAAATTTTATTCATATCATCAATGTTAGCGTCGCGTAATTGTATTTTAGGTCGAATTATTCTGTTAGCAACCCGAACTGATCCGCGTCCATCAATAATCTGTAGGCACTGCGTACTCATATGAAAACATAATAATGAATTATTTAGTACGGCTTTTATATGGAATGATATTTCTTCTACTGTTGGTTTCATAGTGTCGGGCATATACAGTAGGCCATTTTTAGCGTTATCAATTAACAACTGTCGCTGATTGTCTGCCACTGGCCATGCTATTGTCGGTAAGCCCATGCAACACCTTTCCCAAGTGATCGTGCCACCACTACCTATACAGAGATCTGCAGCTGCCATAATTTGTGCCATATTTTCTATTTGTACATGCAGATTGATATAGCTGTATTTATTACATAGTATTTCGATATCATTTAAATTCGGACTAGTTTTACCTACTACCACTTCGATTACGACATCACTTAGTTGCAGCATTGTTAATGCTTTTATCGCTAGTTCTGTCTGATTTGTAATGTCCACGCCACCAAAAAATATAAAAATATTTTTTATATGACCACTACGTTTGCGTAGGCTTTGCCGTGCTTCACGAAATTCCTGTCTAAGTAATGCGTATTTTGGGCCATGTAATTTCTCACAGTTGTCAGAAACCTTCCCGGTATAGCGATTTTGCATATCTTTATAATAGTTTTGATCGAGCAAGATGTTACAGTCATGTATACGATTAGCCAGGTCATCTATTACCATGATTTTGCTAACTACATTTTTCTGTTGTTTTTCCCAATGCTCATCAATTGCATAATGATCAACTATTAGCCAACTAACATTGCCTTGTTGCAAAAGAACCTGATGTGTTTCTTCTGCATCCTGCTGCCAGGAAACTCCAAGCCAGTTTTGATACGATGTTTTTGCATTTTCTCTTGAATTGTTATTTTTTAGAGTGTTGGGCGCAGGGAGGAGATAGACCTTATAAGAGTGGCTTTCAATGAGTACGGCCAAATGACCGGGAAATGCTCTACAGATAAAAAAAATATCGGCCCCTTTTTGTTTCAACTCGTTTGCAAGCGTTATGCAACGCATTACATGCCCTGTACCAATTTCAAGTGATGCGTCTGTACGTATTGCCACTTTCATTGATTGTTTTCCTTTTCCAGAAGTAGTGATTTATACATAAATTCGGCTTTATGCCAGTCCTCTAATGTATCTATATCCTGGACCAGATGCCGAGGAAGTATGACTGGAATTGACTCTGCTGAAAAGATTACTTCATTATTCATAAACGCTTCACTGCGTCCCCAGTAAAACTGGCCCGCATCATGATATGCTTCTTCAAGATCCTGGGATCGCATGAATATATTTTCTGGATAGATGGCTTCTATTTCATTTGCATTATTTATTCGTAGTGCTCGCTGCACAGGAAACGGAAAGCTGGTAATGGTAAATGCATATGACTTGCTTGATGTTTTCAGGTTTTTGTAGCCCTGTCGTATATAAGCAGGCATGATAAAAGGAGCGGTAGCATAGATGCAACACGTGAATGAAACCGACCGCGCACTATCCTGATACCATTGTATTGCATGTTTTACGACATCACTGGTGCCGGTAAAATCATCCGCTAATTCCTGTGGCCTGATAAATGGTACTTCGGCACCATATTGTTTTGCGACTTCGGCTATTTCTTCGTCATCAGTTGAGACAATTACTTTATCAAAACAATTTGCAGTCAGAGCTGCTTCAATTGAATATGCGATAACAGGCTTGCCACAAAAATCACGAATATTTTTTTTGGGTATGCGCTTGCTTCCACCGCGAGCCGGAATGACACAAAGCTTCATGAGAATATATTCTTCAGTGAGCTGACTACTCTGAGCAGTTGCTCATTTGTTAAAGTGCTGAACATAGGTAAAGATATGGTACGTTGATAATATTTAAGTGCCGCAGGGAAGTCATTCGTTTTAAAACCATATCGCTGATAGTAGGGCTGGGTATGCACAGGAATATAATGCACGTTAACGCCAATTCCTGCCTGCCTTAACTGCTCAAAAACCTGTTTTCTATCTAAAGTCGTTGCAGCCGTATCAATTTGCACCGGATATAAATGTAATGCTGAATGTGTGTACTCAGACTGAAAAGGAACTATCACTGGGAGTTCTTTCAAATACTGATCGTATTTACACCGAATCTTGTGCCGTTGCTCAATATAGCTGTCAAGACGTTGCATCTGGCTTACTCCTAGTGCTGCCTGCAGGTCAGTCATACGGTAATTATACCCTAGCTCTATTTGCTGATAAGACCAGGGGTCATCAGTTTCAGTGCTCATATGTTTAGTATCTCGAGTCACGCCATGACTGCGTAAGCGCTGCATCCTACCTGATAGCAAATCATCATTGGTTGTCGCAATGCCACCTTCAGCAGTAGTGATTATTTTTACAGGGTGAAAACTAAACACTGTAATATCAGAATATTGACAGCCGCCTACCGCTGTATCGAGATAACGACCACCAATAGCGTGTGAGGCATCTTCAATGATTCTAAAGCCATATTGATCAGCTAATTCACGTATTGATTTCATGTCACATGACTGACCTGCAAAATGAACTGGAATAAGAATTTTTGGGAGTGTTCCTTTATTCTTGGCTATTTCTAATTTATATTTGAGTGCTTCGATACTTATGTTATAAGTTTGTGGGTCGATATCAACGAAGTCGATTTTCGCGCCACAATAAAGCCCGCAGTTTGCAGACGCTACAAATGTATTTGGTGATGTCCATAACCAGTCATTTTTTTCTAAACCCAGAGCCAGGCACGCAATATGAAGCGCAGAAGTGGCGCTATTAACAGCTACCGCGTATTTAGCACCGCAATAATCAGCTACAGTTTTCTCAAACAAGGGAACCTGAGGCCCTTGTGTTAAAAAATCAGACTTCAGTACATCAACTATTGCATCAATGTCCTGCTGATTAATATCTTGTTTCCCATATGGAATCATATTAATTTACGTGTATAAAGAAACCAGTTAATACCTGTGTACAAACAAATTGATGGTTAAAAAATCACTCTGGATCTACATTATCTGCCATCACTAAAAATGCTTCATGCGACAGCCACTCTATATTATTTCCAGAATTATATTCGAATCCCTGTTTTACCAACTTACCTTCTTCACCTAACAGGTTTTTGGAAAAATCAGATTTATGTGAAAACTGAATACTTGGACAAATTACATAATGATCATCAAAAGCAAGTGTCAGATGACTATCGTCGGATGGACACATGATTTCGTCAAGCTTTTCGCCAGGGCGTATGCCAATTATTTTAATGGGTAATGCAGGCGCCATTGCATTGGCTAACTCTGTCATTTTCATAGATGGAATTTTTGGGACAAAGATTTCACCACCCTGCATTCTTTCAAAGTTTTTTAATACGAAATTGACACCTGCTTCCAGTGTTATCATAAAGCGTGTCATATCACTATGAGTTATCGGTATCTCTGTTGCACCTTCTGTAATCAGTTTATTAAAGAACGGCACCACTGACCCTCGTGAACCAACTACATTTCCATAACGAACCACTGAAAAACGTGTATCTTTTTTACCTACCATATTATTAGCGGCTACAAATAATTTATCACTTGCGAGTTTCGTCGCACCATATAAATTTATTGGGTTTGCAGCTTTATCTGTTGATAGTGCAATAACTTTTTTAACGCCATTTTTGATTGCCGCTTTAATAACATTTTCAGCGCCATTAATATTGGTTTTTATACATTCCATTGGATTATATTCTGCAGCAGGTACCTGTTTCATGGCAGCTGCATGGATGACATAATCGACTTCTTCCATAGCTTCATTTAAGCGATTTTCGTCACGCACATCACCTAGAAAGTAACGCATGCAAGGATCATTGTATTTTTGTTGCATTTCAAACTGTTTTAGCTCATCTCTAGATAAAACAATTATACGTGCCGGTTTATACTTCTTAAGAATTATATTTATATATTTCTTACCAAATGATCCAGTGCCACCTGTTATCAATATAGATTTGTTATCAAACATTACTCACCTTTATATTAAAGAGTTCAATAAGCACTCTTGCTAAAAAACTACGCTTGTTGAATTTATACATAACCAGTGTTTTTAGTATTTATGATATATTAAAATTCGACTTTAAGTGCAGAAAGTATAAATGCCCTTTCTTAACATTGTTAAACACAAAGTGTTCCCGATTTGTCATATGCTTCTAATTAGTTGTTTCCATGGTTTCGCCAAATTGCAATAGCAGGATTTAGAGTTTAGCCTCTTGTTTTAATGGAACTGGCAAACGCCATTTTTTATTAGCAAAGGCAACTTTGTGGAGGTAAATTGCCTTCTGTATTATATATTTTATTGCGGCTGATGTTTACACTTTATAAGTGTGTGAGTTTTTTTCTGTCCAGTTGCGATTAAAATCGCCGTTTCGATCACGGAGTGTATTGTTATCAGGCTGACTAACTTCTGTCTGAAGAGCCTTGCTTGTATAGCCGTTATGGCTGTTGTCTAAGTTGATTATCTTATGTTTAATGTTGTCAGAATAATCGTTAAGTTCGGTGTTGAAATTCGTCTTAATGGTGATCTTGATCAATGCGGCCCTGATATTGTTCAGAGTATATGCGGATTAGAGTGGCACTTACTTAAGCTTTTTAGCGTGACCATGCTCCCTCGCTTTCTCATGAATCTGGTCCGCTTTATTAGAGGGGCGTAAGGGTAAATAAGACCTAGGTGGGTGAAGACTGTAATTGCAGGGTTTTGATAGCCGGTACTCATATGATGGTTAAGTTGCTACGTTAATTTATTACTCTGTTGCCAGTATAAGCCCGGTGTAATCACTCAGTATTTTTTTCGTATTTTGAGATAGTTTGGCGGTATTATGTTTTAAGGTGTTTCTGTAATCATCATCATGCAGTAGTTTTATGAGTTGTTGCTTTAGTTCTTTTATAGACCTTACCTGGATAATTGCTTCCTTATCAAGCATCAAGGCAAGCTCTTCATTAAAGTTTTCCATATAAGGGCCGGTAATGATGGCGCTGTTTGTACAGGCAGGTTCCAGGATATTATGTCCGCCTACGGGTATAAATGATCCGCCCATAACAACAAGTTCTGCATTTTTAAAATAATTTTTTAATTCGCCAACCGTGTCTAATAGATAGACTTCGGTTTGGGGAGTGATCTCCTGATTTTGACTTCTTATTGCAACATTATTGCATTTAAGCTGTTTGATGATGGCGGCACTGCGTTCTGGATGCCGGGGTGCAATAATGAGCAGTTCGTTTCGTGCAAGTTCTTTCCAGAGGTTAAATATCTGTATTTCTTCATCTTTATGCGTGGAGGCAAGCAGAACGTATTTCCTGTCTATTGCTATATTGACTGCAGTATCACCTTGAATGTCAGGTATTGCGCTGGTGAGTTTCAGGTTACCTGTAGTCGTGATTGTCTGTTCTTTAGCACCGAGTTTCTTAAATGCCTGTGCATTTTTTTCATCACGAGCATAAATTGCTGTAACTTTTGACAGGCTAGATTTGAGTAAAGATTTAACCCAGGTGTTTGCGGTGGTGGTTTTTCTTGATAAGCGCGCATTAATCAAAAAGACCGGAATGTTACGGTTAAAGCATGCAGTAAATAAATTTGGCCATATCTCCGTTTCCATCACATGAAGTGATGCCGGTTGCACGCAGGACAGAAAGCGTTTTGTTGCGAACAGCCAGTCAAATGGCAGGTAGCTATGAAACAGGTAATCAAGCTTTTGTTGTTTGACAATTTTTCCACCAGTGATGGTATTGCTGGTGATGACTATTTTTAACTGATCGTTTTTTTTGTGAATATTTTTTAACAGCGGCAATAAAGTATTCACTTCACCAACGGACGCACAGTGAAACCATAAACTGTCTTTTGGTAAGTGGGAATATTTAAAACCCAGGCGTTGCCAGAAAAAACGGCTTTGATGATTTCGTATCGATAGCCATAAGAAGTAGCCTATAATGACGGG
>Ga0316189_10006661_pt1 | contig 10994 bp, 9 predicted proteins | sample LowCovwburrow_MG_FD_204930 | JGI IMG/M metagenome (GOLD analysis project Ga0316189, IMG submission 204930) | Coastal sediment microbial communities from Maine, United States - Lowes Cove worm burrow | ecosystem: Environmental > Aquatic > Marine > Coastal > Sediment | place: USA: Maine... | reverse complement strand
GTGCTGTGCGTGCAGCCAGCCATTGAAATACGTCGACGGCCTGTGGCGGAATATCCATACCGGCAGAAATGCGATCACCCGCATCTTCATCCCTGATAACGATACGCATCTGCAACAATCTGCCATCATTATCCGCCAGCGCATCATCAAGCTGCACTTCGGCATTCGGCAGACTGACAAAGCGGCTGTCCTGATCGATATGCCGCAGACGCTGATCCTCCGGCATCAGCGCCAGTTCCAGGCTCCGCACAGACAGTTGCTGCAATTGTCGCGGCAATTTCTCCAGCAAGCCGGCTACCGAGCGCATGGCTGATTTTTTCTGTGCGTTCTCGCCATACGCGCCATACAGCGGTTTGCGCCAGGACGCATCCTGCAACAACAGCCAGCGAACATTCTCAAGAATCGTTTCCGCCGCGGATGGCGGGCGCATGGCAATGGTAATGGACAGCGAGGGTTCGTCTGCCTCGGTACGATGCCAGGTGCCACGTGGCATGAATAACACGGACCCCGGACGCATATCGATGCATTCGAATTTCGCGGTGTTCCAGTCAGGAAAGTGACCGGACACCTGCGGGTAGAGGTCGCTGTAGGGTGCTACCCCGGGCGAATATTGCGCACCAACCGGGTAGCGGACTTGTTCAACCGGCGCCACGTGCCAGGCCTTGCTACCGGTCAACTGGATGGAAATAACATCCTCGGTATCGTAATGACAGGCCGCCCCGTCGCCCGGCGGCGAGGCAAAGGCACCGATGCGTGCGGTTCCCGGTGGAATCCCCAGATTACGCTCCAGTGCCTGCAACACCAGCGGACTCTTGGGCAGACACGGCTGAATATTATCCAGGTAGACGGTGAGCCCCATGTTAAACAGTGTCTTCGGACAGCCGTTTTCAGCCGGTACCATGAAGGAACTCTGACGTCCGCGGGTAAACAGTACCCGGCCGTGATAATGCCCTGACAGGGTTTCGATATCGCGCAACACCGGAGAACGAAACATGCCCGGCAAGCGTTCCAGCTCACCGTGACTGGCATAGACACGTTCCGGCCAGTAATCAGAAAAGAATGCTTCCGTTGTCAGCGGTGCGATGAAGGATTCCAGTACGGTCTGCCCCTGTTTCATTGCGACACTGTCACCGGGGTAACAGCACCGGTCTGTTGATTCTTCATGATGTGCTCCGTTTTTTTCATTGCAGTGAGCCTGCTTCACCGAATTTGAGTTTTACTGTTCGCCGCTGGCGCAAGGCCAGGTAAATAAACAAGCTTCCACCGGCAGCGAGAATATGCTTGAGGGAATGGCCGCTGACAAAACCGGTGATAGCGTAGATTTCTGCATCGTAATACTCGGCAAGCCTGGAAACAACATAGGCCGCAAGCATACCCCAGAGATAAACCGTGCCATCGAGGCGCGAGCCGAACAGCAGCAGTATAAGTGGAACCAGCAACATCGGCAGAAACTGGACCAGCGCATACGGACGCAGGTCGCCGTGACCTGCGCTCTCGGTGACGTGCCAGTACACAATCGATAACACACCGGCCAGCTGCAGCGGCCAGAGCAGCTTCCTTGCCAGGCCGGGAGACAGGTGCTCACCGGTAATCAAGCAGAAAAAAGCCATAAACGCCCAGCTCATGGGCAACCGGTCCCAGACCAGCGATTCGTTGCCCGGCGACGAGTGATACCAGGCGGAACCGAAACCGGTAACTAACACGCCGACAAAGAATACCCGGCAGGCTGGAGGCCACATTCCAGAAATGTGGTACCCCATGGAGCGTACGCTGGTCTGCAAAAGCGTGATAGGCCGGGTCCTGCGGGATCGGTGGTAACAGGAAGGCTAGCGTGATCACAACAATGGACAAAACCAGCAACCCGGTCAGTTTATATCGTGGCTCACGCATGCCACGCATGATAATGGAGTAATCGGGGGCAGGCCACGGTTAACGGATCATAGCCGCGACCCTGCCCCGTGGCAGACCTGATCGCGCACATGCAGCGCTGCTGCGTAACTAGATACGCTTGCAGGAGCGGATCATAGCTGCGATCCGTAACCGCAGCAGGCACCGCCTCTAGAGACTGTCGATCAGCGCATTCAAGGTTGCGCTGGGTCGCATCACCTTCGCAACCTGTTGCCGGTCCGGGCGATAGTAACCGCCAATATCGGCCGGTTTACCCTGCACAGCATTCAACTCGGCCACAATGGTTTCTTCACGGTCGGCCAACTGCCCGGCAACCGCAGCAAACTGCGCCCGCAAATCCTCATCGACATGCTGTTCTGCCAGCGCCTGCGCCCAGTACATCGCCAGGTAGAAATGGCTGCCACGCGTATCCAGCTCACCGGCCTTGCGTGACGGTGACTTGTTGTTATTCAGAAACCGGCTATTGGCGCTGTCGAGCGCCGCGGCCAGCACGGCAATTTTATTGTTGCCGGTTTTCTGCGCCAGGTCTTCCAGCGACACCGCCAGCGCCAGGAACTCACCCAGCGAATCCCAGCGTAAATGATTTTCCTGTAGCAGCTGTTGCACATGCTTGGGCGCGGAGCCGCCTGCCCCGGTTTCAAACAAACCGCCACCGGCCAGCAATGGCACAATGGAAAGCATCTTCGCACTGGTACCCAGTTCCAGGATCGGGAACAGGTCCGTCAGGTAGTCACGCAGCACGTTGCCGGTCACCGAAATGGTGTCCTCGCCAGCCCGCACCCGCTGCAAGGTATAGCAGATTGCATCGACCGGTGACATCACGAGCAACTCCAGCCCGGTAGTGTCGTGATCTTTAAGATAAGTCTCTACCTTATTGATTAAACTGGCATCATGCGCCCGCTTGCTGTCCAGCCAGAAGACCGCCGGCTGCCCCGTCAGGCGAGCACGGCTTACGGCCAGCTTGACCCAGTCACGGATCGGCAGGTCACGGGTCTGGCACATGCGCCAGATGTCGCCCGCCTCCACCGCATGCTCCAGCAGCGTGTTGCCGCCGGCATCAGTGACGCGTACCACACCCGCGGTCGGGATCTCGAAGGTCTTGTCATGCGAGCCATACTCCTCCGCCTTCTGCGCCATCAGGCCAACATTGCTGACGCTACCCATGGTGGTGACATCAAAGGCGCCGTGCTGCTTGCAGTCCTCAATCACGGCCTGGTAGATACCGGCATAGTTGCGATCAGGAATCATCGCCTTGCTGTCGTGCAACCTGCCATCCGGCCCCCACATCTGGCCAGAGGAGCGAATCATTGCCGGCATCGACGCATCAACAATGATGTTACTGGGCACATGCAAATTGGTAATGCCCTTGTCGGAATCCACCATCGCCAGTTCAGGACGAACAGCATATACCGCCTGCAGGTCTGCCTCGATCCGGTCACGCTCGGATTGCGGCAGGTCGGCTATTTTGGCATACACATCGCCAATGCCGTTGCGGGTATCCACACCCAGCTGTTCCAGAATTGCCGCGTGTTTGTCGAGCGCCGTTTTGTAATAGACATTCACCGCATGACCGAAAATAATCGGGTCGGAAATCTTCATCATGGTTGCTTTCATGTGCAACGACAGTAATACACCCTGCGCCTTCGCATCCTGCATGGCCCGCTCGAAGAAATCACACAATTTGCTGCAGCTCATCACCGTCGCATCGATCACTTCCGCTTGCTGGACCGCCACCGCCTCGCGCAATACCTGCTGCTGACCCTCTACTGGTATCAGGGTTATCTTTACATCACCGGCTGCAGACATCACCGCCGACTGCTCACTGGAATAAAAATCGCCGTCCGTCATGGAAGCAACATGTGATTTCGAGTCAGCCGACCATGCACCCATTGAGTGCGGGTGCGCCTTTGCATATTGTTTCACCGGCCCCGCCACACGGCGGTCCGAATTACCCTCACGCAGCACCGGGTTAACCGCGCTGCCGAGTACTTTCGCATAACGCGCCTTGATCGCCGCTTCTGCCTCGTTGACTGGCTCTTCGGGATAGTCCGGGATGTCATAGCCCTGTGCCTGCAGTTCCTCAATGGCCGCCGTCAGCTGTGGAATCGACGCACTGATATTGGGCAGTTTGATGATATTTGCCGCCGGTGTCCTGGCCAGTTCACCCAGTTCCGCCAGCGCATCACCCTGCTGCTGCGCCGCTGTCAGCTTATCCGGGAAATTGGCAATAATCCGGCCGGACAGCGAGATATCACGGGTTTCCACCTGCACACCGGCGGCAGCGGTGAAGGCCTGCACCATGGGTAAAAAAGAATACGTGGCCAGCGCGGGTGCTTCATCGGTTTCGGTATAAATGATGGTTGAATTTGACATAGTACGGATCTCTGGGAATGGATAGCCGGGGCAAACCCCGCAGGGGCGCATATCATATTTCAGATTGCGACTGAGCACACTACCCGCCCTGCCGAAAAACCTGCCTGCAGCTCCCGACTGCCCTGCAACCAGCGCAAGCGTCACTTTTCACGCAACATAAACAGGAAAATGGTGTAAGTTACGCACATCCTATCCTGCACAGAGGCCAGCATGAACCTTGAAGACCTGAGTCAGTACGAAATTGACGGCGAACTCCAGTTTATCGAGATCGAGCATGGATTTATCTATGCCGAAATCAACAATGCCAGGGCGCACGCCACGGTCTCGACCTATGCAGGCCAGCTGCTGTCATACCGGCGAAAAGACCAGCAGGAGGATCTGCTGTTCGTCAGTGACAAGGCATATTACGAAGTCGGCAAGGCCATCAAGGGTGGCATCCCGGTGTGCTGGCCGTGGTTTGGCCCGGACCCTGAAAACCAGGGAAGACCCGCGCATGGCTTCGTCCGCAACCGGCAATGGCAGGTGAGCGGCAGCGAGTCACTCGGGGACGGTTCCACAAAAATCATCCTGAGCATGACCGACAACGACGCAACACGCGCCCTCTGGCCACACCCGTTCCGGCTGGATATCGAGATCACCGTCGGCGATTCACTCAGGGTGGAACTGGTTACCCGCAATACCGGCGACGACAGCATCACCATCAGCCAGGCACTGCACAGCTATTTCCGGGTTGGCGATATCGGCAAGGTCAGCGTGACCGGACTGGATGGCGTGAGTTACATCGATAAAGTCAATGATGCCGGTCAGAAGACACAGACAGGCCCGCTATCAATCAACGGCGAGGTTGATCGCATTTACACAGGCGTTACGGGTGAACTGTGCATCGACGACAGCGCGCTGGGTCGCAGCATAGCGATCGCATCCAGCGGCTGCAGCACTGCCGTGGTATGGAATCCCTGGGTTGAGATTGCCGCCTCCATGGCTGATCTCAATGACGACGATTACCTGCAAATGCTCTGCGTGGAGACCGCCAATGCCGGTCCGGAGACCGTGACTATTGCGGCCGGTGACTGCTATCGCCTGACAGCGGAATACTCCATCGTGTAAGCGCTGCTGGTTACCCCGCTGCACTGATAGTCACAGCACGGAGATGCCGTCAACGCCGGCGTGCACTTTTCAGAGCCTTACTTGATCCTGATCAACTAGGGCTCATCCCGGACGGAGTTAAATAGACGGGTAGATAACACGGGGGGTTTGCTGCGTGTCACCAGATGAAGTAGTCAGAACGATCATTGCGCCAGTGGGCGCGGCCCACCGGGCACAACGCACGAACCTTTTGCAATACCTGTGCCAGATCCAGCACCAACTCAACTGTATTCCCGCTGCGGCGATCAGCCAGCTCGCCGGGGCACTGGAAATATCCGCTGCCGAGGTTCGCGGCGTCATCGAGTTCTATGCCTTCCTGCATGAACAGCCGCGCGGTCAGTTCGATATTCTGTTCAGCGATAACATCACCGACCAAATGCTCGGCTCGCGCAATCTGCTGGCGCAACTCTGCAAGCGACTCGACACTGAACCGGGCATACCGCGGGATGACCTGCGCGTCACCATTGACACCACCTCCTGTACCGGCATATGCGAGCAGGGTCCGGCACTGCTGGTAAACGGCCGGGTCGTCAGTCGCCTGGACAACAGTCGCATCGAGCAAATCGCAGACCTGATCGAGTCAGCAGTCGACGTAACAGAGTGGCCGCAAGCCTTTTTTCTGGTCGAAGACAACATCCACCGGCGTGACCAGCTGCTCTCGAAGCAAACCGCAGGCCTCACGCCGGACGGCAGTGCCTTGCGCGCCCTGCTGGAACATGGTGCAACTACCCTGCTCGAAACCATTGAAACTTCCGGCTTGCAGGGTCGAGGTGGTGCCGGTTTTGACACCGGCAAGAAATGGCGCTTCAGCAAGCAGGCAGAAGCAGACTGCCGTTATGTCGTCTGCAATGCTGATGAGGGCGAGCCCGGCACTTTCAAGGACCGGGTATTACTGAACAGCTATGCCGACAGTGTGTTTGAAGGCATGACCCTGTGCGCCGGCATCATCGGCGCACAACATGGTTACCTGTACCTGCGCGGCGAGTACCGTTACCTGCTCGAATCACTGCAGCAAGTATTGCAACGCCGCCGCGACAACCAGCTGCTCGGCCGGAACATTCTTGGCAAGCAGGGTTTTGACTTCGATATCGACATCCACCTCGGCGCAGGCGCCTACATCTGTGGCGAGGAATCCTCACTGATCGAGTCAATGGAAGGCAAACGCGGCATCCCGCGCAAACGCCCGCCGTTCCCCGCGACACATGGCTACCTGAACAAGCCGACGGTCATAAATAATGTCGAAACCTTTATGGCTGCCGCAAAGATAGCGGCACTGGGTGCCGACTGGTTTCGCAGCAGCGGCACAGCAGACTCACCCGGCACCAAGCTGCTCAGTATCAGTGGCGACTGCAAACGACCCGGAATTTATGAATATCCTTTTGGCGTGACCATCAGACAGATACTTGATGACTGCGGCGCAGAGAACACACAGGCTGTGCAGATAGCCGGTGCCGCCGGCACCACTTTGCCGATATCAGAGTCCGATCGCTGCATCGCGTTTGAGGATGTCGCTACTGCAGGCTCCTTCATGGTATTCAATAACGACAGGGACCTGTTCGAGATGGTGCAGAATTTTACACATTTCTTTGCCCACGAAAGCTGCGGCTTGTGCACACCCTGTCGAGTCGGTGGCGAACTGCTAAAGGACCTGGTGGACAAGCTGGTTAATGGCCATGCCACCCACCATGACATCGGCGAAATAGAAACAATCGGCGCGCTCATGCAAGATGCCAGTCACTGTGGACTCGGCAGCACCGCGCCCAACCCGATACTTGACCTGCTAAAACATTTTCCGCAGCTGGTCGAAAAGAAGCTGGCCCATAGCAACTATGAACCGGCGTTCGACCTTGATGCAGCACTGCAGGAAGCACGCGACATTACCGGCCGTGACGATGCCGGCGCCCACATCGAGTCCCGCTCATGAGTGATAAAAATACCTTTATGCTTGATGGTGTTGCCATTGCGTTCAACGCGGGAGACACCGTCATGGACGCCGCATTGCGCGCCGGCGCCTACATTCCGCACCTCTGCCACAACCCGGAATTTACACCGCATGGCAGTTGCCGGGTATGCCTGGTCGACATCAATGGCCGCCGCAGATCTGCGTGCACACAACCGGCCTTGCCCGGGCTCAACGTTGATAACAGTTCGGACGACATTGTTGCAGAACGTCGCAGCCTGTTACAGATGCTGTTTGTAGAAGGCAACCATGTTTGTCCGGGCTGTGAAAAAAGCGGCGCCTGTCAACTGCAGGCCGTGGCCTATCACGCCGGCATGCTGTCTCCGCGTTTCACACATTTTTTCCCGCAACGTGCCGTGGATGCCTCGCACCCGGACACTGCAATCGATTTTAATCGCTGCATTCTGTGCGAGTTGTGCGTGCGCGCCAGCAACGAAGTTGACAACAAGCAGGTGTTCACGATCAGTGGTCGCGGCATCGGCAGCCACCTGGTCATCAATTCACCCAGTGGAAAACTCGGCGACAGCGACTTCGCTGCCACTGACAAGGCTGCCCATGTCTGCCCGGTTGGCGCAATCCTGCCGAAACACAGCGGTTACGACCAGCCCATCGGCGAACGCCTGTATGACAAGCAACCCGTCAGTATCGTCGGCGATGTCGCGGCGCATGAAAACGACGCACAGGGAGATGATCATGACCGATAAGATCCGGGTAGCAACCGCTTCGCTGTGCGGCTGCTTTGGCTGTCACATGTCGCTGCTGGATATCGATGAACGCATTCTCGAGCTGGTGCAACTGGTAGAATTCGACCGTTCGCCAATCACCGACATCAAGGTAGTTGGTGACTGCGATATTGGCATCATCGAGGGCGGTGTTGCCAATGCGGAAAACGTCGAGGTACTGCGCGAATTCCGCAAGCACTGCAAGGTACTGGTGGCATTCGGCGCCTGCGCCGTAAACGGCGGCATCCCGGCGATGCGCAATGCCTTCACCCTGAAAGAGTGCCTGGATGAGGCCTACATCGACGGCATGGGTGTCGCCAACCCGCACATACCCGATGACCCGGAGATTCCGATGCTGCTCGACCAGGTACACCCGATCCATGAAGTCGTCAGGGTAGACCACTATCTTCCCGGTTGCCCGCCATCAGGTGATACCATCTGGACGTTCCTGACCGAACTGATTGAAGGCAAGCCGATCAGCTTCCCCTACGAGCAGATTCATTATGATTAATAGAGATACCGAAACCGCCAGCAACCCGGAAAAACTCGAACGCATCGTCATCGAGCCACTCACCCGTGTCGAAGGCCATGGCAAGGTAACGCTGTTGCAGGATGAAGACCTGAATATCCGCCAGGCACGTTTGCACATCGTCGAGTTTCGCGGCTTTGAGAAATTTATCCAGGGCAGGCCCTACTGGGAACTGCCGGTACTGGTGCAGCGACTCTGTGGCATCTGCCCGGTGAGTCACCACCTCGCTGCCGCCAAGGCCACCGACATGCTGGTCGGTACCGCGCAGCTGACACCAACCGCGGAGAAAATCCGTCGCCTGATGCACTATGGACAGACGCTGCAGTCGCATGCCCTGCACTTCTTCCATTTATGCTCGCCCGACCTGCTGTTCGGTTTTGATGACGAGGTTCGCCATCGCAATATTGTCGGTGTCATCGAGGACCATCCGGAAATCGCCAAACAGGGCGTGCTGTTGCGCAAGTATGGCCAGGAAGTCATACGCCTTACTGCCGGCAAACGTATTCATGGCACCGGCGCTATCCCGGGCGGCGTCAATAAATCGCTGAACCGTGAAGAGATCAGTTATCTGCAAAAAGACATCGGGCAAATCGTGCAATGGGGACAGGATGCAGTAGAACTGATCAAGCAGATCTTTTTCGAACAGCTCGATTACCACATGACCTTCGCCAGCATCGACACCAACATGCTGAGTATCGTCGGCGCGGATGGCGGCTTTGATATTTATGACGGCGGATTGCGCGCAACAGACGCCGATGGCAAGATTATTTTTGACCACGTCGACCCCACCCGCTACGGCGATTACCTTCGCGAAGGGGTAAAGAACTGGAGCTATATGAAGTTTCCGTTCATTGAATCCCTTGGCGAGGAACAGGGCTGGTACCGGGTCGGACCACTGGCCCGCGTCAATAACTGCGACTTCTTCAGCACCCCGCTGGCCGAGGCACAGCGCCTGATTTTCAGGGAAGCCGGTCATGGCCGCCCGGTGCATGCCTCGCTCGCCTTTCACTGGGCGCGCCTGATTGAACTGCTGTACTGCACCGAGGCCATCCAGGACCTGCTGCTGGACCCCGACATCAGTGGCAACGACCTGCTTAACAAAGGTGAACTGCAGCACACGGGTATTGGTGTGATTGAGGCACCACGCGGCACCTTGTTCCATCACTACGAGATTGATGACGACGGTATCGTCAACAGGGCCAACCTGATTGTCTCCACCACCAACAACAACCAGGCAATGAACGAGTCCATACGCCAGGTCGCCGGCCAGTACCTGGATGGCAAGCAGCTGACCGAACCCCTGCTGAACCAGATCGAGGTTGCCATCCGCGCCTATGATCCCTGCCTGTCATGCGCAACCCATGCCATGGGTAAAATGCCGCTGGAGATTACGCTGGTAAATGAACGCGCCGAGGTTATCGACCGGATCGAGAAGCGCGTCACCGGTGAGATTCACCGGACGCTTGACTAAGCGTGTCTACAAACATCAAACCGAACCTGGTCTTCACCTGGGGAAATCCTTCCCGCGGTGACGATGCGCTTGGCCCGTCAATGTACGAATTGTTGCTGAAAGAAAACATCAGCAACGTTGATCTGCTCACCGATTTCCAGCTGCAAATAGAACACGTCCTCGATCTCGAGGATCGTCAACGCATCCTGTTCGTGGACGCGAGTGTCACGGCAAGCGCACCGTTTGAAATGCTCCGCTTGCTACCCGAACAGGACGACAGCTATACCAGCCACGCAATGAGTCCGCAGGCGCTGCTGGCGGTCTACAAAAAGGTTAACCACGGCACCCCGCCGCCGACCTGGCTGCTATCTGTCCGCGGTTACGAATTCGGGCTGGGCCTGCCACTGTCGGCGACCGCCAGTGATAATCTGCTGGCCGCGTTCAGCCATGTCAGGCAGCTGCTCAACCCGGACAGTGAGACGCAATGGGCGGATCATTACGAGGCGGTGGATCCGCTGCGATCAACCCTCGCAACCTGACAACCGCCGCCGCGCTAAACCGCGCGCGGCTCCTCGTAATCCACAATCTGGCGGGCTTCGTCCAGCCTGAAAAGGTAGTGAACCAGCGCCGGCAATTCACGTAATGAATGTTCTGTAAGACGCTGATAGTATTTTATAAATATTTCAATTTGTGGCGCGGACATCAACTGGTCCTGCACCGCGTCCCGGCCACTTTCAGAGAGTATCGCCGCCAGCTTTTCCTCCTGCTCCAGCCGCCATCGATAGACGCTTTCAAATGACGGTGCCTGCAGCATAATCCAGACATCCAGCAACCGGTAGACCGCCTGGTAATGCTCGCCAAGCTGGCAATTTACGTAACGGCGCCAGCTACCATCCGGGTCATCAC
>Ga0316189_10006659_pt1 | contig 10995 bp, 8 predicted proteins | sample LowCovwburrow_MG_FD_204930 | JGI IMG/M metagenome (GOLD analysis project Ga0316189, IMG submission 204930) | Coastal sediment microbial communities from Maine, United States - Lowes Cove worm burrow | ecosystem: Environmental > Aquatic > Marine > Coastal > Sediment | place: USA: Maine... | reverse complement strand
TTTAAGTCATCATATTCAAAAACTATAGGAGTTCGCCATTTAGGTTCATATCTTTTAAAATCTTCTTCAGTTATTATACCACCATTTTTTTTGATAAATGCTACTAATCTCTTAGCTGTTTCACCCTGATAAAATTCATCACGCCCATTGTTTTTTATACGTTCTAAAGTTAATGCCAATTGAGAATAAATTATAGTATCACCCGCTTTCCAATCTTTGTCAAAAATGATAGAATCTTTATTGGCTTTACGAAAATAGGGTTGGTATTTTTTTATACGATGCTCTTGCTTTTTAGTGATAACAACACCTTTCTTAGCTAATTCTATAACAGGTTGAATAATGTCTTGAAATGGAAGTTTCCCAAACCTTTCATGAGCAGTAAATATACCAGCTATAGTTCCTGGTACCGCAATTGCTTTTGCTCCTAAAGTACTCATATCAGGAATTACATTACCAAGTTTATCTAAATACATATCTTTTGTAGCAGCCAATGGTGCCTTTTCACGATAATCCAATGAGCCAATTTCACCATTAGCTTTTCGATATATCATAAAGCCACCACCACCTAAATTTCCAGCATAAGGAAATGCCACGGACAGAGCTAATTCTGTTGCCATCATGGCATCAAAGGCATTGCCGCCTTTTTTAAGAATATCTGTCCCAATCTCAGAAGCCTCTTTTCTGGCCGAAACTACCATAGCGTTTTCAACAATTAAACCTCGTTTGGCCTCATCAGTACTATGTGTTTTTTTAGTTTGCTTACAAGCGACTAGACTGAAGGCAATTAAAAATAGAAGAATTAATTTTCTCATTGTATATATTTATAATTGTGAAGATAATACTCTAAGCTTCTCTTTTGAAAATTCAATAAGTTCTTGAAAAAATACGGTGAACTCATTTTCAAATTCAGAATAAAATTCTTCAAGTTCATTAATTGCTAAATTCATTTGGGCCCTATTTTTAGTTCGACGGTTCATTCCTTCTAAAACTCTAGTGATTCCGTCTATTGAAGCATAACTTAAAAGCCAATTATCAGCAATCATATAGGGCATTAATTTTTGAATCCTTAATTCTAAAACATCAAAATTTTGCTCTAACTCATCATAAAAATAATCCACATACTCATGAAGAGGAATATTACTGTAAGCACTCCAATTTTTTGCTAAAAAATGGTCATAAAGTATGTCGACGATGACCCCAGAATAATGACTATATTTTTCATGCAAGCGCTTGGTGCTTTTTCTAACCGTTTTGTGTGCATCGGTGAAAGTGTCGATTTCGCGATGCAGCAATATACCAATTTGAATTTCTCTAGGGTATTTTTCATAATCCTTGCCTTTTATACCATCGGCCATAAAATTACCAATGGTAACTCCAGTATTGTCTCCAGAAAGAAAAATGTGGGCTAGAAAGTTCATTGTTTAAATTTACAAATTAATGTCATGGTATCTATTTTTTTATTGACACATTGAAAGCGTTTTTATAATATTATATTTGCTAAAATTAAATTATTACATGACACTTATAAAATCTATTTCAGGAATACGAGGTACAATTGGTGGTAAGGTTGGAGAAAATTTGACGCCGATTGATGCTGTCAAGTTTGCATCGGCTTATGGTGTTTGGATCAAACAGCAACGGGTAAAAGACAATTATAGAATTGTTGTTGGACGTGATGCACGAATATCTGGGGAAATGATTCAAAATTTAGTAATGAACACGTTGGTAGGCCTGGGAATCCATGTTGTGGACTTAGGCTTGTCTACAACACCTACAGTTGAGGTTGCAGTACCGATGGAGCATGCAGATGGTGGAATCATTTTAACAGCAAGTCATAATCCTAAGCAATGGAATGCGTTAAAGCTCTTAAACCATAAAGGAGAGTTTTTAAGTGGGGTAGATGGTGAAAACATATTAATAATTGCAGAAGCAGATGAGATGAACTTTAATGATGTGGATAGCTTGGGTAGAATAACTATAAATGAAGCTTACATTGATTTACATATTGATGAAGTTCTAAATTTGCCTTTAGTTAATATAAAAGCTATTGAAAAGGCAAAATTCAAGGTGGTTGTAGATGGTGTGAATTCTACAGGAGGGATAGCCATACCACGTTTGTTGGATCGTTTGGGTGTTCATGCCGTGAAATTATATTGTGAACCGACTGGGCATTTCCCTCATAATCCTGAGCCTTTAAAAGAACATCTAAGTGATATCTCTAATTTGGTGGTAAAAGAACATGCCGATTTTGGAATTGTTGTGGATCCTGATGTTGATAGATTGGCTTTTATCTGTGAAGATGGTGAAATGTTTGGTGAGGAATACACCTTAGTAGCCTGTGCAGACTATGTATTGAGCAATACACCTGGAAACACGGTTAGTAATATGAGTTCTACAAGAGCATTGCGTGATATTACAGAAAATTACGAGCAACAGTATGAGGCCAGTGCCGTTGGCGAGGTTAATGTTGTTGAATTAATGAAAAAGAACAATGCTGTAATTGGAGGAGAAGGTAATGGAGGTATAATTTACCCTGAATTGCATTATGGACGGGATTCACTAGTTGGTGTTGCTTTATTTTTGAGCTTATTGGCCGATAAAAAAATGTCTGTAAGCGATTTGCGAGAAACCTACCCTTCCTATTTTATGAGTAAGAATAAGATACAATTAACACCGGGATTGGACGTAGATGGTATTTTGAAATCCATGGAATTAAAATACGCCAATCATGACCTTTCAACTATTGATGGTGTTAAAATTGATTTTCCAAAGAATTGGGTTCATTTGCGTAAAAGTAATACAGAACCAATAATAAGAATTTACACTGAAGCCCAATCACAGGAAGAAGCGGATACTTTGGCAAAGAAGATTATGAACGAAATTAGAGAGATCGCTAATATTTAGTAATTTTGTAAACTAATTCTCGGGGATGATTTCAACAAAAGTAAAATCAAAGCAAAAATCTAGTTTAGAGGCTTATTTTAAACCTTTTAGAGATAATATTGTTGGTATAGATTTAGAGTTTGAATCCCCTTATGGGATTCAGAAAATAGTATATACAGATTGGACTGCTTCAGGGAGGTTGTATCGACCAATTGAAGAGAAAATACTCAATGATTTTGGCCCTTATGTAGCCAATACGCATACAGAAACTACAGAGTCAGGTACTGCAATGACTTTGGCATATCACAAGGCTAAAGAAATCATTAAAACGCATGTTAATTGTAACGAAGATGATGTATTAATTGTTTCAGGTACTGGGATGACAGGAGTCGTGAATAAATTTCAACGGATTCTTGGTTTAAAAATACCAGAAAACATTAGGCAGTACACTCAAATTCCAGATGAAATTAGACCTGTCGTATTTATAACACATATGGAACATCATTCTAACCAAACGTCATGGTTGGAAACAATTGCTAAAGTTGAGGTTATTCCTCCTGGAGAAGATGGTTTGTTTAGTCTAGAAAACCTAAGGATTTTGTTAGATAAGTATAAAAATTACACTTTAAAAATTGCTTCGGTTACTGGAGGCTCCAATGTAACTGGTATTCAAACACCACATCATGAAATAGCAAAACTAATGCATGCATATGATGGTGTATGCTTTGTTGATTTTGCATGTGCGGCACCGTATGTAGATATTGATATGCATCCTAAAGAAGAGAATGCAGCTTTAGATGCTATTTTCTTTTCACCACATAAGTTTCTTGGAGGCCCAGGGACTTCTGGAGTATTGGTTTTTAATAAGAAGTTGTATCATAATATGATTCCTGATTGTCCTGGTGGAGGTACAGTAAGCTGGACCAATCCTTGGGGAGAGCATAAATATATTGATAATATAGAAGACAGGGAAGATGGTGGGACGCCTGGTTTTTTGCAAACAATAAAAACCGCACTTTCAATTAAGTTGAAGGAACAAATGACGGTGACAAAAATGCTTGAACGTGAGCACGAAATTTTAGAACAACTTTTTCAAGAGCTTGGAGACGTCGCTAACATAAATATTTTAGCACCAAAACATCAAAATCGTTTAGGTGTTATTTCATTTTATATTGATGATTTGCATTTTAACCTTGGTGTTAAATTATTGAATGATAAATTTGGCATTCAAACTAGAGGCGGTTGTAGTTGCGCCGGTACTTATGGACATTTCTTATTGCATGTAGACCACGATATGTCTAATAAACTAGTGAATGAAATTTCTTTAGGGGATTTAATTAGAAAGCCGGGATGGATCCGTATGTCTATTCATCCTACGACAACTTCTGCTGAGGTTGATTTTATTTGTCAGAGCATCAAAGATTTATCAAAAAATCATGAATCTTGGTCTTCAGATTATAATTATGATAAATTGACAAACGAATTTATACATAAGTCTTTTAAAACAGATTCAAAAAAGAGAAGAGTAAATAGTTGGTTTAATCTTTAAATTTTTTAGGAACGTTGTTTCTGTGCTTCCATCGTTTATGGGTCCATAAATAATATTCAGGGGCTTCATAGATTTGCTGTTCGACTAGTTTTAAAAAAATGTCCGTAATTTGATAATTATCAAAGTCTTTAGGATTTTCGGCAATAGTTTCAAAAGTAGTTTCGTAAAATCCTCTTTTTATTCGTTTTACTTTAAAGAAAAGGACAGACATGTCTAATTTTTTAGCCAACATTTCTGCACCAGTATGTATTGGTACTTTAATACCCATAAATGAACTCCAATAAAAAGCCTTGTTTACTTTAGGGGATTGGTCAGAAATAAAACCATTAATAGTTAATTCACCCTGTTTCTTTGAATTCAATAGCGTAGGGATGGTTTCCTTTGTTGTAATTAAGAAGCTATTGTGTTTTGCCCGTATGCGCTTAACTAACCTATCGAAATGCTTATTTTTAATTCGTTTATATACGGCATAACCCTTATGGTTAATGTATTTTTGAAGAATAAAAATCCATTCCCAACTACCATAATGCCCGCACATTAAAACAATGCTTTTGTTTTCTTTTTCAAGTTTATGAATTTCTTCAATATTTTTAAACGTCATACGCTTTTTTATTTCTGATTCAGATATTGTAAGAGACTTAATAGATTCTAACATCATATCGCATAAATGATGATAAAACAACTTAGTTATTCTTTCAATTTCTTTATCATTTTTTTTTGGAAAGACAAGGGTTAAATTTTCTCTTACTACATTTCTTCTATATCCAATTATATAATAGATTATTATAAAAATGAAATCGGAAAACGCATATAGTAATCTAAATGGAAGTATTGATGTGAAGTACAAAAACGGATAAATAAGAATGTAAGCAATAAATTGCATTATTTAATTTTAGATTTACATGAACAAATATATGCTATATTTCCTCTGGTCATGTCAATTGTATAAAAATTGTCAGAGGTAAACACAGTTTGATTTTTTTCTTTGTATTTGTGTATTTTTACAAAGAAAAAATAATTCGTTTTGAGATTTTACGTTTAAACTTTATGGGCAAAATAAATTTAATTACAATTATCATTATTGCCGCCAATGTTATCTTTTCTTTAAAAGGGTTTAAAGACTTTTCATTTTTCGAAAAGTATAAGTTTAATATAGGTGGTGTTAGGAGAGGCGAGCAGATAAGAATGCTAAGTTCTGGTTTTTTGCATGTTGACGAAATGCATCTCTTTTTTAATATGTTTACCCTCTATTTTTTCGCAAATCCTGTTATTACTCATTTAGGCCAATTCAATTTTATCATCGTCTATTTTGGGAGTTTGATTGTAGGTAATTTATTATCATTTTACTTCCATAAAAATGAATACCATTATAGTGCAGTTGGTGCAAGTGGAGCAGTTACAGGGGTGTTATATTCAGCCATTTTATTAAACCCAAGTATGAGTTTATATATGTTTTTTATTCCAATACCCATACCAGCCTATTTATTTGGGATAGGTTATTTGCTATACTCCATTTATGGCATGAAAAATAGGGTAGGAAACATTGGTCATGATGCTCATTTTGGAGGTGCCATTGGGGGTTATGTTATAACCTTATTTTTAGCGACATGGTTGTTTAGAGAAAACCTGCTGATGGTGATTCTTTTGGCTGTACCAATAGCCCTCTTGTATGTAATGCGAAAAACAGGAAAAATCTAATTAAACCCTCGAACAAATAGATTTTAATCTAACAATTCCGATATTTTTTCTCCAAGGGCTTCGCCTCTTAATTTTTTAGCAACTATTTTACCTTCTTCATCTAATATAAATGTCGCCGGAATAGAGTTGATATTATACATTTTCGCAACGGGATCGTTAAAGTATTTTAAATTAGAGACATGGTGCCAATTAAGTTTATCATCTGCAATAGCCTTGAGCCATCGCTCTTTTTGCCCAGGTTTATCTAAGGAGACACTTATAATTTCAAGACCCTTGTCGTGATATTTTTCGTATACTTTAACCACATTGGGGTTTTCCCTTCTACAAGGCCCACACCAAGATGCCCAAAAATCAATAATTGTAGCTCTACCTTTTATATCATTTAAGCTAATAACCTCATCATCTATTGCTGAAGGTGCAGTAAAATTAGGAGCTATTTTTCCAATATCAAGAAAAGCATGAGCTTCCTTGGCCGTAATAAATTCTTCTATATTTTGAGCGATGGCTTTATTTGCTTCATTTTTGTCTATTACATCTTCCAACACCTTTAAACTGTTCTTGAATCTTTCAAGATCAAACTTCCTATTACGTATTTGATTTTCAAGTAACAAAAGAGAAAAGTCAGATTTGGGATGGTCTTCTATAAAATTGTGTGCATAATTATTTAAATCATCTTGCATTTCAGGGTCTTTGGCCTTTAATTCGCCAAAAAGTTCTAGATTTCCTTTACTTTTGGCCTCCAAGGCTTGTCCTCTAACTTTTTTTATAGCATTAACTTTGTTTCTATAAGTATCTTTAAATACATTATAGTTTACATTGTTTTTAGAGCCCTCTACTTTAGAAAAGAAAATACTGTCTTTATATAGTTCAATTGAGGTTCTACCAGGTTCTAAAACAAAAGGGAGATCTCCGTTAATACTATTAATTGAAATTATACGTAAAACGGGATTGCTCACATTACCTGAAAATGTGAACGCTTCGTTCATTACAATTGCGGTATCAATAAATGTCTCTTTACGCTTCTCGTCTATAATTTTAATATAAGAACGTAATCCATTTACAACGCCTTTTGCCGATATAGTTATTTCATAGGTGTTTGGAGGTAATGGTTCTTCTTGTTTGCAGGATATAGATAATATTACAATACCTAATAATAATATAAATTTTTTCATCTTCTTTCAATTTGCTGTAAATATAATATCATTTCTAGATTTTTTAGCAAAATTTCGATAACAGGTTTTTTAAAACTATGAAAATTGAACTGTCCTACTTCAATTTGAGTATTTTTGCTAAAAATAATTTATAATGACATATGATGATACTATTATTGCTTTAGCAACACCCTCAGGTGCAGGTGCCATTGCAGTTTTACGTATTTCAGGGCCTGAGGCAATAACTATTTGTTCTCGTTTTTTTAAATCTATTCATAAAAAAGATTTAGAAGTACAACCTACGCATACAATACACCTCGGTCATTTAATTAATGAAGGCAAGGTTTTAGATGAGGTTTTGGTGTCTATATTTAAAAACCCTCAGTCTTATACAGGAGAAGATGTTATTGAAATTTCTTGTCATGGAAGTCATTTTATACAACAAGAAATCATACAATTATTTTTGAGAAATAGTTGTAGAATAGCAAATCCTGGGGAGTTCACACTTCGTGCCTTTTTAAACGGAAAGCTCGATTTAAGCCAAGCAGAGGCTGTAGCAGATTTAATTGCTAGCGAAAATGAAGCATCTCATCAAGTAGCTATTCAGCAAATGCGAGGTGGCTTTAGTAATGAAATAAAGGCATTGCGTGATGAACTATTAAATTTTGCTTCGTTGATTGAGTTGGAACTTGATTTTGCAGAAGAAGATGTTGAATTTGCAAATCGGGATCAGTTTAAAAATTTAATTACACGGATTACAAAAGTTTTAAAGCATCTTATTGATTCGTTTGCTGTAGGAAACGTCATTAAAAATGGTATTCCTGTCGCTATTGTTGGCGAACCTAATGTTGGGAAATCCACCTTGCTTAACGCTTTACTTAATGAAGACAAAGCCATTGTAAGTGATATTGCGGGTACCACAAGAGATGCTATCGAGGATGAACTGACCATTGGTGGTATTGGCTTTAGATTTATTGATACCGCAGGTATTAGAGATACCCAAGATGTGATTGAAAGTATAGGCATAAAAAAAACCTTTGAAAAAATAGACCAATCACAAGTAGTGATTTATTTGTTTGATGCAGAAATCAGTATATCTAATTTGGGAATTGTACTTATTGAAATTGAAAAAATCAAAAACAGACATCCACAAAAACCATTGATTATCATTGCCAATAAAATTGATAAACTAGACGACATACAATTGGCTAACCTTACAACGCATATTCCTGCTACTAGCTTACTATCGGCTAAAACTGGTTTTGGTGTAGAACAATTAACAGACAAGCTTCTTAGTTTGATTAATACAGGTGCCTTGCGTAATAACGAAACCATTGTCACCAATTCCCGTCATTATGACGCACTTTTAAAAGCCCTCGAGGAAATACAAAAAGTACAACAAGGGATGGATGATAATTTATCTGGTGACTTACTAGCCATAGATATTCGTCAAGCCTTATATCATTTTGGTGAAATCACAGGCGAGATTACAAGTGATGATCTATTAGGCAATATTTTTGCTAATTTTTGTATCGGAAAGTAACTAGCACAAACTACATCAAACTAAATCAATATAATTGATTAATAATCAGTAATATATAATTTATTTTTCAAATACAGCTTTTGCTTGTTTGTCTTTTTTTAGTTATTTTTGTCACGTATTTGTACCTTTTTTAACTCGCGTGACAAAACGTGACAAAAATTTCACAATGACTATAACATTAAGAAAGCGGAAACGAAAAGACGGGATGGAAAGTTTAATTTTAGATTATTACTTTCCAAAAGCTAGTCGAAAGCGTATAAGAGAGACACTTGATCTTTATATCTATTCTTCGCCAAAAACTGTTAAAGAGAAATCACACAATAAAAAGACTTTATTATTAGCCGAAAGTATTCGGTCTAAAAAATTCTTAGAAATACAACATGAGGAACATGGCTTTTCTCATTTGATTAAGGATAACTTAGATAAGAATTTCATTACTTATTTTTCTGAACAAACTGATAAAAAATATAATGAATCATCTGGGAATTATGGAAATTGGGATAGTGTGCTAAAACACCTCATTAAATTTAATGGAGATGTAGTTCTTTTTAAGAATGTTAATGTTAAATGGTTAGAAGATTTTAAATATTACTTAAAACATACTGCGAGAACTAAAAGTAATAAGCCTTTATCTCAAAATTCTTGTTATTCGTATTTCAATAAGGTGAAAGCCTGTTTGAGAGAAGCGGTAAGAGAAGGAATTATTACTTATAATCCTGCCGTTGAAGTCAAAGGGTTTAAACAAGGAGAGACTGAGAAAGAGTTTTTAACGTTAGACGAATTAAAAAAAGTATCCAAAACCGAATGTGAAATACCTATTCTTAAGCAAGCTTTTATGTTTAGTGCATTAACTGGTCTGCGATGGTCTGATATACAAAAAATGGTTTGGAGAGAAGTTCAATTTTCAGAGGAACAAGGTCATTATATTAGATTCAGACAAAAGAAAACAAAAGGTTATCAAACACACCCAATCCCTGAACAGGCTTATAAATTGCTTGGTGATAGAGAAGGAGATGAGGAACGTGTTTTTAAAGGTTTGCGTTATAGTGCTTGGAGTAATTTGAAGTTGCAGCAATGGGTTATGAAAGCTGGAATTAGTAAAACTATCACGTTCCATAGCGGTAGGCATACATACGCCGTTCTTCAGCTAACATTTGGCACAGATATTTATACTGTTTCAAAGTTATTGGGACATAAAGATTTAAAAACTACTCAAGTGTATGCTCAAATTATTAATCAGAAAAAGGTGGAAGCGGCTAATGCCATTCCTGATATTAATTTATAAATAATGGAAGAAGCTAACTATAATTATTATAAAATTGATATTGCGGATATATGGCAGTACGAACATGATCAATTTTTGAATGGTAGAACTTCTGAAGTGTTGGCCAGAAGAATTATAGACAAGGCCGAAGATCTCATAATTAGGAAAGGAGAGGTTAGTTTTAATGTTAATTTTGACGCCAATGTATCTGAAAAGAATCGCAGCTATTACTTTAGAAATATAAATGACTATAGTAAAGCCTCAAAAACACTAAAAGGCAGATATAATATTAATTTTTTCTTCAATAAAGATTCGTGCTATGAGTTTGCTCAGCATATCATCATAAAGCAAGAAGATCCAAACTTTGATTTTTGGTTTGCACTAAAACTAAGACAATATGATTCTAAACTCACAGAATTAAAAAACTTTTTAGAGTTCCAATTGGAAGGTACATTTAACCGCAAATCTGTCAAGTTTTTTGATTTCTTAAAATTAGAGATGAAACAATTTCAGGATACAATTTTTAATGATAGAATTACGGAAACAGTCGATAGCTGGTTGAAAGGAAAAAATAGCCTTAATCGAAAAATTAGAGGAAAGTATGCTTCACTAAAATTAAAGGAGCTAGATTCAAACCCAAATTATTTCCAAAAAAACAAATATGCTTTTCATGGAGTCTTCAATAAACTTAAAGAAAAAGACTTCATTCATAAAGACTCCTTATTTACAGATTTCAAAAGAATTTTTAAAGATGGTCTTGTACCTGAAAGTAAAAGAATAGTATGGACTGGATCCAATAAAGAACTGCACTGGTTCATGAATTATTTAGTTAAAGACTTAAAAAAAGTAGAATTGCACGAAAATGATATTTGGTTAGTTGCGGTCAAATGCTTTATTGATGAAGACG
>Ga0316189_10006658_pt1 | contig 10995 bp, 5 predicted proteins | sample LowCovwburrow_MG_FD_204930 | JGI IMG/M metagenome (GOLD analysis project Ga0316189, IMG submission 204930) | Coastal sediment microbial communities from Maine, United States - Lowes Cove worm burrow | ecosystem: Environmental > Aquatic > Marine > Coastal > Sediment | place: USA: Maine... | reverse complement strand
GAGTCAATAATTGATTGCTCCAAAGGTTTGCCAACATCAAAAAACACAATCACTTCTTTGATATTATCTACTCCAAATACTTTTAAATCGGAGACTATAGCAGCTTCTTTGGCATTATCATTTGGTAATATAAAACCGGTAAAACCCTCTTCCTTTGCCTTTATGGCTATGGGCAAAGCACCCTTTATGGGCTGTAGACTCCCATCCAATGAAAGCTCCCCCATGATAATATACTTTTCTAAATTTTCAGATTTTATTTGACCCGATGCAGTCAATATACCCAAGGCCAAGGTCAAATCATTAGCCGAACCTTCTTTACGAAGATCTGCGGGAGCCATATTAATGGTGATTTTCTTTCCTGGAATTTTATATCCGTTGTTCAATAAGGCAGCAGCAATACGGTAATTGCTCTCCTTTACAGCATTATCAGGGAGACCCACCAAATGATACCCAACCCCTTTGTCAACATTTACTTCGACAGTAATGTACACTAATATGATAAAGCTAATCTATCCTAGTTCAACAGCACTAAATAGCTATAACTCTACAAAATGTGGTGGTCTTGTTTTTAAGTGGATTGTACTTATAATATTAGTTGTATTGTCTTAGTTTATAAAAGTGGGATATCATCAATAAATATATCCCTTTGTTAGCACCAATATAGAAAATGGAAATGCATCCAATTTTAGTTTTATCATTAATCATTCTGTCCTTTTGGTCAGTTTTTATATCCTTTAAAGCTATTTACCTAATTCTGACAAAGGAGTTTAAGGGAAATAAAACAGGTTGGATTCTTATTGTGATGATTGGAATTATTGGTCCAATTCTATGGATTGCAAAAGGAAAGAAGTTGGTATCATATTAATTTCACCATCTGAATGAAAAATAAAGAGCCAGTTACCGACAATGGCTAAATGTATTTGCTACCTATCTCCTACTCCAACCCTGATTAAGAAAGACCAACAATTACTACAACCGTTATGGTGGTTGCCTCAACCCCAAAAACAGCACTTTCAAAAACCTTTGTAAGCATATTATATAAAACTAATAAATCAAAATAATTATTTCTACTCAACTACAAATGATCCTCGAATGGAAATAGGTTTACCGTAGGTCGTAAATCCTTCCAAAACAATTTCATATTCACCAGGAATGTCAGAAGTATAAAATTCATAGGCCATTTCTTCCCCTTGAATAGTAACCCCCGGCTCCCAGAATAACTGATACCTAAAATCGGGGATTCGGTCAAACTCACCATTTGTTTCATCATAACGTTGTACAAAATAATTCTTTTTTGGGGCTGGAAGTGTCAGTGGTTGCTTTGCAATCGTTTTCGCCTGTTCGGTTGCAAGAAAATCCCCATTACTTGTTTCTATGGCGACCATACCATGGTAGTTTTTAGAGCCCATTACCAAGGGATCTCTAAGAATGCTCATTTTTTCAACAGTTCTGGCATTAAAATCAAGTAAATCATCATGATTTGGAATGAATACACCGTCTACCAAGACCAAAGGTGGGTCGCCCGCATAACTATCATCGTACGATTCGTTATCCTCTTTGACCCAGAACGTATACTTCCCGTTCGGTAGCTTCTTTACCCAGACATTTGCAACGATTTCAACCAAGGTCTCGCGTAGGGTGTTGAAACGGGTATAGTCATCGAGCTTAAAAACTTCTGGCACACCCCCATCAAAAGGGTCTTTTAGATTAATGGATAAAATGGAATCAGGTTTAACGCTGTAGAAGCCGTTTTCGATCTGGTTATATACACTGCGCTTCACAATTGCATTTTTATCCTCAGCTGAGATTGTGAAATTTACAAAATCCAGCCCCGTATAGTCTAAACTTCGTACTTTGGAAAACTCAACCTTATAGTTGGCAGGCGTATCATCGACAATTTGGGCCAATATGGCTTCCGCCGAGTACTCCTTCCTGACATAAGTGTAAAAATTTCCATCTTTATCGGTAATTGCGGATCGTATTTGAAAATCAGTACCGGGAATAGAAATAACTACTGTCTTATCAACGGCAGGAAAGTTACCTTCTTTTAGAAAAACTTTTCCAAAAAACAATTCCCCACGTTGTTCCGGAAGAAAAATAGAATCATTGACAGATTTGTCAATTGATTTATCGACCCCTAAGTATGCACTTGAAAAATCCGAAGCATCCAATGGGCTGTCGCTGCTCAAGGAATCTAACTTGCGTACGCTGATTGAATAGTTGCCATACCCTAAGGGCCCTTTGAAATTCCTTGGGACCAACGCTACTTTTTCACGTTGACCATAGTGTTTCTTATCTGTCATTAAAACAATGGTACCGTCGTCTTTCTTCTTTATTGCGGTTTGAATCTGGGGGTTTTCTTTTATTATGGGATTTGATGTCATGGTCGAATCCACTACTGTAGCTAAAACAGCCTCTTGATCACTACGATAGGGATTTATAATGGCAATGTCATCCTTAAACAATTGTTCTTGACCAGCATTCTTCATCCATTGCGTATAGCCAATAAGCTTATAGTTACCAGAAGGTATAGACACCGGAATAAAAAAATCACCTTGTCCCCTGCCCCCTTCCAAACGGACTTTTTGAACCAACTGCGTCGTCAGGTCTTCACCGACCAATTTGATATAGGCCATGCTACTTATGTTACTCAGTCTGTTCGTCTGGGCATTGATGCAGTAGAGGCTATAGTATACATATTCCCCTGGAAACAATACCGAGGCGTTAAAGTGTACATATACTTTTTCCAAAGGTAATTTTTTCAATTGCGCCAACTCATCTTGGCTTTTAACCACATATTGCGCGGAAATAAAACCGCAGTGCATCAAAAGCAAACCAAAAATCAGTATTATTTTTTTCATATTTCTTTTCATTTATTCCATCCAAAATTCAGGTACCTCCGAAGCTCCTAAAACGGTACAATCTCCGCATGCCCTATATGTAAAAACATAAGGGCCAGGACAAATTCCAACTGTTCCATCATTGATGCCATAATATGAGATAAGGTTTATATTTACCGATTCTACAATTGATAAAGGACATCCGCCACCTGTCAAACCTGTAAAACAATAGGAAACATGTGCTTCGGGAGCTGATCTTGGAAAGCACCCAATGGCATAATCGGGAAGCGGTTCATTAAGAAAAAGATCGACATAATTAAAGTACGCTCTTTTTTCCACTACAGGTGTTAGCTCGAAAAAGCCCAATACTTTTTTATCAGCATTACCTTCAGCACTTACATTGCCTTCCAAGACTCCTGGTTGTATGGAAGAAAAAACACTTTCGGAAGATGAGAAACTATTCAATATCCTATAGAAATTATAGGCATTGGAAGATTGTACGTATTGCTTTACCAAAATACTATACCGGTGTGAGATGATATAATTGTTACGGTCCAGAAACCGAACAGGAAATCGCACAATCTTGTTGTTTTGCAGATTCAAAGTGCTATTCTGAATGATATCGGCGGATACTTGTTTCCCGTAACAAACCTTACCAAATTCATTCTCTCGTTCTACAATGTCAAGATCATATGTGATAACAGGCAATGCACAAGGGTCGTAGTTTGAGAGTATGAAATCATCCTTACGCCACTCGGGCGCAATGATCTTGTACGTCTCTTCATAGGTATAGCGGTAATATTTTGCATCTGGATCACTACTCGAACCGTCGACATAAATGTACACCCCTTCCTTACCTTGCTCGTTGAAATCCCGAAATGCGTAAACATCATCGATCTGGGACGATCCCTGATAACTTTCAGGTGTTGACCGGTAAGCGGTTCCATCCACTGTAACCACCTCCAACTCATAGTTTATACCTTGTTCCGCAGCAAACGCCGTGTCAGAGGTATACGTTCCAGGCGAAGATTCGCTAAAACGATACTCATTTCCGGCATCATCGTTGACAATGACCAATGCATTGGGTTCATAAACCACGGTAGACAGTATAGGTCGTAACTTCACTACTGGATCATAAATACTGTCCTCCACATTTACGCTAGCAAAATCTGACGGGCGGCTCAAAAATATTTTATGCTTTTTCACTTCATTTGTCAAAGTAGCTTCGACAATCAATACCGATTCAGATTCATTAATTTCAGGATCAATATCAAAAGCCTCTATACAGCCAGAGACTGATAGGAGTAAAACTAAAAATATCAAATTCTTTTTCACACTTTTGCTTTTTTTAATCTTCCCAAAAATCGGGCACGATATTACTCCCCATCGTAGTGCAATTACCGCAAATCGATGGCACATATACATATGATCCAGGACAAGTACCTATATTCAGGGAATTTTCACTTACATACGTGATTAAGCCTAATTCTACCCTTTCAATAATGGACTGGGGGCATGGATTTCCAAGATCTGGTCCAGAATCACAATATGAACGATGCGATTCTGGTGATGAATGTAAACCGCAATTGAATGGAAATGGCGGTAATGGTTCACCTGCATAAAAATCGGTATAATTAAAGAACATTCGTTTTTTTGATACCGAAACCACATCAAAGAAACCAATTACTGAACCTTGTTCTCCGTCATTTGAAGAAAGATTGCCTTCTAAAAACCCCGGTTGTACTTGGGAAAAAACACTGGCTGATTGGCTAAAGCTATTCAATTGTTCATAAAAACCATATGACGCCGATCCCGATACCAGTTGAATTACTTCGATACTATAGCGATGTGATATAATAAAATTATCCTTGCCAATGAATCTTACCATAAATTTTTCCAACCCACTGTCAGAAGTGTTCACCTGCGTCTGGACAATGGTATTTGAAGCCACCGTGCTATAACAAGTTTGCTGTTCTTCCTGGCGTTCAACAATCTCTAAATTATATGTTGGTACAGGTAGGGCGCATGGGTCGTAGTCAGTCAATTTAAATTCATAAGGAGACCATTCAGGGGCTATTATTTTGTAAGTTTCCTCATAGTTATACCTGAAATTTTGGGCGTTACCGACAATGGACTCATTATCTATAAAAATACCGATTCCTTCAACTCCAGAATCGCTAATTGTTTTTTCAGCATATACGTTGTTAATTTCTGAAGTGCCAATGATGGTCATAGGTGTTGAAGAAAAACCTTTTCCGCTGGCAGTAGTGATTTCCAATTGGTAAGAATTATCATTTGTTGCGGCGAATTGAACCTCGGACTCATAAATACCCGGACTTTGTTCATTAAAAACATATTCAACACCTGAAGCATCTACTACCACTACTTGGGCATTCTCCTCATAATTAATCAAATCACGATTGATGTCACGAACTGGGGTAAATGGATTATAGATGGAGTCGATTTGCAAATCGAATAGGCTATCTATCTTACTCAAGCGAATTTGGTGATTTTTCACCTCGTTGGTCAAAGTACCTTCTACAATTAATATTTCTTTCAATTTACCCGACGAAACAGTGTCCAAATCTACCTCGTCAATACATGATACAACACAAGTCAGCACCAGAGTGAAGGCCATAAAAATTGTACTATTTTTTAAAGACATCTTCATTAAAACTTAAAATTATAGGTTATTGAAGGTATAGGTACCGCAAAAATTGAGCTTTGCAGTGCCTTTACCTCCCCATTTTCTGTAACAAAAAATACCGAATAAGGGTTGTTCCTTCCCAAAACATTATATACAGAAATGGTCCAGAAACTATGGGCGAATTTTTTAATCTTATGATTGCCTTCAATATTCACCCCTAAATCAAGTCTAAAATAATCCGGTATCCTAAACTCATTTCGGTTGCTATAGGCAACGAAATCCGCGTTGTTAAATCGAAACGTACCTATAGGGTAAGTTACCGGACGGCCCGTTTGATAAACAAAATTAGCTGATACGCTATAACGGCGTGTAAATTTATAATTGGCTATTAAACTTACATCGTGTGGTTTGTCATAGTTTGAAGGGAAAAAATCGCCATTATTAATGCGTTCTTCACTAAACTCGCTATCGAATTTTTGGAGAGAGCGGGAATACGTATAGCTCAACCAACCATTTAGCCTTCCACGGTTCTTTCTTGCCAAGAATTCAACCCCATATGCCTTCCCATCACCTTGCAAAACTTCTGTTTCTATAGTTTCATTCAATAAAAGTTGAGCGCCCGTTTTAAAATCGATTACGTTCTTAGCTGTTTTGTAATATCCTTCCAAGCTAATTTCAAATTCATTATCCTTTAAATTCTGATATAAACCCAGTGAGTACTGATTGCCTTGTTGAGGCCTTATATTCGTGTCTGAGAGTTTCCAGGTATCAATGGGAGAGACGGTGGTGTTATTTGAAAGCGTGTGAATAAATTGGTAGCCATTATTGAAACTGGCCTTAATAGATAAATCAGGCTTTAGGAAATATCGTGCCGAGGCCCGTATCTCTGGCCCCCCATATGTTTTGATAATTTCATTATTCCCATATTCCTTGGTGTCAATTTGGGTGCTTTCACTTTTGGGAACCCCATTCTCGTATATTCGTTGCACAGATTTTCCCAGCGCTGCATAAAAGGAATAGCGTAAGCCTACATCCAGTAATAATCTATCATCTATTTTAAATTCATCTGCGATGAACAAAGCTGATTCCAGGGCTGATTCTTCAGGTATTTTTAAAGGTTGGATAATTGATTCGTTCCCTTCCGGGGATATGCTCCCTGGATTAACACCATAGTACTTCCCAGAAAAGCCATAGGTAAGGTTGTGCCTTTCATCCAATAAGTACCTGAATTTTAGTTTAAGCTCAGTCTCATCAATCTTATAACCTAGTCCAAAATCATTATTTGCTTGCCCATCAAAATCAATATTAAACTTATACTGACTATTGGCGATTATAAAACTCCCCGTATTTTTTTCATTGAACTTGTGGTCCCATCGCAATGAAAATCCCCGGTTACTATACGTATAGATGGAATCTGATGTAATACTAAAAGCATCCTTACTATAATAGCCAGTAGCCCTAATATCATTATTTTCATTGAGCTTATGGTTATATTTAATAATACCATCATAAAATGAAGCCGTACTATTGTTCAATGATTCTTCATCCAAAGATCTTAAAATCCAATCAGAATAAGCACCCCTCGCCCCAAGCATCAATGATGATTTTTCTTTAACCAAAGGGATTTCCAGCGCCAAATTGGAAGTAACCGGCCCAATTGAAGCCTCTCCCGAGAATTTTTCGGTATTACTATCTTTCGTAATAATATCAAATACTGAGGATAGCCTTCCTCCATATTCAGCTGGGATATTTCCCTTATAAATATTTACGCCCTGGGTCGTAAATGGATTTAAAGCTTGAAAGATTCCGAAGAAATGGGATGGATTATAAACGACCGCATTATCCAACAGTATTAGATTTTGATCGGTCTTCCCCCCTCTTACATTAAAGCCTGAAGCCCCCTCACCAGCTGTCGTAATACCCGGGAGTGTAGTGGCTATTTGAAGTATATCCCTTTCACCAAGTACCAACGGAATGTTCTTGGATTCTTCTGTTTTTATTTGGGTTGACCCTGTAATAGCTTGCTCAACATTCCTAGCTGCATCAGCCTCAACCACAACTTCATCTAAAAGTTCAAGGCTTTCTGTCAATTCAAAATCAAGACTTCCGTTATTATAAATGATAACCTCCCTTTCAACATCTTGAATACCCATGGCTCTAGCAATGAGGGTATTTTGCCCTGTAGGTAAGTTTATCCTAAAATAACCATTTGAATCTGTTACTATCCCTAGACCTTTCCCTTTTACTAAAATAGAAAGATCAGGGATTGGTTCACCATTTTTCTTTCTTACATACCCTTGTAACACATAACTCGGTCGATTATTTTCTTTATCGGCCTTGCCAATGCGCACTGTTTCTAATTTAACAGAACCTGAAGTCCTTTTTGTACTATAAAAAACTGGAGTTATTGGTTGTACATCGGAAACAGTATTCTCCATTTCGGTTTTCTTATCGTTCTCTTTGAAAAAACCGTTTGGTAATTGGTCATAAATTATATTGTTTTTGGTAAGAATAATTTTTTCATTATTAAGCACATAGAAATTCAATGCTGTCTCTTTGAATATGTCTTCCAATATTTTAGAAGTTCTTGAATTGACATAATCACCTGATACCAATTCGTTACTAAACCAACTGTCCACATAAAAGAACTTGTAATTGGTAGTTTCCTCAATTTTGGATAAAACCTTTTTAATATTAATGTTTTCAAAAGAAATGGAAATAACTTCCGTTGAATCAAATGTCTTTTCGGTTTGGCTATGAGTTGATAAAAACACTAAAAAAATCAATGCAAAACATAATTTTTTCAGGTTAAGGTAAATATTTATCATATAAAAAATGTTTGCATTAAAAAAGAGCTATTTGACGAAAAACCAATTAATATAAATATAAGATTAATAATTACAGGTGGTAATCAACATCAAGTAAATAAGGGTTGAAACTAATACTACTGATTTTAAAAACACTTCTATTATCAATCAATTCATCCGCTGATATCAAGATATATTATATTAATTCAAAGGACTAAAACTGAGCAAAGACTTCGAAGTCTCTTTAATCTCCTTTTCGTTCATCATCATCTTTCTAAATTCCCCATTCACAAACATTTCGGCTTGATCTTCATAGTGTTCACTAAACGGATTTCCCGATTGCCCTGTTGGTAGAATACTCATACTGTTCTCAACATCTGAAAAATCAATGACCCTGCGTGTTGATGGTCCCGCAGTAACCTTATATAATCCAGTTTCATCATAAGGGAAGGCCATATTATTGATGACTTCCCGCGTACCATGAATGGGATACGGGCCAACATTAAAAAAAGAACGTAAGGCCGCAACCTGGCCAATGGGATGTGGATGTTCTATGGTATGTACCTTATCCCATGTCCACTTATTCATAGCTGCCCCAAAGTCGTTTTCCAATGACCCCAACACTTCTAAAAAAGATTTATTTACGATTTGTGCTTTGGTTTCAACAATCGCTTTGGTATTTGAATTATCCCACCAAATCGATTCAGTTTTGGCCGCCATTGGCCCTATCAATCGCTTGTGTAAATGTGTGGACATAAATTGTTTGAACATGTCATCACCCATTTCATCGGCAAAGGTGTTTTTAAGAAAATAGTAAATCCATCTATGATAAATTACAGGTTCAACATTGTCCAAATTGTAATTGCCTTGCCATGCATTCAATTTGTCAAGAGCTGTCATGTGGGTATCGGATAATTCCTTGACATCGATAAGCTTGCTAAGATCAGTAATAATAGACGGATTTACAGACGAGGTTACATCGGTAATCATCTGGGCAACAGTTTCCTTATTCCAATCATTTTTAGGACCTAAAAGATTCACAATGCGTTTGGCACGGTTTTCAGGCAAATAATATCCTGGATAAAGCATTCCGGCTATAGAATCAGGCTGGTTATTTGCGGAATAGACATAATTCCAAGGTGGATTTATGGCCTGCGGATTCTCAGAAAAATCAAGATAGTGTTCTGGTGCATTCAAATCGGAACTGTCATTCATGACAAATTTAGTCATTTTGCTATTCCCATTTTTATATAGCTGTGCTGTTGCCCACCAGGCCACATTGCCTTCAGCATCACCATACATAATATTAAGGCCAGGGGCATGAATATTGGGTAATTCACTTTTAAATGCATTAATATCCTGAGCATGTGAAATTCCATAAAGCGCATCCATAACCTTATTCTCTTTCTGCGTATAGACCCACCACATGGAAATCGGCTTTTCCCCAGTAATTTGATCAGCAATCCCATTCATGATTGGCCCATGTTCTGTCTTTTGAAAAATGAATTCATAGTCTATGGAATCCTTTATCTTAATCGTTTTTTTTACTGTCCCATAATTTGACCAGCCTCCTTGTGCTTTGTATTTATTTTTATCCGCTGGATGTGTTTCCTCATAAAAGAAATCAACATCATCATTCTCGAACATCGTCATACCATAGGCCAACTTGCGATCATGTGCCAACAAGGGGAAAGGTATTCCTCCTAAATGATATCCATATTTTTCATAGGTAGGTGTACTTATATGTGCTTCATACCATACGGAAGGTTGTGAAAAACCAATATGTGGGTCGTTTGCGAAAATCACTTTTCCGTTTTTGGTCTTTTCAGGTGCTATGACCCAACCATTACTTCCTTCAAATAAGGGTAACGACAATGCACCTAGAGCCTCTGAGACCATGGCAGTAATATTGTTTTGAATTATATCTGATCTTTGTTCATTGTAATTGTTAATCCATTCCGTATTCGGATCCACATTTATTTCTAAATCCTCTAAGTATTCCGCTCCCAGTTTATTTTTGATATTCGTAAGCAAGGGATCGGTCTTATGGGCCATGGCAAAACTAAAAGCCATATAGCCTAAGGTATTATACATATCCTTAATAGCGAACGGTTTCTTCTCAAGACCTGTAAGGTAAAATTCAATAGGTGTTGGGCCTTCAGCAACAAATTGGTTAATACCATCTAAATAAGCCTGGGAAAGCACTACTGATGGACTATCTTGGTCTAATTGGGCAACTGTTTTATTGGTGGCTTCATCAATACCCAGTGATAAGAAGAATTTATCGGTATCCAACATTTTACTTCCAAAAACCTCAGAGAGCCTGCCCGTACCTATTCTACGTAGTACTTCCATTTGCCAGAGCCGGTCTTGGGCATGTACATAGCCTAACGTACGGAATGCATCCATCTCATTCTGGGCGTAAATATGAGGTATACCATAGGTGTCATAGTACACACTAACTTCATTTGAAAGCTTTGAAAGTTGTTGTTCGCCATTATACGTAGGCTTTAGGGTATTTATGAAGATTGCAGCAGTCAAAATCAAAACCCCAATTAAAGCAAGGATGATCCATAGTAATTTCTTAAACATAATCATAGATTTGGTTTCAGTCTTAAAGATAGAATTTTTAAGCAAAAAGTGAATAGTTACCAACATTCTTTAGCAGGTTTTTTATCCATGAAAAGCGTAGTTTTTCTAT
>Ga0316189_10006656_pt1 | contig 10998 bp, 10 predicted proteins | sample LowCovwburrow_MG_FD_204930 | JGI IMG/M metagenome (GOLD analysis project Ga0316189, IMG submission 204930) | Coastal sediment microbial communities from Maine, United States - Lowes Cove worm burrow | ecosystem: Environmental > Aquatic > Marine > Coastal > Sediment | place: USA: Maine... | reverse complement strand
GTAGGCCAATTGTTTCAACTTTTCTCGCGATTCCTCAATGGGGGTCCCGAAATAGCTCTTACCACCTTCAACGGACTTTGTCACTCCCGTTTGGCCCATTATGATGGCTTTTTTGCCGATGGTGATGCCACTGTTGGTACCCACTTGGCCCCAAAGGGTGACTTCATCTTCTATAATCACACAACCTGAAATACCTGTTTGGGAGGCTATTAAACACCTTTCGCCAATGACCGTATCATGTCCAACATGTACCTGATTATCAAGTTTTGTCCCTTTTTTGATAGTCGTATCGCCTGTTACACCTTTATCTATTGTACAAAGGGCCCCTATTTCTACACCATCTTCCAAGATTACTCTTCCACCGGAAATCAACTTCTCAAATCCTTCTGGTCTTTTCTGATAATAGAAGGCATCCGAACCCAAAACGGAACCTGATTGAATAATTACGTTGTTTCCAATAATACAATTATCGTAGATTGAAACGTTGGCATGCAATAAACAGTCATCACCTATAACAACATTATTTCCAATAAATACATTAGGCTGAATAACAGTATTTTGACCTATTTTAGCAGAAGTAGCGATTGAATTCAATGCCTTTTCAAAGGGCATGAAATAACGGGTCAGTTTGTTGAAATCGCTAAATGGATTTTCGGAAATTAGAAGTGCCTTCCCCTCTGGGCATTCAACTTTCTTATTAATTAGTATAATGGTGGCATCACAAGCCAAAGCCTTATCATAATACTTAGGATGATCTACAAAAACGATATCCCCTTTCTTGACCACATGAATCTCATTCATTCCCAAAACAGGAAAATTAGATGGCCCCACATACTCGCAATCAATAATAGTGGCTATCTGGCTTAAGGTATGGGGCGTTGTAAATTTCACTTGTGGTTTTCGGAGTTTATCGTTTGGTATTGCTAGTGATAGGATTAAAATTCAAAACTATATTTTTTTGAAACAAGGCCTGACCGTTATGTATATTTCATAAAATTCAACAGCGGACAAAGAGTTATTCAGAGTTTTCATTCATGTCTTTTGAACCCTAGACAATAAAACCAAATTAAATGAAACTATACTTTGACCCGTTCCATATACGAACTGCTGGAAGTGTCTATCTTTATTTTATCCCCTTCGTTGATGAACAAAGGAACGTTTACTTCAGCACCGGTTTCAACTTTGGCCGGCTTCGTGGCGTTGGTTGCCGTATTTCCCTTAACACCTGGTTCAGTATACGTCACTTCTAGAATTACGCTGGCAGGCATATCTATTGAAAGCGGCATATTATCTTCAGTGTTAAAAAGTATAGTAACGATTTCGCCTTCTTTTAATAGTCCGGGAGTGTCTAAAGAATTTTCCTGTAATGAAATCTGGTTGTAATCGTCAGTATTCATAAAATGATATGTCTCACCATCTGCATAGAGAAATTGGTAAGACCTAGTCTCGACACGTACATCTTCGATTTTATGGCCTGCAGAAAAGGTATTATCCAATACTTTTCCGTTGGAAACGCTTTTAAGCTTAGTTCGGACGAATGCTGGACCTTTTCCAGGTTTTACATGCAAAAATTCTATGATTTTATAAATATCGTTATTGTACTTAATGCACAATCCTTTTCTAATATCGGATGTTGATGCCATTTTTTAGTTTGAAGTTAAAGTTTCAGGTTCAAGGTTAAAAGTAAAATATTTATCGTCCCGATCAGTTATTACTGAAATAACCTTTCATAATTCCCCGTTGGGAATCTCTAATAAACTGAAGTATTTCATCGCGTTCAGGAGTAGCTTCCATTTCAGCCTCTATAATCTGGGTAGCTTGGGTGTTGTTGTAGTTCTTTTGGTAAAGTATGCGGTAGATGTTCTGAATTTCCCTGATTTTATCCGATTCAAAACCTCTTCTGCGGAGTCCGACCGAATTTATTCCCACATAGGATAACGGTTCACGTGCAGCTTTTACAAAAGGAGGAACATCTTTACGAACGAGCGAACCACCTGTGACAAAGGCGTGTTGGCCTACCGATACGAATTGGTGTACAGCCACCAGACCGGCTAGAATTACATTATCGCCAACTGTTACATGCCCGGCTAGCGTTGAATTATTGGAAAAAATACAGTTATCGCCAACTAAACAATCATGAGCTACATGGCAGTAGGCCATAATTAGGCAATTCTTGCCGATAACTGTTTTGTTCCTATCAGAAGTACCTTTATGTATCGTTGCACATTCACGAATCGTTGTACCGTTTCCAATCACCACTGTAGTTTCCTCCCCGTTATATTTGAGGTCTTGTGGTGGTGCGGAAATTACTGCGCCGGGAAAAATATTACAATTCTTACCAATACGGGCACCTTCCATAATCGTTACATTCGAACCGATCCAAGTTCCATCTCCGATTCTTACATTATTGTGAATCGTGGTAAAGGGTTCCACCACCACATTTTTTGAGATTTTAGCACCGGGGTGAATATAAGCGAGGGGTTGGTTCATAACTATTTGCTTTTTACTATTTGTGCCATCAGTTCCGCCTCACAAACTAGCTTGTTATTGGCATATGCATAGGCCTGCATATGACAAATTCCCCTGCGTATGGGAGAAATCAAACTACAGTGAAAAACTAAAGTATCACCCGGAGTTACTTTTTGTTTAAATTTCACATTATCCATTTTCATGAAAAATGTTAAATAATTTTCAGGATCCGGAACTGTACTTAGCACCAAAATACCGCCGGTTTGCGCCATAGCCTCTACCTGAAGTACCCCTGGCATAACGGGAGCACCCGGAAAATGTCCGACGAAAAAAGGCTCATTCATGGTGACGTTCTTCATGCCTACCACATGCGTGTCTGAAAGTTCCAATATGCGATCAAGCAGTAAAAATGGAGGACGATGCGGTAGCACATCCATTATTTGATTGACATCCATTAAGGGAGGTTGGCTCAAATCGTATTTAGGTACACTATTACGCTTTTCAAGCTTAATGATCTTTGCCAACTTTTTGGCGAATTGCGTATTTACATAGTGGCCAGGTTTGTTGGCGATAACCTTCCCTCGAATTCGGGTACCGGCCAAGGCCAAATCGCCTATAACATCAAGCAATTTGTGTCTAGCAGCCTCATTGGGCTGGTGCAATGTCAGGTTGTCGAGTATGCCATTTGGTTTAACCGAAAGCTTTTTCTTATCAAAAGCCTTTTCCAATTTTTGCATGGTCGCTTCGGAAATCTCCTTGTCTACATATACAATGGCATTGTTAAGGTCTCCTCCTTTTATTAGACCGTTCTCTAATAACATCTCAAGTTCATGCAAAAAACTGAACGTTCGGGCATCGGCGATTTCACTTTTAAACTCTGACAAATCATTTAAAGTGGCATTTTGAGTACCTAAGACCTTGGTGCCAAAATCAACCATCGTTGTTACTTGGTATGAATCTGCTGGAATGACCGTAATTTCGCTTCCCGTTGCTTCATCCTTATAAGAAAGAACCTCTTTAACAACGTATTCTTCGCGCTCTGCAGTCTGCTCCACGGCCCCGACAATTTCCAAGGCTTCAACGAAATACTTTGAAGACCCATCCATAATAGGGGGTTCTGGTGCGTCTAGCTCAATCAGTACGTTGTCTATTTCCATACCTACCAATGCCGCTAAAACATGTTCGGAGGTCTGAATTTTTACTCCTCTTTTTTCAAGGTTAGTGCCCCTTTGTGTGTTGATTACATAATTGGCATCGGCCTCGATTATAGGTTCGCCTTCCAAGTCCACTCTTTTAAAAGCATACCCATGGTTCTCTGGTGCAGGCACAAATTTCATGGTCACGTTGGCTCCCGTATGAAGACCCACACCCTTGAGAATAATTTCTTTTTTAATGGTTTTCTGTTTCATTCTTGTATTGATGGCTGTAGTTTTTTTCCAGTTCGTCAATTCTATTTAAAATCTTAGGTAAATTTTTGAAATACACATAAGATTTATTGTAGTCACCATAGTTCAAAGCAGGCGATCCCTGTAAAACCTCATTACTTCTTACGTTTCTTCCGATTCCGGACTGCGCCTGTATCCTCACATTGTCCCCGATCGTTATATGGCCTACGATGCCTACTTGACCACCTATCATACATTTTTTCCCTATTTTGGTAGAGCCGGCAATACCGGTTTGGGCAGCAATTACAGTGTGTTCGCCTATTTCAACATTGTGGGCAATCTGTATTTGATTATCGAGCTTCACTCCATTTCTTAGTATTGTCGAGCCCAGAGTGGCCCTATCTATGGTAGTACCTGCACCTACATCAACATTGTCTTCTAGGATAACATTACCGGTCTGGGGTATTTTTTTAAACTTTCCGTCTTTTGTCGGACTGAACCCAAAGCCATCGGCCCCAATAACCGCACCGCTATGAATAACACAATTATTGCCGATTATGGTTTCTGAATATATTTTCGCGCCTGCAAAAACAATTACATTATCGCCAATAGCCACGTTGTCGCCCAAATAGACGTTCGGATAAATCTTGACATTGTTTCCGATGATTACATTATTGCCCAAATACGAAAATGCCCCGAGATAAAAATCTGTTCCATAGGAGACAGTTTCCGATTGAAAAACCGGGCTTTCGATACCAATTTTATTGTTTTTGACTTGGTTATAATATTCCAGTATCTTAGAAAATGCTTCATAAGCATCTTCAACTTTAATCAATGTAGTTTCAAGGTCTTGATCAGGCACAAAATCCTTATTTACAATCGTTATAGAAGCTTTAGTTGAATAGATATATGAAGTATACTTGGGATTGGCAAGAAACGTAAGAGACCCGATTTCCCCTTCTTCTATTTTAGCCAATTTATGAACGGCTATTTCAGGGTTTCCCTCGACATCGCCCTCCAATATATTCGCAATTTGACTTGCTGTGAATACCATGAGGACAAAAGTAAGAAAAATTGTCAAACGGAAGAGGTTGTTAAACCGTTTGGTGTTTATAGTTTATGAACACAATTTCAAATGTTCGCTGATTAGGGTTTTGGTTAAAAAAAATTGAAATGGAAAAGACGTTATACGTATTACTTATGAAAGTTTAGTTTTTGCCTAAAGAAATTATAGATCATACCCATGACCCACGCGCTAGCGATTAACATTACCATTATACTTTTGAAGGTACGCTAAGAACTAAACTTGAATTTTCTTTTGGATAGCAGATATAATATTTAGTGACGGTTTTAGAAAGTGCTTTCGAATTCAATTGATCAGATGCCTTCGCTACATCGATCAGTTTGCCATTCTTTTTCAATATGCTGATATTCTGATGGTTCGAATCGTAGGCTCTGTTTTCAATTTCACCTGTAAAAACGAAATAGGAAGTCTCATAGTCCGAAAGCTTATATTTTTGCTTAAATTCCGAGAAATACTTTTCAAACCTTGTTTTCTCAATTGGTTTGTTCTTTAGTTTAACTTTCAGCAGTCGCCTATTAACCAACATATTGCAGAGCTGTGACAGCACAAAATCAGAATGGTTTGTCCAATTTTTGATAGCGGCCCAAATATCGACATCATCAAGTTTGGCAAAAGTGTCTAAAATAATAGAATTGAAATCTTCCCTTTCGATTCTACTGTTCATAAAAAAACGTAAAGGTTCACTGCAGGCCACCACCTGCTGTTCTCCCGAGATTTCTTTGGCACGTTTTAATACACGTATCAGAAGCTGTTCGGCAACGATACCGGTCTTATGAAGATATACCTGCCAATACATAAACCGTCTGGCCATTAAGAATTTTTCGACAGAATAGATTCCTTTCTCTTCGACTACAAGTTTACCGTTGACCACGTTTAACATTGTTATCAGGCGTTCAGCATTAATGTTGCCCTCGGCCACACCAGTATAAAAACTGTCCCTTTTTAAATAATCCAACCTATCCATATCTAACTGGCTTGATACCAGTTGATTTAAAAACCCTTTCTCATATTCTCCACGAAAGATTGAAATGGCAAGCGTTAAACTTCCGTTAAAGGTTTTGTTCAAAGACTGCATGAATTGGAGTGAAATATATTCGTGATCGGTACTTTCTACAATGCTATGTTCCATGGCATGGGAGAACGGACCATGACCTATGTCGTGCAGCAAAATAGCACAATACAATCCGCTTTCCTCTTCCTCTGTAATCTCAACTCCTTTATAACGAAGTACTTGTAGGGCTTGCTGCATGAGGTGCATGCTACCAAGGGCATGATGAAAACGTGTGTGGTGCGCCCCAGGATACACTAGATAAGAAAGTCCCATTTGCGAAATTCTACGTAACCGTTGAAAGTATGGGTGTGCAATCAGGTCAAAAATTAGGGGATTGGGAATTGTAATAAATCCGTAAATTGGATCATTAAAGATTTTAAGTTTTTTTGAGGTTCTCAAAGTGGAATCTTTTTAAAACGGGTTTACTAAATTCAAAGTTATGGAAATCTGTTAAAGGAATTAGGGATTAATGAACTAGGATTATAGTATAAGCAATGTTCAATATTAATTCCTATTATCTAGTTCACAAACGCCTAGTTCACTAATCCGCTATATTACTAAGTCCTAACTCTATATAATAAATGAGTAAAATAACTATTCTTTGGGTCGACGACGAAATCGACTTGCTTAAACCACATATCATTTTTTTGCAGGGGAAAAATTACGATGTCATTACATGTAAAAGCGGTCAGGAAGCATTAGAAGAACTCCAGAAATCACGAGTGGATATCGTTTTTCTTGACGAGAATATGCCCGGAATTTCTGGTCTTGAAACCCTAAACGAAATAAAGGTCATCAATTCTTCGCTACCCGTTGTTATGATTACCAAGAGTGAAGAAGAGTTAATTATGGAGGAGGCCATAGGTTCGAAAATCGCAGATTATTTAATCAAACCTGTAAACCCGAATCAGATTTTATTGTCCCTAAAAAAGAACCTTGACCATTCGAGGTTAGTCTCGGAAAGAACAACTGCAAATTACCAGCAAGAATTTCGGAAGATTGCGATGGACCTCTCCATGGTAAACTCTGTTGACGAATGGGTCAGTCTTTACAAGAAGCTCATTTACTGGGAGATGAGGTTAGAGGACATCGAAGATAGCAGCATGTTCGAAATACTTGAATCACAAAAATCAGAAGCCAATAATCATTTCGGAAAGTTTGTAGAAAAAAATTATGAGGATTGGTTCGATGGTGACGGGCCGGTAATGTCCCATACTCTATTTAAAGAGTGGGTACAGCCTGAAATTAAGGACACGCCGACCCTTTTGGTCGTGGTCGACAATTTGCGATATGACCAATGGTACGCCTTTGAAGATACGGTCGGAGCTTTTTATAAAAAGACCCAAGAAAAATCATATTTCAGTATTCTGCCAACGGCAACACAGTATGCCCGTAACGCCATATTTTCCGGACTCACACCCTTGGATATGGAAAAAAAGTATCCCGATTGGTGGAAAAATGACACCGATGAAGGTGGGAAAAACCTGTTTGAGAATAAATTTCTAGGCGCGCAGATAAAACGATTAGGGCTTGACCTAAAATGGGAGTACCATAAAATCAGTAGTTTAAAACAAGGGAAAAACTTATCACAAAACTTCAGATCTCAAAAAGACAATGACCTGACCGTTATTGTCTATAATTTTGTTGATATGCTTTCTCATTCGAAGACCGAAATGGAGGTTATCAAAGAATTGGCCAGTAATGATAAGGCATATCGCTCATTGACCCAGAGCTGGTTTAAAAATTCCCCATTATTGGAAATCATTCAACAAGCACAGCAAATGGAGATGAAACTCATTATAACAACAGATCACGGTACTATAAATGTAAAACAGCCTTCAAGAGTTATTGGCGACAAAGAAACCAGTTTGAACCTTCGCTATAAAACCGGACGTAGCTTGACTTATGAAGAAAAGGATGTATTGGCCGCGCAAGACCCTGCACAAATATATTTACCGCGCATCAACATGAGCAGTTCGTTTATTTTTGCCAAGAACGATTTGTTTTTCGCTTACCCGAACAACTACAACCATTATGTAAGTTATTATCGAAATACCTATCAGCACGGTGGGGTTTCCTTGGAAGAAATGATTATTCCGTTTGTGGTGCTATCACCAAAATAACCGTGAACGCTTATGGAAATAATATACAAGGAAAACCAGATATATCAGGTCGCCCGACAACTTATAAATAAGTCAACTTCAAAAACCCTATGCTTTTATGCCCCGATGGGCGCAGGAAAGACAACTCTGATAAAGGCCTTGTTAAAAGAATTGGGGGCTAGCGATACGGGTAGCAGCCCTACCTTTGGTATCGTTAACGAATACCATAATGACAAAGGAGAATTATTGGCCTACCATTTCGATTTCTACAGACTAGAGGATGAAACCGAAGCTTTAGATTTGGGTTTGGAAGATTACTTAAACCAAAATGTTTGGGTCTTTATCGAGTGGCCCGAAAAAGTACCTTCTTTTCTACCCCTAGATGCTACGAACCTTAAGATTGAAATCATTGACCCGAAAATAAGGAGGATTATGTTCGCATGATAGTTTATGTAACATGTTGTGAAAAAGGTAGCCAACATCGTTTTTCACCAAAATATATTGTCTATTTACCGATATATTCGATGAACGGCACGATTTATCGGTCAAAAAGTTAAGTTTTTGCATTTAATCATAATTATTTAGTGCTTTTTTTCCTACATTTGACTCAGAAGAACATTAATTACTAACTAAAAATCCCTCTTGAAAATGAAGAAATTTGTATTTGGCCTTTTGGCATGTGTGACCCTTTTAGCCGTTTCCTGTGAAACTAGTGACATCTCTTCGGATGATGCAGTATATGAAGAAGGCGTAGATAAAACTAAAATTCCTTCTCAGGCAGATAGTAGAGTTGATAAAACAAAGATTCCTTCTCAGGCCAATTAATAATCAACTTACAGCGTGGAATTAGAAAATTCTAAAAATAATTAAAGGGTAATCAATAAATTACCCTTTTTTTCGTTACAGAAATTAGCGTAAGTTATTCCAAACGTAAGATGCAAAAAAAGTCATTCGAATTCAACAAAAAAGCAAGGAGAAGAATTTTTATTGATTCTATAGGTGTATTTCTAATCATCGTATCTCCTTTCATATTTAAATTACACCAATACCTTCCCAGTAGTCCAGAAGCAACCATAAACTTCTTAGGTTTTGTGTTTGACAGTAATGGTTTTGCTGATTTGAATACATATGGTTGGTTTTTGTTAAGTAAAATTGTTCCATTCTATTTATTTATAATTTGGTTTTTCACGTGTAAGCATTGGTGGTATCATATCATACTGATTCCTATGACCATGTATGCCTTTCAAATATTTGAGGTATTGTATTCAGATGATAATATTGTTGATACTAAGAATATAATTTGGTTGTTACCCGTTTGTATGGTAGTAATTCCTTTAGTCTACCTTATTCGAATAAAACTCTATGATAAACATGTCCATGGTATTGATTTAGAGGCCATGGAAGCAGAGCTGAATGTGCTTAAAAAAAAGCAAGGTATTGAGGATAAAGAAACAGATTCTAAGGCGGCCTTTACTAATTCTTCCGAAGACCAAATTGAATACCTATCCCTCTCCGAAAAAATAGATAGAAAACTTTCAACTGATAATCTAGAAATCAAATTTCGCCAGTTTCAGAACCAATTGAACAATTGGATACATCTCAGATTCTAAGTCTTTGACCGCAACCCGTAAATAGGCTTCCTTTCAGCACTTCTGACCTTAGTTCAACAAAATATCGTATTTTTACCGTTAATCGAAACCGCTACGATTAGAAGTAACCCCTATGAACCAACCGGCCTCTCCCTTCAGTAAACAACAGTTACTGCCCCAAGAAGAAACCTTAGAAATACTTCGGCAGAAAAGTGAACTTTATATCGGTATCCCAAAAGAAAATCAATATCAAGAACAACGTGTTTGCCTAACGCCAGATGCCGTAAACGCCATTACTTCAAATGGCCATCAGGTCTTAATCGAATCAGGTGCAGGAGAAGGGGCAAATTATTCCGATTTGGACTATACCAACGCAGGGGGAGAGATAACAAGAGATACAAAAAAGGTATTCGCTTGTCCGCTATTATTGAAAGTGGAGCCTCCTACACTTTCTGAAATTGAATTGATAAATCCGCAGACGACCGTTATTTCGGCCTTACAATTAAAAACACAGAGCAAGGCCTACTTTGAAAAAATGGCTACAAAGCGAATTACGGCCATTGCATTCGAATACATTCGCGATGACGATGGAAAATACCCTGCAGTGCGTTCTTTGAGCGAGATTGCGGGAATTTCATCGGTTCTTATCGCTTCGGAGATTATGGCGGCTACCAACGATGGCAACGGACTTATGTTCGGAAACATCAGTGGTGTGCCCCCTGTAGAAGTGGTTATCATCGGAGCAGGCACTGTTGGAGAGTTCGCTGCACGATCGGCATTGGGCCTCGGGGCAAATGTAAAAATCTTTGACAATTCCATTACCAAATTACGTAATATTCAGGCCAACTTACGGCAAACGGTCTACACTTCTACCATTCAACCAAAAAATCTATTGAAATCGCTGAAACGATGTGATGTTGCCATTGGCGCGACCCGCGGTAAAGATCGATCTCCGGTTGTCGTTTCGAGTACGATGGTAGAGCATATGAAAAAAGGAGCAGTCGTTATCGATGTTAGTATCGACATGGGAGGTTGCTTTGAAACCAGTGAAATAACCACACACGCCAAACCCACAATTGAAAAATTCGGGGTAATCCACTATTGCGTACCGAATATTCCGTCCCGCTACCCAAAGACCGCTACGCTGTCGATCAGCAATATTTTTACTCCCTATTTACTCGAGCTTGGTGAAAATGGAGGAATGGAAAATTCGTTACGCTTTGACAAAGGCCTTCGCAACGGACTATACATGTATCACGGTATATTGACCAACAAATCGGTGGGAGAATGGTTCGATCTGCAGTACAGCGATATTAAT
>Ga0316189_10006655_pt1 | contig 11001 bp, 9 predicted proteins | sample LowCovwburrow_MG_FD_204930 | JGI IMG/M metagenome (GOLD analysis project Ga0316189, IMG submission 204930) | Coastal sediment microbial communities from Maine, United States - Lowes Cove worm burrow | ecosystem: Environmental > Aquatic > Marine > Coastal > Sediment | place: USA: Maine... | reverse complement strand
GCGAATCTGAAGAATCCTCTTCGTCATGGTGCTTATGACCATTTTGACGTTACTCAAGGAGAAAGACCTATGCAAGCACAGGAGCATCATCATATCAGCCCTGAAGAATATCTTACCGGGGAACGTACAGGTGATATACGGCATGAATACTTTGCCGGAGAGGTCTTTGCCATGGCCGGAGCAAGCCGGGAACATAACCAGATCTCGACAAATATAGTCCGCCTGCTGGGCAATCAGCTGTTGGAGAAGCCATGCAGCGTCTTTGCCAGCGATATGAAGGTGAAGGTCAAAAAGAAGAAAAAGTATTCCTACCCGGATATCGTTGTTGTCTGTGAAAAAGAGGAGTATGAGGACGAGCATAACGATGTGCTGCTGAATCCCGTCGTTCTTATAGAAATTCTTTCCGACAGCACCGAAGCCTATGATCGGGGGGACAAGTTCTCCGATTATCAGGAGATCCCTTCATTTACCGAATATATCCTGATTTCTCAGTATACCTTTAAGATGGAGCGGTTTACCCGGCAGCCCGACAATTCCTGGGTGTATACGATATATCAAGGTGAAGAAGATATACTCTCTGTCGAAACAATAGATTGCGAATTGCCGCTGGCCGAGGTGTACAGAAAAGTACGGTTTACTGAACAGGAACGCGAAGAAATCGGCTGACTATGCGCAGTCTTGCTGAGTAGGGCCGGAGATATCATTCATTGGGAGCTAGTTTGCGGTTCTTATCCTGAGCGAGGAGCATGGGGCTTTGGTGCGGGAGGTTGGGGTGCCTCAACGATGAAAAATGGGGGGGCGGAGTTTTTTGTTTTTTTGCAGGGTGTTTTGTGCGGGCTGATCTGATGAATTTCCTTGGGGGCGCAAGGGATTTTGACGATTCGGTCTTCCGAGAGAACGTTTTGACAGAAAAATATTTTTGACAAAATCAGCTGGGGTGACATAAAATTTGGTACATAGCAGTATGGAATATAGATTGAGTGAATTATTTTTTCGTGTTTCTGTTGTGCTGACCATTATATCAAAGCCGGGAATAAATGTAGCCAATCAATTGTGACAACCTCGCAAAAAGTCAGAAAATAGCAAACCTTTCGCGACAATTAAACTAGTTAAAAGGTTATTTTCTGTGAAATTAGCCTTTTTGGGTAACCATCAATTGTGGCTCAAACAATGAGAAGAGAATGTCCAGACTACTTCAGACTGTTCGAATCGGGAACACCTTGCTTCAGTTACGAAAGTCGAGCCAATCATTTGTCGCTCTACGTCCAGATACGTCTATGCTGACCCTTCTGAGAAAAAACGATTCAGTTAGGGATATTCACTATCTAGGAGAGTCTAGTTTTCGTATTCAAGTAAACCGTAACGTCGATTCAATATTAGCTAAAGTCAGAGAGAGCGGAGTAGCCCATCACTCGTATATTTATGATGGGGAATCTGGAGAAACAGCATATTTTACAGTTACCGATCGTATAAATATTCGTGTTGACAATAAAATAAAAGCCTATGAAATTGCACACAAATTTCACTTGGTAAACCCCAGCGAGTTAGGGGAGGGATTGTTTCAGTTTACGTTGTCTAGTCGAACTAGATGCAATCCGTTAAAGTTACAGGCAAGGATTGAAGAGCGATCCGAAGTAATTTATGCCGAACCAGAGCCATTTATTCAAATACAACGATGCAGCTCGAAACTTGAGCCGCAATGGCATCTAAATGGAGATCCAACAAACCATATTTCACATGTCAACATCAATGCTGCGAAGGCCTGGAAAATTGAAAAAGGGTCAAGTAATATTACCCTAGCTATACTTGACGATGGGTTTGAACTAAAACACCCTGATTTAATAGAAGGCATTGTACATCCAAGTGATTTCGCTGCATACGCTGACATCCCGCCATCCCCCTCAGAAGATCTTCTCCCGCTTGATGAAAAACCATACCCCGTGCGAGAGGTTGGCGACTATCATGGAACTCCCTGTGCAGGGTTAGCCATAGGGCGTGGCAAAAAATATATTTCTGGTGTCGCGCCTGGTTGTGCGTGGATGCCAGTACGGACACGATTTGGTTTCATTGCACAAAATACTACGTTACGCATTTTTCAATACCTATCCAAGTATGCGGATGTGGTTTCATGTTCCTGGGGGGCACAACAAACACCGCTTAGTGTTCCTTCCGCCGCTGCTATTGAAATTTTTGAAAAATTAACAACCTCTGGTGGCAAGAACGGTAAGGGCTTAGTCATTTGCTTTGCTGCTGGCAATCAGAACTTACCTACACATCTTAGTGCGGAAAAAAATCTTCGAGGTATGGAATATTATGACGAACAGGGTCAGAGATTGGGTACCTTTTTTCGGAATCGCCCTATTCACTCATTTTGGCCTGAATTGCCGGGTGTAATCGTCGTTGGCAGCATTAGCTCAAAAGGGCGAAAATCACTGTACTCCTCGTGGGGACCAAACCTGACTGTTGTTGCACCATCCGATAACTACCATCCAAGTGGTATATCGACGCGTAGCAATTTTGAAGATAGGACTTTAACTACTGCCGACAATGAGTATCATGGCCGTGGATTGGCTGAAGTAGGAGTTGCTCATAAAGAGTACGGGTTGTTTACAACTGAAATGGGTGGAACTTCAGGAGCCACACCACAGGTGGCGGGGGTGTGTGCATTGATTAAGTCGGTAAATCCAAGTTTCTCGGCAGCTGAGGTCGTGTCGATTCTTCAAGATTCGGCGGACAAGGCAAGCATTGATCGAACATTGGACAACAATGATCTCCACAACAATAAAGAGCAAACCGGCGCTTTTAACGCTGATGGTCACAGTGAATGGTTTGGATACGGACTAGTAGACGCAAATTCTGCTGTGTCACTAGCTAAAAAACGAACCAATATGCGAGGGTCATAAAATGCCTCCAGGAATATGCGCTGCAACATTTGCTTCCGGGTTTCCGTTTGGTGGTTATAGTCGGGTAGCTGAATTGACTGTAGAAATCATGGGAATGGAGCGACAGCTCCATATGGCGGGAATGGCGGTCGCTAGATTTCCTGATCGCTCTGATGATCAGCTACGAGCCCTTCCCACAGGTGATGAGTTTAGAGTCATCTGGGACGATGCCATTTTTGTTGGCCACGACTGGCTACTCGGAGACATTACGGCCGAGATACCAAAAGAACAATTCAGCCGGGCGGCGATAGGAACGATACGGAGTGTCGCTAGTCCACCTGCAACTAGAACCTTTGGTGCAGAAGAAGGTGAAGGTTTCTTCCCAGCGATAAACGAGAATCATTTCTTTTTCGATCTAAGGATTCCACGACTTGGCATCGTGATGTCTAGTCCAGCACCTATTGTCAATTCGAGCCAAATCAGAAAGATCCCGCCGTTTGGTTCGATCTACCAGCTATCAGACGAAGTAAGCTACAAGTCAGATTTACAACGATCTGGATTATTGGGCCAAGTATCACCCAAAGTGGTAATCAAAACCTGCAATGTTCGACTACAAATAGAGGGTGGCATTAAGTGCGAACTAGAATTACTTGGTGAAGGTGAAACTACAGCGCGATATCGCGTGAAACTGCAAAACGTAAGTGGGTCTGATGAATTGAAGGCAACATTAGCAATATGGCCACGTCCAGAAGAGGAAGTCAATGGCTGGATTAAACCAATCACACTTGGACGAAATGTAACGACCCATGACTTTGAGATTCCTCGTGACATCTTTTTTCGGTCTAGATGGTTAGTAGCAATTGGGGCAAAGCCCTTTGATGAGGACGCCTTGACTGCTGTCCGATTTCCACCGTTGAGTTAGCCCCAACTTTACAAGTTTACCAACCTGCTGTTATATCGACCTAACGTTATGGACTATCCACTTGTAACATGAAAAAGCCCCTTTTGAGGTTATTGCATTTTTTAAAAATCAATCACAACAAGTCACAATGTAATCAATATGTTATAATGACGACAACGCTATTTATACTCAAAAAATCAGCAGAGTAGATTAAGTTACTCACATTGAGCGGGTATCAACTATTTGAATTTTAAAGAAAAGTTATTTTTTGAAATTCAATATTTCAGAATATTTTATTTTTTCAACAGAAGTAAGTTGTTGTTTTTAGTCTCTTTTAGACTAACCCGCTAAAACAAAAGAAATAGTTGTAATATCTTGTTTTTTCAAATGATTTAACTCATAGAATATGATGTCAACCCGCTCAATGTGAGAAGTTAGAAAGTTGAGGTTAATAATGCAAAAACTAATCGGTACATTGCCTGATCTGTTGAATGTCGAAATGTTGAATGCGTTGCGTAAGGCATGTGACGACGCCATGGATGATGCCATCAAGAAACCAAAAAACTCTATGGATCGAGAAGGTTATCGCTATTTCATAGGAGGTAATTTACGTAATCTAGCTGTTCGAGAGTTTCTAAAAAGCACGACAACCTGTTTACGTGAGTACCTTGCTGCACCACAACTATTTCACGAGCAGTTCGTCATTAAGTACCAAGGTGATGCTGGAATATTCGACTGGCATCAAGACGGTGCGTATGAAGTAGATCCAACTCCATACTACACGCTGTGGTTGGCTTTAGATGATACTGAGAAGAAAAACGGTGGACTTGAGGTCGCTCAAGCGATACCAAAGGGGATACAACATCATAAAGTCGATGCAAATGGCGATTTGACGTTTAATTACAAAGGACCATCAAAGACTCTATTGCTTGACGCTGGCTCAGCGATAATTTTTCATTCACGAGTGCCGCACCGTAGCGGACCTAATTTTTTATCCAAACCACGGCGGGCTTATGTATCATTTTGGCATTCAGGAGAACTGTAGTTGATGATTGAGGGTATGGTTCCCAAAAAAACGCAAACTTTTTCCAGAAAGAAAACAGCCGAATAAATAGGGGCCTACCATGTTTAGGAACCTTGACAGAATCGGACACAGCAAAGCAATCCGCCTGAATAAATAGGGGACGTAAGGTGTTTTTTATATACCTATTGACCAACTTACTCAAAAATCTCAGAATGGATACCAGCTCGAACGAAGAACACTATACCGTACTGTCGGCTATCATCAATCCGATAGATCAAGAAGAAGTCGCCACCGATATAGCACTCACGATATCCTGCCCAATTTCCAGCCATTATGATCAAGCCCCCCTGCCCCGACGGAGCATCATTCCTACTCAATAACATCATGGCCCCTTTAAGGCGATTCATATCAACCAAAACGTGACACCCAATTGCATGGCACGATTATTCTGAATTGTGCCAAGGGGACAATATTTGCCATTTTACCGTAATAGGGTATAGTAACTTCATGCAAAGAAGCTCACAAAGGCAGTGACCGAACCCCCGTATCCCCGAGAAAACTATGTCCACCAAAGAACGCTATATCAACCTCTTTACCGATTACGGGTTCAAAAAAATCTTCGGCGAAGAACCCAATAAAAACCTACTTATCGATTTCCTCAACGAATTACTCAGAGAAGAACAGGGGAAAATCCGAGATCTGACCTATCTGAAGACAGAACAACTCGGCGATACGCATATTGATCGCAAAGCTATATTCGATCTCTACTGCGAGAATGAGCAGGGCGAAAAATTCATTGTCGAGTTGCAGAAAAGCAAACAAAATTTTTTCAAGGATCGCGCTCTCTATTACTCCACCTTTCCCATCCGCGAACAGGCAGAACGGGGCGACTGGAATTTCAAGCTCAAGGCCGTCTATACTGTAGCTATCCTGGATTTTGTCTTTGATGAAGACAAGGATCAGCCGGAAAAATACCGCTATGATGTCAAATTGTCAGATATTGAAACCAACCGTGTATTTTATGACAAACTGACCTTCATCTACCTGGAAATGCCCAAGTTCAGTAAAGGACTGGACGAACTGGCGACCCGGTTTGACAAGTGGATGTACGTCATAAGGAACCTGAACCGACTGGAACGGTTACCGGAGATCTTGCGAGAACAGGTTTTTGAGCAACTCTTTACAACGGCGGAGATTGCTCATTTTACCCCGGATCAGGTGCGATCCTACGAGAAGAGTCTCAAATATTACCGAGACATGAAGAACTCCCTTGATACAGCCTTTGATGAGGGGAAAGAAGAAGGACGGGTTGAAGGAAAGGAAGAAGGAGAACAGAAAAAAGAACGAGAGATCGTCATCAATGGGCTGAAGCAAGGCCTTGACCTCAAGATGATAGCGGCTTTGACCGGGCTACAGCGAGAAGAGATTGAAAAGATTAAACAAGAAATGTAGGGAGCATCATCATTGAGCTGTTCCCTTTTTCACCCCCGCATTACTCTTATGCATATGCATATGCAGCTGATGCTGGCAATAGGAACGAAGGGAGAGGGAAAAAGACAAAGAAAAAACCCGCACACCTTTGCAGGCTGCGGGCTTTATCGAACATCCACAAAAGTGAATGGAATATACTATGGTGCCGGAGGTCGGAATCGAACCGACACGGGCGCAAGGCCCGCTGGATTTTGAGTCCAGTGCGTCTACCAGTTTCACCACTCCGGCTGAAGTGCTGCTATTAATACCGCAAAAACGGTTTTACTGTCAAGAGAATTGATGCGCCCAGATACGTTATCTCTAAAACAATCCTTCCCAGCTCTGATCTGCCCATGAAATTCTCTGTTCTCGGCTCCGGCTCCAAGGGGAATTGCACCCTGATTGAGTCCGGCTCGACCCGTATTCTTATCGACGCTGGCTTCTCAGGCAAGGAAATCAACCGTCGTCTGGCTCTGATCGACCGCTCGCCCCAGGACCTGAACGCGATCCTTATTACCCATGAGCACGGCGATCATGTTGGCGGGGTCGGTGTGCTGTCCCGACGTTGCGATCTGCCGGTTTATGCCAATCCTGCGACCCATCAGGCCGCAGAAACACGGGTGAAGAAGCTCCATCAACGCTGGGAGTTTGACACCGGCACCGGCTTTTTCCTGGAGGATCTGCATATCCATCCCTTCCGCATCTCGCACGACACGGCAGACCCGGTGGGCTTTCTGGTCTCAGACGGTACCCATTCAGTGGCCTACTGCACCGATACCGGCAAGATCACCACATTAATCAGGCAGCGACTTTTCCAGTGTCAAGCCCTTATTCTGGAGTCTAATTATGACCCGGAGATGCTGATGGACGGTCCCTACCCCATGCATATCAAGCAACGGGTCCGCTCCAACCAAGGGCATCTGGCCAATAACGAGGCTGCCGCTTTTCTTGCTGAGCTCTGTACAACAAAGGGGCAAGAGGTCCGGCATGTAGTCCTGGCCCATCTCAGCGAGACCAATAATCATCCTGATCTGGTTGCGGCCCAAGTTCAGCAGGAATTGGTCCCGCATAATCCGACCTTCAGTCTGGATTTGGCCCGCCAGGATCAGCCAGGACGATTTATTACGGTGGGTGGGTAGGATTGTAGAGGCACGGCATGCCATGCCCCTACAACAACGACCGAATCAGGCAGTAATCAGGGTACCCACATCTTCGCCTGCGGCGGCCCGGACAATATTGCCTTCCCGCTTCATATTAAAAACCAGGACCGGCAAATTATTATCCCGAGCCAGGGAAATGCCTGCTGCATCCATGACCCGCAGCTCATCTTGCAGGACCTTGGTGTAGGTCAAACGATCAAAACGAACCGCATTGCTGTCTTTTTCCGGATCACGGTCGTACACCCCGTCCACTCGGGTGGCCTTCATCATCACATCGGCCTCGATCTCCAGAGCCCGGAGCACCCCGCCGGTATCTGTGGTAAAATAGGGGTTCCCCGTGCCGGCGGCAAAGACAACCACCCTGCCCTGCTCCAGATGTTCAATAGCCTGGAGGCGAACATAGGGTTCGCAAACGTTGCGCATGGTAATGGCCGACATCACCCGACAGGCGACACCGATTTGCTCCAGACCATCCTGCATGGCAAGGGCATTAAGCACTGTGGCCAGCATCCCCATGTTATCAGCAGCGGCCCGATTCATTCCGCTGGCAGCACCGGCCACCCCGCGAAAAATATTACCTGCACCGATCACTAAGGCAACCTGCGCACCTTGCTCCTGGATTTTTTTAATTTCCAGGGCCACAAAATTGATCATGTCCGGGCTGATGCCGTAGGCACCATCGCCCATCAGGGCCTCACCGCTTATTTTAAGGAGAATTCTTCGAAACTGCATTGTGATACGCCTCCGCTGGCAGGAAATTTATTGCATTGAGCGGCAGGTCCGGATATTCATAACACTGCGGCCTGAAAACAGGGTGGAGGGAAAATCGGGCCCGCAGACCCGAACGGTTGCCGGTACCCCTTTTGTCCGGCAACCGAAAACTCAGCGTCGTAAATGCAAACGCAAAGGCAACTTATGCGCCGAGCTGATAACGGGCAAACCGCTTCACAGAAATGTTCTCGCCCATTTTGGCGATCAGCTCATTGAGCATATCCTGAACCGTCAGATCCGGGTTCTTAATGAACTTCTGCTCCATCAGACAGTTCTCGGCAACATATTTATCAACCTTGCCGGTAACAATCTTATCAATAATATTCTCCGGCTTACCGGCTTCCTTGGCCTGATTAACATAAATATCGCGCTCGCGCTCAATCAGATCCCGGGGCACTTCCTCACGGGTGACGGACAAAGGACCGGCAGCGGCGATGTGCATGGCAACGTCCTTGGCAAAGACCAGGAAATCATCGGTCTTGGCAACAAAATCGGTCTCGCAACCGACCTCAACCATAACACCGAGCTTGCCGCCCGCATGGATATACGTCTCAACAGTCCCTTCAGAGGTGGCTCGATCCGCACGTTTTGCTGCAACAGCAAGTCCCTTCTGGCGCAGAAGATCCACGGATTTTTCCATGTCACCTTCTGTTTCTTCCAAGGCCCGCTTGCAGTCCATCATGCCTGCATTGGTCTTTTGCCGTAATTCTTTGACCATCTGGCTGGTAACTTTCACTTTCTTCTCCTTTAGCTACAACGTTTTCTTCCGGGATTTTTTCCCGGCAATATATTCTTATCAACGCGACCTGTCCCGATGGTCCGCGCTACTTCCGCTACTCGTGCGGACACCGGTTCAGGACGAAAGAAGGGGCTTCTCAGCCCCTTCCCTTACCACATTGTATTTCCAACTTGTATTTTAAAACAACGACGCAAGGCTGTTTATCTGCGGACTCTCAGGTGTTATGCCTGCGGAGCCTGCTCAGCAGCTGTACCTTCGGCAGCCTGCTCGCCGGTCATTGCAGCTTCCATCGCATCAAGATCACCGACCTCTTCTCCTGTATCGCCCTTTCCTTCCAGAACTGCATTGGCAATCTGCGTGGTAATCAGGCGAATCGCACGGATCGCATCATCATTACCGGGAATAAGATGCTCAATACCGTCAGGGCTACAGTTGGTATCAGTCAACGCCACAACCGGAATATTCAATTTTTTCGCCTCACTGATAGCAATCTCTTCCTTGCGGGGATCAATAACAAAAAGAACGTCAGGCAGTTTGCGCATATTCTTGATTCCGCCGACATTGCGCTCAAGCTTGATGCGCTCTTTTTCCATCTTGAGAATTTCCTTTTTCGGAAAACGATTGATACTGCCGTCTTCCTGCATGGCCTCAATCGATTTCAGACGATCCACGGAATTCTTCACGGTCTGAAAGTTGGTCATCATACCACCGAGCCAACGGTGATTGACATAGAACATATCGCAACGAATAGCCTGCTCTTTGATGATAGCCTGGGCCTGACGCTTTGTTCCGACAAACATGATGCTTCCGCCATCAGCAACAGCATTTTGAATATAGCTGTATGCTGTACGGAACATCTTCATGGTCGCATCAAGGTTGATGATATAGATGCCGTTACGCGGTCCGTAAATGTACGGTTTCATTTTCGGATTCCAGCGTCTTGTCTGATGTCCGAAATGCAGACCTGCTTCAAGCATTTCCCGCATAGTTACTTTTGGTGCCATTTCCTTCTCCACGTTTTTGGTTTTACCTCCACTCCTGCTGCCGATCCCTGTCAGTACCTGACTACCTGATCAGAAACACCAAAGGACATATATCGGAGTGTGTGTAGTTTTGCTGCGGGACTTCGCCCCAAAGCATGATAAAAGACAAATTTTTCTTAATACCACATACAATACATTACAGCAAGTCAATCTAGGGAAAAATAGGATGGGAAGAGGATTTTTTCCTCCCCTACTCCTTCGGACTGTCTTCATCCAGAAGATCCTCTTCCTGTGTTGCTTGCCGCTCATCCTCCACCTTTTCCTGAAGGTGCTGTTCAGGACTCACGTCCATTTCTTCGATATCTTCCACATGTTCGACATCTTCGACTGATGCAACATGCGCCCTTGGTCCGGGTTGTTCCTTATCAGCCTCTGTCTCCGGCTTCAATGCCTGAAAGGGCAGCACCCCATCATCAAAACGCAGGTTATACCTCGGCACGGGCAGCGAGAAACCTTGCTCTTCAAGCACTTCTCTTGCCTTCTGCATGGCATAGCTCCTCGCCTTGAGAAAGTCTGTTTCCTTCTGGTTGATCCATCCCATAAAGCGAATGACGATATTCGAATCCCCCATCATTTCAACAAAAGAACCGGGCGGAGGCGAGTCCAGGACAAAGGGCAGGCTCGCGATGGCCTCAACACCGGCCTCGGTTGCCGCAACCGGGTCATCGTTGACGCCTATCCCCAGGGTAAAATCAAAGCGTCGCTCGGGATTCGTGGTGAAATTAAGAATAGTCGCCTTGAACACCACGGCGTTGGGTATCCGCAAATGATTACCGTCCACCGTCATCAGAATGGTGGCCCTGGAGGTCAGCCGAATAACCACGCCTTTGTGATCGTTGATCGAGACAAAATCCCTGGGGCGAAAGGGCTGCCGGAGACTCAGCATGACACTTGCGATATAATTCTCAATCGTGTCTTTGACAGCAAAGCCCACAGCAAAGCCGACAACCCCGGCCCCGCCCAGCAGCGTGCCGATCATCCGGCTTGCCCCTAACAAATGCATGGCTGCCA
>Ga0316189_10006654_pt1 | contig 11003 bp, 7 predicted proteins | sample LowCovwburrow_MG_FD_204930 | JGI IMG/M metagenome (GOLD analysis project Ga0316189, IMG submission 204930) | Coastal sediment microbial communities from Maine, United States - Lowes Cove worm burrow | ecosystem: Environmental > Aquatic > Marine > Coastal > Sediment | place: USA: Maine... | reverse complement strand
AACGCACTGATAGGATTAAAAGTCAGATTGCCCCATAGCTTAAGCCAGATTTCGGAACGGATATCCGAGAGTATGCGCGATTTAAAACCGGCTTCTTCGAACAATGCCGAAACCATTTTCAATCGATCCGATTCGCTACAATCGAGTTCGCCTACCGGGAATTTATCGCCTTCGACGTGTTCGATGACACCAGGCTCAGATATGGTTGCCGCCGGGTAGGCGATACAACCAATGATATGTTTCGGATCGATGCTATTGGCTAAAATGCCGCCGGGATCGACGGTTTCCACAGTGCGGTTTTCGTACTCGCCGCCATTTAACTGGAAATACCACCAGGGGATACCGTTTTGCAGTGCGACCATGACCGTGTCTGGGCCTAACAACGTTTTAAGCTCATCGACAACCGGCGTGATCTGATGGGCTTTAAGCGCAAGCAGGACAACATCCTGAACGCCACATTCTTTCATGTCGTTGGTGGCAAAGACATTTTTGACATTGCTTTCTTCACCGTTCTGGCGAAGCGTTAAACCATTTTCTTTAATCGCAGCCAGATGTGGTCCACGCGCGATGAGCGACACTTCGTGGCCTTGTTCAGCAATGCGAACACCCATGTAACCGCCGATAGCACCGGCTCCAACAACACATACTTTCATGATACAAAACTCCGATAATTGTCGATTCTAAACACGACAGTTTGAATAGCTGACGATAGCAGGAAGGCCCTGCTATCGTCACATTGGGAGGAGCATATTACAGTCTTTTCGAGTCGTCTATTATGCTGTTGATTAGATTATTTAATGTGCCTGTATCCAAAAGGAGATAAGTCTTAAGCGCCGAGTTTATGCCCGACTCTTAAATCACTTGAAGCCGCAAATTCAGCCGCGGTAACCTTGCCTTCGCTTGCACGAACGCGTGCGATTAAAATACCACCTTCATCACCCGCAGATACCAGAATACCTTCATCACTGATAGCCTCAACTCTGCCTGCTTCACCAGCGACACGCTTGACCGGATGACTATCATAAATTTGCAGCGTTTCGCCATCTAATGTGGTCCAGGCACCCGGTTGCGGGTTACCGGCACGGATAATATTGTAGATTTCAGCGGCGGGCTTGCTCCAGTCGATCTCAGCCTGCTTTTTGCCAAACCACGATTCATAACTACCTTCGTCGAGGTTTTGCACAATCCTCGGTGCGGTTCCGGCTTTTAGCAAGTCGAGCGACTCGATCATGGCATCTACACCCATCGGATATAGCTTCTTGAAATAAACATCGCCGAGGGTTTCGTTCGGGCCGATATCACATTCTTTTTGCATGAGAATATCGCCTTCGTCGAGCCCATCATTCGGCCAGAAAATAGTCAGGCCGGTGCGCGTTGCACCCATGGCAATCGGCCAGTTGATCGACGATGGCCCACGGTGCATCGGTAACAACGAGGGATGATATTGAAATGAACCAAGGCGAGGCGCGTTGACCACAGCTTCCGGCACAAACAGCAATACATAAGCCATCATGCAGACGTCCGCCTCAAACGATTTCATCAACTCGAGTGCTTCGGGTGTTTTCCAGGAAGCGGGTTGATGCACCGGCAAGCCTTTTTCAAGCGCAAGCTCTTTCAGTGGATCGAGCGGCCTGCCTTCTTTATCCGGTGCCGTACAAACCGCGACGACATCTTCACCGCGCTCAAGTAATTTTTCGAGGACGGAACGGCCGAAGGCCTGTTGTCCATGGACTACTATTCGCATAATCTACTCCTGATTGGTTTTGATTAAACTGCGCCCGATGCTTTAATCTCGGCGATCTCTTCTGCGCTATAACCGAGCACGTCGGCTAGAATTTCGTCGGTATGCTCACCCAATAGCGGTGAACGGGTAACTTCGACATCTGTATCCGACAGCTTGATTGGGCAGCCGACGGTTAAATATTTACCACGTTCCGGGTGATCAACCTCAACGACGGTACCGGTTTCACGCAGCGATGGCTCCTCGGCAATTTCCTTCATGGATAGGATCGGGCCAACCGGAATATCGAGCGGATTACAGATATCCATAACTTCGAATTTAGTCTTGGTCATGGTCCACTTTTCGATTTCTTCGAAGATGCCGTTTAACCTGGTTAAGCGATTTGGCGGTGTCGCGTAATCGGGATCTTCCTTCCATTCGGGCTTGCCGATAACATCACAAATTTTCTGCCAAACCGCCGCCTGGGTGATGAAATAAGTGTATGCATTCGGATCTGTTTCCCAACCCTTGCATTTCAATATGCGACCGGGTTGACCACCACCGGAATCATTACCGGCACGTGGTGTGGCATCTCCAAATTCAATGCCTTCACCAAATTGCGAGTATTCCTTCAGCGGTCCGCTATCCAAACGCTGCTGGTCACGTAGTTTCACCCGACACAGGTTCAGTACACTGTCCTGCATCGCTGCCAGAACTTTCTGGCCTCGGCCGGTTTTTTCGCGCTGTAACAATGCCGCAGTAATACCTAACGCCAGGTGTAAACCCGTACCCGAATCGCCAATTTGCGCTCCAGTTACCAGAGGTACACCATCACGAAAACCCGTAGTCGAAGCCGAACCACCTGCGCACTGCGCAACATTCTCGTAAACCTTGCAGTCTTCGTAAGGCCCGGGACCAAAACCCTTGACCGAAGCCATAATCATGCGGGGGTTCAGTTCCTGAATTCGCTCCCAGCTAAATCCCATTCTATCGAGTGCGCCGGGGGCAAAGTTTTCTACCAGAACGTCACATTCCTTGACCAGACGTTCGAGAACTTTCTTGCCGGTTTCGTTTTTGGAATTCAGCGTTAACGAACGCTTGTTGTGATTAAGCATGGTGAAATAGAGGCTGTCAGCACCTTCGACATCGATTAATTGCTTGCGCGTAGCATCGCCGACACCAGGGCGTTCTACCTTTATAACATCGGCACCCATCCAGGCCAGTAGTTGCGTGCAGGTTGGCCCGGATTGTACGTGCGTGAAATCCAGAATTTTAAGACCGTCTAGTGCTTTGGACATTTTAAACCTCTAATCAATATTAAATCTGTTGCAATGAAAATTACTTATACATGGTCTGCGCTTTGGTGCCCGGCGCGTATTCGTTCGGATCAACCCAGACATTAACAACGGCACACTTGCCGGTTTTGGCAATCGCCTCGCGGGCTCTTTGCATGGCTGGTTGGATATCTTTGGCTTCGTGTACTTCTTCGCCATAGCCACCAATCATTTCGCCAAACTTCGAGAAAGGTACATCGCCGAGTTTGTTACCGACATCACCACGTTGCTGGCCATATTTAGCCAACTGACCGTAACGAATCTGGTTCATCGCCGAGTTATTACCTATGACTGCGAGGTATGGCGCACCAAAACGTTGAGCGGTTTCCATATCAAACGAAGTCATACCAAAGGCACCATCGCCGTAAAGACAAACCACTTCTTTATTGGGATGAGCCAGTTTCGCAGCGATCGAGAATCCGGTACCCACGCCGAGTGAACCGAGTGCACCGGGATCCATCCATTGTCCAGGGTTACGCGGGCGCACGGCCTGTGCAGAAATAGTGACGATATCGCCACCATCGCCGATGTAGATGGTGTCTTCGCCGAGGAACTCGTTAATTTCATAAGCCAGGCGATAAGGGTGGATTGGATTCTGGTCGGTGGTAAACATCGGCATCAACTTTTCGAGCTTGGCTACTTCAATTTTGCGCAATTCAGCCATCCAGCTTTGACGCTCCTGCTTCGCACCCGAATCGATTCGGCCCGAAGCAGCCTGCTCTACCGCTGCCAAAATGGCACCGGGATCACCGGCGAGACCCAGGTTGATATCGCGGTTCTTACCCACAGTTGCGTAGCTTTGATCGATTTGAACCAGCGTCGCATCTTTGGAAATACGTTTACCGTATCCCATTCGGAAATCGAAGGGCGTACCGACGATGAGAATTACGTCGGCATTCTTGAAAGCATCGCTACGCGTGCGATCAAAATGATGCGGGTCACCCTGCGGTAACATACCGCGGCTGGCACCATTCATATAAGCCGGAATATCGAGCGCACGCACAAAGCTGATCGCTTCTTCATGACCCTGCGATGACCATACCTGCTGACCGAGCAACACCGCCGGACGTTTGGCATTGACAAGAATGTCTGCGAGCTTTTCTATATCAGCCGGGTCGCCAATTGACTTGACCGATGAGCGATAAGAACCAGGCGTAGGAATAACAGCACTTTCGATAGGAATTTCGCGGTCGAGGATATCGCGGGGAATCTCCAGGTAAGACGGCCCATAGGCACCGTTAAAACATTCGCGTGCAGCCATCGAAACCATGTCGGCAACTCGCTCGGTAGAAAATACACCGGAAGCGAATTTGGTGATCGGCGTCATCATATCGACATGTGGCAGATCCTGTAGCGAACCCATCTTATGTTGTGACAAAGAGCTTTGACCGCCGATATGCAGAATCGGACTTTCCGAACGAAATGCGGTAGCAACACCGGTCACTGCATTGGTACAACCAGGGCCCGCAGTGGTGACAACACAGCCAAGCTTGCCAGTTTGCCGAGCATAACCATCCGCTGCATGGGCAGCAGACTGCTCGTGACGAAAATCGACAATGCGAATACCTTCGTCCAGACAACCGTCATAAATATCGATGATATGACCGCCGCAAAGTGTGAATATAGTGTCAACACCTTCGGCTTTGAGTGCCTTGGCTACCAGGTGACCACCCGAAATAACCGAGCCATCTTTTGTTTTCTGTTTCAGGGTATCGCTAGCAGTATCTGTATTACTCATTATTCACCTCTAATTGTTTTACTTTCTTCAATCCAAATAGTCCACAAACTTATCGACGTGCTTGGCCAGTTCCAGAGCATGGTCTCTCACCAGTTGCTCGGCGTGATAAGGGTCGCGTTCTTCCAGTGCTTCGATAATCCTAATATGATCAATTACCGAGCGCGATAAGCGATCACGCTCTCTAATGGTGCTCGCACGTATTGCACGCATATGGAAAAACAGCTGGTCTGCCATTTGCGCAATCAATGGCGATTTACCTAACCTGATTATCATTTGATGAAACTCGATATTGGTTTCCGAATATTCATCGATATGTGCTTTTGTCTCTTCCGTGCTTTCGTAGGTTGTGTACATTTTTCGCAGTTGCGCAATTTCTTCGTCGCTGGCACGCGATGTCGCCATTCTCGCAGCCATGCTTTCGAGCGCCGCCCAGACATCGATCATGTCCAGTATTTCTTCCTTGGTTTTGCGTACCACGAATGTGCCTCTTCGGGCTATATTCTGTACCAGGCCTTCCTGTTCGAGTCGTGAAATCGCCTCTCGAACCGGCGTTCTGCTAACACCTAACTGCTCTCCCAGAGCCCGCTCGTCTAGCCGATGCGGCTCACCACCGGAGTAAATATCCATTTGCCCGATAATCTCTTTAAGCGCTTCGTATACCCGCGTCTTTAATACTTTGGCAGGCTCTAACGGTGTTATGCCAAGCGACTTCATTTTCTTCTCCAGCTACGTGTCGTTAGCCTGTTTGGTATACAATATACCAGCCATAGAAATTGATCAAGTTTAGATTAGCACAGACCCGACAACCGCCAACCAAAGGCTGACGGCTGTCGTTTTTTACATTAAGACGGTTTGTTGCGAACCTTGTTATAAATAATTTTGAATAACGGCAGGAACAGCAAAAGCAGAGCCGCAATCATGATTGGTCCCGAGTAAGTTCGGTTAAAAAAGATAGCGAAAGAACCATCGCTGATAATCAACGACTGGCGCAACGCCGGTTCCGCCAAAGGCCCTAAGACAATCGCCAGTACCGCTGGTGCAAGCGGATAATCGAGCTTGCGCATCAAGTAACCGACGATACCAAAAACCAGCATTAACCAGACGTCATGCATGTCCTGAGTTGGTGCATAACCACCGATTAAACACAGGATAAAAATGATTGGCGCCAGAATCGTAAATGGTGTTTTCAGTATCTGGATAAACACCGGAATAAAAGCAATATTAATAATAACCGCGAACAAATTCGCCGCGTACAAAGAGGCGATTAAACCCCAGACGAATTCACTGTGATCGGTAAACAATCTTGGGCCCGGCTCCAGCCCCCAGATAACCATGCCACCGAGCAATATCGCCGTGGTCGGTGAGCCTGGGATACCCAGCGTTAACATAGGTAACATAGAACCGGTGCTGGCCGCATTGTTAGCCGCTTCGGGTGCGACAACACCTTCGATTGCGCCATTGCCAAATTTTTCAGGCTCTTTCGACATTTGCTTGGCGATGCCATAGGCCATCAAAGAGCCAGGTGTTGCACCGGCCGCAGGTAGTATGCCGACAAAATAACCGAGCACTGAACCCATCAACATGGTTTTCCAGGTCGAAACCAGTTCGCGTAGGTTTGTCATGGTTCGCGCTACAGTAACCGTGGCTTTGGAGAGCATACTCTTACCACCACCGAGCGCATTTTCTTCGACGGTCCAGAGCATTTCGCCGATACCATAGATACCAATGGCCAGCACCAGGAAGTTAATGCCATGCAGGAAGCCTGTGATATCCCACAATACCAGTCTTGGTTCACCGGAAATAATGTCAAAACCTATCGCACTCAGCACGAGCCCGATGGCGATTGAAAAAATGGTTTTAAAAATGTCGTCCCCACCAAGTCCAACAAAAGTAGCGAAGGCGAGCATCATTAATGCAAATTCTTCCGGCGCACCAAATACCAGAGCGACATGCGCGAGTGGCGGCGCAAAGAAGGTAAATAATACAACTGAAATAGAACCACCAACAAAGGAGGCAACCGCCGCGCCAGTCAAAGCTTTATCAGCCAGACCCTGCTTTGCTAAAGGTCGGCCATCAAAAGTTGTCGCTACCGCGGTCGAAGCACCCGGAATTCCGAGCATGATCGATGAGATAGCACCCCCGTACATGGCACCATAATAAATGGCCGCGAGGAAAATGATGGCACCGGTAGGCGGTACCAGAAAAGTCAGTGGTAGCAATATAGCGACACCGTTGACCGAACCTAATCCAGGCATGGCACCGATAAACAAACCGAGCGCGCAGCCGCCGACGATTAGCGCCAGATTTAAGGGTTCAAATACGGTTATAAAGCCGTTTCCAAGCAGTTCTAGAGTTTCAAACATTTTCTTATCTCTTTTATCAATTCGAAGTCAAAATCAAGCGTCTAAAGAAATATCCGATAGAGTGGAATAAACAGCGGTTCAGTCAGCCCTTTGGGGAGAATGATATTCAGCGTAATTTCAAAAAAGTAAAATATGAAAACAGGAATCAACACGGCCAAAATTGTGGTTAGCTTCCAGCTATGTTTGCCGAGAATTCTGAGATAGAAGATCAGGAATAGCGGCAGCGAGCCATAAATACCAATAACTGAAAATAAACCGACAGTGATGATTAAGGCGATCGCTACGGCAGCCACATCAACCAGCACATGCGCTTCGATATAAGTTTTGGTTGAGGAGGCGATCGGGCCATGTTTCCTAGCCCAGTTGAATGCGATGCCGACACAGGATATCAACATGATTGTCGCAAGCCAGAATGGCCATGTACCGCCACCGGGACCTTCATCTTCGATCCAGCCGATGGGAAGCTCGTTACTTTTAACCATGAGGTAGATGGAAAATGCACCCATCATTATGGCCATTAACAATTCAGCGGTACGAACCGTCATGATAAAAATCCCCCTATCTACGAAAACAGGAATAAATTGAAATACAAAGTTCCCCAGCCCGACACTTCTGAACCTGACGGGAACGAAATATAAAAGTCTTTTATTATTTTTGGGACAATTACCTAGCCCGAATACATGGGCACGTCCCTGTGCCCGATAAAGCGTTAAAACAAAATGCTTTCAGCTTACTTGATGGCACCCATATTTCTGAGCATTACTTCGTGAATGTCGCGCTCTTTCTTCCAGTAGCTCATCAAAGCATCACCTTGTAAAAGATCACCCTGCAGGCTTTTCTTGGTACGGTAATCCTGCCACTTGGCAGAGTTGAATACCTTCTTGAAAAGACCCTGGTAATAAGCAGCCGCTTCTTTGCTCATGCCTGGTGCGCCAACAACGGTGCGCTGCATGTAGTAGACATAGTCCTTGCCAAGCTCCTTAAAGGTAGGCGCTTCGGGGAACAAAGGTAAACGCTCGTCGGTAAACGACGCCAAAGCTTTGGTACTGCCAGCTTCATAGAAACCGAGCTGCTCTGAAGGATTGTTAACGGTAGAGTCAGCATTATTACCTGCTAATTCTTTAGCAACCTTACCGCCACCTTTGTACGGAACATATTTCATATCCAGGCCATAAGCAGTGTTCAGGAAATCGGTTAACAGATTGTCTTCGGAGTTTTTACCGGTGCCTGCCATGATCCACTTATTGCCCTTGGCTTTAGCCGCTTTAACAAAGTCAGCAACATTATTGATGTCTTTACGGTCTGAATTCACCCATAACAGGAAAGTATCTTCGGCCATCCGTGCAACCGGGGTAAAGGTGGTTATATCAATACCCAGACCTTTCTGACGTAATGGAGTTGTATAAAAGCTGTTCAGCGTGAACATGATGGTATGGTTATCGCCTTTTTTACCTTTAAGGTGTACCAGTGCTTCAGCACCAGAGCCACCAGGCTTATTAACAGGCGTGAAAGGAACCGGTGCCATATTTTCTGATGCAATGATGCTTTGCAACAAACGAACGGCTTTATCTGCACCACCACCTTTACCGGCCATGACAACAAATTCTACAGGTTTTTGTGGTTCCCACGCGGCCTGTCCGATCAGCGGCATCGCTGCCATAATGGCACCAGCGCCAATGGCAAAAGCCATTTTTGTGAGTGTGCGTTGAGTTTTTAACATTATCATTATCCTCCAATATGTGACTGACCGAAAATCGGTCTGCTAATTTGATGTTTCAAACTGGGTCTTTAGAAACATCATTCCTCAGGAAGCTGAAATACATCCTGATTACCCTGACACCTGAAAGCAGATGTCGGGTTGTATGGTATACCATCATCCGCTTACTTTTGGCAACGATTCTTAGGTAATATTTACTTGAGCATTACCTTAAGGATGTATCTATTAACAACCGCTTAACAACTGTCAAATCCATAAGCAGGTTGACCAGTTTTATACCTTTATTTATGCTTGGAGCACTTAGATATTTTTTCTGGTATACATTATGCCAGAAACGAATCTACCCCCACCCGAATTAAATGTAAAGTTTTTTGGTGAAAATATTTCCAGGAATCCCTAGTCACTTAGCCGCTCAAAATCCGGATAAACACTCACACTCGGGATAGTGCCTTCGACTAAATCCTTTTGAATATCAGTCCAGTACTGGGTTGTCAGCAAATTTGCATGACGGCGTGCAAACAGATCACTCAAATGTCGAATCGGTATGCATAATCCCGATATCAATTCCTCCGGTAAAAAAACCACGCCATCTTCGAAATACCAGTCGGGGATATCTTCTTCACCTTCTTCTCGATCCAGATTGGTGCGAATCTTAACTTCGGTCAAATCCTCCAGTGCGTCGTAGTCAAACAGGTAAACTTTGGAGTAGGAACCGATCCCATAGTTACGCGAATCAAGGTCGCGATTAAAAATATTGGCTGCGGCATTATTCTTTATGCAATAACCAAGATTGGCGATAGCCGTTTCTGCCTGTTTTTCGGTCGCCGTTTCCAGGTAGACCGGCAAGGGTGTGAGCTTAATCTGTACGATCAGCGTTTTAAAAATAACATCATTATCGACCAGAGATACCGTCTCCGAGGCTTCGCTAAGTAGCTCTTCCAGCAATACCGGTGAAAACCAGTCGAGATCCAGACGCACTTTGTAGTAAATAATACTATCGAGCATGCTCCCGGTACGGTTGATCTCATGCACTCGGGTATATTTGCGTATCACCGAATCGATACCACCAAACTCCCCCCATTTATAACTCTTGGTGGGTTTGTCGCGAATCACCTTCAAATTGTAAGCCGAATTTTTGGAAGCAAAACCCATCGCCACAGTACCGGGCGAGCCGACCGAGGTTTCGAGCCCGGTATCGCATTCGCGAAGTTCGGCTTCCAGCTCACTCATCACCGCGACCTTGCCAAGATGATTGTAGCCAATGGTCGAATAATGCAAGCCCAGCGGACGGCGCGGCATGATGCTTTTCAACAATGCGCTGACTTCATGGTAATAAGTGCTGGTGACGTGAAAATTCGCCAGCGTCGAGCTAAAAATATTGTGCGCATAGGTTTCGCTAGTCAACACTGCGTCGACATAAATTCCCGACTCATCATTGAGCAGCGCAACAATCAGCGGCGCGAAATTTCCGCTATCAAATATCAGACGCCCAACGAGATAAGCGCCACGGTTTCTATAAAATCCGGCATTTATCATTTCTACCCGCAGCATACGATGATCCTTATGACGCGAACGCGTCAGGTTGTCGAGGATGCGCTGATAAACCCGCTGTCGATCATTAGCCATATTGGCGTAGCTGCGGATGAACCGGGGGATATTGAGTACCGATTCGACCACATCCTCGGTTAAGCCATTCTCTAGCTCGAAGCTTGTCAGGACTTTGCACATAATCGCCGCATCCTGACGGGAAAACTCTGAAAACGAATAGTCCTCGGACAGCCATTCGCTATGATAGATTTTTCGTCTCAGCGAATGTAAATAAGCTTTGCCGATGTCTTCAGCATATTCACCTTTAATCAAGGCTCGATAGTTTGCCTCAACTTCCTGCCAGCATTCGATATCGTCGCGAATTTCTGGATAAGCCTTATTCAGACGCTCGCTTACCACTACGATACTAGCGCTATAAAGCGACAGTCGGCGCGAGCTAACCCGAACCGAACTGGCAAAATCGCGCTTTTCAAAAGCGATCTTGGCGAGGTCGAGAATCATTAAAAACTCTTTGTAAAAAAGGCTATATTCCTCGTATAACCAGCGTGATACGGTTGGGATTAATTCTTTTTTGGACAACAGG
>Ga0316189_10006652_pt1 | contig 11004 bp, 7 predicted proteins | sample LowCovwburrow_MG_FD_204930 | JGI IMG/M metagenome (GOLD analysis project Ga0316189, IMG submission 204930) | Coastal sediment microbial communities from Maine, United States - Lowes Cove worm burrow | ecosystem: Environmental > Aquatic > Marine > Coastal > Sediment | place: USA: Maine... | reverse complement strand
AAGACGTCGCAGCGAAGAAATCAAGGACAAGAATATCGCGGCGGAGGGCATTCTTGTAGATACACCGATTATCACTCGCGGCTTTAACGCAGCGGTAAAGGTGGTCGGTGACGGCTGCAGCAAGGAAATAGCCAGGTTCTGCGAAGATGTCCCGCTGGGTCAAAACCGCGTACTGAACTGTCTCGCGGCACATGAAAGCCAGTTGTCGGACGGTTGTGATGCGGCGATTGTCAGGGGCAAGGCAACTATCAGTGAAGCACTTGGTGATGCCAACTTTTTCGGCGCGAAATGCGGTCCCGATATCAAACTGCTGTGTTCCGATGTCGTACCGGGAGAGGGCCGTGTTCTGGCCTGCCTGGTAGAACACAACACCAACATCACCATGCGCTGCTACGGTGCACTGGTTGAACTTAACCTGATTCATGAATAGAGTCCGGCTGGTCAGTTAACAGGCTACGCATGCTGTGGATGTTTACCTGAAGGCAGCCCTCGGGCTGCCTTCTTTTTGCTACCAGGCAAGTACTGGCGACAGTTGCGGTACGATTACAGGGTGGGGAATGACCGGAGTGGCTGCTACCGGGATCTTCTCAGGATGGCAAGTAATGTCTCCAGGGCCTCTCTGAAAAACATGGCATTTTCATAAAATCGCAGTTCCAGCCACAATAGTTTGTTTATTTGCATCCAAGATAAGACCCACCGTTTGCACAAAAGATGGCCACTTGAACTGCGGTAAGTATATGGATTCAAGGCAACTGTTCTCGGCAGGGGTGGGTCAGAGCAGAATGCAAATATCTGCATCTATTGGATCAAATTTCGCAGCAAATCAACAGTAAATGGCGTTAATACTTCCTATACTCCAGCAATGGACTCGGTAACACAAATAGCGCTAGGCGCGGCGGTCGGCGAAGCCGTGCTTGGCCGCAAGGTTGGTAACCGGGCCATACTGTGGGGCGCAATCGCCGGTACGCTTCCGGACCTTGACGTGTTCGTACCACTGGGCGATGCCGTCAGGGACTTTACCTACCACCGCTCCGCCAGCCACTCGCTGTTTATGCTCGCGCTGGCGACGCCATTGCTGGTATGGGTGATCAACAGGTTTCATCCATCCTTGCGCGAATATCGACTGCGCTGGGTGCTGCTGGTGTACCTGGTTTTTGCGACGCACGTGTTGCTCGACAGTTTTACCTCCTATGGCACGCAGATATTCTGGCCGATCGTCACAACGCCGGTAGCCTGGTCGACCATATTTATCATCGATCCGTTGTACACGCTGCCGCTACTGGCCGGGGTGATAGCAGCGCTGGTGATGTCGCGCGCCAGCGACCTCGGTCATCTCGCGAATCGCGCCGGCCTGGTGTTGAGCTCGCTGTACCTGTCCTGGACGGTTGTCGCCAGCTTCATCGCCGAGCAGAGTTTTCAGGCGGCGCTGCGGGCGCAGAATATTGTGCATGAAAAATTATATATAACGCCTGCGCCGTTCAACTCGCTGCTGTGGCGCGCCGTGGTCATCGATGAGCTCGGCTACTATGAAGCTTATTACTCGTTGCTTGACGCTAGCGGTGAAATTCCGTTCATCCATTATCCCAGCGAACGACAACTGCTGGCGGGTATCGCAGATCACTGGCCGGTGCAACGCCTGCAGTGGTTTTCGCATGGTATCTATTCGGTGTCGCGACTGCAGGACGATATTATCATCAGCGACCTGCGCATGGGCGTCGAGCCGCATTACGTATTTCGCTTCAAGGTCGGCGAGTTTGGTAATCCGCACGCGCATCCGACCGAGACCGAGCAGCTGGTGCCGGTCAGGGATTTAAGCCGAATGCCGCTGCTGTGGGCTCGTATCTGGGATTCAACGGTGAGGCTCAGTCCGCCACCGCCGTGACCTTTGCGCTTGTGCGGACATTGTCGCGTATAAAAATCGTCGTAGATAAAACTCGCTATCGCACCGATGTCGTTGATGTCCAGCACAGCAATCGAAATTCCATCGGCTGGTTGCGTATTCCTGGCGAATCGATACTCAAGCCGCTGCGGAAAGGCTGCGAAGTTGATCTTGTGATATCTTTGCGCCGATGAATCCGGCCCTGCCATCCGACGCCCGCCTGTGGCGCAACCTCGCTGCAGCCGCGCTGCTGCTCGTCATGCTCGCGCCCGGCACCGGTGAAGGCAACCATGGCACGATGCAACTGACACCGGCCGAGACACAATGGCTCGCCACCCTGCCGGTACCGATTCGCCGCGGCGCCGATCCTGCCTGGCCGCCCTTCGAGTTTCAGGACAAGCAGGGCGTCTATGCCGGCATGTGCCAGGACTATACCAACATCATTGTCGAACGCCTGCACCTGCAGCTTACGCTGGTGCCGGGGCTGGACTGGAACGAGGTGCTGGACGGTATCAGGAAGAAGGAGATTGATATCATTTCCTGTATCTCCATGACCCCGGAACGGGAAACCTACCTGGCCTTTACCAGGCCGTTCATCACCAGCCCGCAGGTCATCTTTACCCGCGAGGAATTCCCCTATATCAGCGGGCTCAGTGGGCTGCAGGGTAAATCCGTGGCTGCCGTAAAGGGGTACTCGATTACCGATATCCTGGCTCGCGACTACCCGGAGCTCAAGCTGGTCCTGATGGAGAATACCCTGGAGGCATTACACGCCGTTGCCGTCGGACGGGCCGATGCCTTCGTCGATACCCTCGCGGTCGGCATCTACTATATCCGCAAGCAGAACCTGGCCAACCTCAAGGTCGCGGCGCCTGCCGGGTTCCCGCCACTGGAAATGCGTTTCGGTTTTCGCAAGGACTGGTGGCCGCTCATACCGATCGTGGAAAAGGCGCTGGACACGATCACACCGGAAGAACATACCAACATTCAGCAGCACTGGGTCAACGTCAGGTACGACCCGTTGATTGACTACAGCCTGCTATGGAAAGTCGGCGGCACCCTGTCTGTATTGTTGCTGCTGGCTGGGCTCTGGATTCGCCAGGTCCAGCGGCAGAAGCAGGCCCTGCAGGCCAGTGAGAAGCGTCTCACTGCGCAGCGTGACACCCTGAAGAAACTCACCGAGGACCTTGAGGTATACGGCGACCGGGTAGCGCGCGAGCTCAAGATGGCGCGTGAAACCCAGGCGGTGCTGCTGCCCGACATGGCCACCGTGCAATCCCTGCAGGAGACACATGGCATCCACGTCGATTCCCGCTTCCAGCCGAGTTCCGAACTCGGCGGCGACTTATGGGGATTGCGCTCACTGGATCCTGTGCACGCAGCCATACTGATGGTGGATTTTTCCGGGCACGGCATTAATGCGGCACTTAATACCTTCAGGCTGCACGCCCTGCTGAACAGTGAAAAGGAATTCGGCGGTGACCCCGCGAGTTTTCTGGAGCATCTGAACAAGCGTCTGGCGCCGCTGCTGCCGCCGGGCCAGTACGCTACCATGTTCTACGGCATCATGGACCTGTCGCAGGACCTGCTGGTCTATGCCGGCGCCGCAACGCTAAGCCCGCTGCTGTTCATGCCCGGCGAAGAGCAGCCGCTCGTCGGTGAAGGCAAGGGGTATCCGCTGGGGATGTTTGAGGAATCCACCTATGAGAACCGCGAACTGCCGTTCCCGCAAGGCTGCTCCCTGCTGCTCTACAGCGACGCCATTACCGAGGGCAAGACACCCGACGGCGACCGCCTCGAGGAACAGGGCGTGATCAACGTGGCCGCCGGCTGCCTGAAAATGGCACCTCGCGAACAGTTGGTCACATCGATTGCCGAAGAGTTGAACAAGATCCTGAAGATGCCGCTGGCCGATGACCTGACCATTGTGTGCGCCACCCGTTCGTCGAAACCGGGTAGCATGACCTGAAGCTGTAGTCTGGACAGGGCGGCATCCGGGCATGATAGTTTTATCCGGGTTTGTTCGCTTCGCTCATCCTGCGGGCTGCCCTTTGGGCGTTCAATGCGCTTCGCACTATTGTCAGATCTGCGGCCCTGCAACCGGGCTACCCGGATGTGTCAACGATAGATGTCAGGTGCAATAATCAGATAAGGAAAAGTACCGCTGAGACAGCCCGCAACAGCACCATCAAGTATTTGCTATTGAGCTGATCGTTCTGACCCCTGCCATGGGTCTCCTCGAGTCGGTCCTTGATCCGCTGAATCCACTGCCGAGTCTTGATAACTAACCGTGGACTTATAGGAAAAGGGCTTTTATTCTTTCTGTAAGCTCGCGCCACGTTGACCCGGGCGGCCGCATCAAGGGCCGGATACAGCACGGGCCGCACAGCGGTAAACCACCCCACCAACCGGTTTTTTCAAATGTACCGTCAACTGACCACCCCGGCCTGCTCAAGGCGACGCGACAGATACAGCCTGATATGGCTGCTGGCGATGCTGCTCGCCGTGCCCGCGCCGGCAGTGGCGGTGGATGATATGGGCGGGTATGTCTTCCCGATCACCGACCCCTTCGAGGCCACCGTGTCCGGCACCCCGGTGGAACTCAAGCACAGGTTCCGGCACAAGGAGCCCATGCGGCAAGACAGCTTCGAGCTGGAGGTCTTTCCGGGACGCAAGCTGCCGCCGCTGTTCCAGTCGGTAGATACCCTGTGGTTCAGCCTGGCCTACCAGGAGCGTCCCGCACCACTGATTTTCGTGATAGCAGGAACCGGCGGCAGCTACCGCGCCGCAACGGCGCATTACCTTGAGCGCGTATTTTACCAGGCCGGTTTTCATGTCATTACTCTTTCCTCGCCCAGCAGCTACGAGTTCATCACCGCGGCCTCCGAGTCGCAATACCCCGGCATCAGTGTCGATGATGCCAGGGATCTCTACCGGGTCATGCAGATGTCCCTGGCACTGGCAAAAGACCTCGTACCGGTAACCGATGTCTATCTCACCGGCTACAGTCTCGGCGGCCTGCAGGCGGCATTCGTCAGCCACCTGGATGAGCAGGAACAGGCCATCGGCTTCAGCAAGGTCTTGTTGCTGAATCCACCTGTGAGCCTCTATACCTCGGCTACACTGCTGGACAATTTTGTCGGCAGCGAGCCGGGCATGAAAGATGCCTACGATTACTACAGCGGGCTGTTTGCCAAGTTCACCGAGTACTTTGCGGAAAACGGCATGATCAGGTTCGACGACGAGACCTTCCTGTTCAAGTTCCAGAAAAGCGAACAGTCATTAACCCACGAGGAACTGATGGCGCTGATCGGCGCATCGTTTCGTTTCAGCTCCGCCGGCCTGGTCTTCACTGTGGATGCGCTCAACGGGACGGGCTATGTTGTCGAGCCACAGCAGAAACTGACGCTGGGCACGCCGCTGGAGCAGTACTTCAAGCGGGGACTCTGGTGGCGTTTTACCGACTACTTCGACCTCCTGCTACTGCCTCACTGGAAAGAACGGCAGCCGCAGGGCAGCGAGAAACAGCTGATCGAGGCCATCGGCCTGCCGGCACTGCGCGACTACCTCGTGACGGCGAGCAAGATAGGGGTAATTACCAACGCAGACGAGATCATACTGCGGCCGGAGGATCTCGATTTTCTCACCGAGACCTTCGGCAGCAGGGCGACCGTATTTCCCCGCGGCGGGCACCTGGGCAACGTGCGGCATCGCGATTATGTTGCGCGCATGCTGGAGTTCTTCGGCGCGGACGCCGGGGGAAGCTAGCGCGGGTATGAAAATACGTTCCTGGAGAAGGCTGCGCCGCCTGCTGACGGTGCTCGCCCTGCTCAGCTTTTGCGGCTGTGCCTCGCAACCGGCCCAGGCGCCACCCGCGGACCTGGACGGGCTGACCGATCCCGGCTTCTATGCCGGCATGGAGGAGAGCTTCAGGCCGCCACCCGGGGAGCGCTCTTTCTTCAACGTTTACGACCCGTGGGGGCCGCTCAACCGCAAGCTCTATGTCTTTAACAGCTACCTGGACAACTACGTGCTGCTGCCGGCTGTGCGGGTTTACCGCTACGCATTGCCAGGGTCTGTCCGGCAGGCGGTGACCAATTTCTTTGCCAACCTGAACGAGGTCACGACCTTTGTTAACCTGGTACTCCAGATGAAGGGTGTGGAGGCACTTTCCAGTGGCGCCCGTTTTTTCAACAACACCACCGTCGGCATCCTCGGCCTGATGGATGCGGCGACGCCAATGGGCATACCGAAGTACGAAGCGGATCTGGGGCAGACGCTGGGCCACTACGGTGTCGGCCCGGGGCCTTACATGGTGTTGCCGCTGTTCGGACCTTCCTCCCTGCGTGACACCACCGGCCTGGTGGGTGATTTCGCGATCAGCCGGGAAATCGACGTCTTCGGTGTCAGGAAGGCGATCTGGGCCTCGATCCCGCTGACGGCACTGGAAATCATCCAGACCCGCGACGACCTTGCCTTCTCCTATGGCGACCTGAGTTCGCCTTTCGAATACGAGATGGTCCGTTACCTGTACCTGGAAAGTCGCGAACTGAACATTCAGGAATGAAGCCGTAGCGCCCGGTTTTTACGGGCGATATGGCCTCCGGGCGATCCACAGGACCGGACATCCGCTGAATGTTATGTGGCCATCAACCGGGCAAAAAAAGCTCGAGTGCGCTATCAACATCGACATGAACAGCATACGTCTCTGCGACGATACCCTGCTGGCGGTGATCGCCGAATTCAACCTGCATGTTTTCCGGCAACCCGATGGCACGGATTTTCGTCTGCCTGCCGGGAAGGCGGGTCCGGAAATCAGTAATGCCGGGGCCTGTTGTATGCTAACATTTTGGTATTAAACGTCAGACTGAAAATGGAATAACATAGTGCAAATCACAGGTATGCTTTGGGGCGCAAAGCTCCTTAATTACGTCGGTTTTCCCACTTCTGAAGTCCTCGGTCCAGAGGCCACCAGTGAACAAATAAAAGACCTGCTGGATCGCTATGGCCAAGTGCTGGTGAAACCCAATTTTAAAGGCGGTGTCGGTAAAAAAGGCAAAGCTGGTCTGATTGGCTTTGCCAAAGATGTTGCCACCGCGATGCGGGAGAAGGAAAGGCTGTATTTCGTTGAACATCATGTTGGAAACAACCGGGCAAAAGCGGAGGGTGTGACATTTGAAAGCGCCATTCCTGCCAGTTACGAAATCTATGTATCGATCAGTGATGATACGAGATTCCGCGCACCAACACTGACCATCACGCATCATGGCGGTGTCGATATTGAAGAACTTTCAAAAGACCAGATCGTGACCATACCGTTTGACGCATTAACCGGCTTTAAAGGTTTTGTCGTAGCAAATGCACTGGACCGGATTAATGCACCGAATGAAATCATCAGCCCGCTGGTACAAAACCTGCCCAGGTTATGGGACCTGTTTAATAATTATGGAATGAGCATGCTTGAGTTGAACCCCATTCGCATGATGCCGAAAAATGGCCGCCTGGTGCCGGTTGCCTGCGACTTTAAATGTGCATTTGATACCGACGACCCGGTCTGGAAACGGCTGGAACTGCCCGCCAGCCTGGATTCATCAAATTATTCTGATTTTGAACTGGAAATAAACGAACTGCGAACCTACCAGGGGCAGTCCGATGTTTTTGTCACCAACGAGCTGGGAACGGTGACGGCGATGACTTTTGGTGGCGGTGCCAATGCCCTGGTCACCGAACTGCTCGGTGAGGCCGGTACCATTTCATCTGACTTTGGCGGCAATCCACCCTACGAAAAGATGTATGAGATCAGCCGCATTGTTTATAAACACTGGCTGGCTCAGAGTAACGTGTTATTTATTATTGGCGGCAAGGCCAATAACACTGATATCTATACCACCATGCGCGCTATGGGGGATGCCCTGCGTGATTATTTTACTCAACATGGTGCGGTACCAATCTACGTCGTCGTCGGTCGCGGTGGCCCGAACCTGATTCGTGGCATGGCCTACCTGAAAGACATCCTTGATGCGCTCGGTATTCCGTATCGCATGTTTGGTCATGACTCCTCATTGAGCGGTGTGGTCAACTATGCAAAAGCCATCGATGACTGGATGAAAGCCGATGGGAAATCCCTGGTTGCGAGTAAAATCGGCATTAAACAATAATTCGGACAGGTTCAATATGACAATTGCAAACACCAAAACCAAAGAACTGACTCGACGCCCGGGTATTGAGGCCTTTCCCCATTATTATGTTGGCATCGATTCACTCGCCGATCTTGCTACCGCCGCAGATCGGGTCTGCGTATTGAATATACTGGGCAATGAGAGCAAATTCGTCACGCCTGTCAGCCACGTGTATTCCGGTGGCAACATCGTTTGCGGCGTCATGCCCGGGCGCTCCGGTTCGGTGCTAAAAACAGAATTGGGCGATATCCCTGTTTACAACTCTGTGGTTGAGGCATTACAGGCCGGACAGCGGTTCAATGTTGCAGTGGTGTATGTCCCGCCGGCTGGTGTCAAGGACGCCGTTATCGAAGCGGTACGGGTAAACCCGGAGCTCACAAAAGTCATCATACTCACCGAAAAAGTGTCACTGAGCGATGCGCGCATGATTCGCCATTATTGCCAGCAGCAGCGGGTCGATGTGTTTGGCGGTAATTGCCTGGGTATTGCTGATGCACATAATCACGTGCGTATCGGCGGCGCACTGGGTGGCAGTCACCCGGAAGAATCCCTGCTACCGGGTTCTATTGCCATCTATTCCAACTCCGGCAATTTTACGACAACCATCGCCGTCTATCTCAGTACTGCCGGCTGGGGTACAACGGTTTCCCTGTCGTCCGGAAAGGATGTCTATATCCACTTTGCGGCTGCAGAATTTACCCACGCCTTTCACAATGACGAGCGCAGCAAGGCGGCCGTTATGTATATTGAACCCGGTGGTTATTATGAACAGGACCTGGTGTTTAACAAACCTGTGGTCGCCTGTATTGTCGGCCGCTGGAAAGATCGCCTTACCAAAGCCTGCGGCCATGCCGGTGCCATTGCCGGCAGTGGCGATAATGCCGTCGCCAAGGAACAGTGGTTTCTGGATAAATTTGCTGTCGACCAGATTTTTACTGCCGAAAATCCCGTGTGCTCGGCGCGCGGTGCAGTTGTTACCAATATCGCAGATATTCCGCTCGCCATGACAGCGGTAATGGCCCTGAACCAGCTAACCCCGGATTTCGAGAAGCAAGGTGAGCTTTCGTTGAAATGCTGGCTGGCCGATGATCTGGTTGATTTGCTGCCGGCTGAATTAAATCTGCAACCGGTCACGGCGGTTTCACCGTATGACGAACAGATCAAGCTGGTGAATGACCAGATTGGTGTTATCTTCCCGCGCCAGTCAATGAAGGATGCCTCTGCTGCGTCAATGATGGACCCTGACTCCCAGATCACCCGCCTGTTCGGCATCAGTATCCTGGATGTGGCGACACGTGCGTATGAAGATAATCTTGTGCTGTCACTGATCCGCGAATATCCGGACGACAACGCCCGTGCACTGGCAAACATTTTATTAAATGCTTACGTCAACCTGCATGAGACACCGATGCTGACGGCAGCCTATGCTGCCCGGCAGGCAGGCAACAGCCCGAATACTGCACTGTGTGCTGCGCTAAGTATTATCGGTCCGGATATGGTCGCCACGGCCAGGCAGGGCACCAGGCTGTTGCTGGAGTTGTTTCATCATCACGGCCTGACTGATCCGCGGACAGCAAGTATGGTGGCAGAGAATTTTGACCTGCAGGCTGTGGTGAAACAGGCCATCGATCAAAATCAGCTGGCTCTTTTCGTCAGTGACCAGGAAGATGAACTGGCCACGATTATGCTTGCCGGCGTATCCGCGAGAAGTGCAGACTCGGTGTTCATCCGCTTCCTCCAGCTTCTGGCCATTGAAACCGGGCAGTTTGTGTTGGCCGACGCGATTGTTGCAGCAATATGCTGCCACCTTGCGTGGAAACCGTTATTACATAAACGCCTGTCTGTCACCACGTTAAATAATATGCCCTGGCATTTCAGAATATTTTCGGCCGCATTAGGTGCCTCTGCCCGGGTAGAGCGACACACTAACACCACTTTTGGCGGCGTCGAGGTTGCATCATTGGTGAAAGAATGGAGCTACACCGACACGGCCTACCTGGCTCTGCTGGCAGGAAAACCCGGCGATGAAGACCGCTTTGCGTTTTCAATCCTGCTTGGGCTGGTCGCCAGCAATGGCCCCGGAACCATCTCTGCGCAGGGTGCAAAGGGCGCAGTCAGTGCGGATGGCCCGGAAGTGCCTGAACGCGTTCAGGTCAATAAAGCATACGCAGGCTTTCTCAGCCACACCGGCTATGCTCACGGCGGTAACGGCTTTGAAGCCATGCGTTTTCTGATCAGCCGGTTTCGCGATCTTGGCCTGGTGGATCCCGGCGACCCGGATCATAGTATCGATCTGGCAAATCTCGCTGCCGAGTATGCCAGCGAGTATAAGGCTTACAAGACCCAGGCAAAGGCCGCCGGCAATCTGTCTTATGAAAAGATCCCCTGTATTAACCACCCGGTGTTTAAAGGCAAAGAGGTAAACTTCGACCCTCGCGAGGTTTACGTTCATGATCTTTTCAAATCGCGTAATAGCTATAATATATTTCACGAGTTTTATCATGAACTGGTGAAAGCCCTGGCCAGTTACGGCGTCAGTCCCAATGTTTACTGTGTAAACATCGATGCCGTGATTGCGGTTATTTTGCTGAAAATGTTGTGGCGGCCTTTTGTTGAACAGCAAATCAGCGAGCAATTTCTGGAATATGGCGCCTTCACCACCTTTGTTTACGGCCGACTGGTGGGCGAAGCAGCAGAAATTGAGGACCATACTGCACGCGGGCGAAACATGGATACCCGTACAGCAGCCAGTAAATGCCGGGCTATAAGTTAATCGGATCAATGCGCAGAGTTATGCAGGGCAGAGCAGGGTTTTGTGATGCGTTTCTAAAATCCACATACGGGCCTCAAGCAGCTGCAGGCTCCTTTTATGCTGCTTCGAGCTGCTGTTTTTAACAGTTGCTTTATACGACAGAAGATAAGAAATTTACTTGTAAAACATATCCC
>Ga0316189_10006651_pt1 | contig 11004 bp, 9 predicted proteins | sample LowCovwburrow_MG_FD_204930 | JGI IMG/M metagenome (GOLD analysis project Ga0316189, IMG submission 204930) | Coastal sediment microbial communities from Maine, United States - Lowes Cove worm burrow | ecosystem: Environmental > Aquatic > Marine > Coastal > Sediment | place: USA: Maine... | reverse complement strand
GGGCTGGACGACTACCAGATCCTGGTAGAGCGCATTGAAGATGTGATTTCAGCGCGTACCGGGGCCATACTTATTCCCGACCTCATCGGCGGCATCTGTGACTGGGACAGGGTGCGTGAGATCGCCGACAAGCACCAGCTACTGCTGATCCACGACAGCGCCGACACCCTGGGCGGAAGCCTGCGCGGACGCAAGACAGCAACCCGTGCGGATATCTCGATTACCAGTTTTTCCATATTTCACATTATCACCGCACTGGGTAATGGCGGCATGGTGTTCTTTGACGACGACGCCTATCTCGATCGCGCGCTCAGCCTGCGCGCCTGGGGCCGATCCTCAGAAAAATACATGTTTGGTACCAGGGTCGCAGAAAGTGATGGCCGTTTCCTGGAAAGCCTGGACGGACTGGATTATGACTCCCTGTTCATATTCGAAGATCTGGCCTATGGCTTCATCCCCAATGAGGCCGGGGCGGCCTTCGGTATTGCCCAGATGGACCGAATAGAACAGTTATGGAGCCTGCGCAATGCGCGTTTCCAGCGCTACTATGATTTCTTTGCGGATTATCCGCAGCAATTCATCGTGCCGCGTATTATCCCGGATACGGAAACCACCTGGATCTGTTACCCACTGCAGATCCGCCCGGAAACAGGCTGGAGCCGCAAACGGCTGCAGATCCACCTGGAGGACAGCGGTATTTTTTCCCGGGTGATATTTTCCGGCAACATCACACGGCACCCGATGCTGCGCGGGCGTGCCTTCAAAGTACACCCCACAGGCCTGGCCAATTGTGACCAGATTATGGAGTTCGGCATCATGTTGCCCTGCCACCCCACCATGACAGAAGAAGATTGCGAGTATGTGTTCCAGGTGCTGCGTGAGTTTATCGAAGCCGACGGGAAACCCAGTGGCAAACAGGTCCTCAAGCAATGAATACCCTTGCGCAAGCCCCATCACATTCTGGCTGCAGCCGTGTTTGACCGGGAAGTCGACTGGCTGGTAGCCGGTGCCGGCGCCGCGGGCATGACCGGCGCGGTAGTCGCCCACCAACTCGGGGGGTCAGTACTGGTTGTTGAAAAAGAACCGGTCTTTGGCGGCACTACCGCCAAGTCCGGGGGCGTCGCCTGGATACCCGCCAATGACCAACAGGCCGATGCCGGCGTGAACGACAGCGCCGAGGAAGCTTACGCTTATATCAAGGGTCTGGTGGGTGAAAGCGTTGCTGATGCGCGGGTGCGCGCCTACGCGGTTCGCGCCGGCGAAATGCTGCGCTTCATGATGCAACACAGCCATGTGAGCTACACCCCACTGCCCGAATACATGGACTACTATGAGAACGTTCCCGGGTATAAAAGCGGCGGCCGCTCCATGGACCCCGCCCCCTTCAAATTGCACAAGCTTGGCAGTGAAGCGGGAAAAATCCGTATTGGGCACTACGACGGTCTGTTACTGCCCTTCAATGTGACCGTGACGGAAGGCCATAAATTGCAGGCTATGGACAAATCGGCTTATCTTCTGGGTGCGCGCCTGCTATTGCGTTACCTGCTGGACATTCCCGCTCGGATCAGGCGCCAACGCGATAATCGCATGACCCTGGGAACCGCGCTGGTAGCCCGGTTGCGCCGCTCGCTACTGGACCGGGATATTCCCCTGTGGCTGGACACACCCATGCGTGAACTACTTGTTGCAGACGGTCGTGTCACAGGTGCGGTGGTGGAGCATGAGGGCAAGCGAATACGGATTGGCGCGCGACGGGGTGTGCTGCTGGCGACAGGGGGCTTTTCCCATAACGAGGCCTTGCGGCGCCAATACCAGCAGGCGCCCACCGGTTCACGCTGGACAGCTGCCGCACCGGGGGCAACCGGTGATGCGATTACCATGGGCGAGGATATCGGCGCCCGCCTTGCGTTTATGGAATGCGCCTGGTGGTCGCCCACCTACACCATACCCGATGGGCGCGTGCTGGCGCTGATCGCCGGAAAATCCAACCCGGGCTCCATCATGGTAAACAGCCTGGGCAAACGCTTCGCCAACGAAGCACAGCCCTACGAGGACCTGGTTAAAGCACAGTATGCCAGTGACGCGCATGGGGAAGGCGCTATACCCTGCTACCTGGTATGCGATGCGGGCTTTCGCAGCAGGTATTCCCTGGGCCATATCAAGCCAGGCAAGTTGGAAGACGATTCGAAAATTCCCGCAAGCCACTTTGACAGCGGTTTGCTCACCAGGGCAGATACGCTGGAGGAACTGGCAGTAAAACTGGGCATGGAACCGCATTCACTGCCAGCTACCGTCGCCAAATTTAATGAACATGCGCGTCTGGGCCAGGATCCCGAATTCCAGCGCGGGGCCACGGTGCACGACCGCTACTACGCGGACCCCAAGGTCGGGCCGAACCCTTCCCTGGGTCCCCTGGAGACAGCGCCCTATTACGCCCTGCGCTGTGACCCCGGCGACCTGGACACCAAGGGCGGACTGGACTGTGACGAGAACGCGCGGGTACTGCGCGATAACGGCCTGGCGATACCCGGCCTGTATGGCGCGGGGAATGCCAGTGCCGCCGCGATGGGCAATACCTATCCGGGAGCCGGGGCAACCATAGGCTCCGCCATGACTTTTGCCTATCTCGCCGCGCAACATGCTTTTGGGGGAAGTAATGACTAAAGCAAAATATGCTTTTCTGGAACCCGGCAACTATGCCAGGGGTTGGCACGTCGTACTATTTTCGCAGGAATTGCAGGTGTCGGAAGTTAAACAACTGCACTACTTTGGCCGGGACCTTGTCGCCTACCGCGGTGAATCCGGGCGGGCGGCTATCCTGGACGCTCACTGCCCCCACCTGGGTGCCAACCTGGGCAGCGCAGAGGGCCGCGTAAGGGGAGACAGCATCGCCTGCCCTTTTCACGGCTGGACTTTCGATTCAAACGGCACCTGTGTGGATATACCCTATGCCAGCAAAGTCCCCGACAAAGCCGTCAATGCACTGAGAGGCTGGCCGGTGCTGGAGAAAAACGGGTTTATCGCGCTGTGGTATGACCCGGAACAGGGTAACCGGGAAGACTATCTGCCGGATATCGCTGAGTGGGGCGACAGCGGCTGGGGTGACTGGGTATTTTACCGTTCACGTATACGCGCCAAGGCTTGCGACGTGATCGAGAATATCGTGGACATAGCGCACTTTCCCCATGTGCACGGTGGCAATGTGAAAGCGTTTGAAAACAGCTTCGGCGAGCGCACTGTCACCCAACTTTCCACGATAAAACGCGATCCCGATGCCATGATGATCACCCCGCCAGGGCTGGACTTCGAAATTGCCGAGGCCCGCAACGACAACGCGGGCATGGACGCGGATGCCTGGGGTGATGCAACCTATCACGGACCCTCCGTGATGTATTACTACACCGAGTCAAGAAGCCCTGAGATCAGTTTCCGTAGCTGGTGGGTCAACAGCCACATCCCCGTCAACCAGGAGGAACTGGACCTGTGCTCTGCGGTCATCGTCAGCAGCCTGACAGATGAGCCTCTACCCGATGATTTTGCCACCATGTACCCGCAAATGGCACACGCAGCCTTTGGCCAGGACGTGGCGATATGGAAAGACAAAATTTACCGCGAAGAGCCCATCTTGTGTGACGGCGATGGCCCCGTTACAAAACTGCGGCGCTGGTACGAACAGTTCTACCTGCCACGCGAGTGAGTCGCTGGATCATGAAAAAGCCCGGCTATATCTAGCCGGGCTCGGTCCCTGCAGCCTTGCGCTATGAACTGGCTGCTGTCTTGTTTCCCAGTTTGATGTGCTTGTTGGCGGCGAGGCTGGTTTGCCCGCTAACGCCTGACTTGATCACGTCAATCTTTTGTCCGGACTGCAAAAACAGACGGGTTTGTTCCTCAATGGATTCTGATGTTTCTACTGCCGCCGGCTGCTTTTTCTTGGCCGGAGCTCGCGTCGGTTTGCGCGCCATAATGTAACCTTCCTCGTTGGGAAAACCGCATATCATACACGAAAAGCCAGCTTCATGCTTGAAAAGCTTGGCCGCTCAGTACAAGTCTCGCAGGCAACTGGTCGCATTTATTGTGTTTTTTCGCCATGGGCCAGCTAGGGTCTCGTTGGCCGAATTTCATAATTTAATGTCCCTGCCCCACATTCGCATATTTCCTGATCCGCGCTAGAGTATGCGGTATCTTAAGTTGACTGCCCGGTAGAATCGGCATTCTCGCTGCCGCAAAATATCTGAGGAGCTATCATTAATGAAAACCGCGTTTATTACCGGTGCAGCACACGGCATAGGCCTGGCCACCGCAAAGCGTTTTGCCGAGCAGGGCTGGTTCGTGGGCCTGTACGATATCAACGGCGAACAGTTGGATGCCCTGCTGGCCTCTGGTGACTTCCCCAACGCCTGCGGGCAGCACTGCGATGTGACCCAGCCCGCTTCCATCAAGGCAGCACTGGAACATTTTTCCAGTCACACCGACGGCCGGCTGGACCTGCTGGTCAACAATGCCGGCGTGTTGAGCTCCGGAAAATTTGAGGAGATCGATCCGGCCTCACACGACCTGATCATAGACGTGAATATCAAGGGGCTCACCCATGTTGCCCAGGCGGCATTCCCACTGCTCCAGCAAACAGTGGGCGCCACTCTGGTCAATCTATGCTCCGTGTCCAGTGTTCACGGCATTCCCCTGCTGGCGGTCTACAGCGCCTCCAAATACTACGTCAACGGCTTGACCGAAGCCCTGCATATTGAGTGGGCGCCCTACGATATTCGGGTAACCTCCGTTAAGCCGCCCATCGTCAACACCGCCATGGGTCACCAACTCAGCCCACAACTTACTGAGAAACTGGGCGTCGATATGGAACCCGAGCATGTGGCTGAAGCCATACAAATGGCCGCAGAAGGTAAACGAGTGGGCTATCTGCTGGGGACTTCCGCCAGGCTGTGGGGCTGGGTCGACAAACTGCTGCCCGAAGCCGGTCGGCGTGGACTGGTGCGCTACCTGACAGGACACTGACTTTAAACCCCTCTATGCTTTGCAATTGATACTGAACTGCTGTAACAGGAGAACACCGTGAGATTACAAAATAAAGTAGCCCTGGTCACCGGCGGCGCCGCCGGTATCGGGGAAGCCACGGCCAGGCGTTTTGCCGAAGAGGGCGCTGTGGTAATCATTACCGACATCAATATCCAGGCTGCAGAGGCTGTAGCGCAACAAATCAATGCCGGTGGCGGTAAGGCCCAGGCCAGACTCCAGGATGTGACCGACGAGGCCCTGTGGGAAAGTGTGGTACAGGACATTGTGTCCAGCCACGGCTCGCTGGACGTGCTGGTAAACAATGCCGGGATCGCGCTTATAGGCAGTGTGGAAGACGGAACGCTGGACGACTGGCGCACCACCCAGGCGGTAAACGGCGAGAGTGTGTTCATGGGAACCCGCGCAGCCATTGCCGTGATGAAGGAGCGCGGCGGCTCCATCATCAACATCTCTTCCATCGAGGGCATGGTGGGCGAAGCCGGTGTAGCGGCTTACAACTATAGCAAGGGCGGCGTGCGCATTTTCACCAAATCCGCGGCCCTGCATTGTGCCAAAGAGGGTTATCCGATACGTATCAACTCGGTCCATCCCGGCTTCATTCTCACCGCCATGGTGAAGGAAGGCATCGGCTCTATGCCGGAGGCGGTACAACTGGAAATGAGCGAGCGACTGGAGCGGGAAATTCCCCTGCGCACCATGGGAGAACCGCTGGACATTGCCAATGGCTGCCTGTTCCTGGCCTGCGAGGAGTCCAAGTATATGACCGGATCCGAACTGGTCATAGACGGCGGCTATACGTGTCATTAGGGTTTACCGAGAAAATAGCATCCCGTATGGTCAATACCACTTAAGCGCAAAGATAGGTAAGTGACACAGTGAGCGATTACCGGGAAGGTTGGGAACTGCTGTTGCAGGCGCTGCATGAGCGTACCGCCGTGGCAGAGGCCATGGGCGGCGCGGAGAAAGTCGCAAAGCAGCATGCCCGCGGGCGTCTCACTGCCCGGGAGCGTATCGCCACTCTGTGTGACCAGGGCACCTTTAACGAGTACGGCGCCCTTGCCGGGGGTAACCACCCCGGCGGAGACGCGTCACTGGCCGGTGACGGGCTGGTTGCCGGCACCGCGCGTATAGACCAACGTACTGTCGTGGTGATCGCCGAAGATTTTACCGTCAAGGGTGGCTCTATCGGTCACCCCAATGCGGCCAAACGGGCGCGCATGGTGCGCCTGGCGCTGGAACAGCAACATCCCCTGATACTGATGCTGGATGGTGCCGGGGAACGGGCCAGCAACCAGTCCGAGCGCTACCCCAACAGCCCCGGTGACCTGCAACTGGTAGCGGACCTGCAGGGCCAGGTACCTGTGGTAACCCTGGTGCTGGGCACGTCTGCGGGACACGGCGCGCTGACCGGCATGTTCGCCGACCTGATCATCATGTCCCAGGGTTCAGCGATGTTTACCGCCGGCCCTCCCCTGGTACAGGCATCCCTTGGTATCACAGCCACACCTGAGGAACTGGGGGGAGCCGTTATGCACACCAGGGATAGCGGTGTCGCCCACAACCTGGGAGCCACGGAACAGGACTGCTTCGCCATGGCCCGCTACTTCCTGTCCCTGCTCCCGCGCCATGCAGGGGAAAAGCCACCAGCACAAAGAGAGCACGCGTCGGCTGCGCCACGCGAACTGGATCACCTGCTGGACATCATTCCAACCCAGGCAAACCGATCTTATGATATGCGTGAAGTATTACGGGAAATCTGTGACTCGCAATCCCTGTTTGAACTGCAGCCGGATTATGGCCGTAATCTGATTGCGGCGCTGGCGCGCATAGGTGGCGAGCCCTGCCTGCTTATCGCCAACCAGCCCGCGGTGCAAGCCGGCGCAATCACCCGGGAGGCCGCCGAAAAGGCCACCCACTTTCTTACCGTTGCCAATAATTTCGGTCTGCCATTGATCAGCCTGCTGGACAACCCTGGCGTGATGCCCGGGCCGGCAGCGGAGAAATCGGGGGTGCTGCGAGCCGCCGGGCAGATGTTCAGTGCCCAGCGCCGCTATCGCGGGAAAAAGATCGTGATCACACTGCGCAAGGCATTTGGCTTCGGCAGTTCCGTCATGGGAATGAACCCCTGGGATCACCAGGCTATCAGCATCGCCCTGCCCTCCGTCAACCTGGGTGGCGTACCCGCCATCGGCGGCGCCGAAGCGGCACGTGCTAACGAGGAGGCAGCCGCCAGAATGCAGCAGGCGCAATCGGGGGCCTGGGTGCCAGCCGATGCCATGGCATTCGACAAGATCGTGGATCCCGCACAACTGCGCAATGAGATCATCGCGGTGCTGAACAGCTGAGCGCGAGGCGTTACTGCCTGGAAAACTCGAGCTCAATCAGCTTCGGGGGGCGATCCGCATTAAAAGCGCCACCTGGGCAAATCGCCTGGCCTGGGGGCCAGCACAATAGCCCGATACCTTACTTTCGATTACTGAGCATGCGTCTTCTGGAGTGCTCCATCAGCGCCCAGAGAATATTACTTGAGCTGACCTGACCCACCAACTTGCCATTCTCAATAACCGGTCGCCGGCGCTGGCGGCTTTTCAGCATACCCTGGGCAACCTCGACAATACTGTCGCTGGGGGCGCATACATTGAGGTCGGTTACCATGGCGTCCCGCACCAGCGTGTGCTCCGGATCGCCGTCGTTGTATATATCAGTCAAAATGGCCTGGATGCAGTCCAGTTCCGAGAGAATACCCACGGGCTGCTCGCTGTCATCGGTGACGGTAAGTCCGGTGAGCTTGTACTCCACGATAATTTCAATAGCCTCGACCAGGTTGGCGTCGACATTAATGGTAAGCGGCTTGCTGCGCATGCAATCGCTGACGGTTATAGGCTGAGGCATATGCGTAATTTCCTGTGCGACTTTCTGGTATAGATTGGTTGGCGGTCTCTAATACTAGCAAATATAGACTATCGCTGGGCAAGGCCTGCAAAACGACTATAAAATCACCGCAACGGGAGTTTCGCAGCTTGTTACAACAGCAACTCTTGGGTAGGCTGGCAGCCCTCCACGGCCCCGGAACGGAAAATTTTCAATATGCGTCGCACCGGTCACACAGCGCAAGGTATAGCCGCAATTTTTGCGGCTGCTTGCGCTATGCCTATCGTTGCCGCAGAACCTGAAGAAACGCTTTCGCCGGCGGAATATTCAGCTGAGATTGGCCTGGGTTTCGAGTACGACAGTAATGTATCCGTAGAAGAAGTCGACGCTACTACCGGTGAAGGTGATTATGCGCTCACCATGGATTTAAGCCTGGAAGCGGCAAAAGAACTGTCCAATAAGCTGGAGGGAGCAGTAAGCTACGATTTCAGCCAGACCATGTACGACGAATTCTCCCAGGTAGACAGGCAGACGCATATCCTCGGGAGCGACATGGCCTATAACACTGAAACCGTCGACGGCGGACTGTCACTGTATTACATACAGTCGCGCCTGGATGGTGACAAATTTCTCGAACTGTATCGGGTCTCGCCCGCGATTTCCGGCTTTCTGGCCAAAAAATGGTTTGCTCGCGCGGCCTATGTTTATTCGGACAAATCCATTGCGACCAATCCGGACAGGGACGCTGACACCAACGCGGGGGAACTGGACCTGTATTACTTTCGTCGCGGCTTGCGCCGCTATTTCAACCTGGGCTACCGGTATAAGGATGAGGATGCAAAAGCGGATCGCCTTTCCTACTCCTCAAACAGTGTAAAACTACGCTATATCCAGCGCTGGGAATTGTTTTCACGGCTGGTAAAACTCGAGCTGTCGTGGCGTTACGAGGATCGGGAATACGATGGCATTACGCCCAGTATAGGTGAGGCAAGAGACGACCAGCGGCACCGCTGGCGGGCTGACTTTGAGATACCGCTGATCGGGCGATCAGCAATGCAAATCTATTACGGCTACGCCGACTACGAGTCAAACTACCCGCAGTCTGACTACACCCAGTACATCACAGGCACGCGCTTCTTCTACACCTGGTAGATCAGGATTTTGCCGGCCGTAACAGGCCGTAGCCGTAGATGTCATCGCGGCCGGGTGGGCCGATATCCTGGGCCGTGCGAAACAGCCGTTGCAGCGCATCGCTATCAGGCTGCATGAACTTCAGTCGTGCAGCCGCGGTGGTTGCGAACGGCACCGCAAATGAGGTTCCGGAGGAGGCTGAGTAACCGCCACCTGCGCGGGCATGCAGCAAACTCACACCAGGGGCGGCAAGATCGAGATAGGCCCCACGGTTAGCCAGGCGAAAAACCTTGCCGCTGGCATCGACCGCCGTAACTGCAACCACTGAATCGTAAGCGGCGGGGTACATTGGATCCGCGGCGGGTCCGCCGTTGCCGGCGGCAGCGAGTATCATCACGCCAGACTCCCGCGCGCGCGCCAGCGCCGCTTCCAACAGTCGATTGGGTGGACCAGCCAGGCTGATATTGACCGTGTCTACCCCGGACGACATGAGCCAGTCCAGGGCCCTGACCAGACTCACCGTACTGGCGATTTCCCCGCGCTTGCTGTCCACTTCAAAAACAGAAGCCGCATAAACTTCGGATTTGGGGGCCAGGCCCTGAAATTCAGTACCGTTAGCGACAATGATGGAAGCTATTGCGGTGCCATGAAAGTCAGGTAATTGCGCGCCTTTTGGCGCAAATGAGCGGGATTTGACATTGGCACTACGCAGCGAGGGATGGGACATATCCACCTGGCTGTCAATCATGCCTATACGCAAGGACATCTGGTCAATATCCTGGGGAAACTCGACCGACGCCCTGGGTGCAATTCCCTGCTCGCGGGGAGAATCCACTACGGTGCCCGCAGTGTAGATGTGGTTCAGGTCCACCTCTGCGTGATCCTTCCCGACAATATCTATAACCCCCTGACGCACCTCAGTGATGTCAAAACTGGAGGGAGCGGCAACTTCGGCCAGGCGCATACCCATACCGGGCAGGTCCGTTACTGTGGCGAACAGGTAACCCTCTTCAGCCAGTTTGTCGAACACCTCAGGTTCCGCCATCACCAGCCATTGATCCTTGTGAATCCTGCCTTCGTCGATTTCGAAGTTGCTTTCTATGCCTTGCAGGATATCGTCGATTTCGTTTTCCATCTGCTCTTCAACAGACTCCGCCACCTGAATCTCAACGGCCTGCTCAACGCTACCCTCAACGCCCTGTTCCAGATTCTCAGCTACGTTCTGCTCTACGGAGTTCTCTATAGCGTCTTCAACACTATCCTCAACGCTGCTTTCCACAACCTGCTCCATGTTGTCTTCCAATGTCTCCTCGATTGAAGATTCGACAACCTGCTCCACCGCCTCCTCTACACTTTCTTCAACGCTATCCTCCACGTCGGCGGCGACGCTGTCAGAGACACTGTCCTGAATGGAATCCTCAAGATTTTCCGAAATTTGTTCTTCAACCCGTTCTTCTATTTTTTCCTCGATTCTTTTCTGAGTGCCTCCCAGCGTGAGAAGGTCCTCATCATTCTCTATACGCTCGGCAATACTTTCCTCCACCCTCTCGGAAACAGCATCTTCAACGCTGTCCTCCAGGCTGTCTTCAACGTCCTTCTCTACGCCCTCCTCAACTCTCTCCTCTACCTTGGCTACGAAGCCACCCAGCGTAAGCAGGTCCTCATCGTCGGCGGCCTGGGTATGTGACAGCGGTAAAGAAACACAGACGAAGAACAGTGCAGTCGCGCGAGCACCCTTCATAAATTCTGTCTTTTTATCTTGCCTTATCATATAGTTAGTCTTCAAAGTTAAAAGATATCTAAACATAGCAATGGCGTCTGCCAGTCTTAAATAGACGTGTTAACCAGAGAATAATTCCATTCAATGGAATAGAATCCGCACGTCAAACGTCACTTATTTTAACAGGATTCCTATGCCTTCGCTCAGCGAATTACAACGCGAGGCTCTGCTCGCGGAGCTGGGTGGATTGC
>Ga0316189_10006650_pt1 | contig 11005 bp, 9 predicted proteins | sample LowCovwburrow_MG_FD_204930 | JGI IMG/M metagenome (GOLD analysis project Ga0316189, IMG submission 204930) | Coastal sediment microbial communities from Maine, United States - Lowes Cove worm burrow | ecosystem: Environmental > Aquatic > Marine > Coastal > Sediment | place: USA: Maine... | reverse complement strand
GTGCCGGGCACGTGATCAGGCCTGCGATTGTTCAGGTTGTGGATTCGCCCGCGGCCTGAGGGTAAGTGACGCAGGGAGAATGGTGCAGGGGGAGGACAAATGGTGCCGGGCACGTTATTCGCCCGAAATGGTGGACAAATGGTGCCGGGCACGTTATTCGGGCTGATATTGTTAAGGTTATAAATTCAACTGCGCATTGATTTCCCATCGATAGCCTAATAATCCCACCTTAAATGGCCCGGAACCTCTTGTGAAGAGGAAATGGATGGAGGTGATGCTCTGTTAATCCTTCTTTCCTCTAAATTTTGGACGTAGATGAGCTTTTCCACGCTCACTCTCGTGATTTATCACCGGTTTCCTGGGAACTCTCGTGATTTAACACCGGTTTCCTGGGAATTTAGGCATACCTTTCCCTGAACAGTCTCAGATTCTGTCCGCTAAGAATTGTGTTTTTAGGTTGGGCCTGGTCATGAATCGGGCGGTGGCCCAGGTCCTGGCGGCTTGGGCTCACCACTGGCCCTTGGCTCTCTGTAAGGCCAGCCCGCCTGTTTGTACATCTCTTTTCGGAATGATGTTGACCCATACACCCGACTTGACCAGTTTACTGGTGCCCTGCTGTCTAACTCCTCCCAGATCCTTTCCATGTCTAATTCCAATCCATTGGTGGTGAACTGGATGGGAGCACCCTTGCTTCGCAGTTCGGGGATCATGGTGGCCATTGCGGCATATTGAACCCAGTCTAAATATGTGACGGCGCGGATTTTATCGGTCATCTCCTTGAAGATTTTGATCTGGGGTGCATCCTTGTACTCTCCCTTGTTCATAGCCTCTTTTAATTGTGCTATGGAGCTGTGTGGGTAATGGGTGGGATCCTTTACCATTCCTGCTCGAACCGGGTTTAGAGCGACATAGGTCAGCACATTTAAAAGTGCATAGCCGTCTTCTACTACGATGTTCTTGTAACGGCCCTCCCAGAAATGACCCTTTTTCCCGGTACGTGTGTTGTACGCGAGTGCCATCCGCCAGTTAACCTCTTTCATGAACTCGCTCAAGTTTGTGTAGCGCTTGTAATAATGTTCGGCCATCTCTTCTCTAAAATCCCTCTTATTGATGAGGCGGCTCTTTGCGATTTCAAAGCGACGGCGTACATCTTCCATATCGAATTCTGGATGCTCTACTTTGAGGACTACATGGACATGGTTGTCCATGATCACATGCCCAATTATTTTGACATAATATACTTTGCTAAAAAATTGCAGAAGATCCTCATAGACCTCCTTCATTCCCTCTACTTCAAAAAGGTACTCCTGCTGCGCTACCCGACTAACCAGGTGCTCATTATGTTCGCCTTTGGGGATAAAACGCCGCCGTCCCATGTGATCCTCTCTTTTCCTTTTTGGGTTGGGTTGACTGTTTTTGAAATGTAGGCTGGGGTTGACTGTTTCCAAAACTCTATGGGATATCCAGAATATAGGAAATCTATCACTGCCAGGGGTATAAAGCCTCATTAGGTGATCCAACTCACAAAAGTGCTCACATCTTCTATGGTTTTCTATCCACGTGGAATGTGAAAAGTGGCCCAGGGCAAGTGGCATCGGGAAGAGGGGTGGCGAAGGAAGTAAGAAGAGAAGAGTGGTGCAGGGCACGTTATTCGGGCTGGAGAAGAATGGGAGGAGAAGAATGGTGCCGGGCACGTGATTCGGACTGAGAGAAGAATGGTGCCGGGGAGAAGAATGGTGCCGGGGAGAAGAATGGTGCCGGGCACGTGATTCGGACTGATATTGTTGAGGTTGTGGATTGTCTTGCCTTTTTTAGGGGATTTGATGAGCTTTAAGCGATGATCTCAAATCGGCTGTTCCAAATGGGGCCTTTCTATTTCGGAAAAATTCCCCACTGTGAGCAAGATTCCCCAAAATTGAGCGGGACTCTGTGAATGAAGAACGGTTTCCGCGCTATAGCAACCACCTGTGATTCCGCTCATTCCATGATTTGGAATGGCTGGAGTTAAGTTGAACGGTTTTACAAGGGTCTCTATGTGCAATCCTTGCAACTGCCTCCATTTCTGCTTCTTATTTACCGATCCGCTGACCTCCCTTTTTTCAAATCTTTTTCTCGTAAAATTGCCGCGACAGGTCGTAATTCTTCGAATTGGCATTGGTCTTGCCTATTAGTATGGTGAAAGGCGGGAAAACCCTTCCTTATCTCCTCTCAGGAGCTGCGTCATGGAACCCATCAAGAATATTCTCTTTCCTACGGATTTTTCTCCTTGTGCGCGGTTTGCAGCTGGTAATGCTTTGGCTTTCGCGAGAAAGTATGACGCTGATCTTTTTTTACTGCACGCAAGCCTGCTCTATGAGAATGATCCCCAGAAAACGGACAAACTTCAAGACGAACAGTTGGAAATTACTCCGGAACCCTATGTGAACCGTCGCATGGATGATGTGCTGGATGTGTACAATGCCAATACTGACAATGTTCATCGTGTTCAAATAAGAGGGATTACGGAGGTGGCTTCCATTTTGGAATACGCCCACAACAACCCTATCAATCTCATTATCATGGGCACCCATGGACGCCGGGGCTTTAAGCGCTGGCTCCTGGGTAGCGTGGCGGAGGAAATGGTGCGCATGGCACCCTGTCCGGTTATTACTCTTAAAGAACATTGGAACGGTAATCTGGGTAATCTTCGCAAGATTCTTGTTCCTATCGATTTCTCGGAGACATCTCGGAAGGCCCTTCATTATGCGCAACAACTGGCCGCCCGATTTAATGCAACTCTTTATCTGCTACATGTTATCCAAGAACCCTTCCTTCAAGATCTTTATGGCACAACACTGCCCAATACCAACGACTTTCAAGATGAAACGGAGCAGAGGGCTCGGGAGATTATGAAGTCTATGGTTCAGGAAACGGAAGAGGATCGGGAAGTGGAAATGGTGGTAGCATCTGGTCACCCCGCAAGGGAAATCATTCAATTTGCTGACACTAATGGCATTGATCTCATTTTTATGGCGCACACCGGTCACACTCGCCTGCCAGACCGAATTCTGGGCAGCGTTACTGAACATGTGGTGCGCACTGCACATTGTCCCGTTTTTACAGCCCCAATGGATGGCTAAATTTGATTCACAAGGTCAGCCTAAGGAAGAAGGAGCATACCATGACACACATTAAAAAGATCATGTTGGCAACAGACTTTTCAGAAATATCCAAAAAAGCCTTGGATATGACTATTGAACTTAAACAAAACCTGGGCTGCAGAGTAGATGTGGTGCATGTCTTTGATTCGGCCGCTTTTGAAATGCCTGCCCCCTATTATTTCATGCCTGGTGTGGAACAATGGGTAGACGATCACTTCTCTGGCCTGAAAGATAGAGGACGTTCGGCCTTAACTGACCTGCTCCCCGGATTGGGAGATGATTGTGAAGGCCACTTCCTGGAAGGCAAGGCTAATAAGGCTATTGTGGAGTTTGCGAAAACTCATGATATTGATTTGATTGTAATGGGCACCCACGGTCACAGTGGCCTTAACCATCTGATTATGGGCAGTGTGGCGGAATACGTTGTGCGTCACGCGCCTTGTGCTGTTCTTACGGTGAAGGGCGATGCCTGATGGGATTGCCATGAGACCGGACCCATTCGGTCTCTCAACTCCAGTCCCGGGCCGGTCCCCGGCCCCGGGATATTTTTGTGCTTTTAACTAATTCTGAAGAGGAATCAATGACTGCGGCGACTTCTGTGACAACTAAAATATGCAAGCACTGTGAAACGCCGCACACTTTTGAAATGAGCGAGTTCTGCTGCAGCGGCTGTGAAACGGCCTGGCATGTGATTAGAGGTCGTGGTCTGGAAGAGTATTATCGATTCCGAGACATGAAAAAAGCTGCGCCTGTGGGACTCTCCCAAACCTCTTTCTCCTATCTGGCTTCTGAGGATTACCGCAGTCGTCATGTCCATGAGGCTGAAGATAAACTGCAATGCGAGTGGTATCTTTCGGGCTTGCACTGTCCGGCATGCGTGTGGTTGGTGGAAAAGGTAACGGACGCCCACGAAGGGGTTTCCAATTCCGAACTGACCTTTTCCGATGGCCGCCTTGTCCTTTTCTTTGAGGAAGCTACGGATCTGAAACTTCTCGCGGAGAATCTGGCGGATCTGGGTTATGTGGCGGGTCTACAGCCGGAACGGGCGGGTTCTACCAACAAAGAACTCCTGAAGTTGGGGATTGCGGGTGCCATTGCCGCCAATATCATGCTCATGAGCATGCCTTTTTATTCCGGCCTCTCGCAAGGTTGGTACGCCTGGCTTTTCGGCTGGGTTTCCTTTGCGCTTACCCTTCCTCTCCTTTTCTATTGTGGCAGAGACTTTTTCACTCGGGCGCGCATGGGTTTGATACACAAAGCGGTGGATCTGGATTTACCTATTGCCCTGGGTCTGGCCAGCGCTTTTGCTTTGAGCACCTTTAACCTGATCTCAGGGGATCTGCACCATATCTATTTCGATTCCATGGGCATGCTGGTTTTTTTCCTTCTTGTAGGACGCTATATCCAGCGCTCTGGCATTAACCGGGCTCTTGCTGAGGGACGTCGGCTTCTGGCTAAAATGCCGCAGTTGGTTGAGGTGTCTCGTAATGGTAAGTGGACGCCGCTCCCTGCTGAAGAGGTGGTTCCCGGCGATCTATTGCAACTTCGCTCCGGCGACATTCTTCCTGTAGACGGGATCCTTAACTCGGAAGAGGCGGTGCTTAATCTGCACGTGGTTTCTGGTGAATCCAAGCCCATCACCCTGGAAAAGGGGAAAGCCATCCTGTCTGGATCGGTGAATATGGGGGCTCAGATTGAAATAACCGCAACGGCCCCCTTCAACGATACCCAATTCGCCCGCCTGGAACAAATAGCCCGGCAATTGAGCGAGCGGAAACAAGATCCACGCGGCAACCGTCTGGCACTTACCTTCATGGCGGGTATTTCCACTTTCGCTCTTCTGGGTGTTGCTCTCTGGTGGTCAACTTCTCCGCTTCAAGCTTTTTCTGTGGCGCTTACCATCTTTATTGTGGCCTGCCCCTGCGCTCTTGCTCTTGCCAGTCCCACCGCTCAAGCTTTTGCCCTGCGAGAAACTTCGCGCCTGGGCATTTGGGTGAAAAGCGCTGACATCTTTCGAAGACTACTGGATATCCGTCAGGTGATCTTTGACAAAACGGGTATTCTCACCAGCGGCCAACCCACCATTGTGGCGAAACAGATTTTTGTAGAAAATCAACACTGGCTTGAGGCTGCCATTTTAGAATTGGAATCTGGCACGCGCCATCCCATTGTGGAGGCTTTTCGCAAGGATCTCCATCCCAGACTTAAAACAGGTCCTGCCAGTGGTTCAAAAGTTCTGCCCGGCTCTGGCTTGAGCGGCAACATTGAAGGACGACATCTTATTGTCTCCTCTCCCAAGGGTCTGGCTCTTTTTGGCGTTGAATTAAAAACCCAAGAAGCTATTGAAACCGCATGCGAGACGTTGCCCACGGGCAGCACCTTGATTTGCGCTGTTCTGGATGGCCAACCCGCAGCGGTTTTTGCGCTGCAAGACAAAATACGACCCGAGGCCGCTACATTAACGGCCCGGCTAACCCAACAGGGTTATGAGTTAACGGTTCTTTCCGGCGATCATCAATCCACGGTGGATCAGGTGGGCGGTCAATTGGGGATCACCCAACGACGTGGGAACATGTTGCCGGAAGCCAAACTCCAATATCTTCGGGACCTCCGTCCTGAAGAGACACTGATGGCCGGAGACGGTCTTAACGATATGGGCGCCCTGGCTGCTTCTGGCGTGGCGGTAACCCACGATGAAGCCTCTCATGCGGCCATCAAATTCGCAGATGTCATTTTTCAAGGTAGAGACATGGGACGGCTTGCCGTTCTGCCTCACCTGGCTTGCGCTGTTCGCGGGGCTGTGCGTTACAGCATTGCGTTATCGCTGGCCTACAATGCAGTGGCCGTCAGTCTTGCGCTGACCGGTCTCATTGGACCCCTTATTGCGGCGGTCCTCATGCCAGTCAGTTCTTTGAGCATGATTGCCATGACCGCTTGGACTTTTAGAAGGAGACGTCTCTTATGGGAATCCTGATTTTTCTGGCGCCCCTGGCGTTGCTTCTTTCCGGCTTTGGCGTGGTCTCATATATATGGGCCTGTAAAAACCGGCAGTTCGACGATTTGGACGCGCCGCCAACCAAAATTCTTTTCGAGGATGAAATAAGGAAAAATAATCATGAATGTTGAACGCTTTCAATATGATGACGATATCGTCCGCAAATTTATGTGGGCAACCCTGATCTGGGGTTTGGTCGGCATGCTGGTTGGGGTAATCATTGCCCTCCAACTGGCGTTCTGGCAAGGGAACATGGGAATTCCATGGTTAACCTTCGGTCGTCTGCGCCCGCTTCATACGAATGCAGTGATCTTCGCTTTTGCCGGGAACTCTATCTTTGCTGGCATGTACTACTCAACCCAGCGTCTTCTGAAGACGCGACTCTTCTCTGACGCCCTAACCCGCATCCACTTCTGGGGCTGGCAGTTGATCATTGTATCAGCCGCTATTACCCTGCCTCTGGGGTACACCACCAGTAAGGAATATGCGGAACTGGAATGGCCTATAGACATTGCCATCACTCTGGTTTGGGTGGTCATGGCGGTGAACTTTTTCGGCACCATCTGGAAGCGGCGGGAACGGCACCTCTATGTGGCGATCTGGTTCTATATTGCCTCAATTGTTACGGTTGCAGTCCTTCACATTGTGAATTCCCTGGAACTGCCGGTTGCCTTCTTAAAAAGTTACTCTCTGTATGCTGGCGTACAAGACGCCCTGGTACAGTGGTGGTACGGTCACAACGCGGTGGCCTTCTTCCTCACCACACCGTTCCTGGGCATGATGTACTACTTCATGCCCAAGGTGGCGGAAGGTCCCATCTACTCCTACCGGCTCTCCATCATCCACTTCTGGTCTCTGGTCTTCCTGTACATCTGGACAGGCCCTCACCACCTTCTGTTCACTGCATTGCCAGATTGGGCTCAAACCCTGGGCATGTTGTTGAGTCTCATGCTGATTGCGCCTTCATGGGGCGGTATGATTAACGGTCTGCTAACCCTCCGGGGCGGTTGGCACAAGTTGCGAGACGATCCCATTATCAAGTTCATGGTTGTGGCCATTACCTTTTATGGCATGTCTACTTTTGAAGGGCCCATGCTGGCCATTAAATCCCTGAACATGTTAACCCACTATACCGATTGGATTATTTCTCACGTTCACGGCGGTGCCCTGGGCTGGAATGGTTTCCTCACTTTCGGTATGGCCTACTGGATGATTCCCAGACTCTACAACACCAAACTCTATTCCCTGAAACTTGCCAATGTGCATTTCTGGTTGGGTTTACTGGGCATTCTCACATACATGATCTCCATGTACATCTCAGGCTTAACCCAGGGCCTCATGCTCTTGGACTTCGATGCAGAGGGATATCTGGTCTACCCCACTTTTATTGAAACAGTGGCAACCATCATCCCCTTCTACTGGCTACGTTTATTTGGCGGCGTCATGTATATCACTGGCCTGATAATCATGCTCTTTAACCTACTTAAAACGGTATCTGGCGTGAAAGCGCCTGCCGATATGGAAGCGGAAGCGGTTCCCTTCAAGCGCACCACGCTTAAAGGTAAGTTCCATTACATCTTGGAAGCAAAACCCATTCTGTTCACCATCCTTACCATTATTGCGGTCCTGATCGGAAGCGTGATTGAGATTGTACCCATGCTGGCCATTGAATCCAACGTGCCCAGCATCTCCAATGTGAAACCCTATACGCCGCTTGAACTGGAAGGTCGCGATCTGTACATTCGGGAAGGCTGCAACAACTGCCACTCCCAGATGGTCAGACCGTTGCGTGCTGAGACGGAACGCTACGGCGACTATTCCAAGGCCGGTGAATTTGTGTACGATCACCCCTTCCTCTGGGGCTCTCGCAGAACCGGACCGGATCTCCATCGTATTGGTGGCAAATACCCGAACCTCTGGCACTTGCGCCATATGGAAGACCCACGCGCCATCGTGAAGGAATCCATTATGCCGTCTTATGCCTGGTTGTTAACGGACACCTTGGATTACGGCAATATCAAAGCCAAGGTTGAGGCCATGACCAAACTTGGCGTACCCTATACGGAAGCAGACATTTCTGGCGCCGAAGCGGCTCTGAAACGTCAGGCTGCTGAAATTGCCGCCGACCTTTCCGAATCCGGGGTACAGGGTATGGAAGACAAGGAAATCACCGCATTAATCGCCTACCTACAGCGATTAGGCACGGATATCAAGGAGTAAGACCATGCTGAAAAACGTTATCAGCCAGGGCAACTTTGCGATCTGGCCATCCATTTCCCTGGTGATCTTCACCCTCACCTTTCTTGGGATTCTCCTCTGGATCTACAGAAAGAACGCAGCCAAACACTACCACGACATGGCCAACATGATCCTGGACGACGATTGCAAGCAACCGGAGACGAAAAATGGAAGATAAAAAACTAGAACATGAACACGATTTCGACGGTATTGTGGAGCTGGACAACGATCTGCCCCGTTGGTGGTTGGGCATCTTCTGGGTTACGATCGCCGTGGCATGCTTCTATGTGCCATACTACCATTTCATGAAACCGGAAGCGCTACCCATCGCCGCCTATGAGGCCGAAGTGGCTGCCATTACCGCAACCAGGGAAGCCGCAGCTGCTGCCATTCCCAAGGAAGAATCCGGCGAAGAAGGCCTGCTCGCTCGCTATAAAGCTGGCGGCTGGCAAGAAAGCGCAAAAACCGACTACGGCATGTTCTGCATGCCCTGTCACGCTACAGACGGGGGCGGCGGTATTGGCCCTAACTTCACGGACGACTATTATCTGCACGGCGGTAAGCTGGAAGATATGGTGAAAGTGATTAACGAAGGCGTGCCTGCCAAAGGGATGGTTCCCTGGAAGGCTACCCTGAAACCGCAACAAATCGAGAATCTTGCTTTCTTCATCCGCGACCTTCGAGGCACCACGCCTGCTACGGCGAAAGAACCTCAAGGCGTTAAGGTGGATGAAGCTGGCGAGCCCATCGCAGAATAGTCCTTTTTTCCTTCCTCGAATGGCGGGCGATTTCTTCGCCCGCCCATTTTTGAGGTCTTTTATGGAGTATTTATGAATAAGCAAGGACCCGTAAAAGAACGTGTGACAACCATTGGTCAGGGCGGAAAACGTTTTTGGATGTACCCCGCCTCTTTTTCCGGAGAATGGCTGAACAAGCGGCGCCTGGTGGCTGTTGCTCTCATTATCTTTTATTTCCTGTTCCCCTGGCTGAAGATTAACGGTGAACAGGTCATCTTGATGGATATAGCAGATCGCAAATTTGCTTTCTTTGGCTTCATCTTCTGGCCCCAGGATCTTCTGATCTTCTGGTTCTTCCTCATGGGCGCTCTGGTTTGTATTATCCTCATAACGGCGCAATGGGGCCGGTTATGGTGTGGCTGGGCCTGTCCCCAGACCGTGTTTTTGGAACATGTTTTTCGTAGGATAGAAATATTCATCGAAGGCGACGCCGCCAAGCGTCGAAAACTGGACCGCGGCCCGCTCACCTTGGAAAAGGTTAAAAAGAAAACCTTGAAATTCCTCGCCTTCTTTGTCGTTTCCAGTCACTTTGCCAATACAGCCATCTGCTATTTTGTGGGAACAGACGAAGTCTTGCATATGACCTTTTCCAACCCGGGCGAAAACCAGGGCTGGTTCTCCTTCATGCTGTTCATCAATTTCTTGTTCTTCCTGGACTTTGTCTGGTTCCGTGAGCAGTTTTGCATTATTGCCTGTCCTTACGGCAGGTTCCAATCGGTCTTGTTGGACGAGCACTCTACCATTGTGGGTTACGACTACAATCGAGGCGAACCAAGAGGCGTGCTTCGCAAGAATAGGGAACGTGGTAATCAGGGCGATTGTATCGATTGTAATCGATGCGTTGCTGTTTGCCCCACGGGTATTGACATTAGAATGGGCCTTCAAATGGAGTGTATTAATTGCACGGCCTGTCTGGACGCCTGTGACGAAGTAATGGGCAAGATTGGCAAACCCAAAAAACTGATTCGTTATACCTCCGAAATGGAATTGGACGGCAGGAAACGCCGTTGGATTCGCCCGCGAGTGGTGGTCTACACCGTAATCTTCTTGGGGTTATGGACCGTTGGCGCTTTTAAATTGAACAATAGAGAAGGCCTGATCATGCGCATGATCAGACCGCCTGGGACCAGTTTCACCCTGGACGAGCAGGCATTTGTCACCAACCACTTTCAAGCCAAGGCTACTAACAAAACTGATGATACAATGACCCTTACGGTGAAAGCCTCAGATGGTGTGAGCATTGTGACGCCCTTCCCCAAGTGGACCATCAAGCCTCAGGAAACGGCCGTGAATGAAATCTTCCTCCGTATGAACCGCAACAACTTCTCGTCTTCGGGCAAGGAGAAAATCAAAATCGAATTTTACAACGGCGAGGATCTTGTTATCCAAACCGAAGTTACCATAATGGGGCCTGCAAAATGAAGAATTATTGGAAGTATATTGTCATTTCACTACTTGGCGGCATTGCCATATTTCACCTTACCGCAATCTGGTATATTCGGGGCAAAAATTACGAACTCACCAGTTCGGATTATTATGCCCGTGAGATCCAGTACCAGGGCATGATTGACCGGCTAAGGGAAGGTAGGTCTTTTCTGTGGGAATGCGATGTTAGCGAAGACGGTCAATCCCTGATTTTGGACGTTCGCGATCTGAACGGAGGCGACGTGGATCTGCAAGACGTTACCGCCACCCTTTACCGGCCCGACAGTTCTGGTCTGGATCAGGAACTTTCCCTTGCTGTTAATGAGAAGGGCGCTTACGTGGCTCCCATCAGCTCGCTCAAACCCGGGCCCTGGAAACTCACCGTTCTGGCCAGCCTCGACGGGGAAAAC
>Ga0316189_10006648_pt1 | contig 11008 bp, 13 predicted proteins | sample LowCovwburrow_MG_FD_204930 | JGI IMG/M metagenome (GOLD analysis project Ga0316189, IMG submission 204930) | Coastal sediment microbial communities from Maine, United States - Lowes Cove worm burrow | ecosystem: Environmental > Aquatic > Marine > Coastal > Sediment | place: USA: Maine... | reverse complement strand
CATCAATGCGATATGGAAATCGTAGCTGTTACGTTCATTAACTGGCACATATCGAACTTCACAATTTTCAGCCTTCAAAACTTCACTAAGGGGATGTCCGTCTAGATCGCAATCTTCACCGACACCATCCAGCATAATTTCAACGCGGTGGGCTTTGTTCTCAAGAAACTTTGAGAATTCTCTTACAACTTTTTCATTGCCATAGACGTCTCGGTTTAACGCGCTAGATAGAATCTTCATCGATGATTGGGCATTCATGAACATCTCTTCTAAAATTACAGAAGCATGAGCTGCGCTACCATTAAACAACGGTTCACCGTCTCTTGATGCGAGAGCCTGCTTCACTTTTAGTTGGTATTCGTCCATTTTCTTCCTCGCCTCCCCCTAATTATACAAAATATAAACTAGAAAAGGTTAACAGTCAGCTACGAGTCTCGCCATTATGAGGGCGGACCATAGAGATGGTGCTGGCTGTCGTCAACCTCAAGTCTTGATTTTGCATAGAAACATATATCCCTAATTCGGTATGCATGAACACATGCAGATCAAATAAACGCATTACACTCTGTACTAGTGTTTTCCTCACGAATCTTTGGATGTATATTTATTGATACTCATTAAGTATCTTACCTTGATTTATGGATGTGGTGCAATTTTTTTTGGTACGAGTACCTCTCGGATTGTTTGTATGTTTTGACTGACCTCTGAATAATTTAAAGACATTTTTTTTCTTAAGCCCGAACCGCCATTTGAATTGGCCCTTCGGCTTTGCCGTTGATGAACTGGTCGACGTATTCGTTTCCGGAGTTGTCGATGTCTTCGACGGGGCCTTGCCAGATGATTTTGCCTTCGTACAGCATGGCGATGCGGTTGGCGATTTTTCGGGCTGAGGCCATGTCGTGGGTGATGCTTAGGGCTGTGGCACCCACATCGCGGGTGACTTTTACGATCAGATCGTTAATCACGTCGGCCATGATGGGGTCTAGCCCGGTGGTGGGCTCGTCAAAAAAGATGATTTCGGGATCAGAGGCAATGGCGCGGGCGAGGCCCACACGTTTTTGCATGCCACCGGACAGCTCTGCCGGCATTAAGTCCGCAACGTCGGCGTTCATGCCGACCATGGCGAGCTTTTCAATCGCGATGCCATGCGCCTCGGCCCGGGTGCAGCGTTTTTCCGCCAGCAAGCCAAACGTGACGTTTTCCCACACGGGCAGGGAGTCAAACAAGGCGGCTCCTTGAAACAGCATGCCGAATTTGTGGTTTACGCGTTCGCGATCGCTTGAGCTCATGCCAATCACGCTTTCGCCGTCGACTTTGACGGAGCCGGAATCGGGGGTGAGCAGGCCCAAAATTGATTTCAGGGTGACGGATTTACCCGTACCCGAACCGCCGATGATGACGACGCTTTCGCCGACGTTGACGTCCAAATCGACGCCGCTTAAGACGACCTTTTTCCCAAAGGCTTTTTTGACGCCGCGCATTTCAATTTTTGGGGTGTCGGACATCAAGGTTTCCTATTTGGTAAAGAACATTTCGGTGATGATGTAATCGGAACACAAGATCAAGATGCACGCCGAGACCACCGCATTGGTGGTCGCCATGCCAACACCTTGAGCGCCGCCCTTGGAATTATAGCCGTGATAACAGCCCATCAAGGTGACGATAAAGCCAAACACGGCGGCTTTGACCAAACCGGATTCAACATCGGAATAGGTGAGCATTTCCCAAGTTTTTTGCAGGTAGTTCGCGGCATTAAACCCAAGTTTGTGAACCGCGACCAAATACCCGCCAAACACACCAATGATATCGGCGACCAAAACCAACAGGGGAAACATGGTCAGGCCCGCGATTAAACGGGGCGCCACCAGATATTTCATGGGGTTGGTCGAAAGGGTGGTCAAAGCATCAATCTGTTCGGTGACGCGCATGGTGCCGATTTCAGCCGCCAAGCTGGCCCCAATACGACCCGCAACCATCAGGCCCGCCAAAACGGGGCCGAGTTCACGGGTGATGGACAAAACCACCACGTTGGCAATCGCCCCTTCGGCGCCGAAACGAGAAAAGCCGGTGTGACTTTGCAAAGCCAACACCATTCCGGCAAAGACGGCGGTCAAACCGACCACGGGCAACGAGAAAAATCCGATGTCGACCATTTGGCGCAAAACGATGCGCGGATAGTACGGTGGACGCACCGCATGCATAAGGCCTGACGCCGTAAACGTCATCAAACGTCCGGTGGTGGCCAGAAAGCTTAAAAAGACACGGCCGATGGGTTGAAGTGGATTCATCATTCTCTCTAGTTACGTCCCGTGTAAACACGGTGATAGCGTCCCCCCAATTGGGTTAGCAATTCATACCCGATGGTGCCCGCTTTGTCAGCAATATCATCAACAGGATTTAAAGGCCCTATCAAATCCGCCAATTTTCCCGGACGTAAAAGGTCCTGTGGAACATCGCTGACATCAACTGTAATCAAATCCATAGAGACTCGCCCGATGATCGATGCCCTGTGTTCACCGAAATAAACGTGCCCCGAATTTGATAAACTGCGCAAATAACCATCCGCATACCCCGCCGCCAAAGTGGCAATTTTCGTGCCCGCCGCAGCTTGATGGGTGGAACCATAGCCAACGCCTTGGGGGCTGTCAATTGTCCGAACTTGCAAGATTTTGGCTTGCAAACGAATGACTTGGGCCATGGGGTTGGGCTTGCCCGGCGTGGGGTTCGATCCATAAAGGGCGATCCCCGGACGCAGCACATCAAAGTGATACTTTGGGCCTAAAAATGCACCAGAAGAATTGGCCAAAGACGTGCGCGCAGAACTGACATTGACCAGTGCGGTTTTAAACTTTTCAAGCTGTTGGGCGTTGGTTGGGTTTTCGGCGTCTTCGGCGGAGGCCAAGTGGCTCATGGCGATATCAATGTTTAAACCTGCCAAAACGTCGGAATTGTCGACCAATTTTGTGATTTCACGTGACTCGAGGCCCAAACGCGACATTCCAGTGTCGATATGCAGATCGCACGCGATGGCTTTTCCGGCCCCCGTGCAAAAGGCCCGCCACGCCCCGACTTCGCCCAAGGTGTTAAGGACGGGAACCAGGTCATGTTCGACAAAGTCACGCTCGGCACCGTCCATCAGCCCCCAAAAGACGTGAATGTTGGGGGAGGGGCCTAAAATTTTGCGAAGCTCGATGCCTTCCTCAATACTGGCAACGAAATAGGTTTGACATCCGGCTTGAAACAGGGCCGGAGCAACTTGGGCAACGTCTAGGCCATAGGCTGCGGCTTTCACGACGGCACCAGCTTTGGCCCCGGTCTTTGCCCCCAACTCAGAAAACAGCCGCCAGTTATCCGCCAACGCCTTTAGGTCGATGGAAAGAATAGCACCTGCGCGCCGTGATTCAGGCGAATTGCTCATAGTCCCCCCCGTGTTGGACCCTAAGGTCCTTCGTAAGCCGGATGATGCATATCCAAATCGGCAAAGCGTGTGAACTCACCGATAAAGGCCAATTTAACGTCGCCGATGGGGCCGTGACGTTGTTTGGCAACAATAACATCCGCCGTGGCCCGCACCGATTCCAAAGCTTCCTGCCATCTGGCCTCGCGGTCAAGGAACTTCGACTCATCTTCGTCCATACGCCGAGACGGTTTTTTGCGTTCCATGTAGTATTCTTCGCGGTAAATGAACATCACCACGTCGGCATCTTGCTCAATCGAACCCGATTCACGAAGGTCAGCCAATTGCGGACGCGGGGGATCGCGACTTTCCACAGCACGTGATAGCTGGGACAGGGCGATCACAGGGATGTTGAGTTCTTTCGCCAAGGTCTTTAAACCCCGCGTGATTTCAGACACTTCGTTCACACGCCCATCGGATTTCCCCGGTGGTGGCGAGATCAGCTGCAAATAGTCCACCACGATTAGGCCCAAGTTATGTTGACGTTTTAGACGACGCGCGCGGGTGCGCAGCGCCGAAACGGTCAGCGCAGGCGTATCGTCAATAAACATCGGAATGCGGTGCAGTTCTTGGCTGGCGACAACCAAACGGGTAAATTCGTCGTTTGCCAGTTCGCCTTTGCGCATTTTATTCGAAGACACTTCGACCTGTTCCGACAAAATACGAGCCGCCAACTGTTCTGATGACATTTCCAGCGAGAAGAACCCGACGACAGCGCCTTCTTCTCCGCCAGACTTATGATACGAATAGGCGGCATTATAGGCGATGTTGGTGACCAGTGCGGTCTTGCCCATGGATGGACGCCCGGCCAAGATCAAAAGATCCGAAGGGTGCAGGCCGCCCAAAATGGTGTCTAAGTCCTGCATACCCGTTGATACACCCGCCAGAGCGCCATCGCGTTTATGGGCGTGTTCGGCCATGCTGACGGCTTCGAGAACGGCGGTCCGGAAATCTTGGAATCCGCCTTCGATATCGCCTTGGGTTGCTAAGTCATAAAGCTGTTGTTCTGACTTTTCGATTTGGTTGGTGGCGGTGTCTTGGGTGCCTTGGTCATAGGCATCGTTGACCATGTCTGTGCCCAACGTGATCAATTCACGTTTCATATACAGATCATAGACGATGCGACCATATTCGCCGGTGTTGATGATGGTGACCGCACTGGCAGCCAATTCCGCCAAATAGGTTTTGCCGCCCATGGTCACCAAGTCGTCATTGCCTTCGAAGAAACCGGCCAATGTCACCGGGTTGGCAATCTGACCCTTTTCCAACAGCAATTGGATCGCGTCGAAAATCTTGCCGTGCTCGGGGATGGAAAAATGTTCGGCGCGCAAAAATTCACTGACCCGTTCATAGGCCCGGTTGTCCGAGAAAATGGCCCCCAGCAGAGCTTTTTCAGCCTCGACATTGTGGGGCAGGGTGCGAAACACGGGCAGAGATTCAGAACCGCTTTGTTTCGGCTTTGTCTCAAAGTCTTTTGTCGCCACAGGCTCACGAAGAGCATCAGCCGCAGGCGCGTCAATGTGCGCCACTTCGGCTTCTATATTCAGGTCATGATCAACAGGTCCAGCATCGCTCAGTTGCGCGCCCGGATCACCGTCTTCAAAGGGGGGAATGTCATCATCAATACTCATGATTTGGAATGTACGCCAATAAGGCGTTATCCCCAGCGTGTGAATAACGTGAATAACATATTTTTATTCCCAAACTTAAAATAGGAAACATTTAGGATAAAGAATGCGGCTTTTCTGCAGTCTATGTTTCTTGTACCTATATGATTTGTAACAATATTTTTTCTTAGATGAGAACTGTTATTATTTGATATTGACAAAAGTTAGGTGTGCATTTATACCTGAGTAAATCAGTAAGGTATTTAGACATTGTCTTTTAAGGGAGCCGGGCACATGGAACACACAGCAGAAATCGTCACAACACTTCTTTTCTTGGGTCTTTCAACGTGGGCCGCAATTTCCACTTTTATTGTTCGCCCGGACAAGGAAATTAAAACGGACAATTGGGCCTTGGCCTCAAGATACGGTATCGTTGCTGTATTTTTTGGAATGATGACTGTACTGGTGACACCGCTGTCAAATTTGATTTAACAAAATTCAACTCACATATCGCAGTCTTCTTAAACCGCATAAAAAAACGGTGTACCCGCAAAGGATACACCGTTTTTATGGTCTGAATTGGAGCGAATAAAAAGCTTATTCAGCCGTTTCTTCTTCAGTTGGAGCTTCAGCTTCTTCGCCAGCAGCTTCAGCTTCGTCGAGGGCAGCTTCAGCAGCCAACTCTTCGGCAGCAGCTTCAGCAGCGCCTTCTTCGAACACAGCTTCAATTTCAGCAGCAGCAGCGGCTTCTTCTTCTTGAGCCGAAGACATCATCGCATGACCCGTTTCGATTTGGATCTTCGCTTCTTCTTCGGAACGCGCAACGTTGACGGTCACGGATGAGGACACTTCTGGGTGCAACTGAACGTTCACATCAAAGAGGCCTAAGTTTTTAACCGGGTGAGCAAGACCAACTTGGCCGCGTGTGATGGTGAAGCCTTCGGCGGTAACGCTAGCCGCAATGTCGCGCGCGTTAACGGAACCGAACAATTGTCCAGCTTCGCCAGCTTGACGGATCAGGTTGATGACCAGACCATCCATTTTTTCAGCAACGGTTTTGGCTTCGTCACAACGCTTAAGGTTGTCAGCTTCAAGTTGAGCGCGTTGGGCTTCGAATACTTTTTTGTTTGCGGCTGTTGCGCGCAGAGCTTTATCGCGCGGCAACAAGAAATTACGGGCAAAGCCAGGTTTCACGTTAACGACGTCACCAATTTGGCCTAATTTTTCGACACGTTCGAGTAAGATAACTTGCATTTTAATTCTCCAGCCCCCTTTGGGAGCGGTCTAAACGTTAATGTTAATGTTAATGTTCTTCGTCGGAAGGTTCCATGTGGGCCTTAAGTCCGACCCAATGTTCCAATATTCCCAGTCCGGCGATGACCAGGATAAACCAACCTGAAAAGATCATCACCACGTAAATCAACGACAGTAGAGCACCGGGCAACGGGGTCATCCCCGCTAACTTGTGAACCACTGCAAGGCCTAAGAAAAAGAACGGTACGGCCAAAACCAACGATAAGTTCCGTCCGATATACTCTATTTCCCCCGGTGCAAGCAATGCAATAAGCGCACTTGCGACCAAGGCCCAACTTAACCAATCGGGAAGCGTCAGCTCCCCAAGCCGTGGGGTGGGGCGAAGATTGCGTCCACCTTTGGCCAATAATCCTTGGGCGAGGATCGCGTTGCACAGAACCGACAACGCCCAAAAAGCTGCGACTGACCCCGGAAAGAACGGGACGGCCTGCAAGATTGCGTCTTTCAAGACCTCTTGGCCTTGTGCTCCGGCAACCATCTCAGCAACTTGCGTTAGATACGTTGTTGCCGCTTGTTCAAGACCGCCCTGACTTGACGTCGTAACGGCCACAGCAACAATATAAACACCCGCCAATCCGGTGATCACGGCTGTAATGTATCCCGCAGGAAACCAGCCTAAATCACGTTGTGGCGCATCGCTTTCACTGTTCCAGTCCTTAACACCTTGACCCAAGATGCGTTCTTTGAAGGTTGAACTGGTTTGTTCGCCTTCTTGAACATAAGGTCCAGACTGTTCAGGGGCTTCATCAATAATGCCCTCAGGCCCCGTTAAGCTTAAACGAACGATCAGCCACACGGGCAGACCAAACATTAAACCGAACGCTAACCCCGTTGCGGGGGCTACCATTGATGTCACAACCAAACCGCTGGCAATCGCGATGACAGCTCTGCGGGCTCCCAGTCCTAATCCCGCCATTAACATGGGCAGGGGCAGGACCAAGGTGAGATAAGCGACAGAGATCGAGGCCCCTGAAAAAGAAGCCAAAACCAAAATGCCGCTAAATAACCCGGCGCTGATGGCGAGAAACTGAGGTTTCATGCCGAAGCGGCTAAGGGACTAATATACATTTATCCCTTAGCCTTCCTTCTATACTTACTTAATGACGTAAGGCAGAAGCCCTAAGAAACGAGCGCGCTTAATCGCTTTCGCCAATTCACGTTGCTTCTTGTTAGAAACAGCGGTGATACGGCTTGGCACGATTTTGCCGCGCTCAGAAACGTAGCGGCTTAGTGTCTTGGTGTCGCGAAAATCGATCTTCGGTGCGTTAGGACCGGTGAACGGGCAGGACTTACGTCCGCGGAAAAAAGGACGACGTGACATTATGCTTCTCCCTCGCTAGCGGTTTCAGCTTTCGCTTCTGGTTTAGCTTCAGGTTTAGCATCAGCATTGTCGCGGCTTGGACGATCATCACGATCGGAACGACGCGGACGGTCATCACGGCTGCTTTTGGCTGCCAAGATAACGCTGGGTTCCATGTCGATTTCATCAACGCGAACGGTCAGGCTGCGCAACACGTCTTCGTGCAGGCCAAGTTGACGTTCCAACTCAGACACAGCAGCCGCTGGGCCATCGATGGTCAGTTGGAAGTAGTGACCTTTACGGTTTTTCTTAATGCGATAGGCGATAGAGCGAAGGCCCCATTGCTCGGTCTTTTCGACCTTGCCGCCGTTGTCTGTGACAACTGCAGTCATCTGTTCGGTCAAGCCTTCGACTTGTTGTGTCGATAAGTCTTGGCGTGCGATGATCACGCTTTCAAAATAAGCCATTTATGGCTCCTTTCGGATTATCTCAACCCACAGTCCCAGTATTGAGAAAGCAGGTATAGCCGAGGGCAATCCCCCGGCAAGGAGGTTGAAGCGCCGCAATATACGCGCAAACGATGGGAATGCAAGGGGTTTTGTGGGGGTGAGGGGGATGGGCGAACGAGCACCTAGAGCAGGACTTGAATCGCCTTTATGATCTGCCTCTTAATCTCGTCATTTACAGGCACGCCAGACTCAACATCAAAGTTGTCGTTAAAGCTGGCAATAGACAGGCTGGCTTTGACGTCTCCGGCGAAAAATGGAGCAGAGGTGTTTGCTGCCTCAAGCACGCGGCTGGCCCCGCCTGGACCGGGGGAGGTGGCAAAAAACACCAAAGGCTTGTTCGCAAATATTTCACGCTTTTGGCGAGAGCACCAATCAAATAGGTTTTTGTACGCCGCACTATAGCTGCCGTTGTGTTCGGCATAAGACACGATGATGGCATCAGCCCCTTCAAGCTTTCCCAAAAAATCCGTCGCCAACTGAGGCTGTCCTAAGTCTTCTTCTTTATCGACGCTAAACAACGGAAGCTCATAGTCATTTAAATCCAAAACCTCAACGTCGGCCCCTTGAACCAAGCTCGCGGCATAGACGGCGAGTTGTTTGTTAATGGATTTCCAGCTGCTGGACGCGGCGAAAGCGATGATTTTCATGGGCGTGGTTCCTTTTGGGGAAAAGGCTAGCACGAAGCTAGCTCACGTCAAACTTCCATCCACACCTTCACAGTCAGGAGGCGTTCCCGCCCGGCATCTGAGTCCAATGATTAGGGAGTTGCAAAGTTGTGAGAATATGAAAATTATGATTAGACTGTTTAACGTGTAAAAGTTGCTACTTTGGGGGCGTGAGGTACAGAGGGCTTAAGCCCCAAACCTCATTAAAGTGTGCGTCATGTGTTTTCTGGGGGCCGATCCGGCCACATTTTCATTGACGTCTTGAACGATCAGGCGGTTTTCGCCTGTTCGCCACAGGTGTGTTGAACATCTGTGGCGGCGCATAGAGTTGGGGGGCTGAATAATGAATAAATCAAACGGTTGCCGAAATTTTCAAGTTGTCCCCTATGAGATTAATGCGTTGGGCGTGAAAGCGTTTATGGGAAAGCTGATGATGGTGGCGGTTTCAAAACAGGGTGGGACCAAGGCATGATCGTGATAGCAAAGACAGGGCACTTTGGAAAGGCTCTAGCTCTATCGTGCGCTGTTGCTTTTGTGTTGACCTTTTGGAGCGACGGCGATGCCTTTGCCGGCGTTACGGGTAAGGCGAAGACCGAAAAGTATGAGCCGGAGAGTCTGCGTGAAGTTCTCAGGAACGGGCGTCCGGGGAACCTGTTCACGTTGAGCGAGAACCGTTCAGAACTTTGTCAAGGCTTGCTCGATACATTTAACAAACCATTTCCGAAGAGAGAAGGAGATCCATCGGGTTACCCGCCAGTTTTATCCGATATCGTTTTGAAGTCGCCGCTGAGCATCGAATGGACGATTGTTGACAACAATGGTGTTTCTTCATTGTCAATAGGTCATGCCGATATCGATAACGATGGTAACGTAGATTGGCTCTCTGAGTACGTGACTTGGACCAACATTTGGCCGGGTTATCAAGAGAGGGTGTATTGGTTCATCCCCCCCCCGGTATTAAGACGGACAGTGACTTAGATCCGCGTTTTAACAAGGATGCATACAATATCATTATGGGAGAGGGGGGGGATAGTACGTGGAATGCTGTAACGCCTATAGATGTCGCCGCTCTTCACCGTTCGGGTAAGCACTTTGAAGCTTCCGAGGTCGCGGTGATAGATGGCACGACAATCTATCTTTCCACAATTCTGCCCATGGATGACCAGAGCCCACAACCTTGGACGATCATTGCTTATCAGATGAAGCGCCACCGTGCAGGTGACCTGTTGTGTAAGCTTAAGACCCGTAAATTTATCCAAGATTTTATTTTTTAAGGAATTAAGACATGACGTTGAGCAACCTGCATATAGCCGCTACTAAGGCTGGCTGCGGATGGCAATGTTTATTACTGTTTTTGTGCTGACGTTGGCCGCAGGCAATTCCGGGGACAGTTTACCAATTCCGGGGACAGTTTACTAATTACCCTCAGGCGGTTCTGATACCTTAAACTTAGGTCCTCGCTTAGCGGGTTTAAGGCTTCGTCCTGTACGATTTTCTAATTCATCAATGAAATGATTGCTCCCCAAAGGCCGTCCCGTTCGCTCACTGCCGCGCAAGGCCTTAATCATGTTTTCGGAGCCCGATTGTTGAAGAAAAGAGTGCCAATCCTCTGGACTGTAACCAAGGCTTGCCCCGTCAACAATGCCGTCTGGTTCTCCCGTCAGGTGCGTTTTTGCGCTGGACCATGTCCAATCTTGGGATTTCTTAACCAAGCCCGCGCGAACAGGGTTAAGCTCTACATATCGTGCGGCGGCGAGAAGGTGGGGTTCATCCATGGGAAAGGAATGGAAGCGCTCTTGCCACAAATGCCCGCGCCAGCCCTCCCGAAAATTAACTCTGCGGGTATAGCGACGGTGTGTTTCCCCCAATGCTCGACGCAAACCGTCTTCGTCAGAAGGCACCAAGATTAAGTGGACATGGTTGGGCATGAAACAATATGCCAAAATGGAGACGCCCGCCGCTTGACAATGTTCGGCCAAAAGGTCGCGGTATGCCTCATAGTCATCAGACGAGAAAAAGGTCTCTTGCCGCCGGTTCCCCCTTTGGGTCACGTGGTGAGGAATATGAGGAACAACACTGCGTGCAAGACGAGCCATATGAAAACGTAATTTAAAAGGAGGAGGGAGGCAATCTAATTAGTATACTGTCCCTGGAAT
>Ga0316189_10006647_pt1 | contig 11008 bp, 12 predicted proteins | sample LowCovwburrow_MG_FD_204930 | JGI IMG/M metagenome (GOLD analysis project Ga0316189, IMG submission 204930) | Coastal sediment microbial communities from Maine, United States - Lowes Cove worm burrow | ecosystem: Environmental > Aquatic > Marine > Coastal > Sediment | place: USA: Maine... | reverse complement strand
CCGACCACAAGCCGTTGCTTTGGATGCCGTATTGAGGTGTAGCCAGCACTACCCCCAGATTCACCAATCCGCCTATCACGTACATGATTGCGATGAGTTTGATGATCTCGTCGAGCCGGAATCTGACGACCAGATACGCGGCATACAGGGTGGCGAAAACGAAGATCGTTCCCTCTTTTGCTGTGTGGGCCAGATCAGCCGACCACAACACCGACAGGAGGGTCATTCCCGCGAAGAGGAAAACAAAAACTTCGGACCGGATGAGCTTCACCAGGGGGTTGAGCATCCCCATCAACCGGATAATGGCCAGTCCCATGAGGCCCAGTTGGGTCAGCGTCGCCACCGCATTTGATGGATCAGCCAGGTGCTCGCTCCGCGTAACAAACCAGGTATTAGGCAGTTTATTGAGCAACACGAAAGTGGTTACCACCACCATGGCCCGCTCCACCCAGCTGGGAGGAAGCGCCGGCGCTCGCTCGACTCGAAGCGCCTTGAGCTGTCTGGTGCCTTCGATAGGCGCAAACGCGACGTTCACGGTTCCTCCGAAGAACTAGGTTTGACTGTCACGGTAGTAGGCGTATTTGTCCCGCTTGAAGAGACCAGCCCGCTCGAATCGTTGTCGGTTCAGAACCGCACCGAGCAGGGTGGAGCCGCTCCGTTCAAGGTCGGCGCGTACCTGTAGCAGGTCGGCGGTTTCGGTACGTTCAGTATCGACCACCACAATTACACCGTCAACATAACGTGCCGCCGATACGGCGTCTGCGGTGCTCAGCACCGGTGGGGTGTCGATCACGATGTACTCGACGCCCTCGCGTTCCAGTTCCTTCACCATCTGCTCGAAACGGTCTGAGTTGAGGAGTTCGCCCGGGTTGGTTGGGGGCATTCCAGATCGAATCAGCCAGAGGTTGTCGATGCTCGGCACCTTCTCAGCGTTGAGCTCGGCGGTGGCGCCCAAGTACTCGGCCAATCCGGCTCGCGGTCCCTGCATCCCAAATAGTTTTTCGAGGGAAGGCCGGCGAAGGTCGGCCGAAACCAGCACTGAACGTGAGCCGTTTTGGGCCAACGCAATGGCCAGGTTGGCGGCGGTGAGGCTTTTCCCTTCGGCTGGTGATGCACTGGTGACAATGATGGAGTTGACGCCGCTGGATGAGTTGAGGAATTGGATTGAGCTGCGGAGTCGTCGGAACGCTTCTCTCGCGGCCGAAATTCGGGCAGACCCTCCTGAAGACAACATGACCAGGTTGCCGGGGCCTGCTCGATGCCCAAATCCCAGAGTCGGGATCCCACCCATGACGTTGGTGTTGAGGGCGAGCCCCACATCTTCAGAATCTCGGGCAGTGGTATCAAGCCGCTCGATTAGGAATGCAGCCACGATCCCCGCCATCGCCCCCAATATGAGCCCCGCGATAAGGATAAAGGTGGCGGGAATGCCGTCGGCGCTCTCGGGAGGAAGCGCACTTCGGAGCACCTCAGCAGCAGGGTCCAATGTGGCAATATCGGCCTCGGCATTTCGGGCGGTATCAACGAGGCTGCGGTTGGAAGAGTTGAGGCTGCTCAGATCCGCTCGGAGCTGATTGATGGTCACGTCCATCTGGTTTACGAGCTGGGTGTCTCCGTTCGCGGCGGCGGCGCGGCGCTGTGTCTGCCACTCGTCGATTTGGGTTTGGAGTTCGACGATGTCGGCGGTGACCTGTTCTTGTTGCGCTTGGGCCGTGGCAGCCCGCCGACGGTAGAAGTCCTCGGTTTTGTCCTGGCGAATGTTGACGTAGGTGGTGGCGAACAGGTTGGCGCCCCGAGCAGCTGTATTCGGGTCGATCGAGGTATAGGACACATCCAGAACCGTTGACTGCGGAATGAACTCTACCTCGACATTGCGCAACAGGGCTTGAGGGGAAATCTCGTCGGTGGCACCGCCGAGTTCGTTGATCACCGTTTCAGCGATCAGGTTCGAGGCAATCACTTCCTTCTCTGTTTCGAGGCGGGGAGTGACCAAACGACTATCAACCGAGCCAATAGGTGAGGGGTTGACCTTAACCTTGGCGGTTGCGGTATAGAGCGATGTCTGACTGGAAGCGAACACAAAGGCCAAAACACCCACAAGGAGGGTGATGCCGATCACCACCCACTTGTGGCGTTGAACTGCCCGGATGTAGTCTTCAAGGCGTGCTGCCTCGGGGGCAGCTTGTGTGTGGTACATCATCGTTGCGTCCTTCCCCTCTCCGAGGCGTTTGGGAGGTGCGTGGTGCAGTGCGAACTGTGCGTAAAGGTTAGCCGAGATGGGCAAGGCATAGGTGGTGCACGAGAGTTGGGGTCAAAGTGTCGGTCGGTAAGCGATCCGGTTAGCTATAAGGCGTGCTGTGGCGGCCGATCAAGCCAGTATAGGTGCCGTGGCTTCGAGCTACGAGCATTAGCCCTTGATTGGTTCGGACCCGGTTGCCGGTGGCCAAACCGGCGAAAGTGTACGCCAAACCCTGGGCGAGGCGGATGGTTGCTCGGGCGATCGCCTTGCCGTAGGTGAGTGGTCGGCGATCGAGCATCACATCCACCCGCGTCCAGTTGCAGGCCGAGTTTTGCTGGCGGTGATAGAGCCACTTCAGGTTGGTGCGGTCCGGGCCGACGCTTTCGGACACGGATGCTGTCGCCGACCAGCGCAGATCGAGCCCGTGTGATCGTGCTTGACGGCTGAAAGCCACGTCTTCGCCGCCACTGAGACCGAACGCGGGATGAAATCGGAGGTTGATTCGTTGCGTTTGGGCCAGATCGATCGCTAGGTTGCCGGACCGTAACCAGTGTTGGGTCGAGTTGTCAGGGTCGGAGGGGCGATCAAAGAAGCCACCAGCCTCCACCCAATCAGCCGGGGAATGGGTGAAGACGGTCTCCACCGGCCCACCTACCAGTGCGGCCCCGGTGGTGTCCATGGTGTCAACGAGTCCTTGGGGCCAAAGGGGGCCGGCGGTTTCGTCATCATCGATAAACACCAGCACCGTACCATGAGCTTCGTCGAGGGCTCGATTGCGGGCCGCTGCTAACCCGGGTTGGGGTTCATGGACGTAACGGATCAGATCGTGGCCAAAAGTGGAGACTTTTTCTCTGGCTGTTGGGGTGGTGTCATTGTCGACGACCAGAATCTCCAGCACTTGCCAGGTTCGGTGATGTGAGCCATTGATGGGCTGCGGTTCTGTTGTCAAGGGAAGTCGATGAAGGAGGCTCCGCAAAGAAACTTCGAGGAGATCCGGGCGTCGAAAGGTCAGTACGGCTACGGTAATGGTGGCTTTGCCCGCCAGGGCGCCAGACTGACCATCTGTTCGGGATGAGGATTTATACATGGCATTGGGGATTGGTGGTGAAAGGCAGCAGGGGGTCGGCAGGGTAGATTTGCCCACGAAACGTGGGTACGGTGATGTAGATGGCTTGGGCTATGGTAACGAGTGCTGCGGGGCCGGAAGCGAGCAACAACCAGTGGTGAATCTTACAACGAATCTGCACTCAGCGACCGCTGCGGCCAAACCTCGCAGCGAATACGCCGCTGTTTCTTCGCACCCTTATGCGCGCTGGGGTAAGCGGGCATTTGATGTCGTGGCCGTCGCAGTGTTGTTGGTAGTGCTTTCGCCAGTGTTGTTGCTGGTAGCAGTTTCTATTCCCGTGATGCTCGGGCCGGGGGGTGTGGTGTATCGCCAGCAACGAGTTGGTCGTCATGGGCGGGCCTTTACTATTTACAAGTTTCGCTCCATGCTCGTCGATCGGCGCTCCTCGTCGGTGATATATCTGGGGGAGGATCGGCGCAAGGACCACAAAACCGTCCATGATCCCCGCCATACAGACTTTGGCCGCCTACTCCGAGCCACCAGCCTCGACGAATTGCCGCAACTACTAAACGTGCTGCGGGGGGATATGAGCCTGGTTGGTCCTCGCCCTGAACTGGTCGACGTGGCCATCAGGGAAGGCTACTTCGATCACCCGCGGCATCTTGTGCGTCCCGGCATAACCGGTCTGTTCCAGACCTCGCCGCTTCGCTCAATCAATAGGATCAAGGCGGGCCTCCATCTCGATCTCGACTATGTCGGTCGAGTTCGGCTGGGTCGTGATATCATGATTCTCATGAGAACGGCCACCCTTCTTCTCCTGCGGCGGGGTAGTTGACCGCCCGGCGCCGCCGAATCCTGTTCATCTGCACAGCCAATATCTGTCGTAGCCCGGCAGCTGAAGCGTTGGCTCGTAGTCGGTTCGGTGAGGAAACAAAGGTATTTCGATCTGCTGGGTTTTTAGACACGGGCCGGAATTCCCCCAAGGAACTTGTGCAGGTTCTGGGAGACCGGGGAATAGACATCTCGAATCACCAAAGTTATTCGCTCGACGAAGCCAGCATCCAGGCGGCTGATGTGTTGCTCACCATGGAAGGTGACCATGTGCGTCGGGCCACGGAGGTATCGCGGGAGGCGTTCACCAAAACCGTCCCGATCAAAGAAATGGCCCAGTGGGTTGAGCAGTTTGGGGGGCAAACGGTGGAGATCCCCGTTTTGTTGGCCGAAATCAACCAGAATCGTGACCCTGGTTCGTACCTGACGCCCCAGTGGGACGTTGACGATCCCTATAAACAGAAGCTGAAGGTGTACCGACGGGCGGTCGACGAGATCGCAAGCCTCGTAGAAACGGTGGTCGGAGGCATCTCCTGACCGTCGACCGCGGTCTAGGGCCGGGTGGCGGTGTAGAGTTGGGCGATACCCGACGACAACTGGGTGCGCCGAATCTCGATGAACCCTGCATCACCGATGATGGCTATCATCTCATCGGGCTCGGGAAGGTAGGCCACTGACTGGGGTAGGTAGGAGTAGGCCGACCGGTCCGAGATCAACCCACCTAACAAGGGTACGACTCGATTGAAATAGAAGTTATGGCCGCGCCGCATGAGCCGATTATCGGGTTCGGATACCTCAAGCAACGCAATACGCCCGCCGCTGCGCACCGCTCGGTGCAGTTCGGCGATGAATGGGGCGATGTCAACCAGATTTCGCAAGGCAAACCCGCATACGGCGGCGTCTACCGTGCCGTCCGCTATCGGCATAGCGAGGAGGTCGCCGTGGACAAGCGGGGCCTCCGTGCGAGCATTGTCGAGCATCCCACGTGAGAGGTCAATGCCGATTGGGTGATGGCCTGCGGCGGCGAGTTCAACACAAAAGTCGCCGGTTCCGCACGCCAGATCGAGCACCTTTGATCCCGGGGCGATTTGCAGCACCTGGGTAGTGCGTTTCCGCCACCCCACATCCATACGGAATGTGAGGATCCGGTTTACGAGATCGTAGCGGGGGGCGATGGCGTCAAACATTGAACGCACAGCCGCTCGTTTCTCGTCACGTTTTGGGAGCGCTGAGCGGGAGCTTTCCATACCCGTTGACCATAAGGCACTTTTGTGTGATTTCCATCGCTCGCACTCACAGTTGTCAGGGCTTCTGTTTCCTAGGGGCATGAATAGGTCTGGTGGTCGAGTTGGCCAACGATGAAGTAGCGCTGGATCAGGTCCGTTACACAACTACTCGTGCCGTACGCCGTATGGCGTTGGGCGTCGGCCTCGACGAGCACGGTGTTCGGCCAGTTCTGGTGAACGGCCATCGCATTCGCCGGAGGGGTGGCCACGTCTCCTTTGGCGGCCAGCAACACCAACTGGTGAGGCAGGGCTGGCGGGGGTGCTGGCGCACTGGCCGAGCTGGGGGCTTGAGTTGGGTTGGGCCAGTACACGCAAGGGCGGAGTTCGTTGACAACGGTGGAGCCGAAGATCGGGGCTATGGCCGAAGCCTCAGCTACCACATCGTCCCAATCGTCGGTGTTCTGGGGATGTGGTAGGTCAGCGCAGACGGTGGCCAGGTAGGCGGTGAATGCGTCGCTTTCGGTTAACCACCGGGCCAGTTCGTGGAGGCCGTCATAGTCGTGGCGGAGGTCGGCGTGGCGCAACTCACGGGAAAACGTCGGCCAGAGGTTGTCGTTGTACAGGGATCGCAGTGCGGCCCAGTCGAGTTCCTCTGTCCCGAATGCTGCCGCGGCTCCGTTGCGCTCAAGCCGATCCCGCACGCGTAGGAAACCGGCGGTCAGGGTGGGCTCTGGGCACGTGGGGGTGCCATGGCACTCGGTGCCCATCCGATGAAACTGGTGTTCAAAGGCTTCGGCTTGCTGGAGTAACAGGTCGGTTAACGTGTGGGTGGGGTTGATCACTCCATCAAGCACCATCAGTCCCGTTGTTTGGGGGAACGCCGACGCGTAGGCCAAACCGAAACGTGTGCCGTAGCTAGCGCCGAAGTAGTGGAGTTGGGGTTCATTGAGAGCGAGTCGAATCTGTTCCAAATCGGCGGCGTGGTCCGAGGCAGTGAGGTGGGGCAGCAGGCTGGGGTTGGCTTGGGCGCACGAGGCGGCAATGGCGGAACTTGCTCCGTCGAGCATTTCGTATTCCGATGTCGAATCGGGTGAGCCATCGAGTAGAGGGGATGGTCGAAACGCTGAGGTGCAATCGATGAGGTCGGCGCCGGTGCCCCGCGGATCATAACCCACCAGATGGTAGGTGGTCGATGTGATGGGATCGAGTTGGAAGCCGTGCCGCACATAGTCCACACCGGACACTCCAGGTCCTCCGGGGTTCACGACGATCGAGCCCTGTGGGGTGGAACTGCGAGCGGGCCTTCGGACGAGCTCCAACATGATCGTGGGGCCGTCGGGGGCACCATGGTCTATCGGAACATCCAGTGACCCACATTCGAGTTCTTGGTGGCAGTCGGTCCACACCAGTGGTGGGCTATCTTGCGGCGTCGTTGGTTGATGGGTGGGGGTGTTGGTGCCGAGGCCGGCAAGGCCACAACCGGTAGCAAGCAACGCCGTTGCGATCCCGAGACATCGGACGAAAGCCCCTGCTTGGCGTTTCATCCCGATCTCGATGCCGATCTACCGAAACCACACCCGCTGGTATTCTCGGCTTTGGCGATGAAGGACCAGGGCTGCCAGGGCTACAGGGAAGATTGTTCGATTCAACAGCTGGAGGAAGACCTTCAGGCTAAAAAGCGAGAGGTTCTGGGCAAACTCGATCAGGGAGTACACGGCAAAGAAGCAGTCCCAGGCAGCCAGTAGTACGGCACAGACGGCGAGCAGCGTCCAACCGATTCGTCGATCGTTGGCGGTCATGAACGCCCCGGCGAAGACTCCGATGGCGAGGAGCATGATCAGGAGTCCGAAGATGCCTCGGACCCCAACCGCTGAGAGAAGGGTAAACACGCCGGAGAAATAGCCGAGAATAACCGCGGCCTGGAGGGTACGGGGGTGGGACGGGTTTAACCAGCTGTTCATAGCCCATCCAGTATGCGCCGATATGCCGGATCCGCCACCCTCAACGGAGATTTCGCCGGTTTTGATCCCGGTCAGGAAACGGGAAACACGGCAAAAACCCTAACGTTCACTCGGTATTGGCAGTGTGGCGGGCCGTCAACTGCCCACAAGCGGCATCGATGTCGGTGCCACGATTGGCTCGGATGGTTGCATTCACCTTGCGCTTGGAGAGTTCGGCCGCGAACTCTTTGACCCTGGCGGCGGGTGAGCCAACTGTTGGCCAACCGGGTGTGGGATTCAAAGGTATGAGATTCACGTGAGCGTCCGCTTCCCGGGCGAAGTCGGCGAGCTCAACGGCGTCGGAGTCCCGATCGTTTACCCCATCAATCATTGCCCATTCGAGTGAGACGCGGCGACCGGTGCTCTCGCGGTGGTCGAGGCATGCGTCCAACAATTCGTATAGGGGATGCCGTCGATTGATTGGCACGAGCTGATCGCGTAGATCGTCGTTGGCCGCATGGAGCGACACGGCCAACCCAGCCTGGGTTTCGGTGGCCGTGAATCGGCGAATTTGAGGAACGAGGCCGACGGTTGACACCGTAATTTTTCGGGCCCCGATGCCGAAATCAGAGATCAATCGACGGAGGGCGATCATCACCCGGTCGTAGTTGGAGAATGGTTCCCCCATGCCCATGAATACGACGTTCGACACTCGGCGGCCTTGGGAGGCGCGGGCGGCTTCCACCACCTGTTCGAGGATCTCTCCCACGGTGAGGTTGCGGCGAAAGCCCCCTTGTCCGGTTGCGCAGAACCCACACGCCATGGCACAACCAGCCTGGGTGGAGATACACACCGTACTGCGCTGATTGTAATGCATGAGGACGGTCTCTACCTGTGCTCCGTCGGCCAACTCCCACAGCCATTTGCTTGTGCGCCCATCTCTGCTTTGTTGGATATCGCGGGCTCGCAGCTGGGGGGCGTAGTGTTGCCCAAGGCGCTCACGGATGTCTTTGGGGAGGTTGGTGATTTCGGCAGGAGGGGATTTGTGCTCATAAAGCCCCGACCATAATTGGTCGACGCGATAGTTAGGCTGGTCGTGGAGTAACGCCGCCAACTCGTCTCGCCCTGGGGTCCACGGCGACCGCAAGTCGGGCCCGTTCATCGGGCGCGACTCAGCCTTCGCCGTCAAACGGATACCGGGGGCCGCATGTTGCATAAATAGAGCTTTCGAGTTACCGCGACTTGAGCCACGCCATGTCAGCGCGGGCTACCGAGAAACCAAGGCGACGGTAGGTGCGAATCGCTGGTTCGTTGTCGGCTTCCACGTACAACATACCAACAGTGAGCCCTTGATCCGACAGCCATTGAAGGCCGGCGGCCGTCATCGGTACCCCAAGTCCCTGGCCGTGGTAGTCAGGGTCCACGCCGATCACATAGATCTCGCCCATATCGGGGGTAGCGGGATGCTGATCGTAGCGATGAACTTTGGTCCAACAGAATCCTGCTAATCGCCCGTCTCGTTCGTGTAGGCGGACGCCTTCAGCCGTGAACCATGGCTCGCCCATCGTTTCGGTGAACCCGCTGACAGTGAGTGTCCCTTGGTCTGGGTGGTGGGCGAACGCCCGGTTGTTTACCTCAACGAGCTGGGTGATATCGGTAGAGCGATCAGGGTCGAGGGGGCGGGTTGGTATTGCGGTGGCCTGGGCCGGAAGTGGGCCGATCATCTGGAAGAGCTGGCGGTGGGGTTGAAAACCCCACTGTTCGGCCGCCGCTGGCAGCCAGTCCGGGGCAGGGCGCCCCCAGAGTTCGATCGCGTCGAACGGCTGATTTCCGGGCGCCAGGGCATCAATGGCTGGTTCAAGGTGTACGAGCATGGCTTGCACAAGTTCCGCCGGTTGGGTCACAGCGGGCACCACCAAAACATCCAATCGAAGGCCGCCTCGGTCTGGTGCGCCACCGAGAAAGCCCACGGGCTGCCCGCTCCGGTCGCTGGCCAGTGCGGCCACGAACGGCTGGTCGCTGGCGGAGGTGTTCTCTGGCGCTGGCGGTGAGTCGGTGGGCCAATAGTCAAACCGGTCGTCCATCCGGTCGGCCGGCAGGGCTTGGGCGAGTACGGCGCGAGCATGATCGGCGGTCGCTGCCGTGAGGAACTCCTCGACGCGAATCCGATATGGCGTTGCTGATGGTGGAGGGTCGGAACCTTCACCAGGGTCGGTTGCGGACGGAGGACGTCGAGGGGCGGGAGAAGTCATGTGAGCAGAATAATAGGTTGAACGCGGTATTAACGTGAAACGAGAGGGCGAGGACTGGCCACGAAAGCGCCCACGGCGTTCTAGTCTGATCTCATGGCCCGTCCTCGCACACCGAAGGGTCGCGCTCGACGCACCCACGACCATCTTGCTGATCTTTATCCTGACGCCGAGTGCGAACTCGATCACGCCAACCCGTTTCAGCTGTTGATCGCCACAATCCTGTCGGCTCAAGCAACCGATGTTGGCGTCAACAAGGTGACGCCGGGGTTGTTTGCCCGCTTTGGCGATGCGGAAAGTTTGGCTGAGGCGGACCCCGAAGAAGTTGAGACCCTGATCTCTAGTCTGGGGTTGTTTCGTAATAAGGCGAAGAGCATCACGAAGTGTGCACGACAACTCGTGGAGCAGCACGAGGGCGAAGTGCCGACGTCGATGAAAGACCTCACCGCCTTAGCCGGGGTGGGACGGAAAACCGCCAATGTGGTGCGAAGTGTTGCCCTCGGCGAGCCCGGACTTCCCGTCGACACCCATGTGCTGCGGTTGAGTAAACGGCTCGCCTTGACGGAGTTGGAGGATCCGGTCAAAGTCGAGCTGGCGCTGAACCCGATGATCCCGGCCAGTGAACGAGGCCTGTTCAGCCTGCGCATGATTCTGCACGGAAGGCGGGTGTGTGGGGCCCGCAAACCGAACTGTGCGGACTGTCCATTGGCCTATTACTGCCCGTCTGTCGTGGTTTAGTGGGCTTTCCTCGGTTAATCTCGCCCAAGGGGTCAAGGCAAATTTGTGGAAAGACACGTATTAGCCTCATTTGTGTCATATATTGATGCTTACCAGGTTCCCGCCACCTGGTAGCAGCGACTACGGGGATCCGCCGCCCTGTACCGCGCCGCCGGCGCCCTTTCTATAGGGTGCCGGCGTCATTTTTGCCCTCATGTTGGTCTGGGATTCAAACCTAAAGCGGTGCTGCAGGTGGCGCTAAATTGCAGCAGCATCAGAGTTAAGTGACCAGTTCACGAAGGTTGTCGGACGTCTGGTTCCATCATTGCTTATCGTCTTTTGAACCAAGAAAACCGGAGGGTATCGATGAATATTGTCGCAGCACCTATTTACTGCTATTGGCATCTCGTCACGCCTGGGAGGTGATCGTTCCCTCTTATCGAGTGATTTGTCGTAGAATCTTGTTTAGTCTCCGGCTCGATGTTCGCAAGGTGCGCTCCACTTCAAGCACTTCTCCTGCGGCCTCGTCCTCCTCGCCCCCTTGTTTGGCGATGTGCTCAAGTCGAGCGATCAGCTCGTCGAGGCTGGCCGAAATAGAACTTAAGGCGCTGATGTCAAGAGGCATGGCAACTCCGTCGGTATGCTGTGCTGCTGTGGCCATACTAAACCTCTTAGACCTCCGAGGCGTCGCTCGTGATCAGTTGGCGGCCAAGTTGCCTCGTCCCGAGATTGCGGGAGAC
>Ga0316189_10006646_pt1 | contig 11009 bp, 9 predicted proteins | sample LowCovwburrow_MG_FD_204930 | JGI IMG/M metagenome (GOLD analysis project Ga0316189, IMG submission 204930) | Coastal sediment microbial communities from Maine, United States - Lowes Cove worm burrow | ecosystem: Environmental > Aquatic > Marine > Coastal > Sediment | place: USA: Maine... | reverse complement strand
TGTTTGAGACTATCGAAGATCTCGGACATATCGATGTCGTGCTCGACACTTTGCTGCAAAATCCGGTTTACCATGCCTTGTTGCAAAAAACCGGCGGTACGCAGGAAGTCATGCTCGGCTATTCCGACTCCTGTAAAGATGGCGGCATCATGTCGGCGGCCTGGGGTTTGTATCAGGCGCAAAATAAAGTCACCGAGATCACCCAGCGTCATGGTGTCAAATGTCGCATGTTCCATGGTCGCGGCGGCACGATTACACGTGGCGGCGGCCCCACGCACGATGCCATCCTCTCGCAACCGCCGCAAACGGTGCTGGGTCAGATCAAGTTCACTGAACAGGGTGAAGTGCTTTCACACAAGTATGGCAATGCTGAAACAGCGCATTACGAACTGGCGATGGGCATTACCGGATTGATGAAAGCCAGTATCGGCTTATTACGCGAAAACAGCGTCAACTATGACAAATATCTGCCAATCATGCAGAAACTGTCAGACTATTCGGAACAGTCGTATCGAGAGCTGACAGACCAGACCGAGGGGTTTTTCGAATATTTCTATGAAGCCACGCCGGTAAGCGAAATCGGTCTGATGAACATTGGCTCGCGGCCCTCACACCGGAACAAAGGAGATATGTCCAAGTCCTCGGTTCGTGCGATTCCCTGGGTGTTTGGCTGGAGTCAGTCACGCCATATGATGCCGGCCTGGTATGGCGTCGGTTATGCGATCGAACAATTATTAACGGAAAATCCGAAGTCGATAAAAATCCTGCGTCGCATGAATAAGGACTGGCCGTTTTTCACCGGCATGATCAGCAATATGCAAATGTCGTTATTTAAATCGGATATGCGCACCGCACTGGAATACAGCAAGCTTTGCCAGAATAAACAGCTCGGCAGTCTCATATTTGGCAAGATCAAAAAAGAAAACAAACGCACCATCAACCAGGTTTTAAAAATTGCTAATATTGAAACCCTTCTGGCTAACGAACCAGCATTAACGCTGTCGCTGAGCCGCCGTGACCCTTACCTCGACCCACTGGGGTATTTGCAGATAAATCTACTGAAAAAATACCGCGATGAGTCAAGCACCGAACAACAGCAACTTGAGTGGCAAGGTGCACTGCTGAGTTCGATCAATGCGATTGCGGCGGGCCTGCGGAACACTGGATAAGCCAGACAAGCACAGAACAATGGAAAAAATACTTGTAAACACTTTAATGACCGGGGATGTTAGTTGCGTAGCGCCAGAAACACGATTATGCGACGCCGCTAAAGAAATGGCTGAAAAGCACTATTCCTGTATCGTTGTTAAACAGAATAATTCTCCGATTGGTATAGTCACCGAACGAGATCTTGTCAAAGTACTCTGCAGCCACAATCCATCTCAGGAATTATTGCGTCCGGTCTCAGACTTCATGTCTTCGCCGGTGCATAGCCTTAACCAGAATGAATCGCTATTTGACGCATTAGTGGTCAATCGTTCACAGAAGGTTCGACACATCCCCGTCGTCAATGACGATGACGAACTTATCGGCATTGTCACGCAGTCGGATCTCGCCAATGCGCATTTTCAAATCACCGAAATCCAGTCCCAACGTATCGAAGAAGCGGTAATATCCAAAACGCATACGCTTCGGGCAATCAACGAAGAACTGCAGACACTTTCGATGGAAGATCACCTCATGGGAATCGGCAATCGGCGCGCCATGGAAGTCGATCTCGAGCATACGCATTCTAGCGCGCTCAGGTACAACCAGATTTATTCGCTGTTATTGCTCGACGTCGATTATTTTAAGCTTTACAACGATTGTTATGGCCATCAGAAAGGCGACGAAGCGCTCAAAGACATTGCTGACATAATAAAAAATCAGATCCGTGCTTCCGATCGACTGTATCGGTATGGCGGTGAAGAGCTACTATTACTGCTGCCTTCTACCAATGCTGAAGAAGCCGACATCGTTGCCAAAAAACTGGTTTGTGCCGTTCAAAATCAGGCAATACCTCATCGGCAAAGCCCTTTCGAATATTTGACCATGAGCAGCGGTTGCACCAGCGCATGTAAAAACGCAGACGAGAAATACAGGCACTGGCAAGAAATAGTCGAAGTCGCAGACAAAGCGTTATATCAAGCGAAAGACGACGGCCGTAATCGGGTTGTAACTATTATTCCAGAATAATTAAAGTTATACGGCAGTTCGATACTGATACGACATTAACAACAGGAATAATCCGATTGCTGCCGCAAGGTGCTTTAACGAATGACCGCTGACAAAACCCAAAGCCGCGAATATTTCGACATCAAAATGTTCGAACAGTTTGGCGATAATATAGCTCACCAATAGCCACCAATAGGCAGCCGTTTTATCAAAAGATGACCGATAGATAATCAAAATTATCGGTGTCAATATGATCGGCAGAAATTGAACCAGCACATATGGCCTGAGATCACCCGTTCCGTTCAATTCACCATAAACCCAGAAACCGACCGATCCGAATCCGGCGAGCAATAAAGGCACAAAAAGTATTTTAGCCAGTTTAACCGAAATAAATTCGGCGACGACTATGGAAAAAAATGCCATAAACGAAATCGTCATCGGCAAACGATCCCAGACTAAAGTCATGTTGTCGGGCCAGATGTGATAATAAGCAGAGCCGAGGCCAACCAGTGCAACGCCCGAATATAACACGACATAAAACGGGCGTATCTGTTGCAAAATATTAGCTGTTTTTCTGATTGCCAACAGATAAACACCGTAAATCCCTAACAGAAAAAATCCTGAATTCGAGACAACATTCAGGAAATTCGGTATCCCCAAAAAGGATCGTTGATCGATAAATTGATGGTATTGGCTGCTCTGGGCAATTGGCTCGATAAAAAATATTCCTGACAGTGCGAAGGCACTTACGAGAAAAATTAGAGCCGCACCCAGACGGTTGTTACGGATATTGATTGACAGAACCTGGGGCAATTAACCGTCCTGAGTAATCTTCTCAGTAATCGCCTTAAGTGAATCAGCGGCTTTATCGTTATCAACCTGGCAGGTCCCGGCATTTAAATGTCCACCGCCTCCATAAGCCAGGCATAGCTCGCCGACGTTGGTATTAGAACTGCGGTTTAAAATTGATTTGCCAATCGCAAAAACAGTATTCTGCTGCTTTAAGCCCCACATGACGTGGATTGAAATATTGGTTTCGGGAAATAACGCATAAATCATGAAACGATTCACTGCGTAAATGGTTTCTTCCTCGCGCAAATCGAGCACCACCAGATTATCGTGTACGGTGCTGCAACGTTTGATTTGCTCCCGGGCTTTGGCCTCATGCTCTTTAAAAAGCTGAACACGCTCTTCGACATCATCGAGTTTGAGAATGTCATGAATATCATTCTCTCGACAATAATCGATCAAATCCATCATTAGCTGATAATTAGAGATTCGAAATTCACGAAAACGCCCAAGACCCGTACGCGCATCCATGAGGAAGTTCATCAAGTCCCAGCCTTGCGGGTTTAGAATTTCGTCTTTATTAAACTGTGCCGAATCACCTTTATCGACCGCTGCCATCATTTCATCCCAGGAAGCGGGGAATTTGTCGCGACCACCATAATAGTCATAAACAACCCGTGCAGCCGACGGAGCATCCGGATCAATAACATGATTATCGGCCTTCTCGTTGCGAATGGTTTCGCTCAGGTGATGGTCGAAGACCAGGTGTGCGCCTTTGACATAAGGCAGGTTAGTGGTGATATCACGGTCGGTGATTTCAACTTTGCCATCTTGCATGTCTTTGGGATGAACAAACTTTATATCGTCGATTAAATCGATCTTGTTAAGTAAAACCGCACAGACAAGACCATCAAAATCGCTACGGGTTACGAGCCGGTATTTTCCATCACTCATGTATATTCTCCACCTTTTTTAGTTTATCAATTATGAAATTCAATCCTAATGAATAGATCAGAATTGAGATTTTTCAAGTTTAAACTGACGATGGGTCAGAGTCATGGTAATTCTCTGATAAAAAAGGCCGTTGCCTGGCGAGAAACCTGTTGATGAACCTGGCGCCGATCAACCGAGGGGTGATCGATACATATATCGGGTTCAAGTCGTTTACCGGCGTCTGTCGCTTCGTTGAGGAATACGTAGTGGTCGGCCTGACCGGGTATTACTTCCAACCTTGCGCCGGGTATTAGCTCGGCGAAACGATATGCGTTTGTATTTGGTGGAACTTCGGTGTCTATTTCGGTGACTACAATTTGAACAGGAATATCAATCATAGAAAGACCGCCAGCAGGGAAAGCCATACCAAGTGCCGGTGCGATAGCAAATGCAGCTTTGATTCGATTGTCTTTATAAGAACGCTTATGTCTATCTATCGACTCTCGAAACTGGCTATCGGTTTCCATCAAATGAGGCGCTTTATCAATGATATTTGGAAATTCCCGGGGTCCATAGCAAATCGAATCGGCCAGCTCACTATTACAAAATGCCTGGAGATGATCCAGGTCACAACAGCCACCAGCCAGCATAACAGCCGTACATCCCCCTTGTGAAAACCCCGCAAAACCGATTCTTTGTTCATCGATCTTATCTTTAAACGCATCGACTTCGTTAAGCAGCTTATCGATGAGCACGGTAAAGTCAGTCGCCCTCTCCCACCACAACATAAACCCATGTGCCAGATAAGGTTCTATCGCATTATTGCCATGGTGATTAACCGACGCCGCGATATAACCCTGACTGGCCAGATATTGCCCTAGCCAGCCCATGCCCAACGCTGAACCGCCGGTGCCATGTGATATCAGCACAAGTGGGAATTTTGCATCCTGCTGTTTAATATCAGTATCGAGGGCAATCGCACCAAACTGAAATGTCGCTTCGGGCGAGCCAAATTTAAACGGCGAGGTAACTGCCTCGTCTGAAGTTGGATACCAGATTTCAGTCAATAACGGTCGATTGCCCGGCCCGCTCCAGTTTGGCCTGTTTTCATCTTCCAGCAGTAAAGTTCTCTTCCCAACTTTGTTCACAACTTCTCCTATTCGCATTAGCCGACTGCTATATTCTCAATTCATCCGCTCCTATACAATCCGCCGATGGAAATTTTTGTCTACGGTTTTTCTCTGGGTTTCTCCCTGATTCTGGCGATTGGTGCGCAAAACGCTTTTGTCCTCAAGCAAGGCTTAAAAGGTGAATTCGTTTTCCTGGTTTGTTTTATATGTGCTGTTTCGGATGCCTTGCTGATCTTAATCGGCGTGAGCGGTTTCCACATTCTGGTATCAGAGTTTCCTGGCGTGGTTACCGTGGCTCGATATGGCGGCGCGATATTTCTATTTGTCTATGGCTTGCTGAGCTTTCGCACAGCACTCAGTTCGGGACAAAAGCTCGTTCCCAGTGGAAATCAGGCGGGCAGTTACTACAAAGCAGCGCTCACCTGCCTGGCTTTCACCTGGTTAAACCCGCATGTCTATCTCGATACCGTGGTATTGCTGGGGTCGATATCATCGCAATTCCCGGAGCAATTAACCTATTTTGCCGCCGGTGCTATGAGCGCATCGTTCGTCTTCTTTTTCTCGCTCGGCTATGGCGCAGTCCTGTTGCGGCCCATATTCGAAAAACCCCGATCATGGCAAGTGCTGGAAATCATCATCGGTATAGTCATGTGGGCTATTGCGGCAAAACTACTGCTGATGTCTTAATCATCCGCCATCGATAAACCGCTGGTATCAGGCGGTGGTGGGTCGGGTTGTTTTTTAGCGACACCAATAACCGCGCCTACCGGTGCGACATCAAATTCAGAGATGTCAATCTGCGGCGCTTCGACCGGCTCAATGTTGTCCTTTAAGACGCTACCAACCGGGGCAATTGATGCAGCAAGATCTTCAATATCATCGCCAGTAATGCCGAGTGGATCGGTTTGCGGCGGTGGCGCGATATCACCATAGTCAGCCGGGGTCGCCGGGACAGGCGTTGGCGGTGTAGCGGCTGCCGGTGTTTCTGCCGGTGGTGGTGCGGCAGCTACGGACGCTTCTACCGGAGAAGACATCGATTTGACTTCGCATTCCGCGCCAGCCTTGTTTAAGGCGCTCTGATACTTGGCCGCAGTTTGTTGATCTACATTTTTTTTGATGACAATACGGTTGCCCGAAAACAATTGCGCAATTTTGGCTTCATCGGCGTTGAACATCTTGCCAACCCGAGCTTTAACATCATCCGCGTTTTCGCCCGCACGGATTTGTCCGGAAAATGCCACTTCGAATAATTCATCACTCATGTCATGTACCTCCTTACCTTTCCTGCACTATACTTTGTCAGCCTGATAAATAAAAACCTGTAACGCTCGGTATCGATTATAAACCTATGAATAAACACACGGAAATCACTCGCATTACCCCACATGGACAGATGGAAATCCTATCCCAGCTCGAGGTTAACCAGCTCAAACAAAACAGCGGACACCTCGGTAGCTATGATATCTTCCGGCGCTGTTCACTGGCCGTGCTCAATGTAGGCAGTATAGTTGACGATACCACGCAGGTGCTCAATGAATATGCTGATTTTAATATCCGCGTTATTTCACAGGAGCGCGGTATCAAGCTTGAATTTGAAAACGCACCAGCCAGCGCCTTTGTCGATGGCAAGGTCATCACCGGCATTCAGGAGCAATTGTTCTCGGTGCTGCGCGATATTGTTTTCGTTAAAAATGAAATAGAAGCCAACCAGTATTTCAACCTGGACACAGCTGATGGCATTACTAATGCCGTTTTCCATATTTTACGTAATGCCAAAATCTTGGTGCCTGAAACCGACCCCAGCCTGGTGGTGTGCTGGGGTGGCCATTCGATAGGTCGTGTCGAATACGACTACAGCAAGGAAGTCGGCTATGAGCTTGGTCTGCGCGGTTTAAATATCTGCACCGGTTGCGGCCCCGGCGCCATGAAAGGCCCGATGAAAGGTGCCGCCATCGGCCATAGCAAACAGCGAATTTATGGCGGACGCTATGTTGGCATGACCGAGCCCGGCATTATCGCCGCAGAATCGCCAAATCCAATCGTCAACGAACTGGTTATCATGCCCGATATCGAGAAGCGCCTGGAAGGCTTTGTGCGTGCAGGACACGGTATCGTAGTCTTGCCCGGTGGTGTCGGCACCGCCGAAGAAATTCTCTATATACTGGGCGTTTTGCTCAATCCGGAAAACAGTAGAATTCCCTTTCCGCTAATCCTCACAGGCCCCGAATCTGCTCGTGAGTACTTCCAGCACATCGATGACTTCATCGAATTAACGCTCGGCAAAGAGGCCCAGCAACTTTATCAAATTATCATCGATAATCCGGCCATGGTGGCCACAGAAATGAGTGCAGGCATGGAATCGGTACGTAATTTCAGACGCGAAAATAGCGACGCCTATTATTTCAACTGGATTCTTAAGGTTGACCATGGCTTTCAAAAACCATTCGTACCGACGCACGAAAACATCGCTAAACTGGAAATAAAACAGGGTATGGATCGACACGATCTGGCTGCTAATCTGCGTCAGGTTTTCTCCGCCATCGTCGCGGGTAACGTCAAAGAAGACGGTATAGCGACCATCGCCGAACACGGCCCTTTTGAAATTCGAGGTGATGTGAAAATAATGAACTCGCTGGACACCTTATTAAAATCGTTCGTCGAACAGCACAGAATGAAAGTTCCCGGTACGCGTTATTCACCCTGTTATCGGGTTATTAAAGGCTAAAAACAGAATTATATAATAGGGTCATATTCTAATTCATCACTTCGAAATATACTCATATCTAAGCTACACTGTTAGTAAATCACAATAAAATTTAAGGGATTTACGTGCCAAAACCATGTCAGTTTATCCTGTCGGTATTGATATTGATTGCTGGATTTCCAGCCTCAATTCATATACATGCTTACGCCGCTGAGCCGGTACTTGAGCCAGTAAAACTCAGACTTGTTTGGAAAAACCAGTTTCAATTTGCCGGATATTATATTGCCAAACAAAAAGGATATTATGCAGAACAGGGTCTGGATGTTGAAATTCTGGAATATGACCCCGATTACAATAATATGCAGGAGGTACTTGGAGGTGATGCCGATTTTGTCGTCGGTCGTTCTTCAATACTGATTGATCGCGCCGAAGGTAGTGATATCGTCGCTTTATTTGCCGCTTTTCAGTCCTCCCCGTTTATGTTACTCACCAGAGCTTTTACCGGCATCGATAAACCGGCCGATTTAAAGCACCATCGTGTCATGATTACTAACGATGCACGCAGATCAGGCGAATTACTCGCTATGTTAGCTAATGCCGGATTGAATTCCGATGATTTTGTTCGACAGAAACATAGCTTCAATATTGATGACCTGATCAACGATAATACTGACGCCATCGCATCTTATGTATCCAATGAGCCTTATCAACTCATCCAGCAGGGAATCCCCTACAACATTCTTCACCCTGCCGACTACGGGTTTAAGATGTACTCTGATATTTTATACACCAGCGGAACATTATTACGCCAGCAGCCACAAGTGGTAGAAAAGTTTTATCAGGCGAGTATTTCCGGCTGGAAGTACGCCTTTGCCAATATTCCCGAAACTGTTTCTCTTATCTTTGAAAAATACAATACTCAGAACAGACCTCGTGAGGCCTTGTTGTATGAAGCCCTTGAATTGAAAAAACTGGCATTCGATAGTGCCGGGAATTTTGGCACCTTGTTACCGGAAAGATTACAGTCTATGGCACAGGTTTACCTGTTAACCGGTGTAATCGACAAGGAGCCAGAGCTACAGGGTTTTATTTACCGCCCGCCAGGAGATCAGTTAAACCTGTCTTACGATGAACTTGAATACATCAAAAACAAACAGGTTCTCAACATTTGCGTACAAAAAAACTGGCCACCGTACGAACAGATGGATGGCACACATTATCACGGCATCATTGCCGATTTCATGAAACTGATACGGGATAAAACCGGTCTATCTCTGCATTTTAACCCAACTGATACCCGGCAGCAGGCGATGACACTGGCCTTACAGGGCATCTGCGATGTGACTGCAGCATCACTTCAAGCGGGCCAGGATATTGATGGTTTTCTGACCTCTAACTCAATTCTTAATATAACCCATGCCTTATTAACCTTAGATGACAATCAGAGTTTTCAAGAAATCACTCGTCGCGTAGCAATCGCCGAACAACAGTTTTGTGAACACTGCTTTAACAATAAAGTGCCAGTTCAGAATCTGATTAGTGTGGACTCAATCGAAACCGGAATTAAGTTTTTAAAAACCAAACAGGCTGACAGTCTATTCGCCGCTGAAGCCAACCTTCGATACAACCTGTCTATGCTGGATATTCACGATATGCATATCTCAAATGATTTCACATTCGATTCTCAATATGGCCTGGGCATGAATCAGCAACACCAGGTATTGTTAGGCATCATCAACAAAACTATACGGCTCATTACCTACCAGGAGCGCGATCGCATACACAACCAGAATGTTATCGTCGCACTCGAAAATGGCTACCGGGAATCAACTTTCTGGATAGTTATCGGACTAATTATTTTTGTCGCGATGTTATTTATCTATCGATTTCATCGCGAATCATTACGCAACCGCATCTTTAAGGAAATATCAGAAACCGATCAACTAACAGGGATCGCCAACCGCCGAAAAATTATCGGCGATATCAATACTTTTATTGATGTCTCGAAACGCTATCACAATGAACTTTCACTGATCTATTTCGATATCGACGACTTTAAACTTATTAATGATCGCTTAGGTCATGAAATAGGTGATGAGGTATTAATCGACTTGAGTGCGGTGATTAAAAAAAATATCCGTAAAACCGATCTGTTTGGTCGCATCGGTGGAGAAGAGTTTATAATATTAAGCCCGGAATCCGGTATCAGTGATTGTGAAAAGCTGGTTGCTGGATTGCAGAATAAAATAAGGGCCCACAATTTCAAACATGCTCAGGCAGTCACCTGCAGTTTTGGTATTACCGAATATAAAGCGGATGAATCTTGCGATAATTTCATCAACCGTGCCGATCAAGCCATGTATCAGGCCAAGCATAATGGTAAAGACACAATGGTTTCGATAGGCTAGATTAGTTATATCTAAGAAAAAGCTGCCACCAACAGTCGCAGGTGGCAGCTAATTTACAGGTTTGGTCTTCAGGAACCTTCAGTAATCGGTATCAGGGACAATTCAACCCGACGATTTTCAGAGCGACCCGCCACGGTGCCATTGTCGGCTATAGGATGTTTTTCTCCAAAACCAACTGATTCGATACGAGCTTCGGCGACTTGCTTTGTTAACAGGTAATTGGCAACCGCATCTGCCCGACGTTCGGACAGACCCTGGTTATAACTATCCGAACCCTGGCTATCGGTATGTCCGGCAACAACAATGATGGTTTTATTGAATTCGTTGAGCACCAACACTACCGAATCGAGCACTTCATAGAACCCGGTATTCAAACTGTGATTACCTGTCTGGAAGGTAATATTTCCCGGCATAATCAAATTGATATTGTCGCCATCACGCTCGACGCTAACACCTGAGTCGCGTAGCTGTTTACGCAATTTGGCTTCCTGTGTATCCATGTAATAACCGACACCACCCCCGGCTATCGCGCCGATACCTGCGGCCTGCAACATACGTTTTTTACGTTTTTTGCTACTCGCTTTACGATTAGTCAAATAAGCCAGTACAACACCGACACCGGCACCGATACCGGCACCTTTGGCAGTGTTAGAAGTTTTCTGTTCGCCGGTGTAAGCATCGAAGGTTTGACAACCCGATAGCGCCAACAAGCTGGCAGCCATGATTGCGATTAAAAGTTTCTTCATTTGTGATTCTCTAATAATAATGGTTGAGTTTTAGCGGAACGCCGAGTGTAAATAAAAAACGAGACCGAGTCATCAGACCTGATTCTCATAAATGTACATCTATAGGATAAATTGACAGAATTGCCAGTGTTTCACTTTCTTCGAG
>Ga0316189_10006645_pt1 | contig 11010 bp, 7 predicted proteins | sample LowCovwburrow_MG_FD_204930 | JGI IMG/M metagenome (GOLD analysis project Ga0316189, IMG submission 204930) | Coastal sediment microbial communities from Maine, United States - Lowes Cove worm burrow | ecosystem: Environmental > Aquatic > Marine > Coastal > Sediment | place: USA: Maine... | reverse complement strand
TGCCTCGGCCAGCGACGGCACCCTGAAACAAGGCCAGGGCGCCATCTCGCGTGATACCGGCATCGGCGAAGGCGCGGTGCTGGGCATCATCGCCTCTCCCAAGAACCTGCTGGAATTCGTCGACAAGTATGAACTCGACCTGCATAGCAGCATCGAGGTCTTCGGCGAGGCTTTCGCTGCGACCAAGTCGGGCGTCGCCGAGGTGGTCATACCGCCCGGCTCCAACCTGATCGGCAAGAGCGCGCGCGATGTCTGGATGCGCAAGGTCTACGGCATCGCCATGGTGGCTCTGCACCGCGACGGCGAGACCCTGCACGAGGGCGAGAACATTCGCAGCCTGCCGCTCAAGGCTGGCGACACCCTGGTCGTACACACCACCTGGGATGCCCTGGCCCGACTGCAGAAGGACCGTAACTTCGTGGTGGTAACCACCGAATTTCCGCACGAGGAACTGCGTCCGCAGAAGGTCCTGTATGCCGGCATCTTTTTCTCGATCGCACTGAGCATGGTGCTGTTCACCGACCTGCGCCTGTCGGTTGCCCTGCTGACCGGTGCCATCGGCATGATCCTGTCCGGGGTACTCAAGATCGAAGAGGCCTATACCGCGGTCAGCTGGAAAACCGTGTTCCTGCTCGCCTCCCTGATCCCGCTGGGCCTGGCAGTGGAGACCTCCGGTACCGCCAAGTGGATCGCCGAGCAGACCCTCAGCGTGGTCGGGACCATGCCGATCTGGGTCATCCAGGCCGCGGTCGCGGTGCTCGCCACCTTCTTCACCCTGGTCATGTCAAACGTCGGCGCCACGGTGCTGCTGGTACCGCTGGCGGTCAACATCGCGATCGGTGCCGGGGCCAATCCGGCGGTCTTCGCCCTGACTGTCGCAATCGCCACATCGAACTCCTTCCTCATCCCCACCCATCAGGTGAACGCCCTGATCATGGGTCCGGCCGGCTACCGTGTGCCTGACTTCATGCGTGCAGGCGGCGTCATGACGATCCTGTTCCTGGTCGTGATGATGGTTATGATGAACCTGATCTTCTGACGACCTATGCGCGGTGCCCGTTTGGGCACCGTCTCCCCACGCCCATACGCCCGCTCCTCGCAAAAGAACCTGCTGCGTATTGGGGGAGAAGTGTCACCAAACAGTCAGGCGAATGTGCCAAAGTTGTGCACACACCGACATCGTGCGTCCCCGGATATCGTTTAAGATGGGCGTGCAGGCCCCGGCAGATCGGACAGAAGCGCGAGCACGGCAACAAAGCCAGAATGCGCAGGAAATGTGCGGGTAACGGACTCGGCGCGCCTCGAACTGCGTCGGTAGCAATCAACGGAAAATAGCTATGCCATCCGATATAGCCGTCTACGGTCTCGGCGTCATGGGTCGCAACATCGCCCTCAATCTGGCTGACAACGGGCTCGATGTCACGGTCTACAACCGCACCGCCAGTGTTACCGATGCCTTCATCGCTGAACGCCCTGCCGACTCAAGCCTGCTCGCCAGCTACGATCCCGCCGAACTGGTCGCATCCCTCGCCCGGCCACGCACCATCTTCCTGATGACGACCGCCGGCAAGGTGATCGATCTGGTCATCGAAGGGCTGCTTCCGCACCTTGAGCCGGGCGACATCATCATCGATGGCGGCAATTCTTTTTTCAAAGACAGCCAGCGCCGATGGCAGCAGCTACGCGAGCACGGCATCCGATTTCTCGGCGTCGGGATCTCTGGCGGCGAGGAAGGCGCGCGACACGGTCCATCCATCATGCCAGGCGGCGATCCCGCCGCCTGGCCCCTGGTCAGCGACATCTTCCGGCGTATCGCAGCCAAAGCCGACGATGGCGAGCCCTGTTGCCGCTGGGTTGGTGAAGGTGGCGCCGGCCACTATGTAAAAATGATCCACAACGGCATCGAATACGGCGATATGCAACTGATCGCCGAGGCCTGGCAGCTAATGCGCGATGGCCTTGGCATGCCCGCACACGAAATAGCGGAGACGTTTGCCGGCTGGACGCAGGGCCCCCTGGCCTCGTACCTGATCGAGATAACGGCCGAGATACTCAAGGTCACCGAGGCGGATGGCAGCGCACGCGTCGACCACATTCTGGACAAGGCCGGACAAAAGGGTACCGGGCGCTGGACGGCGATCGATGCCCTGGAACTGGGCGTCCCCCTGACCCTGATCGCCGAAGCGGTCTTTGCCCGTACACTTTCTTCGATGAAAGCCGAACGGCTTGCCGCCTCAAAGCACCTGGCGGGTACCCGGCCAGCTTTCGAAGGCGATAGGCAGGCAGCGATCGAGGCGATCCACGACGCCCTGTATGCGGCCAAGATCATCTCTTATACACAGGGTTTCCTGCAGATGCGCCAAGCTGCGCAAGAGTATGACTGGAAGCTCAACTTCGGCGAGATCGCATTGTTGTGGCGTGCCGGCTGCATTATCCGCAGCCGTTTTCTCGACGATATCAAACGGGCGTTTGACCGCGCCCCCGATCTGCCCAGCCTGCTGTTCGACGACTATTTCTCTGACGCCATGCGTGACGCAGAGCGGGGCTGGCGGGAGGCCGTCACGCTCGGCGTACGTGCCGGCATTCCGCTGCCCGCCCTGAGTTCCGCACTGAGCTTCTACGATGGCTATCGCAGCGCGGTGGTACCCGCAAACCTGCTGCAGGCACAACGCGATTATTTTGGTGCGCACAGCTATCAACGTGACGATCGCGACCCCGGTTCCAGCTGGCATACACGCTGGACGGGCGACCTTGTCGAAGAAGCCGTCGATGACTGAAGCCAGCACTCTGATCATCTTTGGCGCCACCGGCAATCTGGCGCAGCTCAAGCTGTTGCCCTCACTGTATCACCTGGAGAGCGCCGGCCTGCTGCCCGACGAGCTACGCATCGTCTGCTCCGGTCGCACGGAATTCAACCAGGAGACGTGGCTGAGCCGGGTACGCGAGATACTCGAAAAACATGCACGCGACCCTGCAGCCGTCGACCAATATGAAAAGTTCTGCCGGCGCATGCACTACCTGCGCGGAGATGTCGCCGAAACCGATACCTTCGAACAACTGGCCACACTGCTGCGTGATCCGCAGTTCCCAGGCAACCATGTGTTCTATGTCTCTCTTCCGCCCGTCACCTACGGCGGCATCGTGGAATCGCTCGATCATGCCGGCATGCTGACCGAGGATGGCGCCTGGCGGCGGGTGGTGATCGAGAAACCGTTCGGCGTCAGCCTGGAGAGCGCGCAGAACCTGCAACGCAAGATCAGCCGCCACCTGCGCGAAGACCAGACCTATCGCATAGACCACTACATGGGCAAGGCGATGGTGCAAAACGTCCTGGTGTCGCGTTTTGCCAACCTGATGCTCGAGCCGCTGTGGAACCGCAATTACATCGACCACGTACAGATCATGCGCAGTGAAAAACTGGGCGTCGGCCGGCGCGCAGGCTTCTACGAAGACACAGGGGCCCTGCGCGACATGCTGCAGAGCCACCTGATGCAGCTGATGGCCCTGGTTGCGATGGAACCACCGGTCTCCATGGACGCCGATGACCTGCGCGACGAGAAGGTAAAGGTGCTGAAATCCATACGTCCGATCCATCCGTCCGCCGTGGATGCGCAGGCATTTCGCGCACAGTATGCACGCGGCCGGATCGACGGCGGGACGGTGCCCGGCTACCTGGAGGAGCCCGGCGTCGCCCCGCACAGTGTTACCGAGACTTACGCGGCCCTGAAGCTGTATGTCGATAACTGGCGCTGGCGCGATGTGCCCTTCTACCTGCGCACCGGAAAACGTATGGCGGAGGCGCGTACCATGGTCGCGATCTGTTTCAAACAGCCCCCGAAGCACTTCTTTCGAAGTTCACACATCGAGCGTCCGCCGCCGAACTGGCTGATCATGAGTATCGCGCCCGAAGAATCACTGCGTCTGGAGATCTCCGTCAAGGAACCCGGTCTGGAGATGAAGACCCGTCAGATCAGCCTTGACGCACCGTTCCGGTGCGAGAACGAAGCACGCACCGATGCGTATGAAGGCCTGCTGCTGGATGTGCTCGAGGGCGACCGCTCGCTGTTTCTGCGCTATGACGAGGTCGAATGGGCCTGGCGAATAGTCGAGCCGGTCCTGGGCGTCTGGGCGTCGGAGCGTGATTTCGTTCCCACCCATCCTGCGGGAGAATGGGAACCTGAGGAGGTGAGCCGGATATTCGACAAGCCGCACCACCGTTGGCGCCACCGGCCGGATCCGGAATGATGGCAAGCCGCTTGAACGGGGCACCAGGCGCAAGCACCTATGATTCGGCAAGCGCTGCAGAAGGATGCTAGCAATGCAGGCTCAATGGCAGACAGAGGCTGACGCAGCGGCCGTTGCGGATACGGCATGCCGCCTGATCGGCATCGCCGCACGCAATGCCATCAGGGACCGTGGCAGATTCCACCTGGTCCTGGCCGGCGGCAGCACACCATTGTCCATGTACCGGCGACTTGCCCTCAGCGACCAGAAATGGAAACGCTGGTCGATCTACTATGGCGACGAACGCTGCGTACCGGTCGACCACCCCGAGCGCAACAGTCACCAGCTTGCCGAGACCGGACTGGCGACACGCGTTGACAAACACTATCCGATACGCACAGAACTCGGGGCCAAACAGGCGGTAGCGGAGTACCGGGCGTGCATCGACGAGGTCATGCCGTTCGACATGGTGCTGCTGGGTATGGGTGAAGATGGCCATACAGCAAGCCTGTTTCCAGGACAGATCTGGCCGGATCAAACCGTATTCGCGGTCGAGAACGCGCCAAAACCGCCTCCGCAGCGGGTCACGCTCGGCGTTACGGCCCTGCAGAACTGCCGCTGCATGCTGGTGATTGTTACCGGGAGCAATAAGACCGCGGCGCTGCGAGAATGGCGAAACGGCGCCGATCTGCCGATCGCGACTGTCAGTGATATCGGACACGCCCTGGTGCTGACGGAAAGAAAATGCCTGGAGTTTGCGGATAATCAAGCCACCGGGGATGCCCAGACGATAGAGTCAGTCGGATGAGCTTTCTTGCAGCAGATATCGGTGGCACCTATAGCCGACTCGCGTGGTCGGAAGACGCAAAGGGTACGCAGGACGAGCAGGTCTTCCGCAACGTCGATTTCGACAGTCTTGAAGCGGTGATCGACCACGGCCAGGCCATGTCCGGACTAGCCGGACAAGCACTGGACCACATGGTGCTTGCGGTACCCGGGCCAGTGCATGCCGACCCGGTCCAGCTGACCAATATCGCGTGGCAGCTGCACCGGGATCGACTGCGCGAACGCTACCAGGCGGCGCAATTGACCGTGGTGAACGATTTTCAGGCCGCCGCGCTCGGTGCAGTCGCCGAGCCCCGCGATAGACTCAAAATCCTGAACTCGGTGGCCAGGGATGAAGGCCCTGTAGTCGTCGCTGGCGCCGGAACCGGCCTGGGCATGGCCTGGCTTTCGGATTCGAGCGGGGCGCGACTGCCACAGGCCACTGAGGGCGGTCATCTGGACTTCGCGCCCACCAACGCCGGGCAACTCGCACTCTACCGTTGGCTCGCGGGGCGCTATGGGCATGTGTCGTACGAGCGTATCCTGAGTGGAGATGGCCTTGCAGACACCTATCGCTTCATCGTGGGTGACGACTCGCGGACGATGGATGCGGCACAGATTGCCGCGTTGGCAAGGCAGGATGATGCGCAGGCAAAGGACGCCATTCAGATGTTTATCGACATATTCGCGGCCTATGCGGGCAACCTTGCCCTCGCCTTCAGCCCCACGGGAGGTATCTATCTGTGCGGCGGCCTGACCGTACATCTGGCGGATTGGTTCCATCCGGACTCGTTCCGGGCCGTTTATGCGGCTAAAGGTAGAATGAGAGCCGTAGTGGAACGAATCCCGGTTTTTCTGGTGACTCGTCATGACACCGGTCTGACGGGTGCAAAAATTATCGCAAAAAAATATACAGGGCAGACCCATGAGCAGCAGTGAAGAACAGCATCACCTATACAAATACTACGTCAACACCCAGGCGGTGAGTGATCTGACACGCCGCACCCTGGTACTGGTACTGGCCGGCGGTGAAGGTTCACGGCTGAGAAATCTGACCAAATGGCGCGCCAAGCCGGCAGTGCCTTTCGGCGGCAAATACCGGATCATCGACTTCGCCCTGTCCAATTGCATCAACTCGGGCATGCGACGCATCGGTGTCCTGACACAGTACAAATCACACTCACTGATCCGCCACCTGCAGCGCGCCTGGGGCTTCATGCGACCGGAGATCGGCGAATTCGTCGAAATCATCCCGGCCCAGCAACGCCTGCGCCCGGAGTGGTATCAGGGGACGGCAGACGCGATCTATCAGAACCTGGACATCATCTACCGCCACGAGCCGGACTACGTCCTGGTCCTGGGTGGCGATCATATCTACACCATGAACTACGCCAGGATGCTGGCCGCACATGTCCAGACAGGCGCCGAGTTGACCGTCGGTTGCATCGAGGTGCCCGTGGACGAAGCGAAAGGGTTCGGGGTGATGTCGGTCGACGAGGAATACCGGATCACCCGCTTTACCGAAAAACCGGACGAGCCCGAGTGTGTCCCTGGAAAGGAGGGTGTGGCGCTGGCTTCGATGGGCATCTACATCTTCTCGATGGAGTTCCTGACCAACGCCCTGATTCAGGATGCGGAAGACGAAGGCTCACAACACGACTTCGGCAAGAACATCATTCCGGCCGCCATCCAGAACGCCAAATCGGTCGCTTATCCGTACGTGAACAGCAAGGGAGAACCCGACTACTGGCGCGATGTCGGCTCACTCTATTCCTACTGGAAAGCCAATATCGAGCTTTGCGATATCGAACCGGAACTCAACCTGTACGAACGGGACTGGCCGATCTGGACCTATCAAAGTCAAAGCCCACCGGCCAAATTCGCCTTTGACGACGAGGGTCGCCGTGGTCAGGCCATTGACTCCCTGGTCGCCGGTGGCTGCATCATCTCGGGCGCCAAAGTGAAACGCTCGGTCATCTTTTTCAACACCCGGATCGAGACCGGTTCTTTTGTCGGCAAAAGCGTCATCCTCCCGAAGGTCCGAATTGGCAAGAACTGCCTGATAAAAAACTGCGTCATCGACAAGGGCACCGTGATACCTGACGGCATGGAGATCGGCGTCAACCCTGATGAAGACCGTGAGCGCTTTATCGTGACCGACGAAGGCATCGTGCTTGTCACCCCCGGCATGATGAACCAACGCCTGCACTACGAGCGCGATTGAGCCATGAGCAAGTCAGCGAAAACACCCCTCAATCTCGTGCTGTGCTGGCACATGCACCAACCCTGGTATCGCGAGAGTGAGGACGGTGATTACCGCCTGCCCTGGGTCTACCTTCACGCGCTCAAGGACTATGTGGACATGGCGGCTCACCTCGAGGCGCATCCGCGGATGCGCTGCGTGGTGAACTTCACACCGGTACTGCTTGAACAACTGGACGACTATGCCACGCAGTTCAAGCAGCACCTGGATACCGGGAGCCGCTTCTGCGAACCGCTGCTCAACCTGCTGGCCGGCGTTGAGGCCATACCGGCAGACAGCGAGTCGCGCGCCGAGATCGTGCGCGCATGCCGACGCGCGCACGCGCCATTGATGATCGATGTGCATCCGCGTTTCCACGCCCTGTTCAGCATGGTGATGATGCCGGACGGAGAGAATGTCGACGAAGGCCGACTGGACTACATGAATGAGCAGTTCTTCCTCGACCTGCTCAGCTGGTATCACCTGGCCTGGCTGGGTCACTCGCTCAAACAGCTGCCCCGGGTCAAGGGCATACTGGAGAGCGACGGTATTTTCGACGAAACCAAACGACGTAAACTGCTGAAGATCATGTGCGAGGCCTTCGACGGCCTGCTGGAGCGCTACCGCGCCCTGGCCGAGGCTGGCCAGATCGAGCTGTCGATGACTCCGTACGGACATCCGATCGTGCCGCTGCTGATCGACCTGGATGCCATGCGCGGCTCGCTGCCCGAGGCCCAGGGCCCGGAAGAACCCGCATACCCGGGCGGCCTGGAACGGGCGCGCTGGCATATGCAAGAGGGGCTGCGGGTGTTTGAACACTATCTGGGATGTCGACCAAAGGGCGTCTGGCTCTCGGAAGGCGGTGTCAGCGCCGAGGCCCTGAGACTGCTGGACGAATTCGGCATTGCATGGACCGCTTCCGGGGAAGGCGTCTGGAACAACAGCCGTTTTCTCTCCGGACTGGAGGCGAACGGCGAAGAGGCCCGGCGCAGCCTATTCTGTGCACACACGCTGGAAGATTGCGAAACGCGCCTGTTCTTCCGTGACGACGGCCTGTCAGACATGATCGGATTCGAATATCAGCAATGGAACGCCAGCGATGCGGCGGCGGACTTCAACCAACATTTGAGCAATATCTCCGATTATCTCGGTGACGACCGCAGCGATCACGTGGTCAGCGTGATCCTCGATGGAGAGAATGCCTGGGAGTATTACCCGGACAATGCCTTCCACTTTCTTGGTGCGCTCTATGATCAATTGTCTGAAAGTGAGCAGGTGCGCACCATTACGTTCAGTGAGGCCCTGGCTATCTGTCCGCCAACTCCGCTGCCTTCACTTTGTCCCGGCAGTTGGGTCTACGGTTCTTTTTCGACCTGGATCGGGGAAGCGGACAAGAACCGTGCCTGGGACCTGCTGATCGAAGCAAAAAAGACCTACGACCTGGTGGTCGGCTCGAGTCAGCTCGACGCCGACCTTAAGACCCGCCTCGAGCGCCAACTGGCCATCTGCGAAGGCTCGGACTGGTTCTGGTGGTTCGGTGACTACAATCCGTCCGACAGCGTGAGTGATTTTGACCGCCTTTACCGCCTGCAGCTGAAAAACCTCTACGGCCTGCTTGGTGAAGAGCCGCCTGCGGCGCTCGACGACCCGATCTCCGAAGGTGGTGGAGACGCAGACAATGCCGGCACGATGCGACGCGGCCATGGATGAACAAGGACCAGACCGTCGTGCAGGCATCCTGCTTCACGTCACATCACTGCCTTCAGGAAGGCTTGATGATGACGCGCTGCGCTGGCTCGATTTCATGGCCGGATCGGGACTCAGACTGTGGCAGATGTTGCCTCTGGTGATCCCTGACGGTAGTCGCTCGCCGTATCAGAGCCCCTCCGCTTTTGCCATGGCCCCGCAGCTGCTGCCTGCAGATGATGGACCGGTCAATGCATCGGAATTCGAAGAGTACTGTGCGCGGCAGGCCCATTGGCTGGACGACTTTGCCCTGTTCCAGGTTCTCAAGTCCCGTTTCAATCAGGAGACCTGGGTGGCCTGGCCGGATCCGTTTCGTAATCGCTCGCCCGAAGCACTGCAAAAGGCACGCGACCTGGACGCTGCGGCGATTTTGCAGATAAAGCAGAAGCAGTACCGGCTCGATCGTGCCTGGAAGCGTATACGCCAACATGCGAAAGACCTGAATATCCAGTTGTTCGGTGACATCCCGATATTCATCGCCCACGACAGTGCCGACACCTGGTCACAGCCACAGGACTTTCTGCTGGATGACGAAGGCCGACCGACCTATGTGGCCGGAGTGCCACCGGATTACTTTGCCGAGCTGGGGCAGCGTTGGGGCAACCCGCATTATCAGTGGGGACGCATGCAACAGGATGGCTTTGCATGGTGGATTGCACGCATGCACCGTCAGTTCGAACTGTTCGACCTGGTACGCATCGATCATTTCCGCGGTCTGATCGCTGTCTGGATGATCGAAGCCAGCTGTGAAACGGCCGTGGATGGCTTCTGGCAGGAAACCCCGGGCGATGCGCTGCTGGCCACTCTCGCGGGAAAATTCCCCCACCTGCCGATCGTCGCCGAAGACCTTGGTATCATTACGCCAGAGGTCAGAGAGCTACGCCGCAAGTACGGACTCCCCGGTATGTCGGTATTACAGTTCGCGTTCGATCACTTCGATGACAACCCGCACAAGCCTGCAAACATCACGCCCGACTGCATCGCATATACGGGAACCCATGACAACGATACCTCCGTCGGCTGGTTCAACAGCCTGGAGCCACACGAAAAAGACTTCGTTTTCGAGGTGCTCGGAGTACCAGCCACTGAGGATATCGCCCAACTCATGATCGAAACTGCCATGCATAGCCAAGCCGGTCGCGCAATCGCGCCCCTGCAGGATTTCCTCGGCCTGGACAGTGCTTCGCGCATGAACACGCCGGGGCTCAGCGAAGGCAACTGGGGATGGCGATTCGAGTGGGACATGCTGAGCCCTCAACTTGCGCAAGAGATCAGGGGCGTGGTTGAGGCGAGTGGGAGGTTACATGAGCATTAAACTACCCTATCCGCTGGCCATGCTGCAGCGCGGCGAGTCGCACGATCCTTTCTCCGTACTCGGCAGACAGCCCGACGCAGACGGCATCCTGGTAAGGGCCCTCCTGCCAAGCGCAGAGAATGCACAGCTCGAAGGCGTCGGCCCGATGCACAGGGTTCCGCATACCGACATATTTGAGATTCAGCTGAATCCCGAGCAGGCCCAGGCCCTGCCTGCCCACTATCGTCTTAACTGGATCGAGAAAGGTGACGGGCAGGAGCATTCGGCGATCTCGCCGTACAGTTTCGAGCCGCTGTTGTCCGATCTCGACCTGCACCTTTTTAGCGAAGGCCGACACCACCATATCTACCGCCTGCTGGGCGCGCACCTCATGGAGATCGACGGTGTCAGCGGTTGTCGCTTCGCAGTCTGGGCCCCAGCGTTGAAGCGTGCGAGCGTCGTGGGTGACTTCAATGGCTGGAATGGGCTCAGGCACCCGATGCGCAACCGCGGCGCAACCGGTGTATGGGAGCTCTTTGTCCCCGGCCTGACCCCTGATGATCTGTACAAGTACGAGTTCATCAACCAGCACGAACAACGGCTGCTCAAGGCAGATCCCTACGGCCAGGCAATGACCATGCGGCCAGACACGGCCTCACGTATCGTCGCGCCCAGCGCG
>Ga0316189_10006644_pt1 | contig 11011 bp, 10 predicted proteins | sample LowCovwburrow_MG_FD_204930 | JGI IMG/M metagenome (GOLD analysis project Ga0316189, IMG submission 204930) | Coastal sediment microbial communities from Maine, United States - Lowes Cove worm burrow | ecosystem: Environmental > Aquatic > Marine > Coastal > Sediment | place: USA: Maine... | reverse complement strand
TCAAGGGATATGTCACCCTCAATAGTCAGCTCGCGGCCCGTTTCATCGCGGACTTTGTTCGAGATTTCATCACGAAAATCGTTCGGATCGAAGAACAGTGATAGGGCGATAGCCGCCAGGGCAAACAGCGCGACAAACGCGCCAATTAGCCAGAGCAAATATTTGACGATGCGACTCATACGATTAGACCTGCGCGATAAGAGCAATGAAGACAGACCCCCAAGGGTAACAAAATCGGACACAAAAAAGCCGGATAGCTGACGCAATCCGGCTGCTTCGTAGAGTCTTTCTAAGGTCTATTTACAGATTCGAACGCTGCCGTTCATGGTCGAGACAACAACCTCGCCCGCGCCGTCGCCCTCGGTGAACTCAAGCTCCCAGCCCGGCGTGTACTTGCTGGTTCGTTCGGCTTTCGGGCCGAAACAGTTACGAATCGATCCATTGAAGGTCTCGATCGAAAACTCTGCCGAAACGCCGCCGATAAACGTAATCCGGACGCTGCCGTTGACCGTATCCGCAACCAGCCTGTCATCACCCCTGAATTCTGCTTCGAAGTGGATGTCGCCATTCACCGTTTCCATGCCAGCACTTGTAATAATGCCATCTTCGATCGTCACATCGCCGCTGACGGATTCTGCGCGAACCTCGCCCGACACGCCATCCACCACAACACTGCCCGATACCGTTGCCGCACGCACCTCGCCCGCAGAACGATCGCCTTTGACGGACACATCACCACTAACAGACTCGGCCTCAATGTCATTGCCGAAGAACTCGGTTCTTACATTGCCGCTGACCGTGTGCAGGCTCTGCTCGCCGCGTACGCCGCTGACCTCAATATTGGCACTGACCGCACCGATGTCGACAGAGCTGCCCGCAGGCACCATGATCTTCAGATTCGCATCACCGCCGCCATGGCTGTTATGTGGCAATTTGACCTTTACCACCACCTCGTCGCCGTCGCTCTCGACAATCAACTCTTTAACGTTTCGGCCCAGCTTGCCGGTGACCTGAACGGTGTTCTTAGCCCAGCCTTCAACTTCAACCTCGCCGGCAACATTGGAGACACTCACGTGCCCATCCGACTGCGCATTGACGGTGCGATTAACTTCCTCACCCATCGCCGCGCTTGTGAATACGCAGGCCAGAACTGCGAATACTAGTTTCTTCATCATCATTCTCACTTTAGCTATCGAGTGGCAACCCGCCACTAGATGTCATTTCTCAACATGACGTTACGCGTCAGCCCACTGACTCTGCGCAACAGTGCCAATTCTTCCCGGTACATTCGCAGCAGGCGATCCTGCAATAGAATATTGTCCGGGTCCTCTTCCAGCGCCTCGTTAATGTCGAAAATCGCCTGGTGCATCAGTTCGATATTTACCTCAATATCGGCTTTCGTTTCCGGCGAGACCTTCTCCAGCTCCACGTTAAGCTCCGCCACCAGCGCGTTACGCGCATCCTGAAACCCCGGGCCGAGCGTATAACGACTACTGAAAGACGCCGTTTCAAAAATCATTCCAGGATTTGCCACGACCGTCGCCGGACGACTGTCTTTTACCGTCATGTAGGTGATCGCTGACGATCCACCCACCAGCAGAACAACGGCCGCCGCTTGCGCCCAGATTGGCATCCGTCGCCGCGGCGCCGGTGTTTCAATCGCTGCGGCGATGCCGGCCCACAGATCACGCTCCGGACTAATATCCTGTTTGAGCTGACTGGCTGCTTGCATCAACTTGTCGTCGTTCATGACCTGAATCCTTGTTGCTTGAGTTGCTGAGCCAGGAGTCGCTTGGCTCTGTGCAGTTGTGCTTTGCTGGTGCCGGACGCAATGCCAAGCATCTCCCCAGCTTCGTCGTGGCTGTAGCCGTAGACGGCATTCAGCACGAAAACGTTTCTTGCGCCTTCCGGCAGTCGATCAACGGCCTCCGAAAGATCGCGCATTTCGCCGGTATCACCGGTATCGATGCCCGAATCCGCCAATTCCGTCACTGCCAGAATGCGATCCTGCTCGCGCTTCGACTTACGCATCCGTCCAAGGACAGCGTTGACTGCGATACGGTGCAGCCAGGTGGAAAACGCACTGTCGCCGCGGAACTTGTCGAGCTTGTTCCAGGCCTGAATAAACGCTTCCTGCGCGCAGTCTTCTGCTTCACTGACATTGCCCGTCATGCGCAGGCAAATGCCGTAAACCTTGTCTATGTGCATGCGATACAGACTTTCGAAAGCACGGCTGTTCTGACATTGCGCCTGTTCAATGAGCGCCGCCTCGTCCGTTCTTTTCTCATTAATCGCAGTGACCATCGTTCGACTATAGTCGCTGCCATCGTCTGTAAAAAGGGCTGTCAATTGCGCCGCCAATGCCTATTTCTCCGTATCTACTGTCATTTGGATGCCCTTGTTTCCCGATTGGTTTGAATTCGGTCCGTTTTAGGGCCTAAAAAGTGGCGTAAGCGCCTGTGTTTACATATGATTCCACCCCATGGGGAAGACAGCTGTAGTACCGGTTAGGGAAAACTGATGTCCGGGCATTCCATTCTTTATATCGGACGTGGGGAATTCGCCGCAGATTATCTCGGCGAGCTGGAAACCCTTCCCTGTTGCACTTACCTGACTCGCTCAACGGCGTTCGAATTGCCGGAAGACGCATCGTATATCGTCGACCTGGTGCTTCTCGAAGCCGGACCAATGAGCGCAGCAAACGGCGAAAGCCTTACCGACCTCATCAACAGGCTCGCGCCCTACCCGGTTGTCGCCCTAACGCAGAAACAGCACGAACATCGCGGCATCGCCGCCGTTCAGGCCGGCGCGCAAGGCTACATTTGCATCGACGACATCAACGTCGAGACCCAGGACGCCGCATTCGATCACGCCGTAAAGCGGGGCCGCATGCAATCACGCCTGTCCAATACCGATGTTTCCATCCTGTCGATGCTCAACAACATTAATGATGGCGTTGTCGTTGTGGACGACAGCGGCCACGTACTTGATATCAATCCAGCCGCCCGAACATTGCTGGGCATGAACGCGCGGCTCCAGCCCGATCCAACCTGGGAACAGACGTTCTGCTGCGTCGATGAGCATGGCGACAGCTACCGAAACTCCGCAGATCTGCCGTTGATGCGTGCGCGCTCCGGCGAAAAATTTGCCGATCAGGTCGCCATTTATCGTTCGCCGGAGCAACCCGACATCGTGCTCAGCATCAATGGTCAGGGTCTGTTCGATGGTCATCGTGAGCTTATCGGCGGTGTGATTACATTCCGCGACATTACCGAGTCACAACGCCAGACCAGCACGCTGAAAAGACTCGCCCAGTTCGATGAATTGACCGGCCTGGCCGATCGCAAGCTGTTTGCCGAACAGCTGGCACGCGCTATCGGCCGCAGCCAACGAAAGTCAGCGCCGCTGGCAGCACTCTTTATCGATCTGGACCGTTTCAAGTCGATTAACGACACGCTTGGACACGACGTCGGCGATGAGTTGCTGCGGCAGGTCGCCAAGCGCCTGAAGTCGAACGTGCGTATTGGCGATTTTTGTGGCCGCTGGGGCAGCGACAAGTTTGTTGTTTGTCTTGAAGACTTCGGCGAAGTCAGTAATGCCGGCGCAGCAGCACAAAAACTGCTGCTGGTGCTTTCCGAGAAATACGAAATCGGCAGCAGTGAGGTTTATGCCACGCCGAGTATTGGCGTCGCGCTGTATCCGGAGTCCGGCGAGACCGCCGACACGATGATCAAGGCCGCTGATGTCGCAATGTTTGAAGCCAAGAAACATGGCGGCGGACGCTTCCAGTACTATTCCGGTGCACTCAACACCAAGCTTGCGCAGCGTGAAGAGCTTGAGGGCGGCTTGCGTCATGCGCTGGTTCGCGACGAGTTTGTGTTGCACTACCAGCCGCGTATCGATCTGACGACGAATCGCCTGATCGGTCTTGAGGCGCTGTTGCGCTGGCAACACCCACGCTTCGGCTTGCTACCGCCGTCGCGCTTCCTGCCAATTCTTGAAAGCAGCGGCTTGATTCACTCCGCGGGCGAATGGGTTATCCAAACTGCCTGTCGACAACTCGCCGTCTGGCAGCGGCGTTTCGAACTGCCGGACCTTTCGCTTGCGATTAACGTTTCGCCGCAGCAACTCATGCATAAGCGTCTTGTTGAGGTCGTGGAGAAGTCGCTGGCCGACATGGCACTCGATCCGGGTTGCATCGAGCTTGAGATTTGCAACGGTGAGATGATGCAACACCGCGATGCCGAGCGCGAAACACTAAAGCGCTTGCGAAAACTCGGCGTCCGCTTATCGCTCGACCATTTCGGTACGCGAGATGTATCGTTTGAGTCCATCGATAATGGCTTCATCGACAGCGTCGTTCTGGATCAGGCGCTGGTTGCCGACGTCATGGAGAACAACAGTCATCAGCGCATCATTCGTGCGGCTATTGCGATGGCTCAGGGGCTGGACATCGAAGTCACCGCCGAGGGGGTCGAAACGCTTCGGCAACTGGAGTTCTTGAAGAGCTGCAACTGCGATCTCGCGCAGGGCTTCCTGATCAGTCGCCCGATGCAAGCCGAGAAGGTCTCAGCCATTTTGCGCTCGGAAATTGCCGGCACCTCACTGCTCGCGCGCGGGATGCCGTAACGATCTCAAGCTACTGCACTTGAGCAGGTTCGAGAATCGTTTCCAGCCGTCCATTCATAATCCCGCACAATTCGGCTTCGAGCTTGTTCCCGGCCTGCACAACATCACCCAATTCCATGTATTCGCCACCGGAGGCCGTATAGCGAGGCCACTCGGGTAAGTCTGGGCCATTCGGCGAGCCGGTTGTTGCGAAGTTGACCCAGTATTGGGCCATCACGTCCGTCAGGCGGTGATCAACGTCATCAGCCGGCAGCCAGTCATCGGCAGTATCCAGTGCGTAAGGAATTTCAGCGCCGTGATACGCGAGTATCTTGTCGCCGCCCGGGCGCACGCGCGTGAAGTAGTAGAACCAGGTTGCAGCACCGGATGCCGCAGCCGCATCCGCCAGATATCGCGAAGAGCACAGGAACTGTCGGGCTCCTGAAAGTCGATCGGCGGCCAGTCGATAGTCGGCGGCAATATCGTCGGCAAGGAGTGCCAGCGTGTCGTCAGACCACGGCTCGCCCATGTTCTCAATGGTCGCCATTAAGTGCGCCGTCTCGAACGGCTCCGGCAGGTACATGTAACCCTCGTTCGCGTTCGCGCCGATCAACCAGTCGATGCCATTGTGTTCGCCGTTCTTATAGCGTCTGCCCGCCAGATCCGGCAAAACATAGCCGTCCTTGACGGCAGTGGTATAACGCGCGACACCGGGGCCCCTGGCGGCATCAACAATCGTTTCCCAATCGAGCTCACGCAGACGTGCCACGGCGTCTTTAGCATCGGTTGACGCATCAATGCCGAGGTTCGACGCCACCGCGACGCCCGCCGCCTCGATGTCACCCTGGGTGGCCGTGACGCCCAGCTGATAGCCACCGCTCTGGCTGATGCCACGCTGGAAAAGTCCTTTTGCCAGCGGCGATGCGGCCAGCGTGGCGGTGTTCGCCGCTCCAGACGACTCACCAAATACCGTGACGCTTTGTGGATCACCCCCGAACGCCGCAATATTTTGCTGCACCCACTTGAGGGCTGCGACGTGGTCGAGGATGGCGTAGTTGCCGGTGATTCCCTGCGGTGATTCAGCGGCCAGTCCCGGATGCCCCAGGAAGCCCATTGCACCGACGCGGTAGGCCACGCTGACCACGACGACGCCACGCGCTGCGAGATTGGTGCCAAGATAGTTCGGCTCGCTTGAATAACCGTTTCTGTTTGAACCACCATGGATCCAGACCATCACGGGCAGTTTTTCTTCGCCGCCAAGGTTGTTGCTCCACACGTTCAGGTAGAGGCAGTCCTCATCGATATTCTCAAGTGGGCCGATGGTTTCGGGTGGATTGCCGAACAGCTCAGCGACATTTCGATACCAGTCGTGGTTACCCTGCTGCTGTGGACATGCCGGTGCAAATGTATCGGCCACTTGAATGCCGGCACGCGGTACGTGCGGCGCGGGTGGCTTCCAGCGTCGCTCGCCGGTTGGCGGTGCCGCGAACGGCACACCGCGAAATACCGTGAGCCCGCTCGACTCGTCCAAAACGACGCCGCGAAGTTGTTCGCCGCCGGCACGTACAACGGAACGGTCCTCAACCGTACAGCCGACAAACAGGCCGCTCACAACCACAACAACAATCAGTCTGGTAATGTTCATAACGATCTCAGCGACTCGAGGTAGGCCCCGGCGTCACCGTCCTTTTCCAACACTTCGACCAGCGCTGATCCTACGATCGCACCGGCTACGTGTTTACCCACCGCCGCAACATCCTTGGCATCACGAATGCCAAAACCGGCGCACACAGGAATGCTCGATTTCGACGACACCTTCGCGAGGTAGTCAGCCAGATCGGCCGGCAGCCCTGCACCGCCGCCGGTGATTCCCGTAATGGTCACCGCGTAAACGAAGCCACGCGACGCATCGCACAGCGTTTGCAAACGCTCATCCGGCGTCGCGGGAGTCACGAGTTGAATCAGGCCCAGTCCCTTTGCTTCGAGCGCCGCACGAATCTCGGCGCTTTCCTCGAACGGCAGGTCAGGCACGATAAACCCACAAACGCCCGCAGCCAATGCCCGCTCAGCCAGCGCCTCATAGCCGAAAGCCAGCAGCGGATTGAGGTAGGACATCATGACCAGCGGTGCGTCGATCTCACCCTGCGCCGAATCAAGCTGCTCGAATATCCACTTGAGGCTAACGCCCTTTTCAAGCGCAACAAAACTCGAGCGCTGAATCGTCATGCCGTCGGCCATGGGGTCGGAAAACGGAATGCCCAGCTCGACAACATCGCCCACCGCAGCCACCGTCTTCAGCGTTGCAATAAAGTCGGCCGGTTCCGGGTAGCCCGCCGTAATAAACGGAACCAGCGCCGTGCGACCGGCATCGTTCGCCGCACTGATCGCGGCCGATATTTTCTCATGTGCGTTCACGAACGAATCCTCGGCGGAAACTTCGTCAGTGTCGGCATATCCTTGTCACCGCGACCGGAGTTACCGATCAGAATCCGTTTACCCGGATTCTGTGCCGCGTATTTTTTGGCGGCGGCGAAAGCGTGCGATGTTTCCAGCGCCGTCAAAATGCCTTCGGTCGCACAGAGCTCTTCGAGTGCCTCGAGCGCCTCGTCGTCACGTGCAGAAATGTATTTAACCCGACCCGTCGCTTGCAGCAACGCATGCTCAGGACCGACGCCCGAGTAATCGAGACCGGCGGATACGGATTGAGTTTCCCGCACCTGGCCGTCAGCGTCCTGCAGAATAATGGTGTAAGCGCCTTGCAAGACTCCCGGTGTACCCGTCGCAAGCGTCGCGGCATTTTCACCCAGGCCGTCGCCGATTCCGCCTGCCTCAACGCCGATTAGCTCAATGTCATCGCCGAGCAGGGGATAGAACAAACCGATAGCATTCGAGCCACCACCGACGCAGGCGAAAACCACGTCGGGCAGACCGCCTGCCTGATCCAGCATCTGCTGACGCGCCTCTTGTCCGATCACTGATTGCAACTCTCGCACCAGATACGGATACGGATGTGCACCCACGGCCGAACCCAACAGATAGTAGATGCCGTTGGGATCTGTCACCCACTCACGCAGGGCCTCATCAATTGCCGCACGCAAGGTCTTGTCGCCGCTTTCAACTGCGATGACTTCGGCGCCGAGACGACGAATTCGATCCACATTGGGTGCCTGTCGTTCCATGTCAACGGCGCCCATGAATACGCTGCAGGACAAACCAACGCGCGCGCAGGCGGCCGCGGAAGCCACGCCGTGCTGACCGGCACCGGTTTCGGCGATGACGCGCTTGGCGCCGAGGCGTTTCGCAAGCAGCGCCTGACCGATCGCGTTGTTGATCTTGTGCGCGCCGGTGTGCGCGAGGTCCTCGCGCTTGATCCAGACCTCAGCACCCCATGCCTCACTCAGGCGCGGTGCAAACGACAGCGCCGTCGGGCGGCCCACCCATTCGCGAAGCTCTTTACGAAACTCGGCCTGAAACGCGTCATCGTGCAGATACTTTTCGATGCCCGCCTGCAGTCGCTCGAAGGCCGGCACCAGCGTCTCCGGGACGTAACGCCCACCGAACGGGCCGAATCGACCTTGCTCGTCCGGCATCTCACCTCTGACGGCCGCATCAAGAAGCCGCTTCGCTTCATCCGCTGCAAACATTGTGCTCATAAACTTTTCTCCGCGGCCTTTGCCGCATGGGTAAATTCCAGAATCAGATTTGGATCTTTCTTGCCGGGTGTTGACTCAACGGCACTCGAAACATCGACGCCGAATGGGCGCACAGTCCTTATCGCCGCAGCGACATTGCTTGCCGAAAGCCCGCCGGCCAGAATCATGTTGCCGCTCTCTGCGAGCGTCGCCGCTCTGGACCAGTCAACCGTTTGGCCAAGGCCGCTCTTCTGGCCTTCATAAATGTAGGTCGAAACGCTGGCCGGCAAAACGCCACCCTCGCGATACACCGGCCAGGACTCCACTGAATTCGGCACGTCGATAGCGTCGAAGTCAGCAATGTCCGTTTGAATGACGTCCGGCCGAAACACCGCAAACACCTCGCGCCACAGCGCTTCCTCCGGGTGCCGCAGTACCGCAACGCGACGTATATGCGCCGGGATAGCGGCAGACAAAAGACGCGCCTGCTCCGGCGACACTTCGCGAATGGATTTGGCGAAAACGAAACCAATGGCATCCGCCCCTGCCGCTATAGCCGCGGCCACGTGCGCGCTTTCCGTCAGCCCGCATATTTTCACCAACACGCTCATGACTGCGACCCTGCCGTGCGCATCGCGGCGATCAGCACTGCCGGCTCCGGGCTGCGCATCAAGGCCGTGCCAACCAGCGCCGCGTTATAACCCCAGGACGCAACGCGCGCGGCATCCTCTGCGACAAGCAGCCCACTCTCCGCGACACAGCAGGCATCTGGCAACAGGCTTGCAAGATTTCGTAGCCGCTCCGGATCCACTTCGAGTGTTCGCAGGTCGCGAGTATTCACGCCGACCAGCAGTTGTCCCGCATCCGCCCTGTCGCGAGTCGTCGCTGACTCCAGCAAGCGGGACACCTGCCTGAGATCGTCCTCGTCGAAGGTCTCGAGCAACACGAACATGCCGAGTTCCCAGGCGCACTCGAGCATGCTGCCAAGTGCGGCATCGTCCAGCAGGCTCGCGATCAGCAGGACACCGCTGGCGCCGGCTTTGCGCGCCTCGAGTATTTGCAGCGGATCCACCAGAAAGTCTTTGCGCATGACCGGCGTCTCGGGCACCGCAGCAACCACCTCTTCAAGATGCGCAAGCGCACCGTCGAAGCGACTCGGTTCCGTCAACACGGATATCGCGGCCGCACCGCCGCTCGCGTAGATGCGGGCACGCTCACTGCGGCTGGCGCTGTTACCGGTTGCGGCGCTGCTTAAGTCGCCTTCAGCAGGAGAGCGTTCTTTGATCTCCGCAATCACCGCGAAGCGATCGAGTTTTAGCGGCACCACCGGTCGATCAAAATCAGCAGAACTGAAATTGTCACTGACCAGCGCCGCACGCTCTCGGCTGCTGATGGCCATTGTTTGCAGAAAGTCACTCATCAGCTCTGCGCTCATCAGTCCTGGAAGTGATCACGTAAGTTGCCAAGAAACGCTTCCGCGCGACCATCATCAATGGCGGCAGCGGCCATCGCTACGCCTTCAATCGCATCGGCGGCAATACCCTGCACCTCAAGCATGAGTGAGGTTCCCATCAAGAGCGCATCGCGATGCGCGCCTGTGTCCTCACCACTGAACACGCGCTGCATCTCCGCGGCATTGTGCTCGGCATCGCCACCAGCGAGGTCCTCTGGCGCGCAGCGCGCAAGCCCATAGTCTTCAGGACGGCGCCGCAGCTCGGTGACACGACCCGGCGTCACGTCATACAGCCAGAAATCGCCCGCCGGTGTCGCCTCATCCCAGCCCGGTTCGCCGTGAACAACGAAAGCGCGTTCGAGGGGCATCCCGGATAAGGTTTCGGCCATCAGCTTCGCGACATCCTTGCTGTAGGCGCCTATGAGGTGAAACGGCGGCGCAGCCGGATTGGTTAGCGGGCCCAGCACATTAAAGACGGTACGAACGGCCAGCGCGCCGCGGATCGGCATGATCGCTTTCATTGCGGGATGGTAAGCCGGCGCAAACAGAAACGTGAATCCGGTCGCTGCGAGGCAATCAACCGCCTGCTTTTCATGCAGGGGCAGCGGCATGCCGAGACATTCCAGCATATCGGCACTGCCGGACCGACTGGAAACAGAGCGGTTACCGTGTTTAACGACGCGCGAGCCCGCCGCCGCCGCCAGCAACCCGGTGCCCGTCGATAGATTGAGACTGCCCGAACCGTCACCGCCGGTACCGACAGTATCAACCGTCGGCGCACCCGGCGGAATTTCCGGGTGTATGGCAAGCTCTCTCATCGCCGTCGCGAAGCCGCGAATCTCATCCGCCGTTTCACCTTTTGCACGCAGGCCCGCCAACAGTGCTCCCGCCAATGCATCGGGCAGATCACCGTCCGCCAGCTTGAGCATGAGATCGTAGGCCTGCTGCTCGCTGAGCGAGTGGCCGTTCAGAATGTCGTCGAGAATCGCGCTGTAGGGTTTGCTGTTCTTCTGACTCACTAAGCGGCCTCCATTTTCATGAAGTTGGTCATCAGCGTATCGCCCTCCGGCGTCAACACGCTTTCCGGATGAAACTGCACACCTTCAATCTGCAATGTCTTGTGACGAACACCCATGATGACGCCACTGTCCGTCTTGGCCGTGATCTCGAGTGAATCCGGTAACGACAGTGGTTCCGCGCACAGTGAATGGTATCGACCCACCTCAAATGGCTGCGAAATACCGGCAAACAGCGAGCGACCATCGTGCGTGATATTCGACGTCTTACCGTGCATCAATTGCTCGGCGCGAACGATCTC
>Ga0316189_10006643_pt1 | contig 11011 bp, 8 predicted proteins | sample LowCovwburrow_MG_FD_204930 | JGI IMG/M metagenome (GOLD analysis project Ga0316189, IMG submission 204930) | Coastal sediment microbial communities from Maine, United States - Lowes Cove worm burrow | ecosystem: Environmental > Aquatic > Marine > Coastal > Sediment | place: USA: Maine... | reverse complement strand
TTAACGTAAATACAATTGTCACAACAGTTGCTGAAAAGTCTTTTAGTGGGCCATTATTCCCTGAAATTAAAGAGTACTATGGTGATATGTCAAAATATATTGACAGAACAACAATGAACTCTTGGGAGGACAAAAGAATTGTAGAAGCCGTTAAAAAAACAGGCAAAAAACGTATTGTGCTTGCTGGTCTTTGGACAGAAATCTGTGTAACACTTCCTGCATTATCTGCCCTTGAAGATGGGTATGAAGTTTATGTGATTACAGATGCTAGTGGTGGCGTTTCTAAAGAAGCTCACGATATGGCTGTAGCTCGCATGATTCAAGCTGGTGTTGTGCCAATTACTTCTATGCAATACTTATTAGAGATACATAGAGACTGGGCAAGAGCTGATAAGTATGTTGAGGTAACGAGCTTGGCGAAGAGATATGGTGGTGCTTACGGTTTAGGTATCGATTATATCTCAACAATGAGTGGTTGGATTAAAGAAGGTGATACTAAACACTAATTAATTAATAGCAAAGCGCTTTGTTTCAACAGAGGTAGAGCGCTTTTTAAAAATAATGAAGATGAAACGGTTTATACTACTTTTAATTTTTACTGTAGCATTTATCTCTTGTAAGCAAGACGCTAACCAAACAGAAACAGCAGACCTTATTATTACCAATGCAAAGGTCGCAGTAATGGATGCTAACAAAACAATTACAGAGGCCATTGCTGTAAAGGATGGTAAAGTATTGGCAACAGGATCAAATCAAGAGATTCTTAAGCTAAAAAATGAAACCACAAAAACCATTGATGGAAATGGTAGAACCTTAATTCCTGGTTTAAATGATTCTCATTTGCATTTAACAAGAGGAGGGCGATTTTTTAATGCAGAATTACGTTGGGATGGTGTAAGATCTCTAAAAAGAGCGTTGCAAATGCTTAAAGAGCAAGCAGAAAGAACACCAAAAGGGCAATGGGTAAGAGTGATTGGTGGTTGGAGTCCTTTTCAATTTGAAGAAAAAAGATTCCCGACACCACAAGAAATTAATGATGCTACTGGAGATGTTCCAACCTACGTGTTGTATTTATATAGTAGGGCGTGGTTAAATCAAGCAGGATTGGATGCATTAGGTATAGATGAAAAAACCAATGCACCAGTAGGTAGCTCGTTTGAAAAAGATATTACTGGTAAACTAACAGGTGTGCTATTAGCAGAGCCCAATCCAACGATACTATATGCTCGCATTGGTGCATTACCAGCTTTATCCCAAGGGGAAATGCTTAACTCTACAAAACAGTTTTATAGAGAGTTAAACAGTCTAGGAATTACAAGTGGTATAGACGCAGGTGGCGGAGGACATAAATTTCCTAAAGATTACACTGGCACAAAACTATTGGCAGATGCTGGCGAAATGCCAATACGTCTTTCCTATTATTTATTTCCACAAAATAAAGGTGCAGAATATGCTGAATTCCAAGAATGGATGCTTAATAACAAAGTTGGACACAATGGAGAGATTCATATAGCTCACGGTTATGAATTAGAAGGTGGAGGCGAATTTCTAGCTTGGAGCGCAGGAGATTTTGAAAACTTTTTAGCACCACAACCTTTGTTGGAAGATAGACCAACTTGGAGAGAAGATTTGAAAAGAATCATTCGCCTACACGTAGATAACGGTTGGCCTTTTAGAATACACGCTACATACGGAGAGACTATTGCAAATATGCTAGATGTAATTGAAGAAGTAAATAAAGAGACTAATGGCAAATTAGCTTCAGAACGATGGTTGTTTGACCATGCTGAAACGGTTACGGAAAACCAATTAAAACGCATTAAAGCACTAAATGGGGGTATAGCAATTCAAGCTCGTATGGCCTACGCAGGCGAGTTCTTTGTAGAACGATATGGTGCTGATAAAGCCAAACAAGCACCACCAGTTAAAAAAATAATGGAAATGGGTATTCCACTTGGTGCAGGTACTGATGGCACTCGTGTAGCTAGTTACAATCCTTGGCCAGCATTATATTGGTTAGTCTCTGGTAAAACAGTAGGTGGAACGCGATTAAGTGAAACATCTAATCTTTTATCGCGTGAAGAAGCATTGTGCCTATATACAAAAGGTAGCGCCTGGGTATCAAAAGAAGAAAATGTAAAAGGAACTCTTGAAAAAGGAATGTTTGCAGATTTTACAATTCTTTCCGAAGATTACTTTACAATACCTGAAAAACAAATCAATAATTTAAAGGCAGTTCTTACAGTAGTTGATGGTAAGGTTGCATTTGCAGATAATGAGTACCAATCTATGAACCCTCAACTACCTGAAATAATACCCAATTGGTCACCTGTTAAATATTACGGCGGTTATCAAAATAAGTAAATTAAATATTAATTTTTTAAATAGTAAACAAAAATGAAAACAATAGTAAAAACAAAATGGAATCTTGATCCAACACATTCTGAAATCAGTTTTAAAGTAAAACATATGATGATTTCTACGGTAACTGGTCACTTTGAAGATTTAAACGCTTCGGTTGAATCTGAAAATGATGATTTTATCAATGCAGATTTTAACTTTATAGCAAAAATCGATTCTATCAACACAAAGAACACTGATCGGGATGCACATCTAAAATCAGATGATTTTTTTAACGCAAAGGAATATCCAGAAATGATTTTTAACTCAACATCTTTTGATGGTAGCTCATTAATTGGAGATTTAAGAATTAGAGATGTCACCAAAGAAATTTCTTTAGATGTAGATTTCAATGGCATCGCAGTAGATCCTTATGGTCAAACAAAAGCAGGTTTTGAAGTAACAGGAAGCATTAACAGAAAAGACTTCAATTTAACTTGGAGTGCAGTAACTGAGGCCGGTAGTATTGTTGTAAGTGATACTATCAGGTTAATTGTTGACCTGCAATTTATAAAAGAATAGCTTTTTGGTTTGTTAATAGTGTTAATTGAGGCTGATGATACTTTTCATTGGCCCAATTTTCTAAATATAAAATATACAAAAATGAAAACCAAAATAATTTTAGCATTATTAGGTTTAGTGAGTAGTATTGGGATATCCCAAAACACACCTATCAAATTTAGTCTTTTAAGGCAATATGATGGCGTAGATACTTTAAAGAATAATCAATCAAAAAACACATACCAAAGTTTTAAATATATCCCTATATCAAAACACACAACGTTATCCTTTGGTGGTAGTTGGCGATTTCAATATGAATCTTTTAGTAACGAACAATTTCAAAATAATCCAGATCAAGACAATCTTTGGTATTTAAATAGAGTAATGCTACATGCACATCTAAAAATTAAGGATAAATTTCAATTATTTGCAGAAGTTAACAGTAGTTTTATTGGAGATAAAGACAATCCAAGTCCAGTAGATAAGGATGAATTAGCAATTAATCAACTATTCATTAAATATAAGTTTAATGACCACTGGAGCATAGATATTGGAAGAGAAAATTTAATATTAGGGAGTAACCGTTTAGTCGATTTGAGAGAAGGCCCTAATGTTAGGCGCACATTTGATTTGACTCAAGTCAATTACCATAGTGATAATTTTTCTGCAAAAGCCTTTTTTGCGATACCCGTAAAACCAAATCCTTATGTTTTTGATAACGAGTTTTTAGAATTTGACGAGACACTTTCCGCACTATATACAACGATATCTCTTAATAAGACTAATCATTTAGATGCTTATGTTTTTTATCAAAAAGATGATAATGTCAACTACAATAATGCACAGGGTAATGAAAGACGAACCTCTTTAGGCATTCGTTATTTTGGTAACCATAAGACCATAAAATTCAATAATGAAGCGGTATATCAGTTTGGCAACATCGAGAATCAAAGTGTCCGAGCATGGACAATATCCATGCAATTAGAAAATAGCACCAAACTTGGGAATCATTTTTATAATATAGGAGCAAAATCTGAAATCATTAGCGGAGACAAAAATCAAAATGATAGTGTGCTTAACACTTTTGATGCTTTATATCCAAGTGGTGCATATTTTGGTAGAGTGGCTCGATTTGGACCTTCAAACCTTATAGATGTGCATCCATATATCAACACTCAATTCAAAAAATTATTTATAGAATTTGATTATGATGTGTTTTGGAGACATTCAGTAAACGATGGTGTTTATAATGCAGCTTTACTGCTACAATATCCGAACACAAACAATGAAAGCTTCATAGGGCAGCAAGTTGGTAATATTGTAGGCTATAAAATAAGCAAACATATATATCTTGAATTTGAAAGTAATATCATTTTCCCAGGTTCATTTTTAAAACAATCCAATCAAAGTGACACGCTATTTCACTTCGTACTTACAACAGAAATAAAATTTTAAAGCATACACTACTGCATCCTTGCATCTGTTATATGGTTTATTCTTTAGAAAACAACATAATTAAATAATAACAAATAAAAATTAAATAATAAATTAAAACGAGAAATTATGACAAAGACAAAAAACATTTTAAGCGTTATTTATGGCCTTTTTCTATTAATCTTCGGGCTAAATGGATTTTTAAACTTTTTCCCTTTACCTGAAATGACAGAAGAAGCGGGAACATTTGCAGGTTCACTTGCTCAAACAGGATATATTTTTCCCATTGTTGGTGCATTACAGATAATTGTTGGTATTTTATTGATTGTCAATAAATTTAGGCCTCTTACCTTAATCGTAATTTTCCCTATCATGTTGAATGCATTTTTACTCCATCTATTTTTAGACCCTGCTGGTATAGCTGGATCATTAGTGGCAATTATTTTGAATGTACTTTTATTTATAGCCCATAGAGAAAGTTATAAAAATCTCTTCCAAATGAATTCTAAATTGATTTCATAGAAATAAAATTTTAAAACAGATTAAAATGAACAATTCAAAAATAGTTACAGTACAAATTCTTAACGCATTCGCTGAAAACGGCAAAGGTGGTAATCCTGCAGGTGTGGTTTTAAATGCAGATAAATTATCTGACAAGAATAAACTTGAGATTTCTAAAAAAGTTGGTTTATCAGAAACCGCTTTTGTTTCAAAATCAAAAACCGAGGACTTTAAATTAGATTTCTTCACACCAAACAAACAAATAGCGCATTGTGGTCACGCTACAGTGGCAACATTTTCATATTTAAAACAAATAGGTTCTTTAAAGAATAATAGTTCTTCAAAAGAAACCATAGATGGGAAACGTAAAATAGAAATGATTGGAGACCATGCATTTATGGAACAGTTGGCCCCTAAATATGTTGACGTTAGCAATAAAGAAAGTGTAATCCTAAAATCTCTGGGATTAAAGAAAAATGACCTTATAACCAATGCACCAATTCAATTAGTAAATACTGGAAACTCATTTATATTGGTTCCTGTTAAAAGCAAAGAAATTTTAAAAAATATAGTTCCAGATTTTAACTTAATAAGCGAAATTAGCGAAGCGTTTGATTTAATTGGTTACTATGTATTTTCTACAAATACAGACAATACGCAATATGATGCTACCTCAAGAATGTTTGGACCGCGTTATGGCATATTAGAAGAAGCAGGAACAGGAATGGCAGCCGGACCACTTGGATGTTATTTATTTGATACTTTAAAAATTAATAAAAGCTCTTTTCATATTCAACAAGGTAAGTATATGAAAGAGCCTTCACCAAGCTTGATCATTGTGAATTTACGAATCGAGAAAGGTGAAATTAAAGATTTAATGGCTGGTGGAAAAGGATTACTAATTAAACAAATAGAACTAGAACTGAATAATTAAAAAGCAGTACATAACACGGTATAAAAGCAATAGCGGTTTAAGTTAGTACTCAAACCGCTATTACTTGTATGTCATTTTATATCCAGTGATTATGCTATCCTTTCAATATTAAAACCAACCTTCTTTACCGCACTAACAACATCTTCCTCGGAAGTAGAATTCGATTTAACCGTAAGAATCTTTTGAGAATTGTTTAAATCTACATCCCATTCTTCAATCCCTTTTTCGTTATTAAGTTGAGGGCTAACTTTTGATAAGCAACCTGTACAATTAATATTTGTTTTAAATTTTAAATTTTCCATGAGATATAATTTTGTATTAATTATTGAAATGATTTTCGATTATTTAAGATTTAGTTTCAACTTTGTGCTATGCAACTAAATTCATAAGTGTTGTTTTTCTTAATGAAAGTAAATAAATGTGCATTAATGCTACAAGTAGACCTGGTATGATTCCCCCTAAGTCGACGGCCAAATGAAATGCAATTATTCCATAGGTAACAGGTACCATTAATAATAACCCTACAATGGAATACTTTCTAGTTAACAATAATAGACCTGAAATTGCTTCGACCACACCCACTGTTGGTAGTATAAACTTATTTGCCATTAAGCCAGTAAAAGCAGCTATGAGATCTTCATCCATTACGTGGTTATGAGGAATAAATTCAAAGAATTTATCCAATCCAAATAGTAATAATCCTAAACCAAATACTATTTTTACGATGTTATTAATTTTTGTTTTCATAATTTCTTAAAGTTTTATTTGTTATTGAATACAAAGATAATTTGCTCTTAAGTGCAATACATTATGCTTTTTTGCAATTGTTTTATGATATTTTGATTAAAGTTTACTGGATTTTAGTCGCAGGCTGTTTGCGACAACAGAGACTGAACTAAATGCCATTGCGGCACCAGCAACCATAGGATCTAGTAAGAAACCATTAATTGGATAAAGAATACCTGCTGCTATTGGAATACCAACCACATTGTAAATAAATGCCCAAAATAAATTCTGACGAATACCTCGAACAGTGTTGGAGGAGAGCTGCAGTGCTTTAGGAATAGACTCCAAATCCGATGTAATTAAGGTCATTTTGGCCACATCCATTGCAATATCCGATCCGTGTCCCACGGCAATACTCACGTCTGCTTGTGCTAAAGCATGAGAATCGTTAATACCGTCGCCAACCATGGCTACAATTTGTCCTTGATCTTGTAGATTTTTTATAAAATCTGCTTTATCAGAAGGTAAAACTTCACCTTTATAATCTGTTAATCCTACTTCCTTGGCTACAGCTTTAGCCGTTTGATTATTATCTCCTGTAAGCATATAAACTTTTATACCCCTATTTATGAGCTTATTAATTGCCGATTTTGAGGAGGCTTTAATTTTATCGGCAATTGCAATAACTGCAATTATTTGCTCTTCAGAAGCAAAAAATATAACTGTTTTTGCTTCCTTTTGCCATAGGTTTGCCTGAACTAATAAAGTCTCATTTAGTGTAATCCTTTTATCTTGTATAAATCTGAGATTTCCGACATAAAATTTTAATCCTTCTTTGGTAACGGCTTTTACTCCTTTTCCTGTAATGCTCTCAAAATTTTCTAGTTCAACATTTGCGGTTCTGGTCTCCTTAAGTTTTTTTACGACTGCACTTGCCAATGGATGTTCTGACTGGGCTTCCATAGATATTAATATACTGGACAATTTATGCTGATCTGTGTTTTCTGCCCAAATCATGTTTGTAACCGTAGGTTTACCTTCAGTAATAGTGCCCGTTTTATCCAGTACAACAGCATTAACCTTATGCCCTAACTCTAAACTTTCAGCGTCTTTAATTAGAATGTTATTTTCGGCCCCTATACCAACTCCTACCATAATTGCTGTAGGAGTAGCAAGACCAAGGGCACATGGACATGCAATAACCAATACTGCTACCGATGTTACTCAATATGTTGTGACATAATTATAATAATTACTGTTAAAATCTTCTTATTTTCTTCTTTTTTTATTACCGAGAACATGTTCGTGTATGATTTGTTTAGTTCTGGAGCCAAGCGGAGTGAATCAGAAACGTGAAGCGTGGTTGGGGTGATTTTATCTAGTTATTCAGCTAGTTAAAATTAAAAAGACATATTAAGAAGTGATCTGAATTAATAGAATGCTCAAAAGATCAAAATTACTTGAGATAAGAGACACAATTTATTTATATTAATTGATAACGTTTTGACTATCTCAAACTCTCGTAAATATAAAGCTTCGGTATCGACTATTTTCCTATTCAATCCTACAACTATTTGTTATTAAATGTTTTAAAAATACGATTGTATTTACTGTCTCCTTTATAACAAAATTGCAAAAATCAGATTAAACACTTATATTTAACATGTTGACCTCGTTGTCAGTATAGTTCAAAAATTCATTGTAGTCCAAAACTAATTCATTGAAAATCCATGAATAAAGTAAAGATTTCATTATTTATCATATCAATTCTGTTTTCAGTTAGAATAACAGCAAATTCCGTTAACAATGATTGTAATACTGAATTTGAGTCCTCATTTATTCAAAATATTGTAGCTCCATCCTTTACTAATATTTCTGGTGTTCCCATTTCTGGCAGTTTAGATTTTGGATCAGTTATAAATATAGGGTTAACACCTATTTCTATTAGTTCTAAGTTATACCTATATTTTGAGCACGATGGTATAATCGATGAATCGGTTGAAATTGATTTTCAAAAAATAAATAAAGAAAGTGTCTCTAATACTTATACTCACCATTTAAGTAAATCAATTATAGTCACTGCTGAAGGAATTAGTGAAATCATTATTTATAGATTACAGAAATTAAAAATAAGTGATCGTATTAAAATTGTGATCAAGGATGGATCGAACAGTTTAGAGTCTAGATGGTATAATATAGAGAGAAATTTAATTTTTAAAAACTTTCGTTTTACTTGGCAAATAGATGTGCTTCTTAAAAATGAGTCTAACAATATTCTAAATGTTCGAGATGATAGAAAATATCTTTATAAAGATTATGATAAATCATTTCTTAAAGAATCACCTCGAATTTTTGATGTTCCCAATGAATTTAGGGACGTGTATCTAGTGGGAGAATTAGATAATGATGAAACCACAAAAAATAATGCTCAAAAATATAATTTTGAGCGACCTAGAATTTTTAATAGTGATTCTCCAGAGTCATTGCCTATCGAATTGTATGTAAAACGTGGAGATAAAATCATTTCTAAAATTGTGGAAAGAAAAATTTCCCTTTCAAAAAGTTGGCCTGGTAAAAGAAGTATTTATGAAGGTGTCATTGAATTAGACAATCTTTTTAGCATTGATATTAAACATGGAGACCAAATTGTAGCACGATCAACTCAGTTTTTTAAGAATAGTCCAATTGAAACTAGTATTAAAGTAAATAATTTTGAAAGTATTTCTGATTGTGAAAAAGAATTAGTTGGTCAAGGTACAAATACTACAAGCGTTGATTTCTTTACAAATAAGGCAAATAATGATGAAAAAGCATCATTTAATAAAAATGGAGTAAATATTAGACTAGAGCAAGAATTTTATTTTGAGATATACGTTCTTTATAAGGGGGATATGTGTTTAGATGGTTGGGTAGACGTAGTTGTACAAGATGTTAAAAAAAACATATTTACACGAAACCGAGTTCATGTAGATATGTTTGTTGCATATGAAGGAGATAAAAATGACTATTTTACTAAGTATAGATCTTCTAAGATTAAACTGAGTTATTCAGCTGGAGAAAATCAAATAGAGGTTGGTGAATTAAATGAAAACTCGAATAATAATAGATTGTGGGTAATTTCTTCAAATGAAGAATTTGAGAATTTAAAAACCAATGGTTCATTAAATACTGAACATGATATTGGATATGAAATTATATTACCGCCGTTGGATAGTGGTGAAGGTTTACTCACTATTGGTATAACTCAAAAAGAATATTATGATGTGCCAAAAGGGAAAATTATCATTACTGGAATCAATGATTTTATAATTGAAAATGAATCTACTTCTTGGACTAAAAAACTACCCGTTGGAATTTATAAAGCCGAGTATGAAGTCATGGGTGAACGATTTGGTGTAAAAGATATTTATGTAGAAAATGATACCGATCGAACAGTTCATATTAATGCTGAAAACGAGATTGGACAAGCTTCAATGAAACCCGAATGGCAAGAAGGAACTAAAGACATTGATAAAGTTTTTTATTATGCTAAAACTGATTTTATAACTGAATTTTCAAGAAATGGAGAAAGTGAGGAATTGAGGCACTTCTCTACTAAATTATTACATAGAGGTAAATATAAAATTTCACTGAATAATAGCAAAAACCTTCTCTTTCCGGTGAGAGATATTGATATTACAATTGTTCCTAATGAGGAAACCACTTGGCCTTCACCTATAGGTATTTTAATATTAAAGAAAAATAAAGAGAAAGATGGAGGTGTTATACGAAGTGCAGCCATAGTAAAAGGGAAAGATGGTGAATCGCCTTTATTTGCATTTAGCGAAAATACAGGAAAATTTTTACCTGTAGGAGTTTATACAATAGAACTTCAAAAGGCAAATAGTATTAAGAAAGTTACAAAAGAATTTGAAATAAAAGCTTCTGAATATACCATTATTGATGCCGATTTTGACACTGACTCAAAGGGCCAAGTTCATATGAAAGCTTTAGACAAAGATGGAGAGGAAATAGAATATTTCGTAAGAATTAACCAAGATGATAAATACCTTAAAAGTGCTGAAGGGATAGGATTGACAGTGGATTTACCAACTGGTATATACAATCTAATTTTCTCCATTGTTGGAAAAGATGATGTTGAAAGAAATATTGAAGTCGTTAAAGGTGAAATCACTGAAGTTGTTATTGGAGAGAAAAATGAACCAATAAATACAAATTTAAATGGTGATTGGAAGTATCACAATGAAATAATTCATATTTCACAGAATGGCTCTTCAATCAAAGGTGATTATAAACGAAAGGTAGAATGGAATTATTCGATGCAAGGATTATTTGATGGAAAAACCTTTAAAGGCAAATGGTTTATAATATTCCCACTGGAATGGAAACAAAAATGCCCCCAAAAATGGAATTATCCCGCAAAACTTGAATTAACCTTATCAAGAGATGGTAACACTTTGGAGGGAAGGATCGAACATTTAACGATTAATGATAATTGTGAAACTACATCCGTCG